>Ga0126369_10004570_pt1 | contig 10168 bp, 8 predicted proteins | sample PanSoiMetaPlot_1_FD_109646 | JGI IMG/M metagenome (GOLD analysis project Ga0126369, IMG submission 109646) | Tropical forest soil microbial communities from Panama - MetaG Plot_1 | ecosystem: Environmental > Terrestrial > Soil > Tropical forest > Bulk soil | place: Panama | collected 2016-02-17
ACTTTGGCATCGCAACGAGCTGTTTCACGCGGGCGTAGAAGCGCGGTAGATCGCCGTCCTCCGCTTTGAGGAGGGCCTTGAACTGCGGCACCCTCTCGGTGTAGAGGCCGACGGCGACGATGCTCGCGTTATTCACGCCGCGCGCGAACCAGCTATCGTAGCCGGCCGCCTGTCCGCCCCAGCTCTGCTTTTGCGCCTCGTAATCCGCAGTCATCGCGGCAAAAGCGGCGCTCTTGCCCGCGCGTTTTTCGTCATCGCTGACGGCGCTCGCGTAGAGCGCTTCCAGCCGCGAGCGCGTGCGTGCGACCACTTGCAGGAAACCTTGTCGTTGCCGCTGCGCCAGCTCGAACTGCGCTGTCAGCTTCGGATCGTTCTGCGTCGCGAGCCAGCGCTGGACGCCCACTTCCTCGACGGTCACGGCGAATGATTCGTTGAATACGGTGTCGTCCTTCGCATAGGCGACCTGATGCGCAAGCTCGTGGAAGATGAGCCGCGCGACCTCGGTCTCGGGGTAGCGCAGAATCGTGGAGAGCACTGGATCGTCGAAGTACCCGAGCGTGGAGTACGCCGGCACGCCGCCGATGTACACGTCGTCCCCGCTCTTCGTCAGGCGGCCCGCTTCGGCACGCGCATCGCTTTCGGCGAAGTACCCTCGGTAGTTGACGCAACCTGCAACAGGGAAACACCACTGAAGGGGAGCGAGCGATAGCGGCGGCGTCGCGAAGACGTTCCAGAGCACGAACGGGCGGTCGAGGGCCGTATACCGGCGGTAGCTCGCGTTGTCGGGGAGCCCGAGCTCGCGACTCGCGTACTCGCGTATGGCGAGCGCGTGCTCGAGCTTCTGCTTGAGCGCCTGGTCCGGCGTGTTCTCTACCACCGAGGCGATCGGCTCTGCGCGATTGAGCAGATCCATCTCGCCGGCGATGCCCTGCCAGTAATACTGGGCGGTGGAGCAACTGCCGAGGAGCAGCGCCAGCCCGCTCGCTGCGAGGATCGTCGCAGTCAGGGTGCGGTTCATGTCTGCCGGAGCGTAGGCAGCCAGGCGCGCAGCCTCCGCACGCCCTCCTCGAGCTTCGGCCGCGCGATCGTGTACGCGAAGCGCACGTGCGCTTCGGGCCGATTGCGGCCGAAATCGATGCCGGGGGTGAAGGCCACGCCGGTAGCTTCGAGCGCTTGCAAAGCGAAGCGTTCACTGTCCATTCCAAAACGCGAGCAATCGGCGTACACGAAGAATCCCCCCGTCGGCAAGACAGGAATGCCGAACCCCAGCTTCCGCAGCGCAGGAACGAGATAATCGCGTCGAGCCTGAAATTCCCGCCGTCGCTCTTCGAGGACGGCAAGGGTTTCCGGCTCGAAGCACGCGAGCGCTGCCTGCTGCGAGGGCGTGGGAGGCGATATGTACAGGTTCTGTGCCAGCTTCTCGAGGTCGCGCACGTGTCGCGGCGGAGCGATCAGCCACCCGAGTCGCCAGCCCGTCATGTTGAAATACTTGGAGAAGCTGCTCACCACGAAGATGTCCTCGGCCAGCTCGAGCGCGCTTCGCGGCTCACCGGCGTACGAGAGTCCGAGATAGATTTCATCGACGATCAGCACCCCGCGTTTCGCGGCGACCGTGTCCGCGATGCGCGCCAGCTCTTCGCGCGGCACCATCGTGCCGGTCGGATTCGCCGGCGAGGCAATGAGCGCGCCTCGGGTTCTCGGCGTCCATGCCCGCGAGATGAGCTCCGTGGTGAGCTGATAGTTCGATTCGGCGTCGACCGGGATGCCGACCGGCTCGCCTTCGAGCGTGCGCACGAGGTGCCTTGTGCACGGGTACCCCGGGTCGGCAAGCAGGATCTGCTCGTCGCGATTGACGAGCAGCGCCATCGCTAGCAGCAACGCAGCTGACGAACCCGCGGTGACGATCACCCGCTCGGGCGCGATCGTCACGCCATAGTGCTCGCGATAGTGCGTCGCGATGGCTTCGCGCAGCTCCGGCAAGCCCAGAGCGGACGTGTAGTAGACCGCGCCATTGGCGATCGCGTCCTGAGCAGCGGCAACGACCGTGGCCGGAGTCGGGAAATCCGGCTCACCGATCTCCATGTGGATGACGGTGCGCCCGGCGGCTTCGAGCGCGCGTGCCGCCGTCTGCACTTCCATGACATGGAATGGCGCGATCTCGTGCACGCGAGCCGCGGTTTCAATGCGAGCATCCATCGAAAGTCTGAGTTGCGCCGGTTTGGAGCCTGCTAGGGTAATCGCCTTCGTCGACTGGAAAGCGTACCATGAAGCACGCCACAGTCTCCCTGTTGGCAGTCCTCGCGTTCGCTGCAGCGGCGCCGGCCGCGGCGGGGCTTTACAAGTGCATGGGCGACAAGGGCGGCGTCGTGTATCAGGACAAGACATGCCCGCCGGGCAAGGAGCTGCGAGATCTCGAAGCCGACCCGCCGACGCTCAGCGTCCTGCCGGGTACGCCCGTGCCGATCACGGAGCCCGAGAGAAAACCCAGGAGCTCGTCAGCACGCGATGCCAGACAGTCGTCGGTGCGACCGACAGCGCTGCGTGCAAAAGGAGGCGATGCGGCGAACCGAAGGTTCATCCGAGCCGGAATGAGCGAGGGCGAGGTGATCATGCGGATCGGTCGGCCTGACTTTCAAACGAAAGGTCACGGCAAGACTGGGCAGCGATGGTCTTACTTCCCGGCCGCCGGCGATGCTGATACGGTGACCACGATTACTCTGACAGGTGGCAAGGTGGTCGACGTCGAGCGCAGGGTGGCACGCTAGGTTGTGCGCGCCGTTGTCCAACGCGTGAGGCAAGCCGCAGTCGAGGTTGACGATCGCCAGATTGCCGCGATCGGCTCCGGCTTGCTCGTCCTGTGCGGGGTGACGGCGTCCGACAGCGATGCCGATCGCGACTGGCTTGCGCGGAAAATCGTGAGCTTGCGCATCTTCAACGACGATGCGGGCGTGATGAATCGCTCCGTCGTCGACATCGGCGGCGACCTGCTCGCAGTCAGTCAGTTCACCTTGTTCGCTTCGACCCGCAAGGGCGCAAGGCCCTCGTACAGCGCGGCGGCGCCGCCGGAGGTCGCCGCACCGATGTTCACTTCCTTCGTGGCGGCGCTCGAGCGCGAGTTCGGCAAATCGGTGGCGAGCGGCGTGTTTGGGGCCGACATGCAGGTGTCGCTCGTCAACGATGGCCCGGTGACGATATGGCTGGATTCGGTGAATCGGGAGTGACCGTCGCCGATCGCGTCAGGCAAGCGTTCGCTATCCCTTGTCCGCGCTGTAGCGGCCGGGCCCGAAGGCGAGCAAGAGGAAAATGCCGCCGAGAATCGAAACGTTCTTCATGAAGTTGATCTGCTGCGACATCGCGGTTGCGGCTGGCGCGCTCCAGAAGTTGTGGAAGATCGGCGTAATGACGATCATGAACACGATGAGCACGAGCGCCACCCAGCGCGTCTTCCAGCCGATCAGGACGGCGAGCCCTCCCCCGAGCTCGACCAAGATCGACATCGCGGCGAGAACTTGCGGGAATGGCAGTCCCCGACTGGCGATGTAGCCGGCCGTCCCCTCGAAGCCGCCGATCTTGCCGAAGCCTGACTCAATGAACAGGATGCAAAGCAGAATCCGGCCGATCAGTGCCGCCCAGTCTCTTTGGCCGCTCATGGCTGCCTCCTTCAAGATAGTCTGACTACCCGAGTTTGTACGCGCGCTTGGCGAGCTTGTAGGCGAGCTCTGGGGCGAGATCGAAGGCTTCGTCCTCCTCGAGCCTGTGCTCGGAGACCAGCTGGGCGAGGAAGCGGCAATCCATCCGTCGCGCTACGTCGTGACGTGCGGGGATCGAAAGGAATGCGCGCGTGTCGTCGTTGAACCCGACCGTGTTGTAGAAACCCGCCGTCTCGGTCGCCTGCTCGCGGAAACGCTGCATGCCCTCGGGACTGTCGTGGAACCACCACGGCGGGCCGAGCTTGAGGCTTGGATAATGGCCTGCCAGCGGCGCCAACTCGCGCGAATAGGCCGTTTCGTCGAGCGTGAACAGAATGACGGTGAGATTGCGTTCGTTGCCGAACCGGTCGAGAAGCGGCCTCAGGGCTCGGACGTAATCGGTGCGTGTCGGGATGTCGGCACCCTTGTCACGGCCGAAGCGGGACAGGACCTGCGGATTGTGATTGCGCAACGAGCCTGGATGAATCTGCATCACCAGACCGTCCTCCAGGCTCATCTTCGCCATTTCCGTGAGCATCTGGCCGCGAAACGCTCCCGCCTCTGTCGAGCTGACACTGCCTTTAAGCGCTTTCGCGAACAATGCCTCGCACTCGCCGCTGTCGAGGTCCGATGTCTGCGCGGTCGCATGACCGTGGTCGGTAGAGGTCGCGCCCATCGTCTTGAAGAAAGCGCGGCGATCGCGATGCGCCGCGAGGTATCCCCTCCAGGTCTCGGTGTCCTGGCCGGTCATCTCGCCGAGGCGTGCGACGTTGCCGGCGAAACCCTCGAACTCCGGATCCACCACCGGATCCGGGCGATAGGCTGTGATCACTCGGCCTTTCCATCCGCTGGCGCGGATCTTCGCGTGCTGTGCCAGCGGATCGAGCGGCGACTCGGTCGTCGAGAGCACTTCGATGTTGAAGCGCTCGAAGAGCGCGCGCGGCCTGAATTCCACTCTCCCGAGGCAGGCGTTGATGGCGTCGAAGATTCGGTCGGCCGACTCCGCGGTGAGCCGCTCCCGTATCCCGAACACCTGGTAGAACGCGTGATCGAGCCAGATCCGCGTCGGGGTGCCGCGGAACAGATGATAGTTAGCTGCCAAGCTGCGCCAGATCTTGCGCGCGTCGCCTTCCACCGGACCTCCGTCGCGACGGGGGATTGCCAGATCCTCCAGCTTGAGACCCTGGCTGTAGAGCATGCGGAACACGTAGTGATCGGGGGTGATGAACAACGCCGCCGCGTTGCTGAACGGCTCGTTATCTGCGAACCACTGCGGATCGGTGTGCCCGTGGGGACTCACGATGGGCAGATCCTTGACTGTCGCGTAGAGCGCACGGGCGAGGCCGCGCTGCGTCGGATCCGACGAGAACAGGCGATCGGGGTGGAGCTCGAGCTTGAGCACGAGAGACTCTCTGGATGACGGCGCTGAGCGCCAGTGCGCCTGCTTAGCCATTCTAGCAGGCACTACGAGTCGTGCCCCGGAGGGGGCGTTTGGCCGCAGAAGTGCGACGTCCGCGCCTTGTGACTCTGCCGTCGACGTCACGAAGCCCTAGGCTTGTTCAGGCCGAGTAGATGACGCCGATGGCGAAGAGGATCGACTGCGCCTGACCTATCATCTGGGATGCCTGCCCTGAGGTAAGCGCTTTACCGCTTTGTGCTTTGGTTTCGTTGATGAAATCGTTGATGTTCTGCGTCGCGGAAGCGATATCGCCCGACGAGAGATAAGATAGCGCGGCGTTGAGCTTCACCTGGAAACTGTTCTGGATCCCATGGTTGATGCTTAGCCCCTGCACATAGCCCGACAGGCCGCCGATCAGCTGCGCCGGTGGGAACACGAGCCACACAGCCCCCGGCGTCGCTGCAAACGATGCCGTTCCTGCGGCGCCCGACGTGTTGAACCGCACGTCGCCCACATCGCCGGTGACCGCGGTGTAGCCTCCTGTCATCCCGATCGACGGCCCGGTGACCGTGCCGGTCGTGCTGGAGAGATCGTGCGCCACGTAGAGCGCCTGGCCCGACGCGTCATCCCCGGTCTGGAACCCGGTGAGTTCGCTGAAGACCCCGTTGTTGTTGACGTACAGAAATGCGCCGAACGACTGCGTGACGCTGCGCGCGAACGCCGTGCCATTGACGGCGACGCTCAAGTTGCCGGTCACCGGTCCGGACTCTTTCTCGGACGTCGTGCTCGATGCGTGAAATGCGCTCGAAAAATCGTCGTAGGTGATCATCAGCTTGTAGGTCTTGCCGGTGAGATCGGCGCCAGCGGGACCGAAGACCCCGCTCGTATCGGTGCCGCTCGCGATCGTGCCCTTGGAAATCAGAATGATCGCTGCGTCGGCCGGTAAAGCGCAGAGCGCGGCCATGGCCACGGTCATCGCGCAGGCGACCGAATACACGATGCCGAACCGAATGAAGCTCTTCATGATCGAGGCCCTCTTCTCAATTTGCGAAGAAACATCGGCACGCAATGAATTGGCGACCGTTATGGCGTGCTCTCGCCGACGACCGTGACTCCCTCCAGGCAGGTGAAGTTCGTGCCGGTAGTCGTCGGGCTCACGCTCACGTTGGAGAAGGTCCCCGTCATCCAGCGCAGATCCATCGGCTTGACCTTGTTGCTCGCCTGCCCGACCGTGACATTATCGAGCGTCACGTTGAAGACGAACGACTCAGGCAATCCCGAGATGAAGCTGAAATTGGTCGCGCCGGTCGCGGCCACGTTGCGCAGCGTGACGTCGTGCACGAAGGGTGTCGTCGACGTGATCGGCTGCAGCGTGGTATCGGTGCCGCAGGTCGGGGGGCCGCTCGCGGGGTAGTACGAATTGATCACGATCGGCTGCGTCACGTTGGTCATCGTCAGATTCGTCGCCGTGATGTCGTGGATCTGACTGCCCCGGTCGCGTCCCGTCTTGATACGGAAGCCGTTCGAAGTGTTCGACATCGCGATGTTCATGATGGCGATGTTGTTGACACCGTTGATGGCTTCGCTGCCGATCGACATGCCGTGACCGGAGGTGTACACCGCGTTCGCCACGACCACGTTTTGCGTAGCGGCGTGCGGCATCTCGGGCGCGCTGGGATCCTGGTAGAGCGGCGGCAGGCCCGACTTGAGCGCCACGTCGTCGTCGCCGGAGGCGAAGTTCACCGCAGAGATGCGAACATGGTCGGACGAGACGACGTCGACGGCATCGGTGTTCTTCGACGTCGATGGCGCGCTGTCACTGATGCCGGCAATGGTCACGTCGGTCGCGTAACGCGGCACCAGCGTCCACATCGGCGAGCGGGCGAGACGCACGCCCTGCACGACGATGTGATCGGTCATCCAGAACTCCACGAGCCAAGGCCGCGGCAGCCCGTTGCTACTGGGCGCGAACGGATAGCTCGCGTAGGGGAACGTCGCTGTGCCCGCCCGTGCGTACCAACTCGCGCCATCAACGGTCGAGGCCACGTCGCCCTGCCCGTCGATCGTCCCGCCGCCAATGATCCCGACGTCGCTCGCGTTGTCGGTCGAAATCAGCGCCTCGGTTGCGCGGTAGCGCGTCCCGATGTAAGCCGGCAGGTAGCGTGAGGGATCGGTCGTGCCGAGGATCGTTGCGCCTGTGGCGACCCGTAGCACGATGTCGTCCTTCAACTGGAACGGGCCGGTCAGGAATACGCCTGAGTCGAACGGCACCGTGCCCCCTCCAAGGGCAGCGCAGCGCTCGATCGCGGTTTGTATCGGAACGGTATTGTCCGTGACACCGTCTGCCACAGCGCCGTACGTCAGCGGATCGCAAGGATTCGACGCGGCTTGCGCCGTTCCGAACCCAGCGAGTGCGAGAGTGAACCAAAGTGGCTTCAACCGTCGCGACGCCGCGGTGCGCCGAGCCGGCTTCCTGGGTGGACTCGGCTCGAATGCCTCCGCTCTACCGATCGCTCGCATGGACTCCTCCTTCCATTTACCTATCGTTTTCGAGTCGTCGGCGTTTCAGCGCCCGCGGCTGAAAACCTTTTCATCGGCCGACAAACAAACCTGAAAACGTTTCCACGGCAAGCATAAATCGTGCTCGTTGCAGCCGGTGCGGCGCATCAAGCACCTGCCGCCCGGGACCTGGAGCGCGAGTAGTTTTTACTCGCTACTTTTTACATTCTCGGTCAGCGTGTCGAATTGAAGACACCAGCGTGACGCGAGTGACGACAAGGATTGTTACAATCGGACGAGCCGACTGCTGCCCGAAGCCGCGAGAAAAGCGTGACCACCACCATCCGCGACGTCGCGCGACGCGCCCGCGTTTCGGTCGCGACCGTTTCGCGTGCACTGGCCGAGCCGAGGCTCGTGCGCAAAGAGACGCTCGAGCGCGTGCTGGCGGCCGTACGGTATCTGGCCTATCGTCCCAACCCCGCAGCCCAGAGTCTCATCACCGGCAGGACGGGAAATCTCGGCATCGTCGTTCCCGATTTCGAGAATCCGTTTTATCCGAGCGTGCTTCGCGGTGTGCAAGCGCGGGCGCATCAGGGCGGGTACGCCGTGCTGTTGGCCGACAGCGGAGAGGATCCGGCCGCGGAGGAAAACCTCGTCCGGACCATGACGAGGCAGGTCGATGGGATCATCGTCTGCGCTCCGTTCTCATCCGACACCCAGCTCCGGCGGATGGCTGCGACGACGTCGCTGGTCCTCGTGAATCGCCAGCTCTCAGGAGTCCCCGCGGTCCTCATGGACGCTGCCGGTGGCATGAGACACGCGATCGCCCATCTCGCGTCCCTTGGACACCGGCGATGCGCTTTCCTAAACGGACCGCGGCATGCTTGGTCGAATCGCGAGCGACGACGTGGATTGCGGGCCGCGGCGCGCACGACGCGCATCGACATCATCGAGCTGGGGTCGTTCGAGCCGAAGTTCGAGGGCGGCTTTGAAGCGGCCGATCAAGCGGTCGACGCCGGCGTGACCGCGATCATTGCCTTCAACGACATGATGGCACTCGGCGTCTTGAGACGCCTCGCCGCGCGCGGGGTGCGGGTACCGGCGGAGATGAGCGTCGTCGGCTTCGACGATATCCTCTATGCGGCGATGTGCGCGCCGTCACTCACGACCGTGGCGATGCCCATGGAAGCGGCAGGGCGCGCCGCAGTCGACCTGCTTTTGCAACGAAGCGATGGAGCTGCGACCTCCCACGGCCGGCTTCCAACCGACCTCATCGTCCGTGCGACGACTGCACCGCCTCCCCGACGGTCCGTGCCGCACCGACGGCGTAAAGCGACATGAGCCCACGCGTGACCGCGCCGACGAAGCGCGGATCGGCCGGAAGATCGTTGCCGAAGACTGCCCGCAAGGCGAACAGGCCGTGCGCGAGCGCTGCCGGATCGCCGCGCCGCTCCCGGGCGATACGCGCGAACTCGGTCGCGAGCGGATCCGACACCTTGATCTCCCGGCTCGCTTCGTCCACCCCGCTCACGTAGCGCATCCAGCCGGCCACCGCAAGCGCTGCGAGATCGATGCCTCGACTCGCGGCGAGATTGTCGCGCACGGTACCGAGCAGCCGTTGCGGAAGCTTCTGCGAGCCGTCCATTGCGATCTGCTGGGTGCGATGCGGCAAAGCTGGGTTGCCAAAGCGCTCCACCAGCGCGTCCTGGTAGGCGACGACGTCGACGCCCGCGGGCACCTTGAGTGTCGGGGCGACTTCCTCCCGCATCAATCGACGCATGAACGCAACGAAGTCCGGCTGTGCGGCGACTTGGTAGATGAACTGGTGCCCGGCAAGGTACCCGAGGTAGGCGAACGCGGAGTGGCTCGCGTTCAACAGCCGCAGCTTCATCGCCTCGAAAGGAGCGACATCGTCCACGAGCTGCGCGCCGACGCGCTCCCATGAGGGGCGGCCCGCGACGAAATCGTCCTCGATCACCCATTGCTTGAACGGTTCGTGCATGACCGGCGCCGCGTCGTGAACGCCCAGCGCAGCATCGTTCTCCGCAATATCCCTTTCAGTCGTCGCGGGCACGATTCGGTCGACCATCGTCGAAGGAAAGCTCGCGTGATCGCGAATCCAATGCGCGAGCGCCGAATCGCGAGCCTCGGCGAAGGTCTGAACGAGGCCGCGCACCAGCGCCCCGTTGTGCGGCAGGTTGTCGCAGCAGAGCACTGTCACCGGATTCCCGTGTGACAGGCGGCGTGCGTCGAGGGCGGCGGCGACGAGTCCCACCGCGCTGACCGGCTGCTGCGGATCGGCGAGGTCGTGCACGACATCGGGGTGGGAAAGATTGAGCCGCCCGGTGGCAGGATCGTGGCAGTAGCCCTTCTCGGTAATCGTCAGAGAGATGATCCGTGTCGACGGCCCGGCGAGCCGCGCGTGAATCTCGCTTCGTTCATCGCCGAGAAAACGCACCTCGCGCACGCTTCCGATCACTCGGCGGCGCGTACCTGCGGGGCTCTTCTCGACCGCCGTATACAGGCCGTTCTGGGGCGCAAGCCGATCGCGCACATCGGGCGAACGCAGGCTCACCCCGCA
>Ga0126369_10004571_pt1 | contig 10167 bp, 6 predicted proteins | sample PanSoiMetaPlot_1_FD_109646 | JGI IMG/M metagenome (GOLD analysis project Ga0126369, IMG submission 109646) | Tropical forest soil microbial communities from Panama - MetaG Plot_1 | ecosystem: Environmental > Terrestrial > Soil > Tropical forest > Bulk soil | place: Panama | collected 2016-02-17
ATCTGCACCGGGCTGATTCCCAATATGTTGACACCATCCTGCAATTCACCAACGAAATAGATGAAGCCAGGGCCGTGCCCGGTGACGTTGTTCTTTACAAGGTTGCCCGTGGTTGGGCCCATGCCGGGATCATCGAACGATGGCCCGATGTGATCATCCATGCATTGAACGGTGCCGGGGTAATCGAATCGCACGGCACCCGTGAAGGTTTCGTGCTGAAACGCAAACGCAGATTTTTCACTCTGAAGGAACCCGATGGGCTTTCTATTTCATAAGCCGAAGGCACAGGCCACAAAAACAGACAAGATCAACAGCATCAGGGTTTCGCAATCAGTCCTGGGCCAAACCCTGCCCATCGTGTTCGGTGTGCAACGGCTGCACATGTCTTTGATCTGGTACGGTGATTTCACAGCCATTGCCCACACCGAAAAGCAGCAGGGCGGCAAGGGCATGGGCGGGCATTCCCAAACTTCGACCAGCTACACCTATCAGGCTGCATTGATTGCAGCCTTTGCCCAGGGCCCGTTGAAAGGCATCGTGAACGTGTGGGATTCCAAGGGCCGATTCACCCAGGCCATGGCCCAGGAACAATTCACCGTGCCGGGTGGTGGTGGAAGTTATCAGGTAGGCAATCATGCACAGTTCCAACATGATGCCGGTGTGGGTGCCAACACTCATTACCACATGATCGTGGACGATTTTGGTTCCGATGGCCCGACCACTCTTGATGGTTATTACAACGTGCCTTTAGACCCTGTTGCCAGTGCACCCGGCACCGGGCAATACACCTATGACCCCGGCACCGGCACGTACACATTCAGCCCAGGTGATGCAGGCAAGCTGGTGACGATCACCTACACGTTCAACATGCAGACAACCACGGAAACGGAAATTGCTTCGATTCCGGGTTCGCCTTTCCAGATTGCCGTGCAGAACAATTCCATGTTCGTGGCCGATAACGGTGTGGTGTTTTCCCCGAGTGGAACGGCCCTTACTCCGGTGACCGGCAGCCCAGGGCCAGGGCAGTATAAAGTTGCTGCCGGAATTTACACATTCAATGCTGCCGACATCACCAAAACCGTTCGCATCACGTACCAGATTAAAGACACCGAAGCATCCGATGCAGCCACACAACTGAATTTCACTTTCTTCCCCGGCACCCTGGGCCAAGCCGTGTGGGGTTACATGTCTTCAAAGCATCCCGATCAGGCCCTGGGTTATTCGCAAATTGCATACATTGCCAGTGCTGCCCTTGATCTTGGTTCGGGTGCATCACTGCCCAATTACACGTTTGAAGTGCTAGGGATCAATTCGTATGGTTCCGGCATCGTGGACTGTGACCCGGCAGACTGCATTCTCACCATGCTGACTGATCCTGCCCTGGGCATCGGTTCCAACGGGCAAACACAGTTCCCGTTGTCTGCCATCGGTGATTTGACACAGGCATCAAACTTCTGGATTGCCAACAACTTTTTCATTTCACCGTTGGTGGAAAATCAGCGGGAAGCTTCCGGCACCATCCGTGATTGGCTGGAAGCTGGCCAGACAGCAGCTTTCTTTTCCGAAGGCAAATTAAAACTGGTGCCATATGGTGATGTTTCGGCTGCTGGCAATGGTGTGATCTATCAGCCACAAACACAGCCCGTGGAAGATTTGGACGATGACGATTTTGTGCCCGAATCGGAAGGTGCAGACCCGATCAAGGTTTCCCGTACACCGTTGTCGGAAGCCAACAACAGAACACAGGTGCAGTGGGCCAACCGTGCTGCCGGTTACAACCCGGAAGTGACACAGGAACAGGACGACGCAGCAATCAATCGTTTTGGTGTCCGGGCCGAACAGCCGGTGAATTGGGATTTCATCACCACACAGGCTGCTGCAACCTTTGCTGCCAACCTTCGGCTGAAACGATCCATTTACATTCGCAACACGTATTCGTTCACGTTGGACTGGACACATGCATATTTGGAACCCATGGACTTGGTGACCTTAACAACTTTGAACGATCCTTTTTTCACCAAGCTGCCGGTGCGGATCACAAAGATTGAAGATGACCCCGAAAAAGGGTTGAAGATCACAGCCGAAGATTTTCCATGGGGAACGGCAACACCGTCACTGTATGCAAAGCAACCGGCACTGCCATTTTTCCCGGCAGCAGGGCTGGCCGATCCTGGCCCAACCACGGCATTGATTATCGAAGCGCCCGATCCCCTGGTTGCTAACAACGGGCACATTCTTTACATCTTCTGTTCACCAACCAACAACATGGATTGGGGCGGCTGTGAAGTGTTCGTTAGTTTGGATGATACCGAATACGACTGGTACGGGATCGTGACGGCACCGGCAAGGATCGGCACCCTGGGAGCAAATCTTGCAGCAGGCACCGTTGACCCCGATCCTTCAACAGCCCTGGTCAACATCACCGATGCAATCCTGGGTTCGGCATCACAGGCAGCCTTTGATTCGTTCGTTACCTTGGCTGCATTGTTCAATTCATCACCCACAGCAAAGACCACACCCGTGGATCTGTCCGGCAATATCCCGGCACCCTACTTTCCCAACTTGAATTTTGAACAATCCAGTGTCATTCCGCCTCCGGGTTGGGCAATCAGTGCAACATCGGCTGTTTATGATACAGCCACACCATTCCAAGGAACCCGTAGCCTAAAACTTACAAGCACTGCAATCTATGGGGGAGTTGTAACCGATCCGGCAAACTGGCGCCCGGTAACACCAGGGCAATTTTTCAGTGGAAGTATTTGGGTGAAAGGTGACGGGCACCAACTATATTTCACTATTTCGCTCTATGCTCCAGACAAGACGACTTTCATCGGCAACCTTTCATCATATACAGGTACAACTTCAACTGCATGGACACAACTTTTCGCAAGTGGCATTGTCCCATCTGGTGTTGGGTGGATTCACTTGAACTGTTTTACAACTGATTCGGTGACAGTTGTTTTTGAAGTTGATGCAGCAGTGATCACAGAAGGCGGCTACAACCTGATCGGCATTTATTCGGACGGCACAAGTTTTTCTTCCACTGGTGGGCTTGATGGTGCTGGCCATGCCCTGTCTTCAAATCTTCTGGGCACACACATCACGTTTGATGGTGCACCGTATAACTTCGGGCTGCCGAACGTGAACAACGTAGTGCAGTGCACCGGGCAGGTGATTAACCTGCCTGCCGGGAAATATCAGTCCATCTGGTTTCTGGTTGCAGCAGTCGGGCCCGTGAACGGGCAGCAGAACCAAACTTATACTGTCACTTTCAGTGACGGCACCACGCAGACACTTACACAAAGCACAAGTTCCTGGCTGGTTCCCCAAACCTATGCCGGTGAATTCCCGGCTTTCAACAGTTTGAATTATCGGAACAAATACGATGGCACCAAAGATGGTTCGCAGCCATCGTTCCTGTACAACTTTTCGTGGAATCTAACACCCGGCAAAACAGTTGCAGCAGTCACACTGCCGAACAATGCCAACCTTATGGTGGTTGCCATTTCCCTTGCAGTCGATTCAACCAGTTACAACTTGGAACTGTTTGCCTATCGTGATGCCACGTTGACGGCTGCAAACCAGTACAGCCTTACCCCGTTGCATCGTGGTTTGTACGGCACCAAGAATCTGGCACACCTTACCGGAGAAAGTTTTGTCCGAATGGATCAGGCTTCGATTCAGTGGCCCTATGATGCCCTGTATGTCGGCAAAACCGTGTACTTCAAATTTCTTTCCTTCAACACGATGGGTGCCAACGAACAGGCCCTGCCCGATGTTTCCCCGATCAGCTTCACTTTGGAAGGTAGTGGGCCCGGTGCCATTGATGCACTTTCTGGTTCCTATCTGCCAGGACTTGATCAGGTGCCCAACGGCACCTATGTCTTCAAACGGACGGCTGCCCATTCCAGTTATCGGCCCACATCAAACCCGCTGACTGCACATGATGCCGGAAGTTCGGCAACCATCAACATTGCAGCTTTCTTCATGCGAAGCCCAGGCTATCCCGATGTGTCACTCAGTTCGGGTGCCATCACGAATCTGGCCTACGGCACCATGTACTTCGTTTATTACTTGGATCTGTTTTTCCTTGGTGGTGCCGTTGCCTATCTGGTTGCAACCAGCAAAGAAACCGTGCTGCAAAATGCTGCTGCCTTCTTTGTGGGATCTATTCGCACGCCCCTGGCAGGTGGTGCCGACACGATTGGAAACAACGATGGTGGTGCCGGTGCCCAAACCGGCAGCAATGCCAAGATCCTGTTCACTACATTGAACAGTGTGGTTGGTGCCGTTTCAAATCCAAGCTACATGATGGACGGTGACCCGACAACCCAGGCCGTGTTGAGTGTGTCGGCACCCCCCAATGCAGGCCCGAACACCGGCACTGGTGCAGACACTTTCTTTCCGGCAGGCAATCCAAATTGGGCAACCCCAACAAATATTTCCGGCAACCCGGCATCGTGGACAACAACAACCGTGCCGGTAAACAATGGTTCATCCATTCTTAACTGCACGAACTTTGGTTTTTCAATCCCGGCTGGTGCAACCGTCCTGGGCATCCGTGTGGATTGGGCCGGTGCTGTTGGATACAACTATGGCAACCATTCGTGGATCGGGCTTGGCCTGCTGAAAGGTGGTGTCCGGCAGGGCTTCGGCGGGCCCATCTATATGACCAGTAACGTGGCCACTGCTTACTTCCAAGGCAACGAACTGGACACGATGGGGATTTCTTTCACTCCTGCCGACATTAACGCTTCAAACTTCGGGGTGTACATTCAGGCATTCAACGATTCAAGTGCAGGTGGAAGCCAAAATTTCCTGCTGCAAACCTTGGTGGTGAAGGTGTATTACGCGCTGGTTTCCAACCAGGAAGTGATCGTGCAGACGATCCCGGCATTCACCCAGGTCTTCAGCGGGTTGAAAATGAAGGTGACCTATTCAATCCCAACCAACACATTGAACGGCACGGGGGCGCGCGCCACACTTACGTTCATTGCAGGTGGAACTACACTTGGAACGATCAACTGGAATGCAGGCCAGACCACAGCAATCCGCACCGATTCTTTTGATTGCCCATTAAATGCCAGCCCAAGTTCGTTTGAATTCACCATCGTGGTGTTTTCTTCGACTGGTTCCAGTGTTGGCACCATCACCGTGAATGTGATTGATGTTTGGGTGGAAGGGAATTCGTAAGATGGAACACACAACTGAAATTGTCCATCAGGATCAGCCGAACGATGAATGTGTATGCTTGACCTATCGGTGTTGCGGCGATTCAAAATCTGATTCCACGATGACGATTTTTCAAGTGAACACTTTAAGCCAGGACGAAATCACAGCCATCGTGGATCTGTACCACGATAAGGTTGCCGTGAAACATGCTGCCATGATTGCTGGCCGAACTTTCCTGCAACACCTGCCCAACCAGACCAAAGCCCATCCGGGCCTGCTTCCCATGCTGCCGGAACCTGTTGCTGCCGAACCTGCCAACGTGGTGACAATGCCGTTGCCTGCTGCACCACTGCCCGATCCTGCCTAAATAACGAACGGCAACACCAAGCCAAGTGTTGCCGTTCCATGTTGCCAGGGGGTTACTGCCCTGCCATTGTACCCCAAGGTGGTATAATTTGCCGCAATGAATTGCGAAGTGGACATCCTATGCATAGTCGGCAGCACGGTGTTGGCTGGTGACCCTGCTGCCGATCAAATCATTGACGATGTTCTTACCCGGCTGAAACCCAGGAAGGTGATTTCCGGCTGTGCACCCGGCATTGACACCATGGCCGAAAAGAAAGCCAAAAAACGTGGCATACCGTTTGAAGGCTTCCCCCCGAAGGAAAAGAATTGGGCCAACGGATTCATGCCCAGGAATCTGGTGATGGCCCGAACGTGCACATACTTGGTAAGGATCGTAAGCAAACGATCCAAAACCTATGGTTCGGGTTGGACGCGTGACCGGGCCAAAGAAATGGGCAAGCCAACGGAGGAATTTGTCTTGCCCTGATACACTTGTTTTCGTGGTTTAGTCTCCCAACTATCCCGTGGCCGGGGATGTAACTTATGTTACATTCTCGGCTTTTTTCTTTCGCAGGAACCCAGGGACTTCACCACGGGCCATTCGTTCTTTGGCCAGCTTCGTGGAAAGCACACTGCGGCGTTTCTTGGTTAACCGTTCCCGTTGTGAAGCAATGATGTTGGCCACACGGGGTGGAAGGGCCAGCCGGGTAACACCCGTTTCATCCACACATTCAATGAAGATGAAATCACCCCCAAGTTCTTCATGTCGGCCCGTTTCGATGGTGAAGGTTTCAGCCTTGCCGGTTAGGTTCTGCACCGTCCGAACGGTACTTGGCCGGGTGAATGTGGCAATCTTTTCTAGGTTGCCGCGTTGCCTATCGTATTTGGAAATGCTGTGATCGTTGTCCATGTTCTGTTTGTGCTCCTATGCTTCCATTATAGAAATCGACTTTTCGACTTTCGCCTGTGTTCATGCTGGTGCCAGCACTTTGGCCGGAAGCCCGTGCATAGGTTTCGCCCTACTTGACAACAGAAGGAATCAACGTTCATGCGGGTGTATTCTGCCGGGATCGGGCACATCGTGTGTGCAACCTGTGTGCTGTCAACAGCAAAAATATTTTCAGCATCCAAGCTGATCGAGGTTGTTTTTATGATCACTACCACAGTGACTTCGCCGCCAGCAACCGGCACAACTGTTGCACCCAAAGGAAGCTTGAATGTCATCGCATCGGCATCTTCAACTTCTGGAATCATCACCGGCTGGCAAATTTACCTTGGCAGTTCCTGCCTATATAACCTTGGGCAGACCGACGATTCAGGGCCAATTGCACAGAGTATCAACGTGAACCTGCCCATTGACGAAGCACCCGGTGAATATACGTTGACCGTGAAAGCCTACGATGCAACCGGAAAGAACGGGCCGGTGACGTGTCCCATCACCGTTGCAGCCGGTGCCATCATGCAGAACGTGATCCTGCCGATGCCCGGCGAGTCGTTCACGGCAGAAGGAACGTTGCAGGTCACTGCCGATGCAATGCGAACAGCAACGGCAATTACTGCATGGGACATCTGGCTTGATAATGTGCAGGTTTATGAAACGAACGGCAACAACATTCCCAATATTGATGCAGTGATCCAAGCCCCTGCCGACACAGCAGACGGTGAACATTCCCTCACGATCAAGTGTTGGGACGAAACCGGAACAGTCCAAACGACCGTGCTGCCCGTCAACATCCCTTCACAATCGAATAGCGAATTTTCACCCGGACTGCCGTCAAAGACTAAGCCGGTGTCATCTTTCACGGTGCACAATCCGTCAAGTTCCCCCACGTATGATGCAGCACACTATCCATCACTGTTCACCGGCACAACAAACTGCGACGGTGCAGACTATCCCGTTGACCCTAAGCTATATGACGATAGTGTGAATGCATCGGCAACCCTGGTTATCAGCAAGGAATCCGTTCGCAACTTGATGCCCTTGAACCCGGACGGCAGTAGTGCTTTTTCCGGGCGAATCGGAATGCACTTGCAGGCATGGTGGGGATTAAGCAGCCATCCAGAAAATGGCCTGAATGACATGGATTCAGGGGATGTTCAACGACAGGTGCAGGATATAAAAGATCGTGGTTACGATTTGCTGGTGCCTGACTGGTACAGTCCGACCAAAGCAACGGTGTGCAATGACGCAATAGTGGATCTGTTTGCCAATGCCTGCACGATGGTCGGGCTGAACTTTGCAATTATGATTGACCAGCAATTTTTCAAAAACAACAACTGCACCCCGGACACCTATGAATCCGATCTGATCGAAGCCATCAATCACCTGATGGATCGGTATGCTTCCCATTCGCAATATGAAAAGTGCAGTGTTATCGGCGGCGTGGCCCGTCCGTTGCTTCTTTTGTGGAACGTTGCATCTGTTGCCGGAAGCAATGTCAACTGGTCACACGTTCGTGATGGGGTTGCTTCACACTCGAATCCTCTGTTGATCCAATATCAGGCATCGGGCTTCAACGTGGCTGAATCAGATGGTTCCCTGTCCTGGCTTGATGACAATGCCGACAACGAAGGAAACCCATCGGGATCGAACTATCTAACGAATTCTTTCTTTCCGGCTTGCAGTTCACATCAGGATCAAATCTGCATCAGTTCCGTGTGGCATGGCTTCAATGGCACGTTGACCCGGAACCCGGCATGGTCTTTCGGGAAATACATTGATCAATGTGCAGGGCAAACGTGGCTTGATGTTTGGGCAGTGAATGCCGAATACGTTTCAGGGGGAAAGCGACTCGATTATGTTCTTTGTGTAACCGGGGATGACTTTGAAGAAGGTTCCGGTGTCCTGAACGGAACGCGCACCGATGTGACGGTGAGTCTTTCGATGGAAGGAAACACGTTGGTGTTCAGCACCACGGGAAATGAAAACACGGTAAGGCGCTATAATCTTTGGGGTTCAACTGATGGAATAACAGCAACACTGTTGGGCACACAGCTTCGTGGCAACACCAAACAATTTGATTTGGACGATCTTCCTGGCCTTAAGGCAGATGGGACTTACATGCTTTATCTCGAAGCCCAGGGGATGCCGAGTCTGCAAAGCCACATATCCCTGGATAATCCGGTGCAGTCCCTTCGGGTAAAGAAACAACACAGGAAACGACATAGGGAAAAGGTTAGGACTTAAGGGCTGGTGTCATCGGGTAATTGCATCTGGTGCAGCTTGGCCAGCCGATCAGCAGGAATCGTGCAACGGCTTTTGGCTTAAGATTATTCTGCGTCTTCCCACAAAGGCCACAATGCAGCACGATGCCGAGCGCAACCAGTCGGCGGGCAATTTTCAAAAGATTGTCCGGGGGAACTGCCACTGGAATGGACTGCCTTTTTTTTGAAAAGGAAACGTGATTGTGACACCAAAAAATCCAGAGCACAATCAGGTGCAAAAAAGGAATGGCCAGCCGTGTGGCTGGCCTTTTTTGCTTGGTGTTTTCTTATGTAAGCAAGCCCTTCTGGATTACGCGGCCCAGGAATGTTTCTAGCCTACCGATTTCCTTGGCAAACCATGCCTTGCCTTCTTCGATTTCCTGGCAGCATTTTTTCATTCGGGCAGCAGCATCTTCCACAATGTAATGCCTACCTGCCGCATTTTTCTCTTGATCGAAGACGGGATGGAAGAACCAGTGTGTTGAAAATACATCCTTGCCTTCACAGTCGGCAATGAAGTAAATGCCACTGCCAAAATATTCTTTGCCTCGTGGCATCTGATCGGCAGGCATCGACAATGCAGCTAGAGAATTCTGATATTTTTGCAGCAACTTTGCATTCTTGTTAAATAGGGCTTTCAGGGATGTGTCGCCGGACAGGATTTTGTTGATGCATTCACTGCCGTATTTTTCGGTAAGGCCATCAACATAGTGAACAACAAAGACATGCCGAATTGCAGTTGAACAGCGGTCACATGTCTGGAACGGCCCGGTTTGATAATAATAAGACACTTTCCTGATTGCTGATTTCATTTTTGGTTCCCCCTGTAATGACACCATTATCCCTATATCGGTATAGGGGATCAAGATTACCACGGTAACCCTGCCTAGGGTTGCTGTGAAATTAAGGTGTTCAATCTGTTGTTGCTACCCCAAGGTAGTTTTATAATTCCCGTCGAAATGAAAAACGTAGCACATAAACGGCTGGCAGAACTGGCAGGCATGGCCCGACAGTTGGAAGCCAAAAGCCCGAACTGCCTTCGGACACCCTGGGCACTGTTTCTGGAACACGGCTGTGAAATGAAGCCGGGTAAGCTGTCATTTGAACAGGCCCGGTTTTTGGTGGAAACGGCCAACTGGCAATTTGGGGGAATGTCCGAAGTGCTGCCAAAGCAGTGTTACTACACTTCACAAATGTTGACCCTGGCCGACCATTCGGGCCGAATCGAATATGTGGAAGGTTACGTGTGCAACACCAAGCTGCCCATTCCAATAGATCATGCATGGCTGTTGGTTGACGGCATTATGGTGGATCTTACCCTGCGAGCCCGAAACCGGACGTGGCCAGGGAAAAAAGGCCGTGATGATTATTTCGGAATCGTGGTCAACAAAGAACTGTTGCGGCGTACCATTGTAGAAACCGAAGTGGCCATGCCGGTTTATCAAG
>Ga0126369_10004573_pt1 | contig 10166 bp, 5 predicted proteins | sample PanSoiMetaPlot_1_FD_109646 | JGI IMG/M metagenome (GOLD analysis project Ga0126369, IMG submission 109646) | Tropical forest soil microbial communities from Panama - MetaG Plot_1 | ecosystem: Environmental > Terrestrial > Soil > Tropical forest > Bulk soil | place: Panama | collected 2016-02-17
CTTTTGTCGAGCTGAGATTTTCATCGGCGCGGCCCGCGAGCCCGTGCTCCGGGCTGAACAGTGCGACAAGGGTTACCCCCGGGGCTTTTGCAAGGACGTCGATGTTCCTGCGGCCCTGCGCATCGACTCCCGTGTGATTCGTAATCAGGCCAACATGCTTGCCGCGCAACGGGGCGAACTTCTCCGCCTCCAGGACGTCGAGGCCCGTCTGCACGCGGACCGCATGTCCGGAGCGCTTCGGAGACGGCCGCCCAGGCAACACCCGGGGGGAGAATATCAGGAGGAAAAAAGCGATTGGAGTGAGCACAGCAAGCGCGCGTTTCGTGGCGGTCAAATCGTTCCTCCTGGGCAAGAAACAATACAATGATATTCTGGAACGCGCTCGGCCCGGCTGCGTTGAGGCCACGTTGTGCGTGTGCTATGAATAAATGCAGACTGCGGGCTGCGCGGGGGGATTGTAACTGATGGAAGGACGCCGCGTCCGCATTCTGTTCGTGATTCCGGTCTTACTGCTCATCCTTATGGCCCAAAAAGCTCGCAGCCAAAGTGACACTCCAAACGAGAAGAAATCCGCACAAAAGACCAGCACCGGTCTGAAGGGCGCCGCGAAGAATTTATCGCCTGCCGCGAGCGCCTGGGTGGAGTCCACGCTGCGCAAGATGACCGTGGACGAAAAGATTGGGCAGCTTCTTTTTACTACCTACCACGGAAGTTTCACGGCCACTGACTCGGACGCTTATAAGCAGCTCGTGCATGATGTCCAAGACTTGCACGTCGGCGGATTCATCGTCATCACCCATGGCTCACCGGTGGGAATCGTAAAGAGCCAGGCCTACCCAACCGCAGTGCTTGCCAATCAGCTGCAATCGAAGTCCAAGTTGCCCCTACTCATCGGCGCGGATTTCGAGCGTGGCACCGCCATGCGCTACGACGAAGGCACTTCGTTTCCGACGGCGATGGCCGTGGCTGCCGCCGGCAATCCCAAAGACGCCTACACCATGGGAAAAATTACAGCGCTCGAAGCGCGCTCGACCGGCGTGAACTGGGTTTACGCGCCAGATTCCGACGTGAACAACAACCCTGGAAATCCCATCATCAATACGCGGTCGTTCGGGGAAAATCCCGAGCGCGTTGCTGAATTTGTATCCGCTTTCGTGAAAGGTGTCGAAGACAACGGGGGACTGGCCACCGCGAAGCATTTTCCTGGCCACGGCGATACGGCAGCCGACTCGCACATTGATTTGCCGGTCATTCCGGCGAACCGCGACCGCCTGGAACATCTGGAGCTGGTTCCCTTTCGCGCGGCGATTTCTGCAGGCGCGGGCAGTGTGATGACGGGGCATCTTTCCGTTCCCGCGTTGGAATCCGATCCAAACACGCCTGCGACGCTGTCTGCTCATATTTTGCAAGGGCTCCTTCGAAAAGAACTTGGATATCAGGGACTGATCATTACTGACGCCATGGACATGGGCGGCATCACCGTGCGTTTTGCGCCCGGAGAAGCCGCGGTTCGCGCTGTTGCGGCCGGAGTGGATTGTTTGCTGATGCCGCCGGTACCTGATGCGGCTTTCGAAGCCCTGCAAGGCGCGGTGAAGTCGGGACGGATTTCGAAGGAACGGTTGGATGAATCCGTGCGGCGCATTTTGCAGGCGAAGGCGCACCTCGGATTGAATACGAGCCGGCTCGTGGATGTGAACGCGCTGAATCATAAATTCGGCAGCGCCGCATGGCAGAAAGAAGCGCAGGACATTTCGGATCGTGGCGTGACGTTGCTGCGCGACACTCCGCATCGCCTTCCGCTCGATGGAAGCAAACCTTCGCGTGCACTCTTGCTGGCGTTCTATGCGGATCCGGAACCGTATCCGGGAGAAGACTTAGAACGCGAATTGCGCGCGCGATTTGATTCCGTCACTACGCTTCGTGCGGACACGCGATTTGTGAATGCTGGCATACTGAAGCTCCCTTCCCCCGATTCTTACGACGTCGCAATCGTCGCATTCTTTGTGCGCGTGAGCGACCGCAAGGGAAATGTGGATGTGCCCCTGGAACAGACTGCGCTGGCAGAACAGGTTTACAAGACGGCTAAACCAGTAATTACCGTCGGATTGGGAAGTCCGTATTTAATCGAGAGATTCCCGCGGGCGGAGACGTGGCTCGCTGCGTTTGGCATTAGCGACGTCGCGCAAATTTCCGTGGCCAGAGCGCTGTTTGGAGAAATTCCCCTGCGCGGTCATTTGCCCGTGACGGTGCCGGGCGTGAACCTGAAGGCGGGATTCGGGATCGAAGTACCGGCCAATCCGATGAAGCTCCAAGCGATGGATGCGAATGAGGATTCGAAGTTGCGGCCAGCGTACGAATTGGTCGAACGAGCGGTGAAAGACAAGGCGACTCCGGGAGCGACGCTCGCGGTTGGATTCCGCGGAAGAGTCGCGATTCACGCGTTCGGGAAACTGAGTTACGACGCAAAGTCACCCGCCGTAAAGCCCACAACGATGTATGACATCGCTTCGCTGACGAAAGTGGCCGCGACGACAACCTTGGTGGCAAAAGTAGCAGAAGGTGATTTCGCCGTACCGCTCGACTTGGACGCGAAGATCGAGCGCTACCTGCCGGAGTGGGCGAGTGGGCCGCAGCCGGAATGGCGGCACCGCGTGACGGTGCGCCACTTGCTGACACACACGTCGGGCTTGCCGCCGTTCAAGGAATACTGGCGAACATCGAAGAGCAAACAGGACACGCTGACGAAGATCTTTGCCGAGCCGCTCGAGTACGAGCCGGGAACGAAAGAAGTCTATTCTGACCTGGGAATTATTTTGATGGCTGAGATTATCGAGCGTCTGACGGGGCGTAAACTTGATGATTTGGCGAACACTTTTATATTTTCGCCGCTCGGAATGAAAGATTCGATGTATAAGCCTCCGAAAAAACTATGGCCGGCGATTGCGCCAACGGAGGTCGACAACAATTACAGGCACCGGCTGATTCAAGGCGAAGTACACGACGAAAATGCATTTGCCATCGGGGGCGTGTCCGGGCACGCGGGAGTCTTCAGCACGGCCCCGGACTTAGCCGCGTTTTCTCAGATGCTCCTGAACGGCGGCGTGTACGCGCACCAGCGAATTTTGCGGCGCGCGACGGTGGCAGAGTTCACCACGCCACAGCAGCTCTCCAGCGGAGCCCGCACGCTGGGCTGGGCCGTGCCCACGCCCGGCGGGCTGAGCGGGCATTACTTTTCCGCGCACGGCTTCGGGCATACAGGATTCACGGGAACTTCCATCTGGATCGATCCCGACCGGCAGCTGTTTGTGGTTTTCCTGACAAATCGCGTCAATCCAACTCGCGAGAATCAGAAGATTCAACAAGTCCGTCGCGACCTTCACGACGCCGTGATGCAGGCCCTGGGATTTGCAAGCGCCGCAGCCCCGGTGAAATAGTCGTAAGTCATACGTTTACAATTCCAGGTTCCAGACTGGGCAATTGCTTTGTGGGTTCGAAGGTCCCCATGACGATGCGGTAGCTGATCTTGTGTTCCTACCGGTAGGGTTTAACGGACTTCCAGCCGTCATCGTCCAGGGACGCGCCGACCACCGGGATTTCTTTCTTGCAGCCCGTACACCAAGAAATTTGGCCCCGCTAAAGAATCTTGCGCTGTTGCAAATCAAGGGCAGCTTGGGAGAGATCGGCGGGGCGGCCCAGGTCGCGCCAGTAGTATTCGTCGGCGCGGAAGGCGAGGATTTTTTCTCCCTGACCGGCGAGGCGGAGGTAGGCGTCGATGATGGAGAAGACGCCTACTTCGGTGAGCATGGGGAGCAGGCGCGGGGAAATGATGTGGATGCCGGAGAAGGCGAGGGGAAGTGGCGAGGGGCGAGGGGCGAGGGGCGAGTTGACGGATGGTCCATGGGCAGCACGGCCACAAAGCTGGAGCTGATCGTCAAAAAGGAGGAGGCGGGAGGATTCGCGGGACTGGACGGCGAGGGTGGCGAGAGCGCCGTGCTCGTTGTGGAATTGGAGCATAGGGTGGAGGTCGATGGTGCTGATGACGTCGACGTTGTGGACAACGAATGGTTCTGGCACAGAGTCGCGTGCACTTTCAAGGAAAAACCAGGAGGCTTTTTTGAGGCCGCCGCCGGTGTCGAGCAAAAGGTCATCTTCGCGGGAAATTTCGATGCGCATGCCAAGGTTGTTGTGAGACTGAAGGTAGTCAAGGACCATTTCGGCAAAGTGGTGGACGTTGATGACGACTTCGCTGACGCCGAAAGTGCGAAGGCGCGTGAGAGTAATTTCAAGGAGCGTGCGGCCGTTGATTTCGACGAGGGCTTTGGGCAGAGTGTCGGTGAGCGGGCGCAGGCGCGTGCCAAGACCAGCGGCGAGGATCATGGCTTTCATAGAGAAACCCGCGGCGAGTCGAGAGTAGCGAGCAACCGGGCCAGGAAGAGTGATTTCTCGCTGCGCTCGAAATGACCATCAAGACAAGAAACAGGAGCCGTCATTTGGCGAGATGGCCTACGGCGGCGTGGAGCATGCCCATCTGTTCAAGTTCCACGTGGCGGACGACGACTTCCACCCCGCTTCGGCCTCGCAGGTGTCTGGCGAGTTGTTCGGCGAGAAACACGGAGCGATGCTGACCGCCGGTGCACCCAAACGACACCATTAGATTCTTGAAGCCACGCTGCTGATAATTCTCGACGGTCGCATCAATGAGAGTGAACACGCAGGCGAGGAATTGATGCACACTCTCCTGCTGCTTGAGGTAGTCGATGACCGGAGCGTCGCGGCCGGTGAGCGGTTTGAAGCGTTCTTCCCTGCCCGGATTCGGCAGGCCACGGCCATCGAAGATGAAACCCCCGCCGTTGCCGGTATCATCCTTGGGCAATTCATGATGAAAAGAAAAACTGAAAATGCGCACGACGAGATTATCAGCTTCGGAAGCGATGCCTTGCAGTTTTTCTGAAGCCAGCATGTTTTGGAACGCGCCGAGAAGCGTGGGCAGCTCGATGGGCAATTCCGCGTTGTGAAGCAGCCAGCGGATGTTCTTGAGTGCGTAAGGAACGCTCTGCAGAAAATGCACTTTGCGTTCGAAGAAGCCGCGATAGCCGTACGCACCGAGCGCCTGCATAATGCGGACGTAGACATAGGCGTAGTAGTAGCGAAGGAAGGCTTCGCGGTCCACAGGGATGAAGTTGGCAAGCGCGCGAAGATAATCGTAGAGAAGGTCCTCTCGGAGCGAGGGCGGCAAGTCCGCCTTGGCGTCGAAGAGAAGCGAAGCGATGTCGTATTGCAAAGCGCCTTTGCGGCCGCCCTGATAGTCCACGAAATACGGGAGGCCGTCACGTAACATGATGTTGCGTGATTGAAAGTCGCGGTAAAGAAAATAATCGCGCGGAGCTTCCAGAAGAAAATCGGTGAGCCGGTCGAAGTCGTTTTCCAGGGCGCGCTCGTTGAAGGGAATGCCGGCGAGGCGGAGAAAATAGTACTTGCAATAGTTCAGGTCCCACGCGATGGACTGGCGGTCGAAACTGGCGATGGGATAGCAGAAGCCGTAGTCCAGGTCGCGGCCTGCTTCGACCTGGAAACGCGGAAGGGCTGCGACGGCTTTGCGATAGGCTTCGACGACATCGGGAGCAATGTCTTCTCCCCTCCGATTTCGTGAGAGAAATTCGAACAGCGAGGTGTCCCCGAGGTCCTCTTCGAGATAGGCACCGTGGTTGAGATCCTCGGCGTAGATTTCCGGAACGGGTAAGCCGTGGCGGTGAAAGTGTTTGGAGAACTCGAGGAAGGCGACATTTTCTTCGCGGCCGCCGTAGAGAATGCCGACGGCGCTGACATGGTCGTTGGCCAAGCGGACAATCTTGCGCCCGGAACCACCAAGCTCGCCCTGCAGCGGCTGAATCCGCGTGGGAGCCGAGTGGAAATGCCGTCTGAAGAGCTCTTTGAGAACGTCTATGGACATGGGTTCCGTTCCATCGTTGAAAGAGACGCATCCGGCCGGGTGGTTTCTAGCATAGCCGAATCCGGCGATGGAAGACGGCAAGAAGATGGCCCCTTGTGTCCAGAAGTGCCTATTTCACGAGGCTGTGGAAAACGTTACCAGGACTGGGTGTTCCTCTTTGCTGCTCTTTGAGCCAATTCTGTTCCAATGCGCACGAGTCTGACGGTTCGAGGCCAAGAATTTCGCGATGCACCGCTATAATGTACGCATGCCCAAGCCCTCGAGAATTCCTATTCCCAAAGAATCCAGGCTCACCGAACAAAGAAATCCGGCGTCGAAGAATCTCGACCGCATGACGGCGCGGGAGATTATCGAGTTGATGAACCGCGAAGACCGCCGAGTGGCGCTCGCGGTCGGAAGAGAGATTCCAGCGATAGTGCGGGCCGTGGACGCGATTGTTGATGGGATTCGCAAGGGGGGACGGCTGATTTATGTGGGAGCCGGGTCGAGCGGGCGTATGGCGGTGTTGGACGCCGCGGAGTGCCAGCCGACGTTTGGTACTCCGCCCGAACTCGTGCAGGCACTGATTGCGGGAGGCGGGCGAGCGATCACGCAGGCAGTGGAAGGAGCGGAAGATGATGTGCGCCGCGCGGAGCACGAATTGCGCGCACGAAGGTTAACCAGGAACGACGTGGTCGTAGGAGTGACGGCGAGCGGGACAACTCCTTATGTGCTGGCGGGGTTGAAATTCGCGCGCGGACGGGGCGCGACGACGGTAGCGATTACCTCCAACCGCAGAATGCCGGTGGCGCGACTGGCGAAGATCGCGATTGCCGCGGAAGTGGGGCCGGAGGTCCTGACGGGGTCCACGCGAATGAAGGCCGGCACAGCGCAGAAAATGGTTCTCAACATGCTCAGTACCGCGGTGATGGCGCGGCTAGGGCATGTGTATGAAAACCTGATGATTGACGTGGTGCTGACAAATGCAAAGGTTGCCAAGCGGGCTTTGCGGATTCTGGCGGAGGCGAGCGGGAGGAGTGTGTCCGCGGCGGAACACGCTCTGCGGGCGGCGGGACACAACATGCGGGTGGCGCTTGTGATGCTGAAGATGAGAATCGAAGGGCAGGAGGCGAAGCGACGACTTACTCTGGCAGAGGGAGATTTGCGACGGGCGATCGAGAATGACTTCTAAAGTTTAAATTTTGATTCTTACTTAAGTTTGAAGATAGGTTGCAAGCAACACCACTGAACGCGGCGGAGAAGAGCGATGGACACATGGGGCGGCCCAAGAATCGGCCCGTTGATCCTTTTTCTTTGGGTTCACTTAGTACTTATAACTTAAGACTTAGAACCAGGAAGCGAAAGGAATTAAACAGCGAGCGAATGGATAAGTTTCTCATCAAGGGCGGAAAGGCGCTGCAGGGGACGGTAGCTGTCAGCGGGGCGAAGAATTCCGCGCTGCCGGTGATGGCGGCGGCGCTACTGACGGCCGACAGAGTCGTGATCCGCAACGTGCCGAAGGTGCGCGACCTGGTCACCATGAGCAAGCTGCTGGCGTTCATGGACGCGAAGGTTTCCGTGACCGCCGTGCCGGCGAGCGATTACGAGATTCAAGCGCCGAAGCTGAATCACGCGGAGGCGCCGTATGAGTTGGTGAAGACGATGCGTGCGTCCATTCTGACGCTGGGGCCGCTGATGGCGCGCGTGGGCGCGGCCCGAGTTTCGCTGCCGGGAGGATGCGCGATCGGAGCGCGGCCAGTGGATTTGCACTTGAAAGCACTCGAGCAAATGGGCGCGAAGATTGCGACTTCGCACGGATACATTGAAGCAAAAGTGCCCGGCAACGGTTCGCCCGGGCGGAGGCTGAGAGGCGCACACATCGTTTTTGAGAAAATCACCGTGACGGGGACAGAAAATATCTTGATGGCGGCGGCGCTGGCAGACGGTGAGACGGTGCTGCAAAATGCGGCGCGCGAGCCGGAGGTAACCGATCTGATCGTGATGCTGCGAAAGATGGGCGCTGAGATTTGCGGAGACGGCACTTCGACTTTGCGGATCCGCGGCGTCGAAGAATTGCATGGTACGGAACATACCGTCATTCCGGACCGCATCGAAGCGGGAACTTTCCTGGTGGCGGGAACGATTACCGGCGGCGATTTGACGATTACGAATTGCGAGCCGAAGCATCTGGCGGCGGTGATTGCGAAGCTGCAGCTGGCGGGAGCGCGGATTGAAGTCGTGGATGCCTCAACCGTGCGCGTGCGAGGTGCGGAAAAACTAGTGGCATCGGACGTGACGACGGAAGAGTATCCGGGATTCGCCACGGACATGCAGGCACAATACATGGCGCTGGCCACCCAGGCGGAAGGCACCTCTGTGATTACGGAGACGATCTTCGAGAACCGCTTCATGCATGCGAGCGAAATGATGCGAATGGGCGCAAATATTTTGATTGACGGACATCAGGCGACCGTGCACGGCCCGACGGCCCTTTCCGGAACCGTCGTACAGGCATCAGATTTGCGCGCCAGCGCAGGATTAGTCTTGGCAGGGTTGGTGGCGAACGGCGAGACGCTCATCGACCGCGTATATCACATCGACCGCGGATATGAAGGCATCGTCGAAAAACTCATTGCGCTGGGGGCAAACATCCAGCGCGTGCACACGCCAGCGGGATGATCATTCGTTCAAACCGAAGCAATAGAGGGTATCGCCGGCCCCGACGACGATGTATTGATGGCCATCCAGCTGGTAAGTCATGGGCCCGTTGCTGACCGGCGCGATCAGACCCGCATGCCACAGGATCTTGCCGCTCGCGGGGTCGAAGGCGATGAGATGATTTGCCGGATCGCCGCCGAAGAGCAACTTTCCGGCTGTTGCAAGAAGTCCTCCGACACTTGACTCTCCCTCCCCGCGATATGGATGCGACCAGCGGACTTCGCCAGTGCGAACATCAATCGCTCGCAAGACCGATTGAGAAGCAATCAGCGTGGTCGATCCGGCAAATCCCTGTGGACGATTCGAAGTGTCGGTGAGGTACCACATCTGGTAGCCTTCGGTTGCATTCACATAAAACATTCTCGTGTCTGGATCGAATGCGGGTGGCGGCCAGTTGGCGGCGGCCACCGCGGGTGCCACCAAAACGCCTTCGGGATTGGCTTCTTTTGCGGACTCAGGGATGGGATTCCCGTTGGCGTTCACGCCTTTCGACCAGTTGGTGTGGACGTACGGTTTGGACAAGATATTTTTCCCATTGGTGCGGTCCAAAACAATGAAGTAACCGTTACGACTGGCTTGCGCCAGCAATTTTCTCTTTACTCCACTGACTTCACCATCAAATAACACCGGCGTCTGGATGCTGTCCCAGTCGTGTGTGTCGTGCGGCGACACTTGGAAGTACCAGGCGAGTTTTCCGGTGTCCGGATTCAGCGCAAGGATGGAGGCCGTGTAAAGGTTGTCGCCCTGGCGGCTCTTTCCCGAGTACACGGGGTTCGGATTGCCGGTACCAAAATAATAGAGGTTGAGTTCGGGATCGTAAGTGCCGCTGAGCCAGGTCATGCCTCCGCCGTGAGCAGCCGCTTCCGCATTTGGCCAAGTGGAAAGGGCGGGGTCACCGGGCTTTGGATCTACATCGAAATGCCACTGCACTTTTCCCGTTTCCGGATCATGCGACTCCAAGTACGCAGACACGTCCAGTGAATCTCCTCCAACGCCGGTGATGACGTGGTTCCCAATGATCAGCGGCGCGGCGGTTGAAAAATATTCCTGGTCGAGATCGGCAATTTCGACGCTCCAGCGCTGTCTGCCGGTGGTTTTGTCCAACGAGACCAGGTGATTATCAGGCGTTTCAAAGAAAAGCCAGTCACGATAGATGCCCACACCGCGATTTCCGATGTGGATGCCGCCGCTGCTTTTCCAGATGAAGTGCCAGATCTGGCGTCCCGTCCGCGCATCGACGGCCCAGACCTGGTCGGGAAGCGTAAAGTAAAGCACGCCGTCGAACTCGAGCGGCGTGGACTTGATGGGGGGCACGTACTCCGTGCCGCTCTTGACGCCCGTCGCAAAACTCCATTTGAGGTTGAGGCGAGAAATTGTGGTTTGATTGATTTGCGCTAGCGAGCTGAACCGGCGGCCGGAATAGTCGCCGTTGTAAGTGGGCCAGCTTCCCGGAACGGGATTCGCAATGGCCCTTGGATCGAGTTCTTGCGCCGTCGCCACGGTGCAAAGGACGCCGGCA
>Ga0126369_10004574_pt1 | contig 10165 bp, 11 predicted proteins | sample PanSoiMetaPlot_1_FD_109646 | JGI IMG/M metagenome (GOLD analysis project Ga0126369, IMG submission 109646) | Tropical forest soil microbial communities from Panama - MetaG Plot_1 | ecosystem: Environmental > Terrestrial > Soil > Tropical forest > Bulk soil | place: Panama | collected 2016-02-17
GATATCGCTCTCCAACAGATGCGTGGCAAACGAGTGCCGCAGAGTATGCGGCGTGACCCAGCTGCCGAGCCCCGCCGCTTCGGCCGCCATGTGGCAGACGCGGTTGAGCTGGCGCACCGTCATTGGCAGGAGAGGATCCCGACCCGGGAACAGCCAGCCTCTCGACCGGCATTGCAACCACCACGCTCGCAGCACCTCCACAAGCTGCGGCGACAGCATGGCATGCCGATCCTTGCGGCCCTTGCCCATCTCGACACGGATCAGCATGCGCTTGGAATCGATGTCGCCGACCCGCAGCATGACGACCTCACAACCGCGCAGACCGGCGCCGTAGGCAATGCTGAGCGCAGCCTTGTGCTTGAGACCGGGGCCGGGCGCGGCCTCGATCAGCCGGGCGACCTGATCTGGAGCAAGGACCCGCGGCAGCTTGCGCGGATAGTGCGTACGGGCCAGCTGATGGGCGAGGTCGGCGCGGCCGAGCGTGATGGTGAAGAAGAAGCGCAATGCCGAGGCCTGCCCATTCATCTTCGGTGGTTGCGCGCCCTGCTCGACCTGCGCAAGCTGGAAGCGGCGGATGTCGTCGCCGGTTGCGGTGTCGGGCGAGCGGCCGAGAAATCTGGCAAAGGCCTCGATATGTCGGATATAGTCGCGCTGCGTCTTGTCGCTGAAGGTCCGGATCGTCATGTCCGCGATCATACGGGCGCGAAGATCGCTGATAGGCTTGTCACTCATCGAAGGCTCCTGTCCTGAGTTGCAGTTTGGGAACCCTCAATCCTCAGGACGGGACGCCCGCCCCGTCATCGCCTCTCGATCAGTTGGCTAGATCCTCGCCACTTGCTCCGCTCCGCGCGCAGCGCACTCCCGCGCGAGCGGGTTCGTTCCTTGGCCCGGCTCGGCCATTAGCGATTTCAGCCCAGCACGGCAGCTATCTGGGGCTAAGCTGCCGCTCACGACCGCTGGCCGCCTCAACTCGGCAACACGTTTTGGTTTCGATAACGCCTATTCTCGAAAACAATTCCTCGCGTTTGCTCAGTCTAGCCGCAAGGCGGCCGCCACCGGGCGGGTGCGATTACCGGCGCTTTCTCACAACTGGAAAAAGGCGCAACTGGTCGCCAAGCTCCGGACGGCCCGCGAAGCGCAAGGCAAGCTTGGGGGTCGGAAGCCTTATGCCAAGGCGATGCCTGAGACCGTCGCACTGGCGAAAACGGCTTCACGTCGAGGGGCTGTCTTATCGCAAGATTAGTGCCCGCCTGGCCGCACAGGGCCATGTCACGGGCAGCAAACCGCACGTCGCTTCCGCAATCCAGAAGATGCTAGGCCGCTAGGCGGCGATTGGCTATCGCGCGAGTGGGGGACCGACACCGCTGCGCCTCGGTTTCTTGGCCTCTTCAGCCTCAGCAAATGAACTGTAAGGTCGCCGCTATCGAGAAACCGCCCGATCATGTTGACTGGAATCCGCCATGCGCTGGTGTCGTCCAACTCCACGCCGACCGTGAACTCGCAGTCAAGGTCAAGCCCTGCCAATGCGGCTCTAATGCATGCCCCAATGAGAGACGGAGCCTCGATGACGATTACGGGCAGGTCGACCTTCGGGATCTGATAATTCAACCAGAACAATGGCACCCGCTCGCGTCTAATGCTCGGCAACGGCCGCCCGGCAGGTGTCATTGTGTCCCCCTGTGTGCAGCCCCCTCCCGGATCGGTAGTGCTGTGACTCCCCTCCGACGTGCCCGGCGCTACAAACCCGGCGAGGCCGCCGGATCAATCCACCCGGCTCGATCGTTGTCGGGTTGTCTTAATCTCGCTGAGAAAATCACGCTTGGGAGAAAATCATGGCGAACGTCTATGTCGAACCTCGCCCCAAAGGCCGTCCCGAGGGTAGTCACATCGAAGACTACGTTGTTGAGGACCATGCCGATCACGTGCTCCGCACCTTCAAGACACAGAGGGAAGCGATCGACTGGGCTAAAGCCGAAGGCTATGGCCCTCTGTCGCCCGCGTCCGACATCTGAATGATAAGGAAAGCCTGATCACTGGCGAGCGGCTTAAAGGCAAGCGCGGGCCCCTCGGGGCCCGCTAATCCTGCGGCTGCGGCCGATCATCAGATCCATGGAGGCGCGCCAGTTGAGCGTCTCGTTGAAGAGCTTCTGCACGAGCCTCTTGTCCATGCCCGCATGTTTGCGCCAGAGGTCTTCGCGGTAGCCGAGGAGCCTGGTGCGCTCCCCGTGTTCGATCACCTCTGCGAAGATGTCCATGTCGGAGGTGAACTGGCGGGACTTGGCTTGATTGCGACTGTGCTTGTAGGGGCCGAACTTGACCCAGTGGAGGTTGGTGATCCAAACATCGACGATGAACTCCGCCCATCCGGCCTTCCGGCCGCGCCGGCGCACATTGCGCGCGGGAGGCCGCGCGGCGGCGCTTTGCATCTCCACCGCCTCTACCTTGGCGTGGCGCGCGGCTTCCTTTGCCGTCTCGGGCTCCAGCACCGCAGACCTCATTTCATTCGCCACCAACCCGATCCCCCCTGCGTTGCCTGGTGCCGATAGCGCGGAGGCGATGGTCTATTGCATCGCCCGATTGAGTACATAGGCCAGCCGGACGCCGGCTCGGCTTAGCTGCAATGCGACGTCGTTCTGTGCTCGCTCGACGTAACCGGCATCAACATGCTGGGGTCCAGCCGTTGATAATGGCGGGTCGCCATACGCATCTTCTTGAGCCACCGCAAATGCTTCCCAAGCCCAATCCTCCGGTGTTCCGGAAGCCCAACTCGTGGCCTGATCCGGCGTGATCTGCGCCAGCAAGAACTGCGCAAGAGCGGACGGCGGTCTTGCAATCGCATCGACGAACTGCGTATCCCACAAGCCGTGTAAGGGACGAGCCGTCGAACTGACCCCGTCCGCCAACACTTTCACACTGTTGCCGCCCCGATCGTTATTGTCGGCAGAGTGCAACGGCTGGTGCAGATCGCCGACGAAATGCAAGATGAACTTGAGCGCGAACAACCGTTCCTCGAAGTCCGTTTCTGGATCTTTTAACTCGGCAGCGAACTGAGCGATTTTGTCGACGACACATGCCTTCGGGGGTCCGTTCGAAGCCAGCGTCCCGGGTGGGAGAGCCGGTCGCCCGAAGCAAGCCACGGTTATGTCCGGGTCGTTTATTTCCAAATCGACAAAGTGCCAGTTCTGGGTCTGCTGGTAGTGGTCGCGGCGACCGTTGCTGTCTCGATATTTGTCCGCCCAGGTCGCTTCACTCGGAAGATCGTGCGGCGTGAGATTGTCGGGGTCCGCTTTGAGCATTGCCTCGATTTTTGTTTTTACCGCCGGTTCGAGATACCGCTGGGCGATTAGCGCGATTGCCTTGTGTCCATCATCTCCCCATGCGAACGCCTGATGAGAAGCGACCGCAAGCATCAAAAGACTCAGTATCCGCAGTACCGTCATGTCCCCCTCGCGTCCGCTTCAACTGGCGTACCCTCGCGCGACGCTCCGGCTCTTGTCTTCTCCTTTCGGGTGGTTGGTCGTGGTTCTTCCCGGTGTCCACAACGGGAACCGCGGCATTTCCATCGGAGACGAGCTGGCCGCTCTTAGCAGGCGCGGCATTCCGAAGAGTCAGTGATTGTGTCTAGGAGAGCGCTTTGCTGCCCGCGTCCGTGATCCGGACCCGCGGAACCAGGACTGTCTTGCCGCCGATCTGCACTCGTTCAGTCGCCACCGTCGCGAGCCCGTAGCGGACAAGCCGTCCGATGGTCACGACCTTGAATCCGTCCGCCAACATGGCTTCCAAGGCGCATCCGGCAAGCCCAGCATCGGCGAGCATCTGAAGCGCGCGGTGTTGTATGACGCTGGGGCGTTGTGCCATCAGATTGTCGACGTGTACCGCGAGGCCAGCAGTGACGCGTATACTCCCTTGAGCACCGGGATCGGCGCCGAGCCGGGGCACATCGAACAGCGCAGCCCTATCACCAATGGCCCGACGGTGGCGAGCGGGTGACGGTCTATGGTGCGGATGTCGATCGCGCGGCTTGTCCCACAACCGCGGCAGTGCACATCAATCAACGGCATGCCGGCCATCACCGCACAACGGATTGTCGGTGACCATAGCGCACCCGGACCTGACGCCAACTCGGCATTCGAGCGCCGACCACGCGGACAGCAGAATCACCGGCCGCCTTGCCACCGGCCCGCTCTCGCATATAGAGCGCGAGCCGTTCGGTCCGTGGCGGATCGTGCTCTGGCATCGGGCGAGGCTACGCCGGTCGGCGCGCCGAGCCAAGCGACCAGCTGGCGAAAAGCGCGCGAGCGGTCAACACGGTTAATCCCCCCAGCCGCGCTGGTAACGCGGCGGGCTTTCTTGCGTCCACTTGGGCGGGGCGATCGTCGAGCTCCGCGACGCTTTTTGCTTTCCATAACTGCGATTATGGGAAGTAAGCGCTCCAGAGCCGAGCAACATTCCGCAGACGGACGGTTCCGTCATCCGACCACGAAAGGACGCGGCCTTCCGCCTTGTCAAACACCGCGCCACCGACCTTGCCGCCATGCTTCATCGGCGCGCCGAGCGGCTGCCCGGTCGCCGCATCCCACAGGCGCATGGTTCCGCCATCCGACCACGACAGGATGCCCGGCCTACAGGGGTCAAGGCGGGAGCGCTGACGGGCGGCAAACGCATCGAAAGCGCCCGCCGGACCTTTCGAAAAGTCTTCAAATTTCAAAGCGAGAAGATGAACCTGTGCATACCACCGGCCCACTAACCCTTGCCAATTCCAACCAATCGATATTGCGGCGGAGAGATTCGAGATGCCAACAGGAATGTCAACCCAACAAGCCCACAAGTACGGATTCGATGCCGAAGATCGCAAGGTTTACGCCGCATGGCTACGGCGAACTCTCTTGACGTACGGAGCCATCGTGTTGTTCGGCATAAGCTTGGTGGCCATTCAGGCAATGACACATACCGGGAACATTGTTGAATTTGCTGGGTACGCCACCGCCATGGTGGGCCCGTAAGCCGACGAGAAAAGCCTACTAGGGACACTGGAATGCTGCGCTCGCATCTCGTCGCGGCGCCCTATGGTCGCCAACGATCCAATGCGCCATCTTGGTCGGGATGCCCTGGCTGGACGTTTGTTGTCCTGGTTGCCGCACGAGTCGAGCGATCGACATTCGGACGGCCGGGGGGCATTACTCCGCTTGTAGATAAGGGTGGTTATGTTGCTTAGCAAACCTACGAGGTCGGTCAAAGAAATTGCGTACATGGTTGGGCTATTTTCTTCTCTCGTCGGATTTCTATCGGTGTGGATTTTTGGAACAAAGCGCCTCGACGGCGCAAGCGTCGTAATCGTTTCGTTATTTTTATTGCCATTATTTGGTTTCTTTAATTCGAAGGTTATGCAATTCGCTCAGCGCCGACGTGACGAGTACGCTCTCAAGCTATATGCCGCAGCGAGAGCTGGTAGAATAGAAAAATTTGCTGTTTTTTTGCGACCGTTCTATATCACGGGTAAAATCAAGATTGCGTTCGGGAAGACGACCCACGAGCTGGAAGACATTTTAGTTGACGCGCTTTCTATCCCGGTCTTTGGGCTCGGTAAGCCGGGAGAAGTATACGGCGCTGGCCGCATTTTGACGGACGAGGATAGTTGGAAGATTGCGGCTTCTGATCTAATGAACGACGCCACAATGATAATATGCATGCCATCCCATCATCCAGGAACTCTATGGGAACTAGACGAACTTCTTCACGATCGACATCTTGCGAAAACGATTTTCTTTATGCCACAAGATCCTTCTCCGTTCTGGTCTCAATGGGAGGAGCTAAGAAGCGATTGGGATGCCGTACAAGCGTGCATGAAGAATCGCGGATTGCAAATCCCACCCTACAATAGAAAAGGGCTTCTGTTTGCAATAAGGCCAACGGGATGCTTTGTTGAAGATTTTAGCTTATCGTCATCGTGGCGACTACGGGCCGCGATTGAGCGTCTGAACAGCGCTATGCCTAATTCCAGGCGGTTTGACGACGCCGAATGGAAACGCCAAGTCGGGGAGGAGACGCACCGAGGAGGAAGCACGGAACACCCCTGAAGGCTCCGGAGCGAGAACGCGCAAGACGACGGCTTGCTCTCCTACGGATTCGATCCGGTAGACCCTTTCGTCGTGCCTCCACTTTTGTCGATCGCATTCTGCGCGGTGCAAAGCCGGGCAATCTCCGGTGCAGTTTTCGGCGACATACGAGATGGGTCGTGAACCTCAAGCCAAGGCGCTCGGTCTTGCCGTACCTCGATCGATCAGCGCGACAGGCTCGTGGCCGTCGTCACCCCAAGCCGCCGCTTGTTGCGGCAGCGCTAAAAGCGAAAAACTGAGCAGTGCGATTGTTGCTTTCAAGGTTTCCCCCTTCGAATGAAAGCGCGCTTTACGCCCTCTACGATTGCGGAAAGCCGGTGAAGTGTGTGTGACACGGATCACACACCAGCGGCGTCTTTGGGGCCTCGGTCCCTGCGGGGGAGAGGTAGGCGTGGGGACCGAGACCCACGGGCTTGGCTGTAACGGGTAGCGAGGTGTTCCGCAGTCCAGGGCTCGTTGCCCCGAAGTCCAATAGTCGTCAGGCGCCCGCGCCGATAATCCCTAGAAATAGCCCGCGTACGTGTACGGGTGATTGCCTCGGTCCCTTCAGGTAGGGGTGAAGGGACCGGGGCTGATCGGCGACTAGGGCGGCCCAAGCCGAACACCAAAAATTAACCTCGTTGGCTGTAGCTTCCCGCTTTTCCAAGGGGCGCACCATGAGTGACGAATTCCGGCGACGAGCCGACGAATGCCGCCGGCTTGCCGCTGCTTCGCCCAATGCCAACGACAGGGCGTTTTGGCTAGGGCTAATGGAGCGCTGGCAGGCGCTGGAAAGTCGACCGCGGCCTGAACGGCGCAAGCCCAAGCATCGGACGCCTGACCTGCCCCCAGAGCGGCGAGCTTTAGCACCAAGCTCTTGCGTGCGGTGATGCGCCTGTCGCAATCGGAAGTGGACTGATCGTTGTAGGCGGGATGTTTGCTTCGGACAGCTTGCCGGCCACAACCGCACTTTTTCTCTTCACAACGGCGCTCACCAGCTTGACCGGATTTCTTTTTCCCATCCACGGCTTCACGCCGGCTTTGGGTGTCGGAATTGTGGCTTGTGTGATCTTGGCCGTCGCGCTGTTTGCTTTGTACAAAGAGCACCTGGTAGGCCCGTGGCGCTGGATCTACGTAATCACCGCTGTTGTATCGCTTTATCTTAACGTCTTCGTTTTGGTCGTGCAGAGCTTCGCGAAGGTTTCGGCTCTCAATGCGTTAGCTCCAACGCAGACTGAACCACCCTTCGCGGTCACACAGGCCGCTGTGCTGGCCCTCTTCATTCTAATTACTCTGATCACCGTGATTAAATTCCGACCCCCTAAAGCACAGATGTAACAGTTTGGATGTCAGTTGTTGGCCCTCTTTCACCGTCGGCAGTATTCTGCCCGCGCAGAAGCTGTCGAGGGGTAAGCTGCCGTCCCGGCCGATGGAGCATCACGGGCGAATTTGAACAAGGGGCGACATTTGCCGGCCCTTGCTCGGAAGGATTTGTTGGATTGCTGGCTCGGGTCTTGCCGAGGAGGCTACCGCCGTGAGGCGCTACGACTTCATCATCGTCGGCGGCGGATCCGCCGGATGCGTGCTTGCGAACCGGCTCAGCGCCGATCCAGCCACCTCGGTCCTGCTACTGGAGGCTGGGCGGCCCGACTATTGGTGGGACTTGCTTATCCACATGCCGGGCGCGTTGACTTTCCCTATCGGAAATCGGTTCTACGACTGGAAATACGAATCTGAGCCCGAGCCGTATCTCAACGCCCGCAGGATCTACCATGCGCGTGGCAAGCTCCTGGGTGGCTCGAGCAGCATCAACGGCATGATCTTCCAGCGCGGCAACCCGCTCGACTATGAGCGGTGGGCCGCGGACCCTGGCATGAAGGACTGGGACTACGCGCATTGCCTACCGTACTTCAAGAAGATGGAGACGTCGCAAGACGACTCGGAGTTCCGCGGCCACGACGGGCCGCTTGTCCTCGAACGTGGCCCCGCAACCAACCCGCTGTTCACCGCGTTCTTCGAGGCCGCACAACAGGCGGGCCACACGTTCACCACCGACGTCAACGGCTATCGCCAGGAAGGTTTCGGGCCGTTTGACAGGAATATCCGCCGTGGGCGCCGCTACGGTGCCGCGCGCGCCTACCTCCACCCGGTGCTAGGCAGGAAGAACCTCACAGTCCGAACGCGCACGCTGGTACACAGGATTCTGTTCGAGGGAATACGCGCAGTCGGAGTGGAGCACGGCGATGATCGCGAATACGGCGGCACCGTCGTCTGTTGCGGAGGTGCATTCAACTCCCCACAACTGCTGCAACTCTCCGGCGTCGGTGCCGCGGACGAACTCAAGAAACTCGGCATCGACGCGGTCGTCGATATTCCCGCCGTGGGGGAAAAAACCTGCGGGACCACCTGGAGGTCTACGTCCAGTACGCCTGCACCCAGCCGGTATCCCTTCAGCCCGCGCTGGCGAAATGGAAGCGTCCGCTCATCGGGGCGCAATGGCTCTTCCTGCGCAAGGGCCCCGGCGCGTCGAACCATTTCGAGGGCGGCGGATTCGCGCGCAGCAACAACTCCGTCGCCTGTCCGAACCTGATGTTCCACTTCCTGCCGATTGCGATCCGCTATGACGGCTCAGCCTCGGCCACCGGGCACGGCTATCAGGTGCACATCGGTCCCATGTACTCCGACGCACGCGGCTCCGTAAGAATTGCCTCAGCTGATCCCCGCGTCCACCCGACCATCCGGTTCAACTACCTGTCGACCCACACTGACCGCAAGGAATGGGTGGAGGCGATCCGGGTCACCCGGCACATTCTGAACCAGCCCGCGCTCGACCCCTTCAACGGCGGCGAAATCTCGCCAGGATCGGCGATCGATACCGATAAGCAGATACTCGATTGGGTGGCGCGCGACGCCGAAACGGCGCTGCACCCCTGCTGCACCTGCCGCATGGGCGTTGACGAGACGTCCGTCATCGATCCGGCGACGATGGCCGTCCACGGCGTCGACCGGCTGTGCGTCGTCGACGCCTCCGCCATGCGGTACGTGACGAACGGGAACATCTTCGCGCCGGTCATGATGCTGGCCGAGAAGGCCGCCGACCTCATTCTGGGCAGCTCCCCCCTTCCCCCCATCGACGCAGAGTTCTACCGCCATGCCTATGACGGTGAGCCGACGTCACAGGTCCGAGTGGCAGCAGCAAATTCTGATTTCACGGTGAGTTTCGGCGGATAACCGGACGTGGCGGGTGCACGAAGAAAACGACGCGAATGACCCTGAACAGACGTGCGTCGGTCGGCAATTTTCAGCCCGAATTCGGCTACCTCCCCCTCAGTGTCCGACCTGACCAAAAGGTGATGCTCAGCAGAATAATGAGATTATATACTCACGCTGGGAGGCCACCTTCACCGAGGAGCATATTCATGATCGTTCAAAAGATGCCACCTTTGCTGTTTGCGTCGGTCTTTGCCGCGACCATGGCAAGCATGCCGGTGGTCGCGCAACAACAGCAAAAGCCGAATATCATCCTGATCGTTTCCGATGACTTCGGCTACGGAGATTCGAGCCCCTACGGCGGAGGCCCGGGACGCGGTATGCCCACGCCCACGATAGAACGCATGGCGAATGAGGGCATGACGTTCTTTTCGTTCTATGCCCAGCCAAGTTGCACGCCGGGACGAGCAGCGATGCAAACCGGCCGCATCCCTAATCGTAGCGGCATGACCACTGTGGCCTTCCAGGGCCAGGGCGGGGGCCTGCCTGCGGCGGAGTGGACCTTGGGTTCCGTGCTGAAGACAGGCGGCTACAAGACCTTCTTCACCGGCAAGTGGCATCTCGGCGAAGCCGACTACGCGCTGCCCAACGCCCAGGGCTATGACGAAATGAAATACGCCTTTCTCTACCACCTAAACGCCTACACCTATAGCGATCCGGAGTGGTTCCCCGAAATGCCCACGGAGCTACGCGCCATGTTCCAGCGGGTAACCAAAGGGGCGCTGTCCGGCAATGCCGGTGAGACGGCGCGAGAGGAGTTCAAGGTCAACGGCGAATACGTGAACACGCCGCAGCAGGGA
>Ga0126369_10004575_pt1 | contig 10165 bp, 6 predicted proteins | sample PanSoiMetaPlot_1_FD_109646 | JGI IMG/M metagenome (GOLD analysis project Ga0126369, IMG submission 109646) | Tropical forest soil microbial communities from Panama - MetaG Plot_1 | ecosystem: Environmental > Terrestrial > Soil > Tropical forest > Bulk soil | place: Panama | collected 2016-02-17
GCGGCTGCGCACCTCGACCAAGCTCGGCTACAAGAACGCCAAATGGATCATGGCAATCGAAGTGTCGAACGATTTCCGCGAGACCTACTGGAGCGAGCGCGGCTTCAATTGGTATGCGGGGATTTGAGGTTGCTGAAAATGAAATCGTAATGTGAATTACTGGCGCCGGCGTTTGCGCCACCTGCCCTCACATAAATCCGCCACCGGCGGTCGCGGCTTTCCGCGAGCCGATAATCGGGACTGGCCGCGAACGGATCGCTGGCCCAGGCGCCGTCCTGCGGAACCACCACGACGACATCGCACCCATATTTGACGGCGAAGTCGCCGACATCCCCAGGCATCGCCCGGCCGGCGAAGACGCGAACGAATTGCTCATTGACGGCGTCGCGACGCTCGCGTGAAAGCGCCGCGAATGGAATCGCCAGTTCGCGGCCGGCAAAGCAGGAGCTGCGGTCGGCAAGGAGCGCCCATGACATGTTGCTGGGCCACGGCGTCAGATCCTGCAAGAACAGCGGATTGTTTGCGACCCGCGCATCCGCGGGCGTATGGCGCCGCACGGCGATCCATAGTTCCGGCGTTTGCGCGAACACGGCTTCGTCGGCGGCGGCGTTGCCGCGCCAGTTGGCCTCGAGCAATGCCGCACTGTCCGGCAGGCTGAGTATGAGCCCGCCAAGAGCAAAGGCAGCGATGGCGCGCCGCAATCCGCGGCGCGGCACAGCCAGCATTCCCGCCGCCGCTAACGTGACCAGGATCATGGCGGCAGGCAAGACGGCGCGCAGGCCGAGGTCGTTGTTGTCGCCGAGCCTGCTCGTCAGAAGCCAGGAAATCGCCAGTCCCGCCGCCGCGAGCACGCCGAGCATCCTCGCCGCCGTCCATTCCGGCATCGACGCGCGCGTGCCCAGCATGGCCATAAGCGCAATGGCGCCGGCAATGAAGCTTGCGGGAAATTCCAACGGCAGGAGAACCAACCAATAAGCCGGCAGGTCGAGGCTGCGGCGCAGGGTTTGCGGAAACATCTCGCCCAGCACTTCGAAAGGGTGAATGCCGATCGCGCCCGCGCTGCCGCGCGCGGCGACAAGCGCAAACTGATCGCGAATGAATGGCGTGGCTATTCCGAGCGCGAGTGCGCCGGCGAGCGCCAAGCCAAGCATTGCGTTCAGGCGTTTTTTGCGTTCGATCGCCGCGAACAACACCGGCGCCGACACCAAGGCGGCGATCGCAAACGTCACGCCGCCGACAAAGGCTGAGCTTTCGAAACTGGCCGCCACAAGGAGCGCCAAGGTCAAGACATAGGCGAGCCTCGGCCGCTGCGTGTAATGGGCGAGCAGCAGCATGGATACGATCGCACTGGAAGCCGCCATCAGATGTTGCGGCACCCAGGTCGATTGAAACAGCCAGCCGGCAAAACCGCCCGGCCGTTGCAAGAACGGCACGAGCTCGTAATCGCCAGAGAAAAAACTCAAGACTTGGCGCAGCGAGGCGCTCGCCGCCAGCGCGACGACTAGGAGCGCGGCGCCGGCGCGCTGGCTGAGCCAGACCGCAAGCGCCATCATCAAGGCGAGCGAAGCAAAGGCGGTGAACCAGGTCAGGCCGATATCGGCTTCCCAGCCGCTTGCATGCAGCGGCAGCGCGAGTTCCGCGGCGCTGAAATGCCAAAGGTAATAATAGACAAGGTGTTCCGCGGCGCCGGCGGCGCCGTCCTCACCAATGACCGGATTGACCGGCGGCAGCCCCTGCCGCGTCATTGCGTCGATGATGGCGATCTTGGAATGATCGAAAATCGGCGCGGCGAGATGCACCCCTGCTTCCGAATATTTCGGCAACAGCGCAAACGCAGGAGCAAGCGCCAGGATCGCCGCCGCAATCGCAGCCGCGGCGAGCAACCACGACTTTGGTTCGCTTCGCTGTGCGGATATGGCCGACGGCCGTGAAAGCGCAATCCCGCCGAGTACGAGACCGAAAATGCCCAAGCCGATCACGGCGAGCGGCGAAAAACCGATCAGGTCCAGGATCGGCAACGTCGCCGCGCTGAAGATCGCCCAGCCGAGGACCGGCGCGGCACCGAGCGCCAGCGCGCGCGGCAGCAAGTGCCGCGCGATCGCATAGCCGAGCGCGGTCCAGAGCGCCGTTCCGACCAACGCGCAAAGCACAGCATTGATCGGAGATGCCATGGTGGGGATCCGAAGGCACAGATGTGGTTCGGCGCGGATTACCTTCTCCCCTTGCGGGGAGGTCTAGTTAGGCCGCATGCATGAGCGATTGCACCTTCGGCCACGGATCGGGTGCAAGATTGCGGAATGGAGCCCAATCCATATCGGACATGCGGTCGATCAATGCGGCTTTGACCGACGCGCGCTCGCGCATGCGCATCCACCAATCGCCGATCGCAGGATGACGGCGCCACATGCCGGTAAGCTTCAACAATTCGAGGCGCAGGATATAGGGAATGACCGCACAATCGGCATTGGAAAAGCCGTTGCCGGCAAGGTAGCGGCCGCCTTGCAGCGACTCGGCCATCCACGCCAGTAATTTCTCGTGCTGCGCGATCGCTTCGCTGACGAATTCCGAATCGAGCCCGTGTTCGATGACGCTGCGCTTATATTCGGCGCGGCGCTTGAGCGGTGTCCTGTTGACCTCGGCGAGCCAAGCCTCGCGCGGCATTTTCGTGAAATTCGGCCGAAACGCCGTGGCGAACGTCAAGATCATGCAGGAGTTGTGTGCGTATTCATCAAGGAGTTTGTTGTACATCCGCACGCGGTGGCGAAGCATCGGCTCGCGCGGCATCAGCGGCGGCTCCGGGAAGTTTTTGTCGAGATAGCAAAGGATCAACGACGATTCGATGATCGGCTTGCCGTCGTGGACCAGCGTCGGCACCACGCCGTTTGGGTTGAGCTTGCGGTAGGCCGGATCATGCTGATCGCCGCGCAGCGTCAGCAAGTGCTCTTTGACCTCGAGACCCTTTTCGGCAAGCGCGATCCGCACTTTTTGCGCACAGACCGAATTGATGTTGTGATAATGCTCCAACACGCGATCCTCCCGCATGATTTCCGCCTTCTGTTAATCTTGATCGTATCTGCGGAGGGAGTCGAATAATTCTTTTGTGACCCGAAGTTCAATACGCCTCGTCGGCGTAGACCGGGTCGACCGAGCCGCGCCACATTCCGTGATATTTATCGAGCAGATCCTGCGCCGGCGTGGCCTTGCGCTCAAGCCGCGCTCCCAGCACTTCGAGATAACGCGTCTCGTCTTTGCCGCTTGGATCGCGCCGGTTGCGGCGTTTTAGCCCGGCGCGTGCGAGCGCAAGAATTTCCACCGCGATCTCGATCACGCCGCGGCCGCGGACCGTTGCCGCCAATGCCGATTTGGGCACGGCATCGCGCAGTCTTTGCCGATCCTCGGCGCTCCAGTCCTTCACCAGATCCCAGGCAGCATCGAGCGAAGCATCGTCGTAGAGAAGGCCCGCCCACAGCGCCGGCAGCGCCAAAAGGTTCGGCAGAGTGCCGGAATCGGCGCCGCGCATTTCCAGATAGCGCTTGAGCCGCACTTCCGGAAATATTGTGCTGAGGTGATTGGCCCAATCGGAAATCGTGGCGCGCGCGCCTGGCAGCGCGCGCAATTTCCCCGCCAGCAAATCGTGGAACGATTGTCCGACGACGTCGATATACTCGTCGCCGCGCTTGATGAAATACAGCGGCACGTCGAGCGCGTAGTCGACCCAGCGTTCGAACCCCATGCCCGGCTCGAACACCCACGGCAGCATGCCGGCGCGAGCATTGTCGGTGTCGCGCCAGATTTCCGAGCGGAACGACAGATAGCCGTTGGGCTTGCCCTCGGTGAACGGCGAATTAGCGAACAATGCGGTCGCCACCGGCTGCAGCGCGATCGACACCCGCAGCTTCTTCACCATGTCGGCTTCCGAGGCGAAGTCGAGATTGGTCTGCACCGTGCAGGTCCGGTACATCATATCGATCCCGAGCGTGCCGACCTTCGGCATATAGGCGGTCATGATCTTGTAGCGGCCCTTCGGCATTTTCGGCATTTCGGCGCGCGTCCAGCTTGGCGTCATGCCGATGCCGAGAAAGCCGATATGCAGCGGACGGGCGACTTCGCGCACCTGCGCCAGATGCGCCATCAGCTCGCTCGAGGTCTGATGCACGGTCTCAAGTTGGGCGCCGGACAGTTCGAACTGCCCGCCGGGCTCGAGCGAGATGGCGCCGCCGCCGGTGACGTCGAAGAGCCCGATGATATTCGGCCCTTCCATGATCGGCTCCCAGCCAAGCAGATGCTGCATGCCCTCAAGGAGCGCGCGAATGCCGCGCGGTCCCTCATAGGGCACCGGACGATGACCTTGCAGCGTGAAAGCGAACTTCTCATGCTCGGTGCCGATCCGGAATTGCGACTTGGGTTTGACACCTTGCGCGAGCCAATGCACCAGCTCGTCGCGCCGCTCGATCGGCGTCAGGTCGACTTGATCACGCGCCATGGCCGACCCTGAGCTGCCCGACCCTGAGCTGCCCGACCCTGCGCTCGGCCGCAACCCGATACGCGGCGCGTTCGGCTCCGCAATGCACCGTCATGGAGTTACGCGACAGCTTTACGCTTGGCTGGTGCGAAGCGGCCATAAAAGGTCTCGCCCTTGTTCGCCATGTCGATGAGGAGCTTCGACGGTTTGAACCGGTCGCCGTAAGCCTTGGCGAGGTCATTACACATTTTGACAAAATTCTTCACACCCATGCCGTCTATGTAAGAAATCGTTCCACCGGTGAAAGGCGCAAAACCGAAGCCGAGAATCGAACCGACATCGGCTTCGCGCATATCGGTGACGACCTTGTCCTCGATGCAGCGCGCCGATTCAAGCGCTTGAATGCCAAGAAGCCGGCGTTTGAGCACGGCAATGTCGATGCCGTCGACGTCGAGCCGGTTGGGTTGCAGATCGGCGAGCCCGGGCCATAAGCGCTTTGGCGCGTTCGGCGGATAGTCGTAAAATCCCTTGCCGTTCTTGCGGCCGAAGCGGGAGCGCCTCTCGACCATCTCGGCCAGGAGCGCCTTTTGCTTGGGATCGACCGCCGCCGGGCCGAGATCGGCTTCCGTGGCTTTAAGAATCTTCCAGGCGAGATCGACTGCCACTTCGTCGGTGAGCGACAGCGGGCCGACCGGCATGCCGGCCATGCGCGCGACATTCTCGATCAAGGCCGGCGGCACGCCCTCGGTCAACATCAAATGGCCTTCACGGATATAAGTGCCGACGACGCGCGAGGCGTAAAAGCCGCGGGAATCGTTGACCACGATCGGGGTTTTGCGGATCGTGCGCACGAAATCGAGCGCCATCGCAAGCGCGGCATCGCCGGTTTCCTTGCCCATGATGATTTCGACGAGCATCATCCGCTCGACCGGCGAGAAGAAATGGATGCCGATGAAGCGCGCGCGATCCTTGAACGCCGCCGCCAGCGAGGTAATCGGCAGCGTCGAAGTATTGGAGCCGAAAATGGCTTCCTCGCCGAGCACGTTCTGCGTGCGCGAAATCACTTCCTCTTTGATCTTGCGGTCTTCGAACACCGCCTCGATGACGAGTTCGCAGTCTTTCAGCTCGACGAAATCGGCCGTCGCGCTGATACGCGCGAGCAAAGCGTCGCGATCGGCGGTGGTGGCGCGGCCGCGATTGACCTGATCGGTCACCAATTTGTGCGAATGCGCTTTGCCTTTTTCGGCGGTTTCCGGATCGCGATCGATCAGCACGACATCGAGCCCGGCCAAGGCGCTGACATAGGCAATGGCGCCGCCCATGAAACCGGCGCCGATGATGCCGACCTTTTTCAATTGGTTTGGCGGCACATCGGCCGGGCGCCGGGCGCCTTTATTGAGCTCCTGCATGGACACGAACAAAGTGCGGATCATCGCCGCGGCTTCCGGCGAGCGGAGAATTTTCGCAAACCAGCGCGACTCCACCCGCAGCGCCTGATCCATCGGCAGTTGCAGACCTTCATAGACGACCTGAAGAATGGCGCGCGCGGCCGGGTAGTTGTCGTAGGTTTCCCGGCGGTAGATGGCGTTCGCCGGCGTGAACACCATGATGCCGGCCTTGGAATAGACCGGCCCGCCCGGCAGCTTGAAGCCATCGACGTCCCACGGCGCCTTGGCGCTGCCGCCCGATTTGATCCACTCCTTCGCCGTCCGCACCAGATCGGCCTTCGGCACCACCGTGTCGACGAGCTTCATCGCCTTGGCGCGAGGAAGCTGCACCTGATCGCCCTTGAGCAGAAACTGCAACGCGTCCGAAGGAGCCATCATTCGTCCGATCCGCTGCGTGCCGCCTGCGCCGGGGATTAGTCCTACCTTGACCTCGGGCTGGCCGACGCGCGTGCGCGGATTGTCGGCGGCGACGCGGCGATGGCAGGCCAGCGCCAGTTCGAAGCCGCCGCCAAGCGCGGTGCCGTTGATGGCGGCGACCCAAGGCTTGCCGCAAGTCTCGATGCGCCGGCACAGCACCGACCATCTCCGGCTTTCCTCGAAGAAGCGCGTCATCGCCGCTTCCTCGCCTTGCGCCGCGGCCAGCTCGGCAAAGGCGCGACTCAATCCTTCCAGCATCGTCAGATCGGCGCCGGCACAGAACGCATCCTTGCTTGAGGTGATGACGACGCCCTTTACCGCGGCGTCCGCGGTGGTTTGGTCGATGATCGCCGAAAGCTCGTCCATCACCGATGCATCAATGACGTTCATGCTGCGGCCCGGCGAGTCCCAGGTCACAACTGCGATGCCGTCGTCATTCTCGATCTTGAAATTGGAAAAGCTCATCGTCTCCGCTCAGCCATAGGGATCGCCGTTCTTGCGCGTGAAACGCCAGCCGTTGTCGTCTCGCACCGCGACCAGGTCGACGTCCGGATATTCGACGCGCTCGTGATGAGAGCGCGAGCCGATTTCGAGATAGACCGCGTCCGCGGTGGTCCGGTTCACCAGGTGATGGCCGTTGCCGCTATTGGCTTTGAAGGCGGCCGCGTCGCCAGCCCCGAGCACCGTCTCGCCGCCGTCTTCCATCAGCACCACTTCGCCCTCGAGGACAAAGACAAGCTCGTCCTCGTTGGCATGCCAGTGCCGCAGCGCCGATGCCGCGCCCGGGCGAAGCGTGGTGAGATTGACGCCGAATTGACTTAGACCGGCGGCGTTGCCGAGCCGCCGGCGCTCGCGGCCATACACAACCCGGTCGAACGGCGGCGGATAGGGTGTCTTGGTATCGATCGGCAGCGCTTCGATGTCGAGCTTGGGCATTAATGGAAATCCTGGCTCATACCCGCTCAATGATGGTCGCGGTGCCCATGCCAGCGCCGATGCAGAGCGTGACCAGGCCGGTCGCGACATTGCTCCGTTCCATCTCGTCAACCAGCGTGCCGAGAATCATCGCGCCGGTGGCGCCGAGCGGATGGCCGAGCGCGATGGCGCCGCCGTTGACATTGACGTTGGAACCATCGAGCGCGAAGGCTTGCATGAAGCGGAGCACGACGGAGGCGAACGCTTCATTGATTTCGATCAGATCGATATCGGAAAGCTGCATGCCCGCGGCTTTGAGCACTTTCTTGGTGACGTCGATCGGCCCGGTCAGCATCAAAGCCGGATCGGAGCCGATATTGGCGAAAGCGCGCACGCGCGCGCGGGGCTTTAATCCAACCTTGTCGCCGGCCTCTTTGTTGCCGACCAGCACCGCGGCCGCACCGTCGACGATGCCCGACGAATTGCCGGCATGATGCACGTGATTGACGAACTCGACCTCAGGATGGGCTTGAATGGCGACCGCATCAAAGCCACCGAGCTCGCCGATCTGCGCAAACGATGGCTGCAGCGCCGCCAGCGACTGCATCGTCGTGCCCGGCCGCATATGCTCGTCCTTGGCCAAGATCGTCAGCCCGTTGACGTCTTTGACCGGAACGACGGAGCGGGAAAAGCGGCCGTCGTCCCACGCGGTGGCCGCCCGCTTCTGGCTTTCGACCGCATAGCCGTCGACGTCGTCGCGCGAGAAGCCGTATTTGGTGGCGATCAGGTCGGCGGAAACGCCTTGAGGCAGAAAGTAATGTGCAACCGCGATCGACGGGTCGACCGACCAGGCGCCGCCGGCCGAACCGATGCCGACGCGGCTCATGGACTCGACGCCGCCGCCGACCGCGAGCTTCTGCTGGCCGGACATGATCTGCGCGGCGGCGAAGTTCACCGCATCGAGTCCTGAGGCGCAAAACCGGTTGATCTGCACGCCGGCGACGCTGTCGCCGTAGCCGGCCACCAAGGCCGCGGTCCGCGCGATATCGGCGGCAGCCTCGCCGATCGGATCGACCACGCCCATCACCACGTCGTCGACCAGCGTGGTGTCGAGATCGTTGCGGCTCTTGATCGCGCCAAGCGCCTGGCTCGCCAGATTGAGAGCGGTGACCTCGTGCAGGGCGCCGTCGACTTTGCCGCGACCGCGCGGCGTGCGCACGTGATCGTAAATGAAAGCGTCGGGCATCGAAATTTTCTCCTAGACCTCGTCCAATGCAGGCCGGCGAAGACCGCTAAAATGCTTCCGCAGGCAGCGCCATGGTGCTCGCCGAGCCGGCCTTGATGCGGGCAAGATGCGTCGCAGTCGCCGGCAACATTCGTTCCATGAAAAAACGGCCGGTGGCCAAGCGTTGCGCCATCCGGTTACCCGCACCGTTACCTCCCGCTCCGGTTTTTGCGTTCGCCGCCTCGGCGATCAAACACCACATATAGCCGAGCGCGACCAAGCCGAAGAGGTGCATATAGTCAGTCGCACCCGCTCCGGCATTGTCGGGATTGCCGAGCGCGTTCTGCAAAAACCACATAGTTGCTTGCTGTAAATCGCCAAGCGCCTGGGTGACCGGCTTGACATACGGCGCCATGGCCGGATCGGCGCCGCGTTCCTTGCCATAAGCGGTGAGCTCGGCAAAAAACGCCTGCAAGGCGCGGCCGCCGTCCTTCGGCAGCTTGCGGCCGACCAGATCGAGCGCTTGGACGCCATTGGTGCCTTCGTAGAGCATCGTGATCCGCGCATCGCGCACGAACTGTTCGATGCCGTGCTCGGCGATGTAGCCGTGGCCGCCGAATATCTGCTGCGCCGTTACCGCACTGGCGAAGCCGCCATCGGTGAGTATGCCTTTGAGGACCGGCGTGAGCAGCGCCAGATGGTCCTCCGCCGCCTGCTTTTCCTTGGCGTCGGCGGCGCGATGGGCGATGTCGCTTTTGAGCGCCGTCCACACCACGAGCGCCCGGGCCGCTTCGTTGAAGGCGCGCATGCCCATCAGCATGCGCCGCACGTCGGGATGAACGATGATCGGGTCGGCGGCTTGGTCTGGAAATTTCGCGCCGGTCAGCGCGCGGCCGGCAAGCCGTTCCTTGGCGTAGGCGGCGGCATTCTGATAGGCGACCTCAGACATCGCCAGACCCTGCACGCCGACGCCGAGCCGCGCTTCGTTCATCATCGTGAACATCGCCTGCAGGCCCCGATTGGGTTCGGCCACAAGCCAGCCGGTCGCGCCGTCGTAGTTCATCACGCAGGTGGCGTTGCCGTGAATTCCCATTTTCTCTTCGATCGAACCGCAGGCGACGGCGTTGCGGGTGCCGACGCCGCCGTTCGATGCCGGCAGGAATTTCGGCACGATGAAGAGCGACAAGCCGCGCGTGCCGGCCGGAGCGCCGTCGATCCGGGCCAAGACCAGATGCACGATGTTTTCCGCAAGATCGTGCTCGCCGGCCGAAATGAAAATCTTGGTGCCGGTGATTTTGTAGCTGCCGTCGCTCTGCGCCGCGGCACGGGTGCGCACCAGGCCGAGATCGGTGCCGCATTGCGGTTCGGTGAGGTTCATTGTGCCGGCCCATTGGCCGGCAATGAGCTTCGGCAGGTAGAGCTTCTTCTGTTCCGGCGAGCCGTGCACCGTGATGGCCGCGGCGGCGCCTTCGGTGAGCGCGGCATACATGCCGAAGGCCATATTGGCGGAGGAGAAAAACTCGCTGACCGCCTGGTTGATGACAATCGGCAGCCCCTGACCGCCGAATTCGGCCGGCGCCGACACACCGATCCAGCCGCCCTCGGCGAGCTTCTTGTAGGCGTCCTTGAATCCGGTCGGGGTGGTGACGCTGCCATCGGCATTGCGGCGGCAGCCTTCCTTGTCGCCAATCCGATTGA
>Ga0126369_10004576_pt1 | contig 10164 bp, 9 predicted proteins | sample PanSoiMetaPlot_1_FD_109646 | JGI IMG/M metagenome (GOLD analysis project Ga0126369, IMG submission 109646) | Tropical forest soil microbial communities from Panama - MetaG Plot_1 | ecosystem: Environmental > Terrestrial > Soil > Tropical forest > Bulk soil | place: Panama | collected 2016-02-17
GATGTTCTGGCGCATTCTGCGGCGTTTGCTGGGGGCCAATCGCGGACGCCTGTTTGTCATGTTGCTGGCGCTTGGAGCCGGCGCCGCAGTCACAGCCGCACTACTCAATTTGCAAGTAGACGCCAAGCGCCGCCTGACAACAGAATTCCGCGCGTTCGGTGCAAACATCATTGTGGCCCCTAGTGATGGCGCGGGGGCAGGCACTCCCGATCAGACTCTATCGCAGGATTTGATGGAGCGCGTATCCATAGATTACGACGATCCTTCGGTCTACTTTGCGCCTTATGTTTATGCCATTGCAGACGTGTCGTTGGGAAACGCTTCGCCAATAAAAGCTGTCATAGTAGGGACCACTGGCACAGGCATTACCAACTCGATTGTCCCGGCTTGGAAGTTCGATCCTCCCATCGCCCTTTGGAACGGGAGAGATTGTCCCGTAGGAGTTCAGCTTTTTTCAAAGCTTGGCCTGTCCCGAGGTTCGATGGTTCACGTTGCTATCGGCGAAAAAAGTGTCGACTGCGAAGTAACTCAGACGATCTCAAGTGGCGGTGTCGAGGACAACGAGGTTTTTCTGCACTTGGGGATTGTCCAGACGCTTGCGTCCTTGCCAGGTAGAGTCAGCCTGTTCCAAATTAGTGCGCCTGGTAGGCCGGGAGAGGTCGAAGGGTTGATCAAAGGCCTTCAGGCGCGGTTGCCAGAAGCTGAAGTCAAGCCCATCCGCCAGTTTACTGAGGGCGAGGCCAAGATTTACAACCGCATCAGCGGTTTGCTGACGGCGACTGTGGGGATCGTGCTTTTGCTGACCGCATTGTGCGTGATGGCCGCCATGACCAACGTGGCCATCGAGCGCAAGATGGACGTGGGCCTGATGAAGGCGATAGGCGGAGCGACGCAGCGAGTGGTCCGGTTGTTCTTGACAGAAGCCGCTCTGTTGGGCCTTGCAGGTGGTCTGACCGGCGCGGCACTCGGTATTCTGGTCTCGATTGGGCTGGGCAAAGCCGTTTTCGGTGTCGCGGCGCGCCCGCGCCTGATTGTGTATCCTGTAGCTGTGGGTTTGACGATGCTGGTGGCGATTGTGAGCGCCTTCCCGCTGCGGCGGCTGGCGAGCATCCGGCCAGCATCCGTATTCCGAGGTGAAGCGTGAGTGTGGCGGCTCCAGTCCAATTGCGGTCCCGCGCTGCCGCGCAGCAAGTGGTCATCGACACTCTGATCAAGCAGTACGGCACGTTGCGTGCGCTCAACGGCGTCAGCTTCGCCGTGAACACCGGTGAATGGGTCGCGCTCATGGGCCCTTCCGGCTCGGGGAAGACCACGCTCATCAACATTCTTGGCGGATTGGATACGCTGACTTCCGGGCGTGTGATTGTTGATGGTGTAGACCTCGCGGACCTGGGCGAAAACGAGCTGGTCCGTTACCGCGCCGAAAAGGTGGGCTTCGTTTTTCAGCAATTTCACCTCGTGCCGTATCTCACGGCCCTCGAAAACGTGATGCTGGCGCAATATTTCCACAGCGTTACTGACGAGAAAGAAGCCGAGGCGGCGCTGAAGCGCGTGGGTCTCGGCGACCGCCTGACTCATTTGCCAGCGCAACTTTCTGGCGGCGAACAGCAGCGCGTGGCCATCGCGCGCGCGCTGATCAATCAGCCGAAACTGATTCTCGCCGATGAGCCCACCGGCAATCTTGACGAGGCCAACGAAAGAATCGTCATCGAAATTTTCCGCAAGTTGCACAATGATGGACACACGATTCTGATGGTCACGCACGATCCGGACATCGCGCGTCAAGCCGATCGCCGCATCGAGCTCGCACACGGCCATCTGCATTACGATTCCGCCTTGCATGGACCAAGCCAGCCGCTGAATTGCCCGCTGGTGGACACTCCCGACTGCTGCAAGTCCATTTCGGGCGACGATGAAATTCGTTTCGACCATTTGCTCGAGCAAATCTGGGTTTGCGGCGAGGAAGGGAAGCCCGCCGAGGTTGCCCGTCTCCGCGCCGCCGGAGCCTCCGGGAAACTTTCGACGGTGCCCGAAGAACCTGCTTCTCGCGTTCTTTCGCGGATGGCGGATCTGCAGCTCGTCGCGCTGCAGAACGGAGAGGCACAACTGACGCCTGCGGGGAGCCTGCGCGCGCGCGACGTGGTGCGCCGTCATCGCTTGGCGGAGCGTCTGTTCAAAGATACTTTTGCCGTGGACGAAACCGAAGCGCATACACAAGCCTGCCGGTTCGAACACATCATCAGTCCGGAGCTGGATGCGCGCATCTGCACGTTCCTAGGGCACCCGAGAACCTGCCCGCACGGCAATCCGATTCCTCCCGGCGACTGCTGCGACGGAAAAACGAAGGCCTGAGCCTTTCGTGAAGAAATGCCGACTCCACTCGACCCTCGAAGAAAGCCAACCAGCGTCAAGATTCACGTTTCGAGCGGCGCGGGTGTGGACATCACCTGGGCCGACGGCCACTCGAGTCACTATGAGTTTGCCTATTTGCGCGACGAATGCCCTTGCGCGACCTGCAACGACGAGCGCGGCAAGAAAGAAGCTTTCAAGTCGCTCTCGCCGGGAATGGCGTCCTCTCCAGCTCTGCCCATGTTCAAACCCAAACCGCGCGCCAAAGCTGCCACCCAGGTAGGGAATTACGCGATTCAAATCGCCTTTACCGATGGCCACTCGACGGGTATTTACGCCTACGACCATCTCCGCAGCATTTGCCCCTGCGAGGAATGCGCCAAGGCTTTCCGCACCGCAGCAGGCTAGATTCGTTCGGCTTCCGTCAAACTCGCTGGTTGAACCGCTCCAACTTTTTGTGGAATCCTCTCCTTAGATGCTCATCGCCTAGTCTTTAACAAATGAGGTGACGGCCAATGGCTTGTGATCGCAACGAATTGAAGCACGTTCCGCTCTTTGCGCTTCTCGACGATGAAGAGGCGGCTGTACTTGCCAGCCAGGTGGAGCTGAAGCGCTTCGCTCCACGCCAGCGGATTTACAAAATGGGTGACACCACCGGACAAGCTTACGTCATGATTTCCGGACGCGTGCGTGTCACGACCGTTGATGAGGATCATCAGGAAGTCGTCGTCGACGAGCCGGGGCACGGGGAGTTCTTCGGCTTTGCTTCGATGCTGGAAAAGACACCGCATCAGACGGATGCCATCGCCATCGAAGAGACCGCTTGTTTGGAGGTCTCACGGGATGACATTGCCGTTCTTCTGCAGCGCAAGCCGCTTGCCGGCATGGATATGCTCACTGTACTTGGCAGGCAGTTTCACGCATCGCAACGGCTCGTCCGTGTGCGCGCCGGACGGCATCCCAATGAGATCATTGAGAGGGAAGCCACGTTTGGCGAGCGTATTGCTGATACGGTCGCGCAATTTGGAGGTTCGTGGACCTTCATCACTCTTTTTGCCGCGCTCTCCGCAGCCTACATCGCGATCAACGTGTTTCTGGGCAAGTCCGCTTGGGACCCTTATCCCTACATTCTTCTAAACCTTTTTCTCTCGTTGCTTGCGGCAATTCAAGCTCCGGTCATCATGATGAGTCAGAACCGCCAGGACACCAAAGACCGCCTGCGCGGCGAGCTCGACTACGACGTCAACCGGCGCGCCGCGTCAGATATTCAAGGCCTGTCGCGGAAGCTCAATTTGCTGGGCGAAAAAATTGGCGACATCGAGGACCTGCTGCGGAAGAAATAAGCAGGCAGGTTTCAGAAGGCAGGCTTAACCGGATGTAAGTTAGCGACAGAGCCCATGGCGCAGCGACATTGCAACGATTTAATACACGGTTCGACCTGCTAGACAGGACACCTGAAAAATGCGAGCATTTCAATCTGCTAGGTAGCGAAACCCACACATGAGCAGCATTCCTAATAACCCTGCTGCCGCGAGCAGCCGGGGCAACGGAGTTCCGCGCGTTTTGGTGGCCACCACCGCGCTGCTCAGTTTTATCTCCTTCTGGCGCGCCGCGGCGATTGTTCTCAACGATCTGGCCTCTTCCGCGTATTACGCAGGCGGTGAAGCGGAAGGCTACATCGGCAAGGCGGCGCCTTGGTTCATCCTCGGCATCATGCTGTTTTCTTACGCCGTTCGCGCCGTTTATATCGAAAGCTGCAGCATGTTTGTAAGAGGCGGAGTCTACCGCGCCGTCAAGCAGTCTCTTGGCGGAGGACTAGCGAAGTTCAGCGTTTCCGCGCTGATGTTTGATTACATCCTGACGGGCCCGATCAGCGGCGTATCCGCAGGTCAATACCTCGCGGGACTGCTCAGCGAAACGTCCCAACATTTTCATCTCAGCGGCCCGTTCTCGCTAGGGTCTGTAAATTTCATTGCGGCTTCTTTTGCGATCCTGGTGACGGTCTACTTCTGGTGGCAAAACACCAAGGGCGTCCACGAGTCCAGCGACAAAGCGCTCAAAATCATGCAGCTGGTTACCGTCATGGTGGTTGTGCTTATCGCCTGGTGCGTTCGCACGATCATCGTTCGGCATTCTGCCCTTCCGCCCTTGCCCTCTCCCGGCAATCTTCATCTCACGCCGGGCGCCCTTGGCTGGCTTGCCCGCAGCTCGCTGCCGCACACTTTCGGCGTTCTTGCCATTTTCATCGCTCTGGGGCACTCCGTCCTGGCCATGAGCGGTGAAGAATCGCTGGCACAGGTTTACCGCGAAATCGAGTCTCCCAAGCTCAAAAACCTGAAAAAGGCCGGACTGATCATTTTCATCTACAGCCTGGTATTTACTTCGCTGGTCTCATTCTTTGCGGTCATGATTATTCCGGACGACGTGCGTCAGGGGTTCCTCCAGAACCTGATCGGCGGCTTGGCCATGAACCTGGAAGGGCCGTTTCTGGCCCGCCTGATCTTTCACGGCTTCGTGGTTATCGTTGGCACGTTGATTCTCGCGGGCGCTGTGAATACGGCCATCGTAGGTTCAAACGGTGTCCTCAATCGTGTGTCGGAAGACGGAGTGCTCAGCGATTGGTTCCGCCAGCCGCACCCGAGGTTCGGCACCAGCTATCGCATCATCAACATCATCGTTCTGCTCCAGATCGCTACGATCTTCATCAGCCGCGGCGACGTTACATTTCTCGCAAACCTTTATGCTTTCGGCGTGATCTGGAGCTTCACAATGAATGGCCTTGCCGTCCTCGTTCTGCGCTACACGCATCCCGGCGAACGCGAGTTCCAGGTTCCCTTGAATTTCCGCTTTCGCGGCATACAGGTACCCGTCGGCCTGGGATTGATTACCCTGATTCTTTTCTTGATTGCCGTCGTCAACCTGTTCACCAAGCCCATTGCCACGATGGCTGGCGCGGTGTTCTCGGTGCTTCTCTACCTCGTGTTCACCATTTCCGAGCGACACCGGAAGAGGATGGGCGCGGCTCACGTGGAAATGGACCAATTCAACCTGGAGTCGGAAAGCGAACTGACTCCCGCGGCGGTCGGAGCGCGGCCCGGCAACATACTGGTTCCGGTCAGCAATCAATTCAATTTGTATCACCTGAGCAATGTTCTTGACCGCGTTAAACCCGGCCGACGGGACGTCGTCGTTCTTCACGTTCGCTTGTTGCGGCGCTCCGCTTCCGGCGAATATGAACTGGAAGCCGAACAACTCTTTGGGGGTATCGAGCAGCAGCTTTTCTCCCAGGCGCTGGCGCTCGCTGAAAAACGGGGTAAATCCATTCGCTTAGCCGTGGTTGCGGCAAACGACCTGTGGGACGGTATCCTGCGTGCTGCCACTTCACTCCAATCGAGCACTATTGTTGTCGGGCGCTCTTCGAGGGAAAGCACGGAAGAACACGCCCGCCTCGTCGGCGAGTCCTGGGAAAGGCTCCCCGACCCGAAACCACAGTTCAATCTGGAAATTCACATGCCCAACGGGGACAAGCTCTACAAGGTTCTTGGTCCCCACGCTCCCAACCTCACCGCTAACGAAATCAATCTTCTGCACCGATTGTGGCTGCGTTTCAGTGATTTGGTCTCACCGATGGAACTGCACCATCACGACGTGGTCCATTTCGCACTGGAAGAGGTCCAGAAGGAAATGGAAGATGGCCAGGAAGATGATGTGGTCTGCCGCCTGCGCAAGCATCTTGAAACAAATCAGAGCAAACGCAAGACGTCCTCTTAGGTTGCCGCTGCGCAGCGCTCCTTCCCGAACAATCGAAACGCGGTTTAGTCCTCTAGACGAGTTGCGCGGTGCAGTGGCCGCAGCGCTTTGCGGCGATCGGGATGGCCATCGCGCATTGCGGGCACTCCTTGGTGGTTGGCGCCGCCGCTGGCGCCGGCTTTTTAGTCCAGCGGTTCACTTGCTGAACTACTAGAAACACCGCAAAGGCCACAATCAAAAAATTGATCACATTGTTCAAGAAAATGCCATAATTCAACGTGGCGACGTGGCCTGCTTTTGCATCGCTCAATGATGCATAGCTTTTGCCGTCGAGGCTGATAAAAAAGTTTGTGAAGTCCACTTTGCCGAGCAATTGTCCGAGCGGTGGCATCATTACGTCTTCCACTAGTGACGCGACGATTTTGCCGAACGCCGCGCCGATAATCACGCCCACGGCCATATCCATGACGTTGCCACGCATGGCAAATTCTTTGAATTCCTTCAGCACGGTCTTTCTCCTTTGCTTTTTCGATGAAGGTGAACGGCGGCCCTGCGCAGAAAAATCTTGGGGGCCGTCAGTGGTGCGGATTATATCCAAGAATAGAAAAAAAGCAGAGAAATCGCCGGGTTCAGAAAAAAAAGAAGATGCCGTTAACAGCAGGCTTTCCTCAGCGGGGCCGAAAAAGAAGCGCCGAGGATACGATTCCTCGAATCACGAGAACGACACCCGCCGCCATAAGCATCGGCTCGACCCACGAAAAGGGAACCCGAATAATCGCGAGCATCAGGGCTCCTAGAAGAACCAGGGAAAGTCCGCGCGTCCAGTTTTCCCACCGCCTCCACCATTGGCCCGGTTTGTAGACCGCTCGCATACCCCACAGAATGAGCACGACGCTGAGGACTAACCACATTCGGCCATGCCGGTCCACGAGAATGCGCCCGCGCAAGGCAAGCCATGCGACCAGGGCTCCCAGCAGCACGAAAATCAGTTCAATGGTGACCCCGAGGAGCCGCTCCGGCGTGAGCATGGGTGGCCTTCACTTTCCATCAGGAGATGCGCTCGATGCGCAGCCTCTGGATGGTGACGGGAGTGCGCGGGCGGTCGCCCGAGTCGCGCGGCACATTCGAGATCTTGTTCGCCACGTCTTGACCCTCCACGACCTCGCCAAAAATCGTGTGCCGGTTGTCGAGCCAAGGTGTCGCCGCCACGGTGATGAAGAATTGGCTGCCGTTTGTGTTCGGACCGGCGTTAGCCATGGAAAGGAATCCCGCTTTTGAATGCTTCAGGGAAGGATGAAACTCATCGGCGAATTTGTAACCCGGCCCGCCCACGCCGCTGCCATGCGGGCAGCCGCCCTGGATCATGAATTGTGGAATCACGCGATGAAAAATCAGCCCGTCGTAAAACGGCCGCTTCTCTTTTTGCGTGGTCTTTTCGTTGGTGAATTCCTTCGTGCCCTCGGCCAGCCCAACGAAATTGGCTACCGTTTTGGGGGCTTCTTTTTCAAACAGCCGCACCACAATATTCCCCTGTGAAGTTTCAAAAATGGCGTACGTTCCTGCTGCTCGGCCCATGCGTTCTCCTTGTGTTGCGCGTGTCGAATCATCCTACACGAGCGAGACCGCGCCACGCCACTTTGCGCCCCCGTGGCAAGCGAAAATACGACGCAGGACCCAAAGGCAGAACGAGGGAATCCATAGATTGGAAGAGAAAGCCTAAAGGCTAAAAACCTACGACTTACAACTGTTTCTTCACCAGCCTTTTTGTTTGCGCAACTCGGTGATGTGCGCGGTGTGATGTTTTCCGTGCCACTCGTAGAGAAAGAGAATCCAGTCGACGTTACGCTCGCCGCTCTCGGGATGAATCAGCGGCCGGGCGAACTGCTCCGGCTTGAGGGACCTCCAGATCCGGTCCCAGCGATCGTGAATGGCTGTTAAAAGCGAAAACGACACTTCGATTGGAGTGGACTTTGCATCCTCCAGCTTTGCCCACGCTGCTTCATCGTACGGCTTGATCGTTGGCTTATCTTCCGTTAGCGCGAGTTTCAGCCGGATGAACGCATTCATGTGACTGTCCGGAAGGTGATGCACAACCTGCCGCACCGTCCAGCCGTCGGGGCGATAGGGCGTGTCGAGCTGCGCGTCATGCAAGCCCTTTACCGCTGCCCGCATTTTCCCAGGCAAGGACGCAATTTCGTCCATCGCCTGCTGCCGCCGCGCGGGCGTGACTTGTCCCGGCATCTCAAAATTTCCAATCGGATAGCGTGGATCCATCGTGAACCTCTCTTCGGACAAGCTTTTCTGGACTATACGCAGGTGGATTTCCACGGGTCAACGCAGCGCAAAAGAGGAAGTCTCTCCAAATTGGCTTCTGCGGATTCCGAAACGCTGAGTCCGGAATGCTACAATACGTCCGCGGTATCCGGCGGGCGCAGTGCTGAATCTAATGGTCGGAGATAACGCGAATGCACAATGTCGTAATTATCGGCAGCGGCTGCGCTGGCCTCACCGCGGCGATTTACGCTGCGCGTGCGAATCTAAAGCCTCTTGTTCTTGATGGCCACGAGCCCGGCGGCCAGCTTTCCCTCACCACCCACGTTGAGAATTTCCCCGGCTTCCCGGATGGCATCCTGGGACCTGAGCTTATCGAGAACATGCGCAAGCAAGCGCAGAAATTTGGCGCGGAGTTTAAGGCTGGCGCAGTCACCGAAGTGGACCTTCACAAGCGCCCCTTCAAAGTCACCGCGGGGAAACATACCTACGAAACGGAGGCCTTGATCATCGCTGCCGGCGCTTCGGCCCGCTTGCTTGGCCTGAAAGGAGAGCGCGAGCTCATTGGCCACGGCGTTTCTACCTGTGCGACCTGCGACGGCTATTTCTTCCGTGGCAAACCGATCGCCGTCGTGGGCGGCGGCGACTCTGCGATGGAAGAAGCTAACTTTCTCTCGCGTTATGCCAGCAAGGTCTACCTGGTTCACCGCCGCAACGAATTTCGCGCCTCAAAGATTATGATCGACCGTGCCGGGAAGAACGAAAAAATCGAATTTGTTACTCCATTCGTCGTTGAAGAAATTATGGCTCCCGGAGGCCTTGTAGAGGGCGTGCGCTTGCGCAACACGGAATCCAAGGAAACGCGCGAGGTTGCTCTCGATGGTGTTTTTGTGGCCATCGGGCACGAACCGAACTCCACCGTGTTCAAAGGAAAACTGGATATGGATCCGAATGGCTATCTGATGGCCAAACATGGGAGCCTGACTTCGATTCCCGGTGTGTTTGTTGCCGGTGATGTTCAGGACCATCGTTACCGCCAGGCGGTTACCGCTGCGGGCTCAGGCTGCATGGCTGCGATCGACGCGGAAAAGTTCCTGGAAGAACACAAACACTAGTGTCGTTCCTCTCAGCCTGCGATAATGAACTTGCATGCTCCGGTCTGCGCTTCTAAAGCTTTCCGCAAACAAGAGATTCGGTACTTGGGTTACATCGAACGCCACCACGCGCCGCATGGCGCGCCGTTTTGTTGCCGGAGAAACTCTGGAAGAAGCTGTCGCGGCAGCCCGGCGCTCGAATAATGCAGGCATGGCGGCGAGCCTGGATTATTTGGGCGAAAATGTTGCCAACACTTCCGACGCGCAGCGCTCCCGCGATGCTTACCTGCAGATTTTTGAGGTTATCGCTCAAGAAAAGCTGCAGGCCAACGTTTCCTGCAAACTCACGCAACTCGGATTGGACATCAACATGGAATTTTGCACTGGACTGGTGCTCTCTATCGTCGAGCGGGCGGCAGGCTTCGACAATTTTCTACGCATCGATATGGAGGGCTCCGCCTACACACAGCGCACCATTGACCTCGTCAAGCTCGTTCGCTCGCGCAATCCCGCGGTGGGAACAGTGATTCAGTCTTATCTCTACCGAAGCGAGAAAGACGTTCGGGAACTATTGGCTTGCGGCTGCCGCGTCCGACTATGCAAGGGTGCCTACAAGGAACCGGAAGACATCGCGTTTCCCAGGAAGGCCGACGTGGACGCCAATTATGTCCGCCTGATGCAAATCCTGCTTCCCAGCGGC
>Ga0126369_10004579_pt1 | contig 10161 bp, 7 predicted proteins | sample PanSoiMetaPlot_1_FD_109646 | JGI IMG/M metagenome (GOLD analysis project Ga0126369, IMG submission 109646) | Tropical forest soil microbial communities from Panama - MetaG Plot_1 | ecosystem: Environmental > Terrestrial > Soil > Tropical forest > Bulk soil | place: Panama | collected 2016-02-17
ATTCTGGTAAAAGATGCGCTGCCCCGTGACTGGCCCTTTGACGAGGTAATGGTTGGTGCCGGAGATGGGGGCGATGACGGAAAGTTCGCTGCCGGCGTCAATGCGCGAATCGATCAGGTCAGGAAAATCTCCCTGGTCGATATCGATGTCGTACCGAATGCGATATTTGGTCATCTCACCCATGCGTTGATGCACCTCGACCCAGACGGCGTCGGAAAGTTCGGCGTCGGCGGTTCCGTCCAAGGCAATGGAAATCCCGAGTCCCATCGTCGTCAGCGCAGCCTTCCTGCCGGAATGGAAATTTGCGGCTTTTCCGTAATCGCTTCGGCGAGCATCGCGCCGTTCATCTCGCAAATGCGCCAGAAGCCGGCTGGATTTTCAAGATAACGGAACGCCAAGTGGTCGATACGTTCTCCTTCGCGCAGCACATGAATCCCCAGCAACTGCTCGTTGGGCGGATCGGGCACGGGCACCACGACCACCAGGCGGCCGCGATGATCGATGCGGGCATAGGTGGCCAGGTTGGCGTAGCGGCTAAGCGGATCAAAGACCATAGTCGTCTCTCCTAGAACGGCAAAAGCGGAGTAATCGCGTCGGTGGCATTTTCGGCATTCCGGATCAGCGCGAGCGTCTTCTTTTGCCCGAGGGTGAAGTTGTAACAGGCCTTGGCCAGCGTGTAGACGACGGTCCCGTCATCATGCAGACCCGCAGGATCGAGGACCTTCATGCCGACCGTTACTTTGGCGCGAATCGGGTACAAGGTCGGCGAGAAGGCTTGCTCGTCCACGGTAAACGTGGTGATGCGCACAGGAACGATGCGGCCCGGGCCGAAGAAAAATAAAACCAGGGGCACTGTTTTCCGCTCGGGAGGGGGTTCCTTGCTTGCGCCCGCGGTGAGGCCGACTCCGCTGGGGCTGGCTTCGATGCTCAATGAGCCGCCCAGCAGACTCCCGAAGGAATCACCTTTCGCTGGGTAGGTGAGCAGCTCGAGTGCGGCGATGCGGTCGGCGACTCCGGTGATGACGGTTTGCGGATGAGCGAGGGGATTCTCGAGGTCGTCTGTGGCGTCGAGTTCGAGGGCGACGTTGAACGATTCCTCTGGATTTTGCGGCTGGGCTGTCTTGTTCTCGCGCTTGGAGTCGTCTTTCGCCTTGCTGTCATCGTCGGGCGGCTTCCAAATCTCGAGCGTTCGGCTGAGTGACTCCGGGTTGTACTGGAAAATGATGATGTTGGGAATGGGGACGAACAGTGGCGCAGAGAATTGAATGATAGCGCCTTTAATGAGGATTGGACTGCGTGAGTAGCCGATGGCCATGATTCGTCCTTCCTAGTCAGGGGGTGAGCTTCCAACCCAACGCCTGCATTTCGCCGTTGTTGTGGTATCTGGCTGCCCTCCAAGTTAATTTTGCGACAGTGACTTCTCTGTCTCTTCCTGGCTGCCGTACTGCCGCGCGGAGCTTCTTCTTGCCCAACTCGATTTTCGTCTGAACCTCCATACTTGGCCCGGATCTCTCCTGAAAGTTTTTTAGTAAACTAAGTCTAAATATGCACTACTCAGTTATCCTTTCATAGAGAAGTACATATCCAAGATCAGAAAAACTAAGGATGGTGTTTTTTTGCAACTCAGTGAAGATCTCGCCAGTCGAGAACTTATATTCAGCAAGAGCCTTTATGCTGACAAATTGGGAGCCTTTATCGTCGTGAGCATCAACGATCTTTTGGGCCAATCGACGATCAACGCCTTCAATGCTGGCAATAGCATCCACTTTCCCGGAATTAAGATAAACGGTTTCGCGCCGTATACCTGTAAGGTCGTAATCTGCCGGTCGCTGACTTATATTGTTCTCAATTTCCGTACCGGGGGGCACCAACGGGGTTCTTTTTTCTCGGCCTGACGAAGAAATGTTGGCAGGCGTAACCAATTCGGCTTCGCAAACTAGCTTCTTCGGTACATCTACCTCCTCATTCATGATGCTTTGTATCGTACGGTTTGGACCTATTGGAGCAGAGCGGCCATACTCTGCGTGTACTGCATAGTAGACAATATTGCCTGCGGCAACGGCATTCTTAACCCGGGCTTCGGCAATATGTTCATGTTTACTATTTGCTTCACGGGTTAGCGGGGTAAGATTCTTCCAAACTTTACCCGTGCCCCCCAGGTTGTTATTGAGTAAATGTCCCTTTACGTAATAGGCCCCGCCCTGATTCCGGCGTTGGTTAATCACTTCAAAAGACTGGAGATGAGGGGGAGCCGGTACCGATCCTGCTGGCATTTTAATATTGGTAAGAAACGTCGCTTCCATCGAAGTTCCATATTTACTTTTCCGTAATCCGCCAAGCTCGAGGCCGGCACCTTGAATTGCGCAGTCAGGACGTTCGCCTTTGAAAAGCGGTCCCGTTATAGTACTTAATTCATCAATTAACAGTCGAACCGTCTTAACCTTTTGTTCTTCGGAAGCCTGCTTTTCGGCATCGGTATTACCGGTAATTGGCTGCGCTTGCACGCGGTCGATTTCTTGGGCTTTTTTCTGCGCTCTTCTTTTTCCTGCTTCCGACCTGGTATCGGGTTTTATGTGAGCAACCCAATTTTCAAATCCCTCTGCGGGGTCAGGATTTATCATGAGTACCGCAGTGCTTGCTTGCTGAGCAAAATATAAACGGTGATTAGAACCATCTTCTCCCCGGAAACGCCTTTCGACTCCCAGTAATCGCCTTACCCATCCTGTAGCCGCACCAGCCACCCTTTTACCTACCCCAATCACTTCTTCTTTACCTTTCTTCAAGAATCTCTTCCCGTTCATTACAATGGGCTTGAACTTGTTCAGGAGCCAGTCAATGCCCGCGATGATTGGCTTCCTCATCCTTTCAATGAATCGTTCCACTTTTTCTTTGAGGCTCCCCAGGCCAAACACGACTACCAGAAAATCGAGCGCAACCGTTATGAATTTGGTTAGAGCTCCGGTAATATGTTTTGCGATTCCCGAGACATCATCGTTGACAGCCATTTCAACGGAATCAACAAATGACTCAATGAGATCCAAGATTTTGTCTCGAGCGTCGGCAATAAACTGCAGTAGGCGGATCACCTTCTCTGCGATCGCGATGAACCCCCCACCTGGAAAGAGCATTTTGCCGATTTCCAAAATCTCCCGTTTGATCGCAGCGTAAAGAACGTTCTCCTTTATCATTCCCAAAGTTTCTTCCAATATATTTCCCAACGATTCTTTTATGTGGTCCCACAGGCCGCCCAAGCCTTCATCTTTGATGATGCCGAAGATCTCCAGGCCTTTATCCATGACAACTTCACCGCGCCGAAAGGCGTTCGCAGTGGTCTTGTCATAAACGACCTCCATTCTTTGCCAAACGGTTTCCGCTCCTAAACTGAGTAATTGCGTAAATAAACTGAAGATGCCTGCAGGTCCCCAGTCTTTCGGCATTTGAATCGACAGCCCGCTCGAACCGCGAAGCCAGTCAAAAAATGCGGTGGCAAGAAATTCGCCGATTCCATCGACAAATGTCGAAAAGCCCCGACCAATTCCAGTCACCAAATTGTTGAAGAAATGACGAGGGCTGGAGATAATATCGCCAAGCAAATATATTAAACGCCCCAGCAATTCCGCGATTCTTGTCGCAAAATCTATGATGGCGTTGACTACAGCCTTGAGTTTATTCCACGCTTTGTCGAGCCAGCTGGTTAGAACGTCCTTTTTAATCTCATCAAATTTTCCTTGAAGTTTACCGACACTTTGGTTGTAGGTTCGAGCCATATCGTTGAGGATGTCACGTTGACGATCTTGGACTGATTCTCGCAACTGACCAAACTGCCCCTTAACCGCCTCATAGACGTTCGCGGCGTCGAGCTTCTCCTTTGCATCCAGTCCGCCATAGGCTGCAGCTAAATCTTGTTCCCCTTCCGCGACGCGCTTTTTGGCTGCACTCAACGCCGCCACAACTCGGTTGGCGATTTGTCTTTCAACCTGCTGGAACACACTGTCGATAAAAAGTTTCTTTTCGTCCGCAAAAACTTTGTCCGCCGACCTATCCTGTACTTTTTTCAACGCCTTAAGATATCCAGAAGCAATTTCACGCGGCCATCTGTCTTCCGAAGGCTCTTGTTTTTTTAATTCTTGATTGATTTCGTCTTCGTGCTCGCCTTTCCAATCGCTATAATCAAGTCCCCAGTGGCCCGGAGTGTATATATAATCCAACCAATCCCTTACCCTCTCCTCGAACTGTTTTTCAGCTTCACTTAGTATGTTGTCGAACGTTTCCTCAATAGTCGGTTTCTGCAAAAGTAGTTCACGGTCTACGCTGTCCTTTGTACGCTGGTAGATTTCGTGAAATTCAGGTAAAACACTGGCCTTATCCTTTTTAATGTTGCTCTTATACTGTTCCTGCGTACCCAGGACAGCTTTGAAATTTTCCGAACGCAGACCGTGGTGACCTTGTAATCCCCGGACATTCACAAGCGAGTGAATATCATCTTCAGATGCACTTATTATCTGCCTCTCTTCTTCACGATATTTTGGCTTGGCTTTTACGATTTCGTCTTGTGCTTTGCGTTTGGCTTCGCCAGCTTCCTCAAATACCTTTTCGCCCGATATGGGAAAAGCCAGAGAGCCTTCGTCAATATTAATTGCCTGTCCGCCGACATTATGATTTGACAACACATCATCCAGAGCCCGACTTTGGTCATCTAAGGAAATGGCATCGTCAGTTTTTGGCTTTGGGGCCGCAGCTTTGGCATTCTTAATTGTTGGTGTAGCGCCGGAAGGATCAACTTTTAATTCGTAAGGACTCGGTTCCTGCTCTTTGTTGTCCCCAAAGGGATCCCTCCCCGCTTCTTTCTGTAATGGCTCTGAATGAGTTTTGACCTGCTGGGCGACTTCCTGTGTCGCCTTCACCTTTCCAGCCGCAAGTTCGACGGTTGTCTGCGCGGAACCATAGTTTTCCTTCTTTTCTGGGAGTTTTTTAGCCAACACGGAGATGTTCTTGCCGAATTCATCCATGAACTTTTCCACTGTAAGATCATCAGCAGGTTGCACCTGTTCCAGCTGGTCGAGATGTGCGAAATAGTTGCGGTAATCGTTTTGCTTTTCAATAATTTCTCCGGATGCTGAATTTGCCGCTAGTATCGTCTCTTTTTGCTTTTCCACCGGCTTTTTAGGCGGCGTTCTCTCGCCTTTCGTCTTTATTTCCAATTCCTCAACAACAGCCTGGTACTTAGCATCTTCTTCCGGGCTAGCAGGCTCTTTTTCAGGGGTAGCGCGTGCACCGGGAATTTCTTTTCCGACAGGAGCTTCAGCAGCGGCGCTTTTCTTCGATCCACCTTCATCAACGGCAGGAAGGAATTCATTCTCTTTTTTGGCTTGTGGAACCGAGGTTTTTCCGGCGTCAGCAGCTTGTTTGGGAACGACTGACGATTTATCGGATGGCTTTTCCTCCGGACTTCTGAAGATGGTGCCTTCCCGCCGCGCCACTACGGGCTGGCTGTTGTCGGTCCTGCGCCCCGGAGCAATTGATGGGAGCTCGGCCGCATGCAGCTCAAACAAGTCATATTTCTCCGCCAACGCAACGAACTCTTCCTCCTTACACTGCACTTGGCCTGCCCCCACAACGTTCGTCGCGCGAAGGCATCCGCGCGAGTCTTGTCGACCTGTTTGTTGCAGGGCGTGAGCGATTTCATGGGCAATGAGCTCGCGGCCGCGACCGGACCAGGGAGACCATAATCCGTCGCCAAAAAACAGATTGCTTCCGGAGGTGAAAGCAGCTGCATGCTGAAGACGCGCTGCCGCAGCGGCGTGCTGGTCACGGTGGATCCGGATGTCCGAGAGGTCGGCGCCGAAACTCTCTTCCATCTCTATGCGCAACATGGATGGGAGGGGCACACCCTGGCTCAGCGGCACGGTAAGAGAAGCCGCCGCGGCGGGCGTGAGCATGCGTGCCGCACTGCGTTCGCCGCGCAGGATGCGGTGGGCCGCCTCGTCCGCCTGACGCTCCCACTTGTCACGCCGGCGCGGCTCAACGTGATTGCCCGCGGGGCTGCGGCGGAAGGCCATAGCGCCTTGCGCTCCGTTGCGCGCCCCTGCCGTTGCGAATTGTTGCTTCTTGCTCATTGCAGTCTGGCGACGATTTCCTCCGCGATACGCGATGCCAGTTGTTCCCTGCTGACGCCTGTGGGTATGGAGAGGTGCATATCGAGCAGGCTGTAACGCCTCACGGGACCGCCCGGCTTGATATGCTCCGAAACGCGCCGCGTGATGTCCTCGGCTAGCCGGCGAGCCTCCACCTGCGTGAGCCCGGGGATGCGCAGGCGCAGTTCCTCAATGCGAATGAGTTCACTTGCCATGGCTCATGATCCTTTCGCGCTCCCTGGAGCCCAGCGCGCGCCCTTCCTTGGCCAGTTCGCGCTCCAACCCACGAACGAGGTGGCGAAGTTCCATAGGCGAACTGTCGCGTCTTGCAGCGAAGATCGCACCAAGCGTCGCAAACTTAATTTGCGCACCGGTGACCTCCACGCTGTCGGCGAGCAAGCGCAAGGAGGCATCGAGCACGTCACGCCGCCCTTCCCCTCCGAGGCCGACGACGATCCTGCGCCAGATATCAAGACGTTGCGTAGCATCGGGCTTGGAAAACTCCAGCAGATAGCGCAGACGGCGAATGAACGCCGGATCGATGTTGCCTTTCTGATTGGTGGCGAGAAATGCGATTCCGGGGTAACTTTCCATGGCTTGCAGCAAGTAGGCGGCGTCGGTGTTGGCAAATTTGTCCTGAGCGTCGTGCACCTCGCTGGTGCGCTTGCTGAAAATTGCGTCACATTCGTCGAACAGGATGATGGCGTGCATGTCCGCGGCGCGGGTGAGAATGCGCTCGAAGTTCTGGGAGGTTTCACCGACCCACTTACTGATCACGCCGGCGAGATCGACGCGAAACAAATCGTAGCCAAGCGTGGCGGCGATGACCTGTGCGGCCATGGTTTTTCCGGTTCCTGGAGGGCCGCTCAGCAAAGCGATCAGGCCTTGTCCCTGGGGGAAGAGGCGATGGGCTTCGGGGTCTTCCCAAACGACAGCGCGGTGCTTCGCCTCGAAAACGATGTCCTCGAGTGCTTCACGCAATGCCGCGGACACAACCAAGTCGTTCCACGTGAAGGAGCAGCGCAGAAGTTGCGCCAGTCCGCCGAGGCGGCTACGCGAGGCTTCGCGAACCCTCAACGCCGCTTGTTGTGGTGTTTTCACCGCAGCGGAGACGGCGACGATGTCGCCTGGTTGCACGCGGTATCGCTCCGCCAGGACGTCGAATTCGTGCGGGGGCCAATCGAGGCAAGCAGACAGGTGAGTGCGCCACAAGGTGGAACGATCGGCGACGGTAAGGGGGGGGACGCGCACGCGGTGTTCGGCAACGCCTTCGAGCGGCAAAAGAGAAGTTCCGGTTTCAACAATCGCGAACTGCACGGGAAAGGATGGAAGACCCGCGGGCCAGGGACGATGCGAAAGATTCTCGCCATACCAGGCGACGGCCGTCTTGTCGAAGTAGGCCTGTCGCTGGGCAAGCACATAGCTCCGGCGCCAGTTCTGATCGGAGATTTCGTCTGAATTAATGAGCAGAAGATTCAAGCGCATCCGGGCTGAGACTTCTCCGGCGAGCGTGCGCCTGCCGCTGCCACGTCCACCTTCGATCACAAGGCGCATACGGGAAACTGGCTTCGCGTTGACGTACTGCTCGATGAGCGCGGCGGTCTCCTCAACCGGAAGGGAGCCGACCGTTTCCACGCTTTCGTACGGGCGGGCGGCTCCGGCAAGAGCATCCGGCAACGTGTCACGCCCGCAAAGGCGGTCGCGAAGTTGAGGATCGAGAAAGAGGGCATGGGGTTCGCCGGGGCCAAGTTCGTGGGACTGAATCAGCTCCCAGCGGAACAATGCCGAATCCGCATTCCAGACACTGCAACGTCCGTATCCGTGGAGCCTTGCAACCATCTCTTCGGTGACGTAGCCGCGAGCGGCATGATTCTGCAAATAAGCGCAGAGACGCCCGAGAGAAGGATCGAGAGCGACTGCGGCGCACGCCTCGAGCAGATCGGATTCCTGGGTATTCAGACCAAACACAGCACGGAGTCGTGCGAGGAAGGAAGATTGATCATCCTGGAGAGCAGCTTCGACACTCCGCAACTCTTCTTTCCACTGCGCGGCCCAGGGTTGTGCGTCCGTCCAGACCGCTTCCGCGTCCGGAGTGTCAACATCATCGAGAATCAAATCCGCTTCCGACGCGCCCGAGGGCACATCGAATGAGCGCAACCAGGCGGCGCGGCGACGTGCGAGCAGCCGAAAGCGCAACGACACGAGTTCCGCCGCAGAAATCGGAAGGACGGCAGCAAGCTGCGCCGGCGCGCTCATGGGGCGGTCACCCAGTTTGGAGCGCTTTCGGCGCCATTGATGATGAGGCGAAACGGTACCGTGCTGCCCGAGTCGACGCCGGTTACGGGATAGCGAAAACGCAGGTTGGCGGCGTCCAAAATCTCGAACTCGCCAGGATTGATGGTGGCTCCGGCTTTGCGAGGCAGGCTGGTGGAGCCGACAAACACCTCGACGGCGTCGGCGGCGATCCCGGTGGCGTCCTGAAATACGCCGCCCTGGACCAGGACACGCTGGCTCAAATCCGGAGGCAGTATGGTGATGATGCGAGGCGCGACGATAAATGGGGTAGCGTTGGAGGTCTTGGAAAACCTTCGAATGGTGTTGTCGAGCATGACGCGTTGTTCGGTCACCTTGGCGATCACCGAATACATCCCCGGAACTACGGTGCCCACACCGAGCGCCGGCCCGACCACGACGAAAATCTGGGTCTCACTGGCGACGACACCCCATTGCGACCCGACTTCCACGCCGTCTTTGAATTTCAGGCTGCTGATGAGGAGGGTTGTTTCGTCGCCGGCGAGACCCGAACCGAAAAGCACAAATTTTCCGTTGACCGGCGCTACTGCGGGCTGCACTTCGACGGAACTGATGGAGGTCGCCCCAGGCAGGGTGAACTGCACGCCACTGCGGGTGCCCTCGAGGTAAGGCGCCCCGCGCACAAAACTGAAGACGCCGTAGGTGAGCACGCGAGAGACGCGAGAGACGGATTGCTCGGGCTCCAGAAGGACAACCGATGCCTGGTAGTAGAGCGCCAGGCGCATAGGAAGCGTGCCAGCCGTCCAATACGTCATAGCTTCGATGTGCTGGACCGGCTGAAGAACGATACGGAATCGGTTCGTCGTACCCTGCAACGCCACCGGAAAGATTTTTGTGCCTGCAATCTGAGTGTCGTCGTCAATCACCGGAAAGTCGCGCAGCGCTTTCATCGCAAGGCCGACCATAGTCTGTTCGTTCTCCGGGCCGGTGGAACCGAGAAGATCACTGTGGGCGGTAAGCTGGTAATAGAGATTCAATCCCATGGGCGTGAAACGCACGGGAGGAACATCGAGGCCGGGAGGTTCGAGGTTTTTGTAATGAGGATCTTCGGTGATGTGGTACAGGTACAAACCGATGGTGTGGTCCCCGGTCAGCCGATCCGGAGGGAGGGCCTGCACATCGAGCGGAGAAACCTTGGGGGCTTCTGGAGAAGTGGCGATTTGCGCGCGGAGCAGATTCATCAGGGTGTCTGTGACTAGCGCTATATCGAGCAGCATGGCTACATCTGCCCAAGACCGAATTCCGATCGCGAAGAAGAGGCGCTTCCGGCGGACCGGGAACGAGAACGTGGACGAGAACTCGCGCGCGGAGGAGTAACTGCCGCGGGAATAATTTCAACTCTCATCTGGCCGATGACGAGCCGAGGTTCGTCCGCAGCCTGGGCTACGGGTGGTGGTGGAGTTGGGCGCACCGTCCTGAGAGGCTCGCTCGAGCCAAGCACGGGCGGCGAGAGGAGTGGAGGTGGGGGTGCCAGCTTTTCCAGCTTTGCCGGTGTTTTCTCGACAATCGGGCCAGCAAGTTCGGCGGGTCGCGCAGCCAAGGGTTCGGGCGGAACCGGCATTGCAGTTTGCGGGACCTGGCGGATCGCTTTCCTTTCGAACGGCGCGAGAGAGGCAGGCGCCTGCGGTAGAGGGAGGCTAGTTGATGCGGGCACAGACGCCCAACGGGACGGGGGCCGCGGCTCAGGGTGTTGGGCGCGATCTTGCGCCACCTC
>Ga0126369_10004580_pt1 | contig 10161 bp, 12 predicted proteins | sample PanSoiMetaPlot_1_FD_109646 | JGI IMG/M metagenome (GOLD analysis project Ga0126369, IMG submission 109646) | Tropical forest soil microbial communities from Panama - MetaG Plot_1 | ecosystem: Environmental > Terrestrial > Soil > Tropical forest > Bulk soil | place: Panama | collected 2016-02-17
CGCCGCCGTCGAGCTCGCCAAGGATTGGCGCACCGACCGTTATCTTCGGCGGCTCGAAGCCATGATGATCGTCGCCGACAAGGACGTGTCGCTGGTCTTGACGGGCACCGGCGACGTACTCGAGCCCGAGGCCGGCGTCGTCGGCATCGGCTCCGGTGGCAATTATGCGCTCGCCGCGGCGCGAGCTTTGCTCGATGGGCCGCTCGATGCGGAAGCGATCGTGCGCCGCTCGCTCGACATCGCCGCGGAGATTTGCGTTTACACCAACCGCAATGTGACCATTGAGACGTTGAAGGCGTGACCGATTTCTCTCCCCGCGAGATTGTCTCCGAGCTTGACCGTTTCATCGTCGGGCAGGGCGACGCCAAGCGTGCTGTAGCCATAGCGCTGCGCAACCGCTGGCGCCGCCTGCAGCTCGACGAGCGTCTACGCGAAGAAGTGTTGCCGAAAAATATTTTGATGATCGGGCCGACCGGCGTCGGCAAGACTGAAATCTCCCGCCGCCTTGCGAAACTTGCCGGCGCACCGTTCCTCAAAGTCGAAGCGACCAAGTTCACCGAGGTTGGCTACGTTGGCCGCGACGTCGAGCAGATCGTGCGCGACCTGGTCGAAGTCTCCATCATGCTAACGCGCGAAAGAAGACGCAAAGACGTGCAAGCGCGCGCGCAGCAAGCGGCTGAAAATCGCGTGCTCGATGCATTGGTCGGAGCGAATGCGAGCGCTTCGACCAAGGAGGCATTTCGCAAAAAGTTGCGCGCCGGCGAGCTCAACGACAAGGAAATCGAGATCGAGGTCCAGACCGGCGGCGGGGGTCTGCCGCTGTTCGATATCCCCGGCATGCCGGGCGCGCAAATGGGCGCGATCTCGATCGGCGACATTTTCGGCAAGCTCGGCGGCAGCCGAACCAAGACCCGGCGCGTCACGGTGGCGGACTCCTACGAGATCCTCGTCAACGAGGAATCCGACAAATTGCTCGATATCGACCAATTGACGCAGGAAGCGATCAGGACCGTTGAAAACAACGGCATCGTCTTCCTCGACGAGATCGACAAAATCTGCGCCCGCGAAGGCCGTATCGGCGCCGACGTGTCGCGCGAAGGTGTGCAACGCGATCTCTTGCCCTTGATCGAGGGCACCACCGTCGCCACCAAACATGGTTCGGTGAAGACCGATCACATCCTGTTCATCGCCTCGGGCGCCTTTCACATCTCGAAGCCGTCCGACCTATTGCCCGAGCTGCAGGGGCGATTGCCGATTCGCGTCGAGCTCAAGCCGCTGACGCGCGACGACTTCCGCCGCATCCTGACTGAACCGGAAGTCTCGCTCATCAAACAGTACGTGGCGCTGATGGCGACCGAAGGTGTCAATCTGGAATTTTCCGAGGATGCGATCGACGCCGTCGCCGACGTTGCGGTGGCGGTCAACTCAAGCGTCGAGAATATCGGCGCGCGCCGATTGCAGACGGTGATGGAGCGCGTGCTTGACGATGTTTCGTTCGGCGCGCCGGACCGCTCCGGAGAAACAGTGAAAATCGATGCGACCTACGTGCACAAGCACGTGGGCGATCTCGCCAAAAACGCCGACCTCAGCCGATTTATCTTGTGAGCGAACCGTACGGCCGTGGCCCCGACCGGGACTGCGTTTAACGCTGGAAGACCGGCTGGCTCTGTTGCTCGCGGTTGATTTCGCGAATCATCGCCATCCATTTTTCGACCTGCGCCAGCATGCGCAGATCGGCGGCGCCCGTCTGCGCCAAATTGTGCGCCGACATGCGGGCGGCTTTGGAGGCGGGCTCGGCCGTGCTCAGGATACTCTCGGACATCAGGATACTCTCGGAAATAGGTAAATGGCCCCGAAATGGCGCGAAATCGCGTTGTCTTCCGTCGCGAAGTTTCGCCGACGAGTTTGACCAATTCGTGCGTTTTTCCGGGCTTTCTCGATATTAACCTTAACGGTGCGTGTGTTTCGACGCCGACCGCAGCTAACGTCAGCGGCGCCGCAAGTGCAGGTAAAGCGCGCCTTCGCCGCCGTGGCTGGCATGCGCTTGCTCGAAACTGACGATAAAGCGGCGGAACTCCGGCAATGACAGCCACAAAGGCACTTGTCGCCGCAGCACGCCGCGTTCGGACGCGGCCGCCGCGCCGGCTCCCGTGCCTTTGCCGGTCACTACCAGCGCGAGTTTGGCGTCCTGTGCTTGCGCCCGCGTGAGAAACCGCAAGAGCGCCGTATGCGCCTGTTTTTGGGTCATGCCGTGAAGGTCGAGCCGGATGTCGATGTCAGCGTGGCCTCGCGCAACGCGCTGCCGCAAGCGGCGATCGAACTGCGCCAGAGCTGGCGGGTCTTTCGGATGTGAATGTGATTTCGCGACGCGGTGCGCCGATGGCCTTTGCCCTGTGGGCTGATCTGGTGCAGCGGCAGGTGCGGCATCAGACGCGACGGCACCACCGCGGCGCAACGGCGTTACCCCGCGCGCAAATCCTTTCCACAGTGTCCGCTCATCGTTGCTCAAGCGGCGCCGGCTCATTGGCGGTGTCGCGCGTTCGGCTTGCCGTTCGTCGACGCCGCCGCATTCGCGCCGGCCGCCACCGCCGGCTTGGCCTCGGGCAGCGGTACTTCATCGGCGGTGCCGTCGGGCACTGTCGGATCCGGCATATTGTCAAAATTGAAACTGAACATGCCCGGCCGCTCCGGCGGCAGCGGCACGTCGGTGCCGGCCGCTACCGGATCGAGCTCGCGCGGCACCAGCATCACGAATGTACCCGGGTTTTTTATGCGGCCGGCGATACGCGCCGCCTCGTCGCCGGCGCCGAAATAAATATCGGCGCGCGCCGGACCAACGATCGCCGAACCGGTATCCTGCGCGATCATAAGACGGTCGAATTTCGTGCCGGCTTTCTGATTGGCGATCGGCAGATCGGCCTGGATGAAAAACGGAGTACCGTAGGCGTGAAGCGCGCGGTCGATCGCAATCGAGCGACCTGGCATGAGCGGCACGCCCTGGCCGCCGACCGCTTCGTCCTCGGTAGCAAGGTCAGTGATCCGGAAAAACACATATGATTTATTTTGCCGTCGCACCTCTTTCGCGGGGTCCGGATTGGCTTCCATCCAATCGCGGATGCTCTGCATCGACACCTGGTCCCTGCTCAACATTTTCTGGTCGACGAGAACGCGGCCAACCGGCGTATACGGCCAGCCATTGTGCGAATCGTAATTGACACGAAGAATGCTTCCATCTTCGAGGCGAATTCGCGCGGACCCCTGAATTTGCGCGAACAGCACGTCGACCTGGTCGTGCAGGTAGCAGATTTCAAGATGCCAGCCGTCGAGTGCGCCATCCTCGATCTGGCCGCGATCGTAATAGGACACAATCTTGCGACGGCCGACACGACGGCCGACGAACACTCCCTTGGAGGGAAACGCATCGCCGAGCTTGCGCCGGCCGGCGGGTACGAGATTGGGTGGCCGGCGGTAGAGCGGCGCGGTGAATTCGCCGGTCGGCACGCGTGAGCCGGCGATGATGGGCTCGTAATATCCGGTGAGAAAGCCGTCCGTGTCACCGAGCCTGTTGATTCGGATCGGTCGAAAATGATCTTCGAAGAATTTCCGGGCGCCCTCTTGATCCAATGGAATAGCTGCGCGCGCATCTTCACAGATGTTTTTCAGCGCAGCCGGGATCGGGGTCAAATCCCGAGCCGACTGACGACGCCGGACCTGCAGCGTGCGGCAGCTGCCAAGAAAAGCGGCAAAGGCGGCGGCGTGGTCGTCGCCGGTCCAGCCCTCGAGTTCGCCCCACTCGACTGGTTCGTACTGTGTGTCGGGAAACACCAGCGGACCTTTGCCTTGCGCGCGTGCCGCTGCTTGCAGGGCAAGCAGGAGAACGAACGCGGCGACAAGACAAAAAGCGGGGAGACGAACACCCCGACCTAGCACTGGACCTAACATCGGCCCTGGCGCCGTCGAACCTGGCGCGGCACCACCCCTCATTGCCAGCATCATTGCCCGGTTTCGGTCGCGATGACTTTCCAGTTGGGGTCGCGCGAGGACACGTCGCGGGCGAAGGTCCAGACATCGGTTACGTCTGTGACTTTTTCGGCATTGCCGTCGATCACCGTGCCGCTGCGATCGCGCGTGGCGGAAATCAATTTAGACACGAAGCGCACGGTGATTTGCGCCGTAGTCCGGTTGCGCAGTTCGGCCGCGGTTATTGTCGAGCCGTCGATCGAAACAAAACGAGTCTCGGCAGTTTCGCTGCGGCGTTCGCGCTCGGTAATCGCTGCATCGAAGCCGTCGTAGACGTCGCGCGACAACAAGCTGCGCAGCTGCCGGCGGTCGCCCCCGGCGAAAGCGCTTACAATCATCTCGTAAGCGGTCCGTGCACCGGTAACGAAATGCTTGGCGTCAAAGCTCGAATCCGCGGCGGCGATCGCGTCAAGCCCGGCCGCGACTGCCGATCCGCTCTCAGCGACATCTTTCCAGCGCTCGGTCGCGGGCGCCGCGGCTTCGGCGGGGCGCGGGGTCGCCTCGGAACCGCGCTGCGGCAGCGCCACCACCTTCTTCTCGGCGGCCGGGCTGCGCACCGCGTCGCGGGCCGAATATGGATCATAGGGCGGCCGCTCGCGGCCGGTCCGCTGCCCTAAAACGCTGCGCAACCGCAGGAAAATAAACACTGCGAGGGCTAGGAAAATGATGGTGTAGATATCGAACACGTCGGCCATTCTTTCGCCATCGCAGCAAGCGGGACGGTGCGGTCCGGGGATCGGTTCGAATGACCAAACCACGGCAGAACACCAGTCCCCGCTCTATGTAGGCACGCAGGTAAGGCCATCCAGTGGCGGCTAGCCGTCATTTTAGCGCGGCCACGCTCAAACATTAAACGATCGGCGCGGCTGCGCCAACAATCCAGAGCGATGGTGGCGCTTTATCTCCAAGTGCCGAACCGATGTGCGGTCCCGGGCATTGGACCGCAAGACGGCGCTGTTTCCCGGCATTGTTCGCGGCTCCGGCGCATGTTAGCCAAGCCGGCCAAGCGGAGATAACGATGTCGACGACGAATGGTGGCCCCGCGCCACAAACGGGTGCCCCACAGACGCCGGTTCCCCAGATCGGCGTACTCATGCAATATGTGAAGGATTTCTCGTTCGAGAACCCGAACGCGCCGCGCGCTCTGACACCGAGCCCGCAGCAGCCCTCAATCAAGATCAATATCGGCGTCGAAGCGGCGCCGCTGGCCGAAAACGACGTCGAAGTAACGCTGCGGCTCGACGGCAAGGCGGAAGTCCAGGGCTTCGTGCTGTTCGGCTTCGAACTGCTTTATGCCGGGGTGTTTCGCATCCTTAACGTGCCACCCGAGAGTCTACAGCCGATGGTCATGATCGAGTGCCCGCGGTTGTTGTTTCCCTTCGCGCGGGAAATCGTAGCCACGGCGACCCGCAATGGCGGCTTTCCTCCATTGATGCTTGAGCCGGTGGATTTCGCTTCGCTTTATCGGGAGCGCATGGCAAGCGCGCAGCAAGCCAACGCGCCCGTTTAATCCAGGCTGACGTAATCGCGCCAAACCGCGTTTTCGCCAAGGCTCGCGATGAATTGGCGATGGGCGGCCTGCGCATCTGCCGTCAGCCGCGAGGGCAGCGGCGTGGGACGTTCCCGCACCGCGATGATCTCGCCGGGCGCCACTATGGCCGGCGCTTGCGAAAGAATAAGCTGCGCCTGACGGGCGCCGATCAGTTCGACATAGACTTCGGCCAGGAGTTCGGCATCGAGTAGCGCGCCATGTTTGGTGCGTCGCGAATTATCGACGGCATAGCGAGCGCACAAATCGTCCAGCCTGTTCGCCGCACCGGGATGTTTGCGCCGCGCAATCAACAGCGTGTCCACCATGCGGTCGCGGCTCACCCCCGAGTGCCCAGCACGCTCCAATTCGGCGTTGAGGAAGGCCAGATCGAACATTGCGTTGTGCGCAACAAGCTGAGCGTCGCCCAAGAAAACTATCAGTTCGCTCACCCGCTGCGCGAACAAGGGTTGATTCCTTAGAAAATCAGCCGTCAATCCATGGATTTTCAGGGCCGATTCCGGCATGTCGCGTTCCGGGTTGAAATAACCATGGAACGTCTTGCCGGTCGGGAATCGATTGAAAAGCTCGATACAGCCGATCTCGACGAGACGATCGCCGGCAAGCGGGTCGAGCCCCGTCGTTTCGGTATCGAAGACAATCTCGCGCATCGAGAACTTATCGGCCGCCGCGAATCACCGGCGCCGCATTGTAGCGACATCGCGTAAAATGTCTCGAATCTGCGCTCGGGTGTGATCGAATCCCCCTGAGCTGTCCACGACGAAATCCGCACGGCGGCGCTTTTCGGCATCCGGTAATTGCTTTTCAAGCAGCGCCGCGAATTTTTCTTCGCTCATGCCGGGCCGGTCCAAAGCGCGCCGGCGCTGGTCCGCCGCCGGCGCCGAAACCACCACGACGGCGTCGCACTGCGACTGCGCCTCGGTTTCGAACAACAAAGGGATATCGACGACCACGACGGCAGTACCCTGCGTTTGCGCCTGTGCCAGGAACTTTTCCCGGGAGGCGGTGACGAGCGGATGGATAATCGCTTCGAGGCGAGAGAGGGCGGCTCGGTCGTTGACGACCATCGCCGCAAGCTTGTTGCGATCGACCTTGCCGCCGGATGTCGAACCCGGGAACGCCTCTTCGATCAGGGTCGCCGCTTCACCCTCGTAAAGCGCATGAACGGCGGCGTCGGAGTCATGAACCGGCACGCCGCATTCAGCGAAAAACTTGGCGGCGGTGGATTTTCCCATGGCCAGGGATCCGGTCAGACAGAGCACGAAAGGCCGGTTCGCAGTCATCGTGCCAGGCACCCAAAACGCCGCAGAAATTCCAGAGCTTCGAGCAGCGGCAGCCCCAAAACCGTGAAATAATCGCCGTCGACCCGTTCGAACAATTGCACGCCGAAGCCTTCGAGCTGATAGGCCCCAACGCTTGCGGTTACCGAATCACCGGCTTGATCGAGGTAGCGATCGAGAAAGCGTTCGGAAAAATTGCGCATGGTCAGCCGCGCCACACCGACATGTTCGAACAACACCGCACCATGGTGCACGAAGGCAATCGCCGAGTGAAGTTCATGCGTGCGGCCGCAAAGCGCGCGCAGCTGCGCCCGCGCCGCATCGCGATGTTGCGGCTTGGTCAAGCGTTCGGCACCAAAGGAAAGCGTCTGATCGGCGCCAAGCGTCAGAGCACCGTCATGCTTGCGCGCCACGGTCATAGCTTTTTCGCGCGCCAGCAGCGCGGCCACCACGCCGGCGGACTGCGATCGAATGCCCGCTTCAAACCCGCGCTCATCGAGATCGGCCGCGTCCACCTCGACCGGCACGCCGGCGGCGGCGAGAAGCATACGCCGCGTCTTGCTTTGCGACGCTAAAATGAGCGGCGCGGCGGCAAGCCATAGCGCCATGAGCGGCCTCAAGACACGTGATGGCGGCGCCGCTCGCCAAGGTGCGCCAATACCGCGGCTGCCGTCTCTTCGATCGAGCGGCGGGTTACGTCGATCAACGGCCAATTGTGTCTGGCGCAGAGCCGGCGCGATGCGGCGACTTCCTCGGCGACCGCTTGCCGATCGATATATTGGTCATCGTCGCGATGGGCTTTGAGCCCGAGAAGCCTGTTCTGGCGGATTTGCACGATCCGTTCCGGAGTGGCGTAAAGCCCTACTACCAAAGGACGCTTGAGCGTCTCGAGACGCGTCGGCAATGGCACGCCGGGCACCAGCGGTACATTCGCGGTTTTCACGCCGCGATTGGCGAGGTAGATCGAGGTCGGCGTCTTCGAAGTGCGTGACACTCCGACCAACACGACATCGGCCTCCTCAAGATCGTCCGTATGCTGGCCGTCGTCATGCAGCATGGTGTAATTGAGCGCATCGATACGGCGGAAATATTCGGCATTGAGTGTATGCTGCGCACCGACTTTATGCGTCGATTCAGCGCCGAGGTAAGATTGAAACAGGTGCAGCACCGGTCCCAGAATTGAAAGGCAGGGCAGACCGAGTGTGCGGCACTTCTGTTCGAGCCGCCGCACCAGGTTCTCTTCCAAGAGCGTATACAGAACGATCCCGGGGGATTCTTCGATTTCCGCTAGAACCCGATCGAGCTGTTTTTGCGTGCGCACCAGCGGATGGACATGCTCGACCGGCATGACTTTAGCGTATTGCGCCGCCGCGGCTCGCGCCACTGTGATCAAGGTCTCACCGGTCGCATCCGAGATCAGGTGAAGGTGGAAATAGCCCGCCGCGTGCACCATGGAATTGTTCAAACCGGCTGGAGAAGCTGTTGACCTCTGGGGAGAAGGCCATGGCTTTTTGGATGGCGCAAGCGGATTAACCAGAACAACGCATGACCCATCCACACAGGAACACCTCGGGCATTTCGTTTGGCAGGCGATCGCCAGCACCGGTGAAATGTGGAAATCGAGTTGACAAGCGGTCCAGAATGATCGGGAAACAAGCGTTCCATTGTACTTTCCGGTCGAACCGATCCAGCGGACGAAAACCGGGGATATGTTGGTAATTCACGCAAGCGATGTGCAAGCTGACTTATGAGTCCTATCAACTATCCAAGCACTACAACAGATTCTAAGATTCTATTTGTATTGAAGATCAAAGTGCCGTGGGTAGATCTGTGACCAAACCTCTGATGGATGTGCTTGCCGGCAAGCGGCAGGGTGTCCCACCAATTTGGCTGATGCGACAGGCCGGCAGATACTTGCCGGAATATCGTGCGCTTCGGCAAAAGATCGGTAATTTCCTCGATCTTTGTCTTGATCCGAAACTGGCGACGGAAGTTACATTGCAACCGATTCGACGCTTCGGATTCGATGCCGCAATCATGTTCTCCGATATTTTGGTTGTCCCTTATGCACTCGGGCAGGGTGTTGCTTTCACCGCAACCGACGGCCCGCGTCTTGATCCGATTCGCGACGCTGAAGAGTTACGCAAGCTGCGCAGAGAGCTCGATCACGAGCGGCTCACACCGGTCTATGAGACGATCGCGCGGGTTCGATCGCAGTTGCCAGCGAGTGTGTCGCTCTTGGGATTTTGCGGGGCGCCATGGACTTTGGCGACATACATGATTGCAGGAGCGGGTACAGCCGATCAAATTCCAGCTCGCGAATTTGCTTATCGCGCACCCGCGCTGTTGAAGGAACTGCTCGATATTCTTGTGGACGCTTCAGCGTCCTATTTAATCCGTCAATTCGAAGCTGGGGTCGATGCCGTGCAAATATTCGACACTTGGGCTGGCATATTGCCCGACGACGAATTTGATCGATGCTGCAGTAAACCGTGCGCGCGCATCATTGCGGCAGTGCGAGCGCAAATTCCGGCGGCGAAGTTTATCGGATTTCCGCGCGGTGCCGGCGCCCGGTTGAAGCGGTATGTCGAGATTGCTTCGGTTGACGCAGTCGGGCTCGACTGGACCATCGATCTCGCATTTGCGCGCGACGAAGTGCAGAGCCGCAAGCCCATTCAAGGCAATCTCGATCCCGTCGTGCTCTTGGTCGGAGGCCGCTCGCTGGATCAATCGGTCGACCGAATCATGGAAAGCTTCCAAGCTGGACCATTCATCTTCAATCTTGGCCATGGTGTGTTGCCGGATACGCCGGTTGCGCATGTCGAACAGCTTGTAGCGCGTGTTCGCGCTTCGGCCTGACAGGGCAGGCGCCGGATGTATGAATGGATCAAGGCGTTTCACGTGATTGCCGTCATCGCCTGGCTCGCGGGAATGCTCTATTTGCCGCGTTTGTTCGTTTACCACTGTGTTGCCGAGAAAGGATCGGTGCAGTCGGAGACCTTCAAAACCATGGAGCGCCGGCTGCTGCGAATCATCATCAATCCAGCCATGGCCGCGACCTGGCTGCTGGGGCTGTGGCTCGCCTGGCACGGTCCCGATTCTCGCTACGGATGGTTCGCTTCCGGCTGGCTTTCGGCCAAACTGGCGCTCGTGGTTGCGCTCTCCGCACTGCACGGCGCCTGCGCGCGCTGGGTAAAAGATTTTGCCGCCGACCGGAATCGGCATTCTCAGAAATTCTATCGCATTATCAATGAAATACCGGCGATCTTAATGGCCGTTATCGTTATTCTTGCGGTGGTGAAACCGTTCTGA
>Ga0126369_10004581_pt1 | contig 10160 bp, 7 predicted proteins | sample PanSoiMetaPlot_1_FD_109646 | JGI IMG/M metagenome (GOLD analysis project Ga0126369, IMG submission 109646) | Tropical forest soil microbial communities from Panama - MetaG Plot_1 | ecosystem: Environmental > Terrestrial > Soil > Tropical forest > Bulk soil | place: Panama | collected 2016-02-17
ACGGCTCCTGCCCGAATTTTTGGGATGTACCCGAAAAAGGGCACGATTGCCTCGGGCAGCGACGCGGACATCGTGGTGTGGGATCCCAAAGCCGAGCACACAATCAGCGCGAAGACGCACAATATGCGCGTGGATTATTCGATGTTCGAAGGATTCCACGTACGTGGAAATGCGAGGCAAGTTCTTTCACGCGGAGAATTGATCGTCGAAAACGGTAAATATCTGGGTAAGGCAGGACGAGGAGCTTATCTGCGGCGTGCGGCGCGCGGCGGTGCCTGGGCATGAGCGCAGGCCACGATTCCACTCTTTACAACGAAGATCTTGCACCAATCCCACTCGAGCGCCGCACCTGGGGCACGTACAACTACGCCTCACTTTGGGTGGCGATGAGCGTTTGCATTCCAACATACATGCTCGCGTCTGGATTGATTGCGAGTGGCATGAGCTGGAAGCAGGCGATTGGCACGATTCTGTTAGGCAATTTGATCGTGCTGATTCCGATGATTTTGAATGCGCATGCTGGAACAAAGTACGGGATTCCCTTTCCCGTGTATGTTCGCGCTTCGTTTGGGGTACGTGGCGCGAATGTCCCCGCAATTCTGCGGGCGCTGGTCGCCTGCGGCTGGTTTGGAATTCAATCGTGGATTGGCGGACAGGCGATTTATTCGATGCTTGGCGTGCTCTGGCCCAGCATGGCGGGGCGCGAAGGCGTCTCCTGGGCGTGTTTCTTAGCGTTTTGGTTTCTGAACATAGTGGTGATCTGGCGCGGAATCGAAACGATCAAATTTCTGGAAGGAGTCGGCGCACCGTTCATGCTCGGCGTTGGACTCTTGCTGTTGTGGTGGATTACACGCAAGGCTGGCGGGCTGGGGCCCGTACTCAGCACGCCAAGCAAATTCAAGACGGCCGGGGAGTTTTTTCACGTTTTTATACCATCGTTGACGGCGATGGTTGGATTTTGGGCCACCGTTGCGCTGAATATTCCCGACTTTACTCGCTACGCGAAATCGCAAAAGGCGCAAATGGCCGGGCAAGCGCTTGGTCTGCCGACGGCAATGACGCTCTATTCTTTCATTGGAGTCGCAGTCACTTCGGCCTCTGTCGTTCTTTTTGGTAGCGCGATCTGGGACCCGGTTGTGTTGCTCGGGCGATTTCACGAGCCAGTGATTGCGTCAATCGCCTTGGTCGCTTTGCTGATAGCGACGTTGAACACAAATGTCGCGGCATACGTGGTTTCTCCTTCGAATGATTTTTCAAATCTGAATCCTCGCCTCATCTCATTTCGTACTGGTGGACTGATCACCGGCGTCATTGGAATTTTGATGATGCCGTGGAAATTGCTGGCGAATGCAGATCGTTACATCAATGGATGGCTTGTGGGGTATTCGGGGCTTCTGGGACCGATTGCCGGCATCATGATCGCGGATTATTTCATTGTTCGAAAGCGCAACTTGAATTTGGACGCGTTGTACCGGCGGGACGGCGCTTACGAGTATTCCGGTGGGTTCAATATCAGTTCACTGATTGCTTTGGCGCTCGGCGTATGTGTTGCCCTCATCGGATTGCGTGTGCAAACGCTTCGATGGCTGTATGATTACGCTTGGTTCGTCGGGTTTCTAATTTCCGCCGGGACCTATTGTATGTTGATGGGGAAAGCGCCCGACAAAGCGGGGCAACCTTCGCTCGCAAATTCCGCCGAACACTGAAGGCTTCAGCACAGCTGCACTGATACAACATTCTTCCTATTGCCGAGGGGTATTTTGCAATGAATGAGTCACTTACGTCTGCACAGGTGGTTGAATCCACAAAGAAACTGAACTATGGCACATGGCGTTTTCAAAAAAGCTGGAATCCGCTGCACGTTGTGGATGCCGAAGGCTGCTACTTTATTGACGCAAGCGGAAAGCGGTATCTCGATTTTTCTTCCCAGCTTATGTGCGTCAACCTCGGCCACAAAAATCCGGCCGTGATTCGCTCCATCGAGGAGCAGGCGCGGACGTTGCCGTATATCGCCCCATCGTATGCATCCAGCGCGCGCGCCGAATTAAGCAATCTGTTGCTACAGGTTTTGCCAAAGGGTCTGGAAAAGTTCTTCTTTACAACATCGGGCACCGATGCCAACGAAGCCGCGTTCAAAATCGCCCGCATGTACACGGGAAAGACGAAGATTATTGCGCGCTACCGCTCCTATCACGGCTCCACGACGGCATCGATTGCAGCCACAGGCGATCCGCGCCGTTGGGCGATGGAACCCTCGGGGAAAGCGCAAGGCTTCATTTTTGCGCCGGAAGTAAATTGCTATAACTGCCCGATCAAGCACACTTACCCATCGTGCGGAGTCGCTTGCGCCGATTACGTCGAACACATGATTAAGAATGAAAGCAATGTTGCGGCGGTGATCCTCGAGCCGGTCGTTGGAACGAACGGTGTGCTTATTCCGCCCGTGGAGTATTTTCCGAAATTACGAAAAATCTGCGATGCCCATGGCGTGATGATGATCGCGGACGAGGTCATGACCGGCTGGTGCCGGACGGGCAAATGGTTTGCGGTGGACAACTGGGGTGTGCAGCCGGACATTTTAGTTACGGCAAAGGGAATCACGTCCGCTTACGTTCCGCTTGGGCTTTGCGCTACAACTTCCAAAATCGCCGCGCATTTTGACGATCATTATTTTGCGCACGGCCACACCTATGAAGCACATCCAATGACGCTGGCGCCCGCCGTGGCGACAATTCATGAAATGCAGCGACTTGACCTTGTGAATCGAGCAAACAAAATTGGCGCGTATCTTGGGGAAAAGTTGAAAGCACTAGCAGCCAAACATCCTTCCATAGGGGACGTCCGGGGCATCGGACTGTTTTGGGCCGTGGAACTGGTGAAGGACAAGCAAACCAAGCAGGCCTTCAACACGATGAAGGACAAAGTGGAAGGGAAGCCGATTGTCGTGGATCAAGTCGCCGCGGAAGCGATGAAACGCGGTGTGGCATTGCAAGCATGGGTCAGCCACTTTGTGATCGCGCCGCCGCTTATCATTACGGAAGCGGAAGTAGACGCGGGCGTTGCCGCGCTCGATGCGGGGCTTGCGATTGCCGATGCAGCTCTTTCTGCGAACTGAGGGCTAACTCCCAAAAAGATTCTTCAGCATAAACCAAAGATTTGCCGGCCGCTCCGCAAGGCGCCGCGCAAACCAGGGATACCAATAACTTCCATAAGCAACGAGCACGCCGGATCGATAGCCTGCGTTTGCAAGCCGTTCCTGCTCGGCGCGTTGGATTCCGTAGAGCATTTGAATTTCCAGATCGTTCTTTGGCATGCCTTCTTGCTCGCAGAAGGCGGCCAAACGCCGGATAAGCGTTGTATCGTGCGTCCCAAACGCGACGCGAAACATATGGCTCTCTCGTTGCGCGCGCAGCATCTCCTGGCCAAGTGAAAAATAGATTTCATCCACGTCCTTTTTCCCGGGATATGCGACCTCGGCGGGTTCCTTGTACGCGCCTTTAACAAGACGGACCGATGGCTTCAGTATAAGCAGGCTTTCCAAGTCTTTCTTTGTTCGATAAAGATATGCCTGCAAACAGACTCCCGTTCTCGGAAATTCCGCAACCACTTTTCGATAGACATCGAGAGTCACATCCACATAATTGCTCGCCTCCATGTCGATCCAGACCGTTCTCGCTGGATCTTCCGCTTGCACGATCTTTTTCACGTTATCGGCGCACAGTTCCGTTGACTGATCGAGACCAAGCTGCGTCAACTTCACCGAAATTTCCGTTCGCAATCCAGCTTCCCGAATCTTCCGTAAAACGCTCAGGTAGTGTTGCGTGACCTCTTCCGCTTCACGGATATCCGTGATGTTCTCTCCGAGACGCGTAAAAACGCTCGCGATCTTCTTCGACGTAAGCGCCTTGGCCGCACTGATCGCGTCTTCCACCTCTTCGCCGGGCATGAACCGGGCGACGCTTCGTCGCACGAACTTGTACTTCGTTGCCCGCTCGCGCAGCCACTTATTTTGTGAAGCTGCCAAAAGCAGCGACCGCATAACGCTCATGAATTCCTCGATAAAAGAAAGGCTCCAACTGGAGCGACGATATTCTAGGACAAATGGTTGAATTGAAAAAACGGCTACTGACGCGCCAGAAGTTGCGAATCAGACAGGTTTAGAGTCGCTCGCAGGCCTTCAGAATGGCTATTGCGTAATTGCATGGCGAGGCCTTTGGGAAGTCCAGTCTCTACCTCCTGCATCGCCTTTTCGATTGCCAGCCTTTCCTGCAATGAGGAGTCTCCCGCGAGCTGTTCCGCTTCGAGAAGACAAGCCAGAACAAGCTCGCCCGGTTGCTTTTGCCGCCGCAAAAATTGCGCATAGTTGAACCAATCCACGGCGGCGCTTGCGGGTTCTTTCAGGTTCTGGTCGAGCGCAAGCCCGCGCTGGTAAGAATGTAGCGCGCCCGCCGCGTCCCGTTGCTTGTCTTGCAAATCGGCCAGATGCACCAGGGCGAGGCTTGCCAGATTCCATTGACTAGATTTTTCCGCATTCGCAACGGCTGTTTCGTACTCCGCGAGCGCTTGGGCATCACGACGTGCTGCAGCGTCGGCGTCGGCAATTTTGATTAGTGCGGAAAGCAGGACGGCTCGATCATTTTTGTGTTCTTCTTTACGGGTTTCTGCAATCCGCAAATACTGGCGATAGTGACGTGCAGCGGCCTGCAATTCGCCACGTTGATCCAACGCCTCGGCCAAATAGAGTTGCGCGCTGGCATTCTGTGGATCCATTTCTATTGCCTTCTGCCAGTCATCTACGACTTCTCCGTCTTTCCCCAGTTGGCTTGCGAGCAGCCCCAGGTTCACCCATCCTTCCGCCAACGCCGGATCTTTCGCAAGAATCTTCTGATAGAGCGCATACGCTTCTGCCGTTTTCTTTGCGGCGATGAGTCCTTGAGCGTACTGTTCTTGTAAATTGACATTCGCCGGATTCACTTCTGCGGCGCGCTTCAGTGGTTCAAGTGCGTCAAGAGACCTTCCGTTCGCCATGTCGAGGCGGGCCAGTTTTATCAGCACGGAGCTGTCGTCGGGATTCCACTCCACCGCACGTAGAAGTGCGGCCGTATCGTCCGCTCTGCTGCTGTAGAAAAAGTGAAACTGATCAAAAACTCCCCATGCGAACAATACCGCCGCCACCCCGATACGTAAGGCGCGCGCGCCCATGGACTTTCCCGCCAACCAGCGAAACCTGCCCAGGAAACCAACGTTTGCTTCGTCCATTTTCGTTTTCTGATTATTCTGTGGACTCAACAGCAGCGTAGCAATCTTCGAGTCTCGCAATTTCCAGAGGGCGCCATCTAATATGAAGTGATGAATGTTTACCAGCGCCATAAACGTAAGAAAACTTGAGGCAAAGTCCACATGAAGCGCACGGCTCACGATCCATGGGCCAGGGATGAAGAGTGCAATTCCTCCTGCGATCAGGGTGATTAGATAACGAGCGAAAGACCAGTTTGCTGAGCCTGCCGCGCGGGCTTCGCGCTTCTGATAATAGCTCGTAATCCACAAATACTGCGCAGAATGGAGCACAGCCAGGATTCCGCTGCTGTATCTCGTCTGCGGAACGTCGCGGCCACTCGTCAGCTCAACGATTGCGGGCAAAAGAAACCACAAGAATTGCGTGACGGAGAGCAGGGCCGAGGGGAGCAATGCGCGCCAAGTGGTTCGCCTCCCCATTGACGCGAACGACCACAAAAGCGCTCCGCCAAAGAACACAACCACTGCAGCCCGCGCAGGCACAGTGAACTTTGCGGGCAGTCCAAGCGAAAGCACAAGAGGATCATTCGAAGTACCGGTGTGAAAACTCAACATCAAGAGCAGATACGACGCGGCGAATGCCACCCACACCAGTCTCCGCTCAAACGGTGTCGGCGAAACGCCACTGCGGCGCGCGAACATCATCAATAATCCGAAATTTTGTCCTGTGTAGTGCCAAGGACTCCAACATATGTAGAACGTGAAGAGCCAGGGCAGAAGCGCATACCACGCGTGCACCAAAATCCCAGCAACAACAAGCAGAAGCGTGATGTGAACAGTAAAAACGCGATATTTTGCGAATTCACTGCGCGTGTGATAAGCGCGGTAAATCGTGGCCATGAAGTGCGGGTAATTGAAAAATAATGCCAGGAAATAAAATGCGATCGGCCATGCCTGTGCGTCATTTTGCTTAGCGAAATAGGTAAGAAGGAGTAGAGGCGCAGACCAGGCGCCGCAGCCGACGATCAAATCGAGCCACGGACCATAGATCCATGGCCCGCGAGTCTCCTGAACGGCCGCTTTTGAAGAAAAGGACGCTTCGCTGCTCATCATCAAGCAGAGTAACGTATCGCTTGCGCTCTTTGGCGATTGCCTGAGAGCGGGATAGAGAAAGCGTCAACCGCAAAAATCAGTTGATTGCGAGAAATTTCAGCAGCCAGCCGGCAAGCGCGCCGCCCATGAGTGGACCAACCACCGGGACCGGCGCATAGCTCCAGTCAGAACCACCTTTTCCCTCTATCGGCAAAATGGCATGCGCCAGACGCGGCCCAAGATCGCGCGCCGGATTGATTGCGTAGCCGGTCGTTCCGCCAAGAGAAAGGCCAATTCCCCAAATAAGGCTTGCCACAAGATAGATTCCAACCCCGGGCGCCGGACCCGTCGAGGAAACTGCCTTCGAGAAAATCGCACCGATGACGAACACCAGCACAAACGTCCCGATAATTTCGCTGAGCAGATTCGCAACGGTATTACGAATCGCCGGGCCGGTACAAAAAATGCCGAGTTTCGCACCGGTGTCCGAAGTTTCTTTCCAGTGTGGCAAATAATGCAACCAAACCAGCGCCGCGCCAACAAATGCGCCAAGCAGCTGTGCAGACAAATACGGCACGAATTTTGCAAACGATCCTGCACGCACCGCCATGCCCAGCGTGACTGCGGGATTCAAATAAGCGTCACTGCTGCCGCATGCAATGGCCGTAAACGCGCCGCACATCACGGCAAACGCCCAGCCTGCGGTGATGACGATCCACCCGCTGCCTTCGGCTTTGGATTTTTTCAGCAAAACAGCGGCAACGACACCATCGCCGAGCAAGACCAACATTAGCGTTCCTAAAAACTCTCCAAGCCAGGGTGAAGTCATTCCTTTTCTCTCCTTAGTTGTCTGCCCAGTCAAACGACCGCGTCACTGCTTTCTTCCAGTGTCGATAGAGCATTTCCCGCTGTGGCTCTGCAAGGGATGGTTTCCAAGTCTTGTCCGCTTGCCAATTCTTCTGCAGCTCCGCTACGCCTTTGTAAAATCCGACCGCCAAGCCAGCCGCATACGCTGCACCGAGCGCCGTTGTTTCCGCCACCATCGGTCGCACGACGTCTCTGTTCAAAATGTCACTCTGGAATTGCATCAGCAATTCGTTTACGACCATTCCCCCGTCCACGCGTAAGGTCGCCAATGGGATCTTTGCGTCCTTTTCCATGGCATCGACAACTTCGCGTGTTTGAAACGCAGTCGCTTCGAGCACGGCACGAGCAAAATGTCCCTTGTTTGCAAATCGAGTAAGTCCCGCAACCACGCCTCGCGCCGAATCTCTCCAGTACGGTGCATACAACCCTGAAAACGCCGGCACGATGTAGACTCCCCCATTGTCTGGTACGGTGCGCGCCAGAGCCTCCACGTCAGAACTCTTTGCGATCAATCCGATATTGTCCCGCAACCATTGCACCAGCGCGCCGGTGATAGCCACGCTGCCTTCGAGCGCGTAGCATGCAGGGGCGTCTCCGAATTTGTACGCGACTGTCGTTAATAATCCGAATTGCGACGCCACACTCTGCTCACCTGTGTTCATCAACAAGAAGCAGCCAGTACCATACGTATTTTTTATTTCGCCTGGGTGGAAGCAGACTTGTCCAACAAGAGCCGCTTGTTGATCGCCCAAAATTCCGGCAATCGGCACTCCGCTCGCCGGTCCATTCGCAACCGTTCCGTAGACCTCGCTGCTGGAACGGACTTGGGGCAGAACTGAACGCGGAATTTCAAACACGCGCAAAAGCTCATCGTCCCAATCAAGCGTCTTCAAATTCAACAATTGCGTGCGGCTTGCATTGGTCACGTCCGTGGCATGTACCCCGCCCTTCGGCCCACCCGTTAAATTCCATAAGAGAAACGTGTCGATGTTTCCAAAGAGCAGCTCACCATTTTTCGCACGGTCTTCCGCACCTTGCACATTTTTAAGAATCCATCGCAGTTTGAGCCCGCTGAAGTAGGTACTCAGCGGCAATCCCGTCTTCGCTCGAAACCGATCCTGTCCGCCTTGCGCGCTGAATTGCGCCACCTCCGCCGCAACCCGAGTATCCTGCCAGACGATCGCGTTCATCACCGGTTTTCCGGTGGCCTTTTCCCAGACCACTGTCGTCTCGCGTTGATTCGTGATCCCAATTGCCGCCAAATCTTGCGCTCCGATTGCACTCTGTGCCAGAGCTTCAGAAATCACTTCCTGCGTACGTTGCAAAATTTCTTCGGGGCGGTGTTCCACCCAACCCGGCTGCGGGAAGATTTGTTCATGCTCCTTTTGCGCCACGCCAACGATGCGCCCGACTTTGTCGAACACGATGAACCGTGTGCTCGTCGTGCCTTGATCAATCGCCCCAAGATAATTTTTCACTGATGCAGCCTCGTAACCGCCGGAATGGTCGCCTGTCGAACTTGCAATTCAAATCGTTAGTGCCTCAAAAAACAGCATTTCGCCGCAAGATGGTATATCTCATTTTGGCTCTCTCCGCATCTAACCTTTTAGGACCATCAATTGGATGAATCAAAGGAGCAACAAACTTATGAGAGGTAGACTCCTTTTTTTTGCAATTTCCTTTGCTCTTGGATTTGCGCTTCTTCGAACCGGCGATTCCGCCGCAACACCCGCGCCCACGGGATCAGGCAACGCGACAATCACGATCACCATAGTCTCCAAAAAAGACGCACCATCTTCAGTTGCCAAAGACGATGTCCAGTTTTCTTTAGGCAAAGAACGCAAACAGATTGCGCAGTGGACCAAGGCCGAGAAACTTTATCTTGCGGTCCTGATTGACGATTCGCTGGACAGCGAGGTCGCGGGTCAATGGAATGATTTAAAGCAATTCATCAGCGAACTGCCACCAACGACTTACATTGCGGTAGGCTACGCGAGCAATTCAACCGTGCGCCTCGCACAAGATTTCACCAAAGACCACGAACTTGCCGTCAAGGCGCTGCGCATTCCTTATGGCTATCCGGGTGCCGAGTCCAGCCCCTATCTCTCCGTGATTGATTGGATGAAGCGTTGGCCTGCCACGGGAGATCGCCGCTCGCTTCTACTTATTTCTTCCGGGATAGATTATTTGCGTGGTGGCTTTGGACCCATTTATCCGGACGTGGATATGGCCATCTCGATCGCCGAAAAAGGAAATATTAATTTGTGGAATATCTATTACCCTGGAGCAGGACACCGCAGCCGCGCCTTTTTCCTGGCAAACAACGCTCAAAACAATCTCAGCAAACTCTGTGAAGAGACGGGCGGCGAAGCGTACTTCCTCGGCACGTCTGCTCCGGTTGCCTTCAAGCCGTTCCTCGACGAGTTGCAGATGCACCTCAACAATCAATACCTGCTTACCTTTGCCGGTGACGGCGGACCAAAAGGAGAGTTTTCAAAGGTACGTTTGAAAACGGAACTCGCTCACGTGGAATTCATGCACGCAAATCAGGCTTGGCTGCCTCCAGTGAAATAGCTCGGCTTGCACCACTCAGATTTTTCGGGTGCTTCGCCTCGGCGGAGCACCCTTTGTTTTGCTTGGCCCCTTGTGCAGAATTACCCATGCGGCTAAACTACGCCTCGCCAATTCGCCGTTTTTACTTGGCGTGATTTGACCTGTATTTAATCGATTTAAACTGTAGCAGGAGCAGAGCATGTTTTGCCTATCCCGGCTTCGGCCATTTCTCTTGAAGAAATTCCTTTCACGCGTTTCGTTGATTCTCGCCATTTTATTGCTTGCTACAACAGTCGTACAAGCGGACGGAGCCAAAGCTCTTCGCGATGGCTGGAAAGTCCAATCCTCCGCCAAAGTCTCAGCTTCTGCCGAACAAGTCTCTGCGGTGGGCTTTTCCACCGAGGGTTGGTATC
>Ga0126369_10004582_pt1 | contig 10159 bp, 10 predicted proteins | sample PanSoiMetaPlot_1_FD_109646 | JGI IMG/M metagenome (GOLD analysis project Ga0126369, IMG submission 109646) | Tropical forest soil microbial communities from Panama - MetaG Plot_1 | ecosystem: Environmental > Terrestrial > Soil > Tropical forest > Bulk soil | place: Panama | collected 2016-02-17
CCGCACGACCGAATTGGTGTTGGCGACGTAGAGCCAGCGCGGATCGCCGCCCGGCGGGTAGAACGCCATCCCGAACGGCTTGGTGAACCCTTTGGCGAACACGCCCGACCAGGCCGCCTTTCCGGTGGCGAGCGCGCCGCGGAAGACGCGCAGAACGCCGTCCTCGCTCTCGACGGCGAAGGCGTCGCCGTTCGGCGCGACGCGCACCAGGCGCGGCTTCGACAGATGGTCGGCGTAAAGTTCGACCTTGAAGCCCGCGGGCGCTTGCGGCCAGGCGTCCTTCGGCCGCTTGATCATGTGGGGCGGATTGTCGACGGACTTCGTGACGCGCGGGGCGGGCAGATCGGCGGGCGTGATCCTGACGCGTTTGCCCGGGCGCTCGCTGCGGTAGTCGGTGAATGGGCTCGGGCCGGCGGGCTTGCGGGCCGGCTCCGGCGCGGCCTTCACACCGGCGTCCGGCGCCGGGGCCTGCGGTTGGACCCCGAACGCCATCAACCCGCAGGCCAGCGCCAGACCCGCGCCGACCCGGCACCAGGAACGAAACGTCGCCATGCCCCTTCCTAACGCATTTTCGCCGACCGGATCGCGCCCGATCGGGGACACTTAGGGATCGGATGATATGGGCATCGTGTGCGCGCCTCGCCACGGGGGCTGTCGCCGTCGCCTTCTTCGTCGGCTGCAGCACCCGGCCCCTCTCGCACGACGGCGGCAGCACCGGCGGCCTCGGCAATATCGGCGGGTCCGGCACGGCGGGGATGGGGGGGACCGGCGCAGACGGAACGCCGTTCGTGCCCACGCGTGGCGTCGACATGCTGTTCGTGATCAAGAACTCGGGGTCGACGAGGCTGATCCAGAACAATCTCCTCTCCAACTTTCCGACGTTCCTGGCGACGCTCCAAAATACGGCCGGCCTCCCCGACCTCCACCTCGCCGTGATCACCTCCGACATGGGGGCCGGCGACGGATCGATCTCGGGCTGCTCGGCGATGGGCGGCGACGCCGGCAAGTTCCAGTACGTCTCGCGCTACCCTGCCGGATTGGACTGCACCAGCAACAGCCTGATGCCCGGCCAGACCTTCATCTCGAACGTCGGCGGCCAGGCGAATTACACGGGCCAGCTCGCGAGCGTGTTCGACTGCATCGCGGGGGTCGGCAGCGCTGGTTGCGGCTTCGCGCAGCCGCTGGCCTCGATCGCGCGCGCCCTGGGCATCGACGGCCAGCCGCCTCCGACCGAGAACCAGGGCTTCCTCCGCCCGGACGCCTTCCTGTTCATCGCCGTGCTGATGGACGAAGACGACTGCTCCGTGCCGGCGGGCAGCGGCCTGTTCGACATCAGCTCCGGCACGACGCTCGATTCGCCCCTCGGGCCGCTCGGCGAATACCGCTGCAACGAGTTCGGCCACCTCTGTAATGGGATGAAGCCGCCGCGCCGTGCGCCGACGGGCAGCGTCAACGATGTCGTCATGCTGAATGGCTGCATGTCGGCCGAGGGCGCCGGAATGTTGGTTCCGCTGGCGACGCTGACCGCGCAGCTTCGCGCGCTCAAAGGTCATCCTGACCAGCAGATCCTGGTCAGCGTGATCACGGGCCCGAGCGCGCCGTACACGGTGTACTGGCACAACCCGAGCACGGCCGATTCGGGCCCGTGGCCCGAGATCACCCACACCTGCACGGCGCCGGACGGCAGCTTCGCGGACCCCGCCGTACGCATCAACCAGTGGGCGCGGAGTTTCGGCGCCAACGGCCAGGTCTTCAGCGTCTGCGAGCAGAGCTACGCGCCGTTGCTCCAGGCGATGGCTGACATGATCGGCCAGCAACTCCCCCCACCGGCCAGCATGCCGTGACCAATCCTGGCTCGCCCCTGCGCCTCGGGCCAACCCGCCTTTAGGTCCTTCACGCGTTGCCACGGCTGTCGGCGCGCGCGGGCGGGCGCCGGCCGGTGATCACGCGCGCGCCGTGGCGGGAGATCAGATATGCCCAGATCCAGTTGGTGAACACCGTCAGGCGGTTGCGGAAGCCGACCAGGTACCAGAGGTGGACGAACACCCAGGCCAGCCAGGCGAGCAGGCCCGACATCCGCAGCCGCCCGAGCTGCGCGACCGCGCGCGCGCGCCCGATCGTCGCCATGAAGCCCTTGTCGAAGTAGCTGAACCGACGTCGCGGCAGCCCCTCGACCTCATCGAGGATGTTGCGCGCGGCCAGGCGCGCCTCCTGGATCGCGACCGGGCTGATGCCCGCCAGCGGCACCGACGCGCCCTCGGGCGTGAACGACGCCATGTCGCCGACGACGAAGATCTCCGGATGACCGGGCACCGCGCAGTCCGGGCCGACGATGACGCGCCCGGCGCGATCGAGCGGCAGACCCAGCGCCGCCGCCAGCGGGCTCGGGCGAACGCCGGCGCCCCACAGCACCGTCCCCGCGTGCACCGTCTCGCCGCCCACGCGGACGCCGCCCGCGTCGATCGCCTCGACGCGTACGCCGGTCCGGACCTCGACGCCCAGCTCCTCCAGCTGCGCGCGCGCCTTGTCCGACAGCGGCGGATCGAACGGCGTCAGGATGCGATCCGCCATCTCGACCAGCACCACGCGCACGGCCCTTCGATCGACACGTTGAAAATCACTCGCCAGGATGTCGCGCGACAGATCGGCGATCGCGCCCGCCAGCTCGACGCCGGTCGGCCCGCCGCCCACGACGACGAACGTCAGCTGGCGCTGTCGCTCGGCCGGATCGGCCGCCCGCTCGGCCGCCTCCAGCGCCGTCAGCACGCGCCGCCGCACCTCCAGCGCGTCATCCAGATCCTTGAGCCCGGGCGCGAACGCCGCCCAGTCGTCGTGTCCGAAATAGCTGGTGCGTGCGCCCGCCGCCATCATCAGGTAGTCGTAGGGAAGCGTCGTGCCGTCGTCGAGCCGTACGGTGCGCGCCGCGACGTCGATCGCCGTCACCTCGCCCAGCAGCACCGTGATGTTGCGCCGGCCGTGCAGCGCCGCCCGGATCGGATAGGCGACGTCGGTCGCCGCCAGCCCGGCCATCGCCACCTGATACAGCAGCGGCTGGAACAGAAAGTAGTTCAGCCGATCGATCACTGTGACGTCGATGGGGCTGCCGTCGTCGCGCGATCCCAGCGTCTTGGCGGCCGCCAGCCCGCCGAACCCGGCGCCGACGATGATGACGCGCTTCCGATCGCCCGGGGTCACAGCCTCGCCAGCGCCGCCCGCGTGGCGGCGCGTCCTCCCTCGACGACGCGGCGATAGGCGTCGCCGAGCTCCATCACCTCCTGCGGCGCGACCGGCTGCGGATCGATGCGCACCTCCAGCAGCGGACACTTCATGGTCGCGTCCGTGAAGATCGGCTGGCCGCTGACGTTGATGGCCAGCAGGTTCACGCCTGGCAGCGCCGCGCACGCATCCTGCACGGGCGTCGCCGAGACGCGGTCCGCGCCCGGATCGATCGGCCGGCCGGGCCCGATCGCCAGCGTCGCGAAGATCAGCGGATTGGCGACGGACGCGCCGACGGCCGCCGCCACCGGGCCGCTGTCGGCGCGGCGGGAGACGACGCCCGTGTTCGTCCCTTCCTGATAGAAGGTCATGAACCGCATCGGCAGGCCCGCCTCGATGCGCGCGCCGTGGAAGAACTCGTCGAGCACGCGCACCATCCGTTCGTGCTCCAGCTTCTCGGTCGCCATCACGCCCAGCGCCGCCCCGCCCGCGAAGGCGAGCGCCGGGGCCGCCTTCCCCCCGACCTTGGCCGCCGCGACGCCGCCCGCGATCAGTCCCAGCCCGATGCCGTTGCGCAGCGCCTCGCGCTTGGTCGCGTCGGTGTAGGCGCCGACGAAGGCGCGGAAGCGGGCGTCGACGTCCTCGCCGGGCGCGGTCGCGTACAGGCTGCCGACCAGCGCGCCCATGCTGTTGCCGACGACGCAGTCGATCGGAACGTGCGCCTCCTTGAGCGCGGCGATCGCGCCGATGTGGGCCACGCCGGCCGGACCGCCCACGGACAGCACCAGGCAGGTGCGCCGCGCCTTGAAGTCGAAGCGTGGCTGCGCCGGCTCGTGCGCGCAGCCGGCCAGCGACAGGATCAGAACGACAAGGATTGCGCGCCGCATGGTGCGACCAGCTTAGCAGCCATGGTGCATACTCACACGCGACGATGCCCCTTCACGGAGACAAGGCACGCGAGGTGGAGGACCGTCTGGCGCGGCTGGGCGTGCGTCCGGAGGACCTCGAGGAATCGTTCGTTCACTCGGGCGGCAAGGGCGGCCAGAATGTCAACAAGGTCGCGACCTGCGTGGTCCTGGTGCACCGGCCGACCGGCATCGCGGTCAAGTGCCAGCGCGAGCGGTCGCAGGGTGCGAACCGGCTGATCGCGCGGCGCATGCTCGCCGACAAGATCGAGGAGCTGCGCCTGGGCGCCGCCAGCCGGCGCCAGCAGGAAGCGGAACGGATCCGACGCCAGAAGCGCCGCAGGTCACGGCGCGCGAAGCAGAAGATGCTGCGCGACAAGCATCTGCATTCGGAAAAAAAGGCGATGCGTGGCCCCGTCCACGGCGACTGACGTCTACGACGCCTTCGCGCCGATCTACGACGCCGTCGGAGGGGCACGGCCTTTCGCCCTCCTCTGCGCGCAAAAGCTGGATGCGCTGCTGGCGCTGCGCCAGCCGCAGCTGATCGCCGCCGCCGGAACGAACGCCGCCGCTGCCTCGGGCCCCGGCGCGCTGGCGGCGCGGACGCTGTCGGTCCTGGACCTCGGCTGCGGAACGGGAACGCTGCTGTGCGCGCTGCGCAAGGCGCACCCGGACTGGCGCCTGGCCGGCGTCGACGGCAGCCGGCTGATGCTCCGCTGCGCGCAGGAGAAGCCCGGGCATGAATCGATCCTCTGGCTCCGGGCGCGGCTGCCCCGGGCGCTGCCGTTCAGGGACGACTTCCACGTCGTCGGTGCCTTCTACGACACGCTCAATCACCTGCCCGATCTGGATGCGCTGGCGGCGACGTTCGCCGCCGTCGCGGCCGTGCTGCGCAGGGGCGGACTGTTCGTCTTCGACCTGACGAGCCCGTTCGGCTTCACCGAGCTGTGGCAGCACCGGCTGGACTTCCGCGCCGGCGATTACGTCGTGCGCAGCGAGCTCGATTACGATCCCGGGACGCGAACCGGCAGCGCCGCCGTTTCGATCGCCCACGCCGGAACCGAGCGATCCTTCGTGCTGACCCAGCGGTGCTTCTCCGAGGGCGACGTCGAGGCCGCCCTGCGCGACGCCGGCTTCGTGCCCGAGATCGTCGCCCCCTGGAGCCCGATCAAGAAGAACAGCCCGCGCAAGCTCTGGTTCGTGGCCACCAAGAGCCGATGAACCCCAACGACCATAAGAATCGCCTATGGCTGCCATAAATCGACACGATACTCGGCCGCACGGTTTCGGGCGTCGCGTCATTTAGGTCAAATCGACACAGTATTAGCGTTTCTTATCGACAAACGCCTGGACGGATGAGGCAAATCGACGTAGCTTCGTGGCCTCCTCTTCAGAAAGCGAGGTCTCCCGTGCCGTCCTCCCCAGCTCGCCGACCGATCCCCTCCCCGTCCGCCCCGTCCCCTGCCCCCGCCAAGCCGGTGCCCGTCACCAAGGCGCAGACCGGGGCGGAGGCGCTGATCCGCTGCCTCGAACGCGAGGGGGTCGAGTACGTCTTCGGGCTTTCGGGCGGCGCGGCGATGCCGATCTTCGACGCGCTCGTCGATTCGAAGATCAAGTTGATCCTGGTCCGCCACGAACAGGGCGCCACGCACATGGCCGACGGCTACGCGCGTTCGACCGGCAAGCCCGGCGTCGTGCTGGTGACGTCGGGTCCCGGCGCGACCAACACCGTGACCGGCATGCTGACCGCGCTGATGGATTCGTGCCCGATGATCGTGCTGACCGGCCAGACCATCTCGCCGATGCTGGGCAAGGACGCCTTCCAGGAGGCGGACGTCACCGGCATCACCTACCCGGTCGTGAAGCACTCGTACCTGGTCAAGAACCCGAACGACATCCCGCGCGTCACGCGCGAGGCGTTCTACCTGGCGACGTCGGGGCGCCCCGGGCCGGTGCTGATCGACCTGCCCAAGGACGTGACCAGCGCGCAGTGCACGGCGCCGTTCGTGGAGACGGTCGAAATGCCGGGCTACCACGTGCCGGGCCGGCCCGATCCGGAACCGCTGAAGAAGGCGGCCACGCTGATCGCGAAGAGCCGCAAGCCGGTGCTGTATGTCGGCCACGGCGCGGTGATCTCGGGCGCGGGCCCGGCCATCATCAAGCTGGCCGAGAAGCTCCAGGCGCCGATCGTGAACACGCTGCTCGGCAAAGGCGCCTGCCCGGAGGATCACCCGCTGCACCAGGGGATGCTCGGCATGCACGGGACGGCCTACGCGAACTAGGCCGTCACGAACTGCGACATGATCATGGCGATCGGCGCGCGCTGGGACGACCGGATCACCGGCAAGCTCAGTGAGTTCTGCGTCGGCGCCACCAAGATCCACGTCGACATCGACGTCGCCGAGTTCGGCAAGATCGTGAACCCCGACGTGTCGATCGCCGCGGACGCGAAGCTGGCCATCGAGGATCTGCTGCCGCTGGTCGACAAGCTGGACACGGGCGACTGGCTGAAGCAGATCGCCGACTGGCGCAAGCAGTTCCCGCTGAAGTACCAGAAGCGCGGCGGCCTGAAGGCGCAGCACGTGCTGGACCGGCTGGACGACCTGGGCGGACGCGACTGCATCCTGACGACGGACGTCGGCCAGCACCAGATGTGGGCGGCGCAGTTCTGCCTGACCACCAAGAACCGCCACTGGCTGTCGTCGGGCGGCGCCGGGACGATGGGCTACGGCTTCCCGGCTGCCATCGGCGCGCAGTTCGCGAACCCGAACAAGAAGGTCTGGTGCATCGTCGGCGACGGCGGCTTCCAGATGACGATGGCGGAGCTGGCGACGGCGGCGCTGCACAAGCTGCCGGTCAAGATCCTGATCATCAACAACAGCTACCTCGGGATGGTGCGCCAGTGGCAGGAGCTGTTCTTCGAGAACCGCCTGTCCGGCGTCGATCTGGAAGGCAACCCCGACTTCGTGAAGCTGGCGGGCGCCTACGGCATCAAGGGGTGGCGCATCAAGCGGCCGAACGAGGTCGACCGGGTGCTGAAGGCGGCGATGGAATGGAACGACGGCCCCTGCCTGGTCGAGGCAGAGGTGATCAAGGAGGACAACGTCTTCCCGATGATTCCGGCCGGCGCGGCGCTGCGCGACATGATCATCGAACGGCCGAAGCAGAAGATGGCCAAGCCGGAAGGGAGCACCTAATCATGTCGGCGGCGGCAGCAGCGGCATCCCCCGTGACGGCGCACGCGGCGCCCCTGCACACCATCTCGATCCTCGTCCGCAACAAGCCCGGCGTGCTCGTGCGGGTCGCGCTGGTGTTCGCGCGGCGCGGTTACAACATCGAGAGCCTGGTCGTCAGCGCCGACGTCACCAACGGCGAGTTCTCGCGCATGACGATCACCTGCAGCGGCGACCCGCAGACGCTGGACCAGATCATCAAGCAGGTGACGAAGCTGATCGACGTCGTGCACGCCTTCGACCACACCGGCCAGTTCGTCTACGAGACCGAGGTCGCGCTGGTGAAGATCCAGTGCAAGCTGGCCGAGCGGACGGAGATCCTGCAGATCGCCGAGCTGTACAGCGCGAAGGTGGTCGACTACGGGGTCGATTCGCTGATCGTGCGGATCGTCGGCGCCGCCGAGAAGATCGACGTCTTCCTCAGCCTGCTGCGCAACTACCAGATCGTCGAGCTGGTGCGGTCGGGCAAGATCCTGATGACGCGCGGCCTCGCGACGACGTAGTTACCGCCCGCGTCGCAGCGCGAGCGCAGCGGCCTCGATCGCCGGATCGCGGCCGCTGCGGAAAGCGTCCATCGTGAACGGCGCCGGAATGTCCGGCGCCAGGCTGGGAATTGCGACCGGGATCGGCCGGACGATCGCCGCGATCGCGGCGGGCGAGCCGTGCGGCCGGCCGGGCTGCGCGACGCCCACATAACAGTCGTCGTAGGCGCGGCAGCCGTCGCGATAATCGTGTCGGGCGGTCGCCGCCAGGAACCTGAGCTTCGACCGGGGCAACGTGACCGTGACCGCCTCGGCGAAGAAGGTCAGCCGATCGCCGGGCGGCTGGCCGATCAGCAGGACGCGGCTGCCGCCCGCTTGCCGCAGGTAGGCCGCGCTCGCCAGGCCCGCCGAGAACGTCGCCGGCCCGATCAGCACCGCGACGGTCCCGTCGGCACCGATCTGCCCGGGGAGGCCGACCATGAAGTCGCGCGTCTTGCTCAGGTCGCCGCCGCCGTCGAAGCGCAGATCGAGAACGAAGTTTCGCCGGCGGAGATTGAGCCGACTCTGGGCGACCTCGGCGAGAAAGTCGGCGATCCGGCGGCCGCCGCTATCGTCGTTGAAGCGAATCTGGGCGACGACCGCGTCCAGCTCGGGGGCGTCGCGCCAGCGCAGAGATTCGCCGAGCTGCTGGTACACCCACGGCATCCGCTCCGCGGGCATCAGCCACGTCCAGCCGTCACGCGACGACGCCGGTCCGCCGACGAGGTCCCGCTCGATGACGCGCCCATCGCCAAGCGCCACGCGATAGCGTGCCTGCGCCGAGTTGTCGGCGATGTCGATAGCCCGCAGCACCTCGGGGCTCTTCAAGAATGGAAAAGCCATGAGATCTCGGTGCGACGGCTCGCCGCCGAACAGCGTTCGCAGGCGGGTCCGGATCTCCTCGATCGGGTGTCCGGCGATGGCCACCAGGCGCCCGCCGAGCAGATCATGGTGGGGCGGGTCTGTGCCCAGGACCAGCAGCCCGTCGGAGAGCAACGCCAGCTCCAGCGGGACCTGATTGAATCGCGACGCCGGCAGATCGCAGAACGTGTGCCCGTCGTCGGCGAGAGCGGCGATCTTGCAAAGCTCGAGACCGAGCTGGCCTGGCTTCATCGGTCGTCGCGTCCGGTCCAGCGCCGCGAGGCGCGCCGCCGCGTCCGACCGAGCGGCCGCGGAGAACGCGCGCCCCCGTTCGAGAACGTCGCGTCGAAACGCGGCGACGTCCTCTCTGATCTGGGCCGGCGTCAGGGGCCGATCAGCGGCGACGCCTGGCGTCGCGTGGGCGAGGCCGAGCAGCAGCACGAGTCCGGAAACCACCGCCCGGAGGGTACTGATTTGATCGCGTGTTTGAAAGCTGACAGCTGACCGGCTCGCAGCTGCGCACAGTGCCTCTGTCCCCGCTGGCACGTGCTGTGCTCAACTGTGCGCATGCGCGTCGCCGTCGCCGTTTTCCTTCTCATCGCCCTGGCGTCGGCGACGGCGGCGGCTGCCGACGGCGAAGACGACGTCAGCCCGTTCGTGGCGAAGTCGACGGCCATCTATTTGGTGAGCGGATTGACGACCGTCGGCGTCCTGGGATTCGAGGCGGAGCAGAACCTGGGCTCGCACTGGTCGATCAGCGCAGGCGCCGGTTACCGCTATGGCGGCCCCCAGTACGGCGCGATGACGCACCTGTTGCTGGGGAATGCCCGGTCCAAATTCACGATCGGTACCGGGCTGTCGCGGGGAAAGCACGAGTGGCAAATGTTCAACGGCGATGAGCTCGCGGAGGGGAAGTCGGGCGTCGTCACCTGGGCGAACTTCGAGGTCGGCGGCGAGCACCGCTGGAGAAACGGATTCTCCATCCGCTACTTCGGCGGCTACCGCCACGTCGTGCAAGGCACGCTCGTCTGCGACGCCGGCAATGCGGGCTGCCCGGCCAGCAACGACAGCGCCGGCTACGACGGCGTCTACACTGGCTTTGGGCTCGGCTTCGCGTTCTAGCTAAGCCCGGCCGCGGCTCTTGCCGGTGGTCACGCCGCCCGCGATCAGGTGGGCCAGCCGCAACGGCTCGGGCAGGTTGCCGTGCAACGTCGTCGCGGCGAGCAGATCCTCCGCCTCGCGCAGCGACAGCCCGGCGCGCTGGATCAGGACGCCGCCGGCCCGCTCCATCGGTCCGGCCTGCTCGATGAGGCGCCACTTTCGATCCCCGCCCGGCAGCCGCGCGAGCGCGTCGCGGATCAGCCCCAGCCGCGGCACGCGCCGCGCGACCACCAGCACCGGCCGCCCGAGCGCCTCCGCCAGG
>Ga0126369_10004584_pt1 | contig 10157 bp, 11 predicted proteins | sample PanSoiMetaPlot_1_FD_109646 | JGI IMG/M metagenome (GOLD analysis project Ga0126369, IMG submission 109646) | Tropical forest soil microbial communities from Panama - MetaG Plot_1 | ecosystem: Environmental > Terrestrial > Soil > Tropical forest > Bulk soil | place: Panama | collected 2016-02-17
CTCACGAACCGCATGCCAAAAATCGTCGTCTCCGCTCGGCCGGAAAAGCGCACGTGGGAAAACTGTGAGCAGCTCCTGGTGAAGGACGATCGCGACGTCTGTCCGATTGCGCTAGGTGCCGGCAAGCCACTTTTCCCACAGCGCACACCTCTAAAATTCGTTAGCGTCACGCCATACAGGTCGGGGGCCATGACGGTCAGTTATGAAGCCACGTGACAAGCTCGCGCAAAGCCTGACCGAGGAGCCGGCATGTGGGTGAAGGAGTACACGGCGGAGTGCGCGGCAAGCCCTGCGCAGGTATTCAGCATCCTCGCGGAGCCGGCCAGGTGGTCGGAGTGGAACGCCGGAGTGCGCCGCATCGACATGCACGGGCCGTTCGCCGAAGGGACCACGGCGGTGATGGTGCTGCCCGACGAGACGGCACTTCCGTTTCGATTTACGTGTATAGAGGTCGACCGGGGCTACGAGGACGAGACCGAGGTGCCGGATGCGGGCGTGGTGGTGCGGGTCCGGCACGAACTCACGCCAACAGCGCACGGGACACGCATCACGTACAGGTGCGAGGTCGACGGGCCCGCGGACGTTGCTGCTGAGGTCGGTGCCGCAGTGAGCGCCGACTTCCCCGATGTCATCTCGGCCCTTGGGGCACGAGCCGAAGGGATGGGATGAACGTCGTCAGCTCGCACGATCACGCGAGTGGTTAGTACCGAGCCCGGCAAGGCCTTCGACTATGCAATCAACGACGACTTGAGCAGCGGTGCCCTCCGGATCCAGATCCGGGTCGTAGATGCCGACGTGCGCGCCACTGGCGTTCGGCGCGAGCGCTTGCAGCAGCTCGATCAGCTGGTCCGGGCTGAGCCCGCCTGGCGAAGGGCTGTCGACGGCCTGCATCACCGACTCGTCCAGCACGTCGAGATCAACGTGGATCCAGTACCCATCGAGCTCGGGGCGCGTGACGGTCGTCACGATCGGATCGATCACCGCGGGAACGCCCTGCCTGACCACATGCGACGCGGGCACGACCATCGCTAGAAGCGCGCCGGCCTCATCCATCGCCTCGTCGTCGTCGCGGCAGCCGACCTGGACGACGTCGTCGGGCCGAAAGTGCTGCTCGCCGCCCAGCAGCGACACCGCGGGATAGTGCAGGCCCACGGCTGCCGCCAAGTCCTCGCCGGCCAGGCTGGCCACCATGTCGGAGTTGCCGGGATGCCGGAAGTCGGTATGCCCGTCGATATGCAGCAATCCGTAGCGGCCGCGCCGGCGCAGCGCGAGGCCGATGCCGAGCAGCAGGCTGCAATCGCCTCCGAGGACGAGCGGCTGCCGGCCCTCGTCCAGCAGCGCGGTCAGCCGGCCCGCCAGCCGGATCGAATAGTCGAGGATGGCGTCCTGGTTGCGGATCCGGCCGGGCCGGGCGTCGTCGACGTAGCGGGGGCAGCGGACCAGGCCGGCGTCCGCTGCGCCGAGCCGCTGGTACAGCCCGGTTGCGCGGAGCACCTCGGGCGCCTTGGCACAACCCGGCGTGGCGGTCGGGACCGGTGGGCGCAGGCCCAGGTTCGTCGGCGCGGACAACAGGGTGACGCCCGTCATGCCGGGACTTTATCCGTGCGTATGTAGCCGAACGAAGCGCTTATCGCTTGGCCGTTACTGGTCGACGCGGTCGATCCCGTAGTAGCGCTCGATCGGTACACGCGCCTCGTCGAACAGCGCCGGCCCCTCGATGGGCACGTCCGGCCAGGCCGAGCCCGGATTGAGCTCGACGAGCTGCTCGCTGGACAGTGCGTACACGACCCGGCCGAGCCCGGAGCGGACGATCGCACCGGTGCACATGCCACACGGCTGGCAGCTGGTGTACATCGTCGTTCGCGCGGCCGCACCTGGCTTGAGTTCTGCAGCCGCCCAGCGAGCGAGCTTGAGCTCCGGATGCGCCGTGATGTCGTTGTCGCGGCGGACGGTGTTGTGCGCCACGATGATGACGCGCCCGCCGTCGTCAGCAAGCAGAGATCCGTACGGCGCGTCGTTTGTGGTCACAGCGTCGGCCGCGATCGCGATGGCCCGTCGAAGGAGCTGGTGGTCCTCAGGCGTGATCATCGGCGCTCCTTCCACTACGTGGCGACGCCCGGTCAAGGGAGCCGTCCAGCTATGCGCCGCCGTCCTCCTCGCCCATCACGTCCGCACCACGCGGTGTGGGCTCGGGACCACCCATGACGTCCGCTCCAGGCGGTGTGGGCTCGGGACCGCCCATCACGTCCTCTCCCTGCGGCGTGGACTCCGGGCCGCCCATCACGTCCGCACCTTCCGGGGTGGGTTCGAGACCACCCATCACGTCCGCACCTGCAGGCGTAGGCTCCGGGCCGCCCATCACGTCCTCGCGGGTATGGGCCCTGTCGTCGGACTCCATGATCACTCCTCTCCCTGCGACGCGCGCTTTGCTCTCGGCAATCATCCTCGCCACCGACCATCCGCCGTAGTCGGCGGGCAGAGGTTCACAGCTAGGAACACAACGTAACGCCTTGACACATTGAGTGACGCCGTCGTTAATTCTTCTGGTTGGTACCTGTCTGGTCGCTGAGGCGGCTGGGCAGCAGGACGGTTCGCCGGCCAGTCGACGAGATCGGCAGACATGCGGGTCCACGGCAGGTTGGCGGTTCCGGGCACGGCGCGACCGGGGGGCGCATATGGGTACGAACCGTCGTCGGCGACTTCAGGTGACTCTTTTCATCGCGGCCGCCGCACTCTGCTTCTCGGCGCCAGATCTGTTGGCCCATCCGGTGGCGGCTACTGCCCGGCCGAGCCCGCCCGCCCCCCGCGGCGACACCCTCTTCGGCCGCCACGCGCAGGTCCCGGTAGCAGCCGCGGCTTCCGCGATACCCGACAACTTTCGTGACGAGCGGGTCGCCGGCGGTACCGACCTACCGCAGCAGTTCCAACTAAACACGCCGACGTCGATGGCCTTCTTGCCGGACGGCCGCATTCTGGTAACCGAGAAGGCCGGCCGGGTGCGCGTTGTTAAGGACAATCTCGTGGAGCCCACGCCGGCGCTTGACTGGTCGGCGCAGGTCTATCAGATCGAGGACGCCGGCCTCATCGACATAGCGGTGGATCCCGCGTTTGCGAGTAACGGCTATGTCTACCTTGCTTATACCAGCGACAACCCGCGCGAAGGCCGGGTCTCACGCTTCACGATGAACGGCGACACGATCGATCCCAGCTCTGAGGTCGTCTTGTTGAGCACGATCGCAGACCATGACTCGCACATGATCGACTCAGTTCGGTTCGGGCCAGACGATCTGCTCTACGCGTCTGACGGCGACTCGTCGCCGTTCGACACCGCCACGGTCGACTCCACCCGCGCGCAGGAACCCGATCAAACTGTCGGCAAGGTCTACCGCATTACGACATCAGGCGAAGGCGTCCCGTCGAATCCCTTCTGGACCGGTAACGCCGACGATCCAGCGTCCAAAGTCCTGGCACTTGGTTTGCGAAATCCGTTCCGCTTCACCGTGGCGCCCGATGGCACGGTAATCGTGGGCGATGTGGGCTGGAATTCCTGGGAGGAGATCAATCGCATCACTCCGGGAAACGGAAATCACAACTACGGCTGGCCCTGCTATGAGGGCGACGACACCGGCAGCCTGGTCCAGCCCGCGTTCAGCGCATTCCCGGTCTGCCAGGCGCTGTTGCCGCAAGGCACGGCCGCCGTGACAGCACCGGTCTACGCTTACGATCACAGCGTCGGATCCGCGGTTGTCGGCGGGCCCATCTACGGCGGCACCGCTTTCCCAGCGCAGTATCAGGGCGCATACTTCTTCGGCGACTACAGCGTCGGATGGCTGGACTACTGGCAGATGGACCAGTCGGGCAACTTCGTGGGGCAGCCGATCCGCTTCGCATCAGTGGCAAATCCGGTAGATATCGCCGTGGGTCCGGACGGCGATCTCTACTACGTCTCGATTACGAAGAACCAAATACGCCGAATTGCGTATGGTTCCGCGACCACGTGCGCTCCAGGCAACTACCTCGCGCAGTACTTTTCCAATCAGACGTGGTCGGGCACCGCCAGTGTCGCTCGGTGCGAGGATACCGTCAATTACAACTGGGGACTGAACAGCCCGATTCCGGGCGTCATACCAGTCGACCATTTCTCAGTCGAGTGGACCGGAAGCCAATACTTCACCAGCGGCGCGAGCACTATTACCTCGACATCCGACGATGGAATGCAAGCCTGGGTCGATGGCAAGCTCGTACTGGACAATAGCGGTGACCACGGGGCCGTTACGAAGCAAGCTACGGTGAACTTTGCGAGCGGCGGGTTTCACAACGTTCGTGTTGCGTATTTCGATGACACTGGCTACGCCGTGGCCAAATTATCGATAGTGAGCGCTGACAAGTTGCCGGTGGTAGCAATCACGGCCCCCGCGCTCGGGGCACAGTTCAGCTCTGGTCAGCAACTCAGCGTCGCCGGCTCGGCCAACGACCCCGAAGACGGCGCGCTCACAGGTAGTTCGCTGCAATGGAACGTGATTCTGCACCACTGCCCGCCGGCGTCCGCGGGCGCGGCCGATGTTTGTCACACGCACCCGTACGACTCGTTCTCGGGCCCGAGCGGCAGTGTCGTGGCGCCGGACACCAGCGGGGATTGGGTTTGGCTCGAGATCGTGTTGACGGCTACAGACTCCGCCGGCGCAAGCACCTCGGCCAGTACGACCGTCTTCCCGAACCTTTGCGCCAACGGGCAGGCACGCGGCCAATACTTCACCAACCAGTCGTGGTCGGGTACCCCGGCGATCACCCGGTGCGACGCCGCCGTGAACTTTGCGTGGGGGCTCGGGGGGCCATTCGGATCAAGCCCCGTCGATCACTTCTCCGTCGAATGGCACAGCGCCCAATACTTCCCCGCGGGCAGGAGCACGGTGTCGTCCACATCCGACGACGGAATGCAGACCTGGGTCGATGGCACATTGGTGGTCGACAACGGCGGCAACCACGCGACGATCCTGAAAACCGGCACCGTGAACTTCGCGGCCGCGGGCTACCACGACGTTCTCGTGCGGTACTTCGAGAACACGGGCAGCGCAGTCGCGAAGTCGACCACGCCATCGTCAGAGGGTTGTCCGGTCGGGCGGTGGCGGGCGCGCTACTTCACCAATCAGGCCTGGTCGGGAACGCCTGCCATCAGCCGGTGCGACGCCACTGTGAACTTTGCGTGGGGGCTCGGGGGCCCATTCGGATCAACCCCAATTGATCACTTCTCCGTCGAATGGCACAGCGCCCAATACTTCCCCGCGGGGACGAGCACGGTGTCGTCCACATCCGACGACGGAATGCAAATCTGGGTCGATGGCACGTTGGTGGTCGACAACGGCGGCAACCATGGGGCGATCCTGAAAACCGGCAAGGTGAGCTTCGGGGTCGCCGGCTATCACGACGTCCTTGTGCGGTACTACGAGAACACAGGCAGCGCAGTTGCCCGAGTCAGCGTCTCCTGACCTGAGGGAAACTAGCCGGGCGGTTCGCGCGTTGGGCGCTGTATGACGGGACTGCCGGGCCGCTCTGTGCGAGCAGTTCCGTCTGTTCTGCTCGCGTTGTTGTGTAGCGTGCTCGCCGCCTACCCGGCCGCAGCCGCCCCGGCCTGGGAGTCGGTGAGCCGAGCAGGTGGGGTCGCCGTCACTGCGACCTACCACGTCGACATCGCGGCGGTTGCTTCGCGCAGCGACTCACCCGCGGGCGCCCAGCGCAGCACGCCGGCGTTCGATGCGTGTGGTGGGAACGCGTGCGGCGCTCCAGCGAACGGAGCCGTCGCGGCCGGAGCGCTGCGCCCGGATCCACGGACCGAGGCCTTCGGTTCGTTGCCCGCGATACGAGCACCTCCTGCTGGGGAGACGACCTGGCCCTGTTCTTGCAAGTACCCGCGCGGCCCGGAGGCACTGCGGGCGCTTGTTGTCGTCCCTCTCAAGGAGATCAGCATGGTATCTAGCTTGTCCTGGACCCTGGCGTGACCGCCGAGGAATGGATGAGGGTCCTGCTCGCGATGGGGATCCTCACCGCGATGTTCGTATTCCCGATCGTCATGATCTGGCGTGACGAGCGGCGCAAGCGTCGCAGTCAGGCACACGAGTCCGAGGAGGTCTCAGCTACGCGGGACTAGTGCCGCCCTGCGGCGGAGCAAACCCTGACCGAGCGCGAAGCGCCGCGGTCACGTCCTGAACGGCTTCGAGTTGGTCGGGGCTGAGCGCGTCGACGAACAGCTCGCGGATGGCGCGTAGGTGTGGGACGGTCGCCCGGCGGAATGCCGCGTGACCGGTCGGGGTGAGGACGATCTCGGCGCCGCGGCTGTCGGTCGAGCACTCCTGCCGATCGATCAGCCCGCGGCGTTCCATACGCCCGAGGTGGTGCGACAGCCGGCTGCGCTGCCAGCCGATGGTTGTGGCGAGCACTGACGAGCGCACGCAGTGATCGGCGGCGTCGTGCAGTGCCAGCAGTACGGCGTAGTCACTAGGGGACAAGCCGCTCTCGGCCTGCAGACGCGCGGCAAGCGCCGATCTCAGCTCCTCGGTGGTCTCGATGAACGCCCGCCACGTGTCGAGCTGCTGCTTGGTCGGCAGTCGCCGGGATCGCGTTCGCGTAGCGGTAGGCAACGCACTCACCCCTCTGATTGATGCGTCAATCATATCTGGGAATATGACTGACACGTCAATCAGTTGATGCCTACCGCTACGTATGGAGGACGCCATGACTGCCACGGAACTCGATCTCTTGTTTGGACTCGACACGTTCGGCGATGTGCCCGTCGACGACTCCGGCCAGCCGGTCTCGCACGCGGCCGCGATCCGGCAGGTCGTCGATGAGGCTGTGCTGGCCGATCAGCTCGGCGTCGATGCCATTGCCCTTGGCGAGCACCACCGGCCTGAGTACTCGATCTCCACGCCGGAGACCGTGCTTGCCGGGATCGCCACGCGCACCTCGCGCATCCGTCTGGGATCCGGGGTGACGGTGCTGAGCTCGGACGACCCGGTGCGCGTCTTCCAGCGCTTCGCCACCGTCGACGCGCTCTCGAACGGTCGCGCCGAAGTCATCCTGGGTCGCGGGTCGTTCACCGAGTCGTTCCCGCTGTTCGGCTACGACCTGGGCGACTACGACCAGCTGTTCGAGGAGAAGCTCAACCTGTTCGTGAAGCTCCTCGACGAGAAACCTGTCACCTGGAACGGCACGCTGCGCGCCCCGCTCGAGAACGCGGATGTCTACCCCAAGACGGAGTCCGGGCGGCTGAGCACCTGGGTCGGTGTGGGCGGTTCTCCGCAGTCGGTCGTGCGCACGGCGTACTACGGCCTGCCGCTCATGCTCGCCATCATCGGCGGCCCGCCCGAGCGTTTCGCCGGCTACATCGAGCTGTACCGGCGCGCCGCCGAGCAGTTCGGCACCGTCGCGCATCCGGTCGGGATGCACTCCCCCGGGTTCATCGCCGACACCGACGAAGAGGCCCGCGAGCTGTTCTGGCCGCATTACAGGGTCATGCGCGACCGAATCGGCGCGCTGCGCGGCTGGGCGCCGATCCGGCGAGCGGAGTACGACGCCGAGATCGAGCACGGCTCCATGTACGTCGGCTCGGCTGACACGGTCGCCCGCAAGATCGCGGGCGCCGTCAGCCGCCTTGGTGTCGGACGCTTCGACCTCATCTACACCGTCGGCGACGTGCCGGCCAGCGCCCGCCTGCACGCAGTCGAGCTGTACGGCAGCAAGGTGATCCCGACGGCTCGTGAGATCCTCGCCGACCTGCCAGGCGATCGAGAGACGGCGTGAACGGTTCCGCGACGAGCCCACCGGTGACGCTGGGCATCCTCGGCGCCGGCAAGCTCGGCACCGTCCTCGCTCGACTCGCGATCGCCGCCGGATATCGGGTGCTCATCGCCGGGTCAGGCGACGCCGCGCGGATCGCCCTGACGATCGAGGTCCTCACTCCGGGCGCGATCGCCACGTCTGCTGCTGACGCCGCGGCACGCGCCGACATCGTCGTTCTCGCCATCCCGCTCGGCAAACACCGCGGCCTGCCGACCGCCGCGCTGCGCGGCAAACTCGTCGTTGACGCGACCAACTACTGGTGGGAGGTCGACGGCCACCGCGACGACCTCACCGATCCGCGCACGTCGTCGAGCGAGACCATCCAGGCGTTCCTGCCTGAGTCGCGCGTGGTCAAGGCGTTCAACCACATGGGCTACCACGACCTCGAGGACGGAGCGCGACCGCGCGACACGCACGGACGCAAGGCCATCGCCGTCGCCGGCAACGCCCCGAACGACGTCGCCGCCGTCGCGGCCCTGGTGGGCGATCTCGGATTCGACCCGGTCATTGTCGGACCGCTCGCCGAAGGCGTGCGCCTGGAGCCGGGCTCAGACGTGTTCGGGGCCAACGTCGAGGCCGACGAACTGCGCACCATGCTCGACCGCTTCCCCGACTCAGCACGTGGACGGGTGATCGCCGACGCTCGCGCGGCCACCAGTTCAGCGGCGTAGACCGGCTCTTCGATTTCACCGCGTCGGTACCGGGTCGAGCACCTCCTCCCCGGGCATTTCCTGGCGGCTGACCGGGGCCTCCCCCGGGCGCGATGGAGCTCCTGGAACGCGAACACTCGGATCAGCAAGAAAGACCCACAACCAAGGAGGACGACATGTCCACGATCCACTTCCACCGGACCACCACCGCCACACCCGAGCGGTTCCTCGCCGCGCTCATCGACTTCGGACCCGGCCGCTCGGAGGTGTTCGGCAACAGCGCCGACAAGTACCTCGAGGTGCACGCCGAGGGTCCCACCTGGGCCGACGTCACCGAGGGATCGGGCGGCGTCTGGGAACGCCTGCACTACGACTGGGCCGATCCCGACCGCATCGTGATGACCACCACCGACTCCAACGTCTGGGGTGGCGACTCCGGTCACACCTACACCCTCACCCGGCAGCAGGACGGCACGACAGCACTCGACGCGGTCGTGGTCCGCGAGGGCAAGAACCTCAAGGGCCGGATGCTCGGCTTGCTGCTCGGTACGGCCGGCAAACGCGTCCTGGCCAAGCAGCTGGATAAGACGATCAAGGCGATCGAAGCCCGCAACAACCTCGCGCCAGCGCGTCGCTCGGACTGACCTGTCATGAACACTGCGACGAAACCGAGCATCCAGCCCAAATTCACGACTATCGACGGCCTGCGCATCCGCTACGCCGACAGCGGAGAGGACAGGTCCAGTCACGCTCTGCTGTTCAGCCCGTGGCCGGAGAGCCTGCTCGCCTTCGACCGCGTGTGGCCCCGGTTGGCCGAGCAGGCGCGCCTCATTGCGGTCGACTTGCCCGGCTTCGGCCACTCGGAACGCCGCGAGTCCTTGCTGACCCCGCGCGACATGGGCGGGTTCATCGTCCGCGTGGCTGACGAATTCGGCCTCCAAAGCCCGCACGTCATCGCTCCCGACGTCGCCACCGGCGCGTCGCTCTTCGCGGCCGCCGACAACCCGGGACGCTTCCGCAGCCTCGTCGTGGGCAGCGGTGGCACGGTCGCGTGGCAGCTCGGCGGCGTGCTGAACGAATGGGTGATGGCGCCCGACCTGGAGCCGTACCGCAAGGCGGACCCACGGGCCATTGTCGCCGCAGGAGTAACGATGATCGAGGGCTACACGGTCCCACCGGCCATCCTCGAGGACTACTACGCCGCCTACGACGGGGACCGCTTCGTCGAGTCGATGCGCTACGTGCGCGCCTACCCTGAGCAACTGCCGATCCTGGCCGACCTGCTGCCGACACTGGAGACACCGGTGCAGATCATCGGCGGGCTATGGGATTTCGTGGTGCCACCGAGCAACCACCGATTCCTGCATCTGCGCTTGCCGAACAACAAGATGGACCTCATCGACTCGGGGCATTTCGCCTGGGAAGAGAAGCCCGACGTCTACACCGACATCGTCACCAAGTGGTGGGACGACGGCTACACCGCGACCAGCTCGATCGCCTGATCGGCGGGGATAGAGCCATGACCTATTCGCAAGCTCCGAACAGATTCATCACCGGCGCGAACGGGATTGAGTACGCCTATCGCGAGACCGGCTCGGGGGCCGTTCCGTTGGTGCTGCTGATCCACTTCCGCGGCAACCTCGACAGCTGGGATCCCGCGCTCATCGACGC
>Ga0126369_10004587_pt1 | contig 10152 bp, 10 predicted proteins | sample PanSoiMetaPlot_1_FD_109646 | JGI IMG/M metagenome (GOLD analysis project Ga0126369, IMG submission 109646) | Tropical forest soil microbial communities from Panama - MetaG Plot_1 | ecosystem: Environmental > Terrestrial > Soil > Tropical forest > Bulk soil | place: Panama | collected 2016-02-17
CGCGCGTAGGGCTTGAGGTAGCCTTCGACGAAGCGTGAATGCTGGCCCGTGCGGGCGAGCTCGCCGAGGCCGCCGCGGATCTCGGGCAGGAGACCCAGGATCATCGCGCGCGCCTGCGGGCCACGACTCGAAAGCCGGTGCTTTCCTGCGCGTGACGGATCGCGGCGTCGCGCTTCCAGCGGACGAGCCGGGCGTAGAGGGCGAGCGACACGCCGCCTACGATGTCGATGAGCCCGGCCCAGGGCGTGTCGTACACAACCGGCATCACCGGGCTTGCCGGGACGAATCCGCCGGCCGCCAGCTCGGCCAGAAACTCGTCGCGCGTGTACTCGATCTTGTGGTCCGGGTCGGAAAACGCGAAGAGACCGGCTGCGCGAAGCCGGCGGCGCCACGACGTGTCACGATTGGGGCCGGAGACGAGCAGCCGACCGTCGGGCTTGAGGACGCGCGCGATCTCGTCCAGGACCTGCCGCCGAGGCTCGAGGTGCTCGATGACGTCGAGGAACAGGACCGCGTCGAAGCTCGCATCCGGAAACGGAAATGGATGGGTGACGTCCCACGCGATCAGCCGGACGTTGTCGAGCCCGAGCGCCCAGGCTCGCTCGACGGCCGCGCGGAGGTGCGTCTCGTCGTAGTCGATACCCACCACTCGCTTGACCCGTCGCGCCGCGCCGAACGCGTGGGCGCCGTGCGCGCACCCCACGTCGAGCACACTGTCGGCCGGCTCGAGATGCTCGAGATACCAGTCGTGCCCCGGCACGTCGACCAGATGCTTGGGGTGAACGAGATGTCGGCTCTTCCGCGTCAGGCGCGCCAGGCGCACGCCGATGGCCGGTCCGCGGCGGTTCAGGAGATCGAGCGCGCTGACCAGCGGACGGGTCACGGTCTTCCTGTCGATGTCCCGTCCCGACCGCGCGCGTGCCACTCGCCGAGGACCTCGTCGTACACGCGGGCGGTCGCGGCGGCACAGAGATCCCACCGGAACAGCCGGTCCACCCGCTCCCGATTCGCCATCCCGAACTTCCGCCGCAGGTCCGGCTCCGACGTCAGACGCAGGACGCTCCGGACGAACGTGGCGCGCTGATCCGGGTCGCAAACGAAGCCGCCCTCGCCATCGCACATGAGCTCCGGCAGCGAGCCGCGGTTGGAGATGACCGCCGGAAGCCCGCACGACATTGCTTCGACCACCACCAGCCCGAAGCCTTCCATCAGCGACGGGAACACCAGAAGGTCAGCGGCGCGATAGTAGTCGACCTTCTCCGCCTCGGGAAGATGACCGGTGAAGATGACGTGCCGCTCGAGCCCGAGCCGCTGCCCTTGTCGCTGCAGACGCGCCAGATGCGGCCCTGAGCCCGCGACGACCAGCCGCACGTCCGGCCGCTCTCGCGACACCTCCGCCCACGCGTCGAGCAGGAACGCGAGGTTCTTCCGCGCTTCGAGCGTTCCCATGAAGAGCGCGACGACCTTGCCGTCGAGCCCCAGCCGCCTCACCAGGGCCTCGGGCTTGGGTCCCGGCTCGAATCGTGTCTGCACGCCGTAATACGCCACGCGAAACTTGCCGGCGGGGACGCCCAGCTCGTGCGAGGCCTGGCGCTTCGCGAACTCGCTTCCCACCACGATCCGGTCGACCCCTCGCATCACGCGGGCCTCGATCAGAGCGTTCAGCGGCCCTGCATCGAGGTGATGATGGTGCGCGACGATGGGCACGTCGAGTCCATAGCGGCGACGCGCGATGAGCGCCGCCGGGCCGATGTAGCGCGGCGAGTGCGCGCGCAGCACGTCGAAGCGCGTCGTGTCGTAGACCCGCTTGATGAAGGGCGGCAACAGCAGGGCCGCCACCGGCCAGCGGAGCCCTCGGCCGATCGGCAGCCGGTGGATCTTCCAGTTCGCGACGCCGTCGGGCAGGCGCTTGTGCCGGGCCAGCAGCAGGTCGAAGACGACACCGTGCTCGGCCATCGCGCGCAGGATCTCCCGCTCGTACACCTCGCCGCCGAGTCGCGCCTCGGGATCGAGCCCGCAGTGTGGACTGCAGATGCGCATCGACGCGCTCATCGGGATCGCACGGCGCCCTGTGGTCTCGGGGACGGCCCCGCGACCAGCACTCGCTGCACAATCCGACCGTAGTCGACACACATCTGATCGCCCGATGGGCTGTCGGCGAGAACGCGTGCGCGAAGCTCGGCGTAACGCTCCCGCGTCTCCTGGATGGCCGCCCGGACGTCGTCGCGGAATCCCACACCGTAGCGCTGCCCGATCTCCACGATACCGCCGCCGTCCTGATGATAGATGAGGGGCAGCCCGCACTGGATGCCCTCGACCGGGTGCATGGGCCCCGGGTCGTGGCGAGAGGCAGTGAGATACGCATGACAGCGGCGGAGCAACGACGCCAGCTCCGGCCCATGCGTCGGATCGACGGTGTGCGCCGCCTTCCATCGGATGTCGCGCGGCCAGCGTCCGACGACCCAGAGCTCGGTATCCGGGAGCCGGCCGTCCGCGATGAGCCCATCGACCGCCTCGTAGACGTCGAATCCCTTCATGCGGTTGTCGGACCAGTGATGCGTGACCAGCCGGAAAGGCGTCTCACCGGTGAAGACGCTGCCGCCCAGCGGGTGGAACACGGCCGGGTCGGCGCCGTTGAGGACGACGGCGTGCGCGCGTGTGGCGTCGAACCAGCGCGAGGCATGATAATCACGGAGCCACGCCGAGACGAACACCGTCACGTCGGCGACCGCGTTGGCTCGCGCCAGCAGATCGTCCATGAACGTCGTCGCCTTGCGCGCGTCGCACTCGTTCACGCGGTGGAGGCACACCGCTGACGCGTGCGTTCGCTTGTACGCCTCGATCTCCTCGGGACCGAACGTCACGCGTCCTTCGACGCGCGGGTCGACCATCACGATGAGGTCGACGTCGTCCTCGAGGTCGAAGGCGATGCGATACCCCCGTGCGGCGAAGTACCGGGTGATCTGACAGACCCATTGGTTCCCGCCGCCCCACGGGGTCTCGGTCGGACGCATGTTGATCGCCACGCGGGCGACCGGTGACGGCAAGCCCGACGCGGCCGCCACGGTTGGCTGCCGACGTTCGAACGCGCGTCGCAGCGATCGCAGCATGCTAGAGATGGGCCGCGATCGTCGCGGAGAGCGCGATGGCCATGTGCCGCTCGGCAAAGTGCTCCGCGACCGTGTCCCGGGCTCGTTGTCCCAGCCGGCGACAGAGGTCGGTGTCCGACCACAAGCGCCGCATGGCGCCGCCGAGCGCCGCCGGCTGTCCGGGCGGGACGAGGATGCAGTTGTCGCCATCGACGAGATACGGATCGCCCCACCATCCGCGTGTCCTGGTGTGGATCACCGCTCGGCCGCATGCCATCGCCTGAAGGGCGGCACTCTGTCCGGACGGCTGGCTGCGCTCGGCGAGCGGGATCACGACGAACCGCGCCCCCGAATAGATGTCCCGCAGCTCGCGGGCGGAGTGATCGGTCGTGCGCTCGATCGACGCTCGCCCGTCGAGCCGCAGCGGCTGCCGGGTGACGATGTGCAAGGGCAGGTCGCCGACGGCCGCCAGGAGCGTCGCGTAATCACGGCCCGCGTCGGAGCCGACGCTGACGATGCGGGTGCCGACGGCCTCCGGCGGTGCGGTACTGCGCCAAAATCCACAGTCCGTGCCGAACGGAAGCACCCGGACGCGCTCGGTCGGTATCCCGAGCCACGCCGCGAGGGCCACGCCGGCGCCCGCGCTCAAGGTCACGAGCTCGTCGGCGGCCAGCAACAGTCTGCGGTAGCGCCGCGAGAGCCAGCGGTCCGTACCGAGCGCGGCGATACGGTCGCTGAGCCCCTGGCTGATGTAGACGAGACGGCTCTTCAGGAGACCGACCCGCTTCAGCAAGGCGAGCGGCAGTCCGCACGTGTCCACCGTGGAGACGAGGACCTTGGCGCGGTTCAGCGCCGGCAGATTGCGCAGCGCGAGGTCGAGCGCGAAGCCCATGCCGACGCGCCGGGCGATCAGCCACTCGACCGGATACCACGCGCGCAGAAAGGCGCGGGAGCTCTGCTGTTCGACGAAGCCGGTGCGATATCGATCGCACAGTGCGGGCAGCGCGTACAGGAACTCGCTCGACCCGTCGCCACGCTGCCACGCCTCGAGCCACTCTCGTCGATGCCGCCGATAGACCCACACGACGTCCGGGGTGAAATCGGTCGTGATCGAGCCGTCGGCCTGCAGCGCATACACCACGCGGGCGCCTCACTCCATGCCCGGCCTGGGGCCGGTCGCCACGATGGCCTGGGTCCAGTAGATTCCCAATGGGCTGGCGACCCGATCGATCAGCTCGATGCCCGTCACCAGCCGGACCAGATTGGCGGCCACGGCGAGCGGGCGGATCCCCAGGATCCCGAAGCACATGAGATCGATGAACCACGCCGGGTGCATCCGCGTGAGCCGCACGTGCTCGAAGCGCTTCCCGATCAGCGCTGCCAGCTCGTCCGGCCAGAACTCGTGCACGTGGTGAACGTCGAGCGAACGCTCGAGCAAACGAATCGGCGTCGTGAGGACCAGTCGCCCGTTCGGCGCGAGGCGCCGGGCGCTCTCGGCGATCGTCGCGTCTGGCTCGTCGAGGTGCTCGATCACCTCCGCCAGAATCACCGCATCGAACTGTTGGGGCGGGACGTCCTTCAAATCCGCATAGAACTCTCCGCGAAGCCCCCGGCTCCTGAACGTGCGCCGGGCGAGCTCGAGCGCCGTCTCGTCCGAATCGACGCCGATCACGGTCTTGCCGATCTGTGACAGTCGGCCGAGGAGCGCCGCGTCACCACAGCCGATCTCGAGCACCGTGGCGCTGGCCGCGCATTGCCGGACCACCCAATCGATGCGCGAGCGCGTATACGGCCAGCCGCGGATCGGATGCCGGGACGCCTCACGCCAGTGATAGGCGCCACGCGCCCTGTACTTGTCGAACTCCTGGCTCAGAGGGCGACCCCGAGGCGGCGCAGCTTCGCATCGACGGCGCGGCCGAGCTCGAGCAGCGCCGGGCCCTCGAGGACCTTTTGCTTGCAGGTGCGACAGGGGTCGGCCTTCTCGCCGACCGTCACGAGGCCCCGCCGCCAGTCGGTGAAGCGCTGGCCGGCGTACACGTCGAAGATGCTCTGCCGCCCGCTCGAGAGATCGTCGAGCACGAAGCTCGCGTGCTGCGGATGATCGGATCGCAGATTGCAGCACGGCATGACCTGGCCGTTGAAGTCGACGGTGAAGTTCGAGAACACGAGGAAGCAGGGCGACCGGCGAACGTACGTACGGTCCGTCAAGTCGGCGAGGAGCTGACCTCGATCGTATCCGGTCTCGTCGAAGTCGTGGGAGAAGGCGACGATCTCGAGCCCGCGATACGGGAACGCCGCGCCCACGGTGACGGCGGTGGCCGTGTCCCAGACCGGGTCGATCTTGATCCGCTTTCCAAGCCTCGCGATCTCGTCCCGGGCGGCGTCGACGCTCCATCGGACGCCGCGACGCATGTACACGCTGATCCGCAGCACGGACAGTCCGGCGTCGCGGAGCCGCTCGAGCGCTCTCGGATTCAGGTAGTCGCCGTTCGTCACGATGTCGATCTCGGCCTTCGGCAGCCGTGCCCGCGCCTGGGCGACCATCTCGTAGATGTGCTCGTGCGCCATCGGCTCGGAGTACCGCGCGAAGCGCAGCACGTGACGATAGTCGATCGATTCGAGGTCACGGAGGATGCGCTCGTAGAGCGAGCCGTCCAGATGGCTCTTGACCGTCAGGCGGTCGAGCGTGCTGTTGGGACAGAACGAGCACGTCCGATTGCAGTACGCGTGCGGCTCGAGCTCGACCAGCGTGACATTGTTCTTGAAGAGGTCGCGCTTGGCCTGCGCGGTCAGCGCGGGATCGTACTCCAGCGCCGACTTGCTCACGCTCGCGACGAGGTGCGACCAGTGGTCTGGCCGGCGCCTCAGGCGCCGGGTGATTCGCTTCAGGAGCGTCAGCATGGGCGTGCCCCGGGCCCCCGCGACGAGAGCAGCGCCCCGATCAGCGCTCCGAGCCGCTCGGCGTAGGGCCGATCCGACGGCTCGACGAAGTACTCGCACTCTCTCTTGAGTCGAGCGTCGATATCCGGCTCATCGGTCATTCGAAGCAACGCCGCGCAGTTTTCGACGAAGCGGGAGGCGTCTTCGCAGGTAATGCATGCGACCTTCTCGAAGAAGTCTTTGAAGAACGTCATCTTCCCGACGGCGTACAGGGTGAAGTCGCCGATGTCTTCGTCCGGCAGGTACGCCGCCACCGGCTTGCCGTGCAGTGCCGCCTCGAGCAGGATCGTGGACAGCGGCGAGATCACGCCGTCGGCCGCGCTCAGCGCCACGTGGGTGTCCTCGTAGTCGGCCAGCTCGACGTGGATCCTGCGGCCGTCTCGCGACTGGCGGTAGCAGGCTTCCATCGAGGGCTCCATCACGACGTGCTTCCAGCTGAGCGAAAAGAAGTCCGCCTCGCCCTCGGGGTACTGCCGCCAGGGATGGGGTCGATAGACCACGAAGCAGTTGCGCAGGGTGCCGCCCTCGATCGCCTGCTCGAGGAGCTGCAGGTGGCGGCTCTCGTTCAGCCCCTTGCTGGAGCCGGCGTACAGCAGGATCTTGGCGCCGGCGGGCACCCCGAGCTTTCGCCGGAACTGCGCCGGCGAGATCTTTGGAGGCCGGCGGTAGATGTCGAACTGGGCGGCGCCCAGGCGCACGATCCGATCGGCGGGCGTCTTGAGATGCCGCATGGCGTCCTTGGCCGTCTGCTCTCCCCACACGACCAGCCGATCGGGATGCTCCGTGAGCATCGCCTTCGTGGAGGGGTTGTCCCAGGAATTCATGATGAACACCGTCGGCGTCCCGTGCCGCGTGCCCCAGCGCGCGAGATCCGACACGAAGAGCCCCTCGAGCACCGTGGGATGAAGGATCACGTCCGGCCGCTCCTCGGCGAGCAGACGGTCGAGCGCCGCGTTTTCTCCGACCTTGCGAAGCGTCCACCACCGGTACAGCGGGTGCGTCACCGGCCACGACCAGGCCCAGCTCTCCCAGAAGCCCCGCCGGCCCAGCAGCTTTCGCCACAACCCCATCAAGAGGTCGTGCTCGAGGCCGCCACGGATGTTCTTGAGCACGGTGGCGAAGTACAGGCGCCGGTAGCGGTAGGCGCGCGTCTCGTCCACGGGAATCGTTCGAAACCGTGGAATCGACAGCGCGTCGAGATCGACGCGAACACGGCGATGGCCCTCGGGAAACACGAAGACGACGTCGTGGTCAGCGCACAGCGCCGCGAGCGCGCCGCTGAGGACGAAGTGCCGAACGACGATGTCGTGATCCACGAACACGGCAATGCGGGCCATGTCAGCGTCCGCTCCGGGCCGACTCGGCGCGCTGGTCCACCGCCACGACGATCACCGCATCGGCGAACCCAGCCGCTTCGATCTGGGCTCGGTACGCGGCATCCATGGGCGCGAAGAGCGTGCGGAGCGCTTCGTCGCCGCCCGGCCGTCGTCGGCGCAGCCACGTGAGATGATTCTCCAGCCCGTAGCGCTGGTGCGGCAGACACCGCTCCACGCGAAATCCGTGAGCCTCCAGCACTCGCCCGAGTGAGCTCGCCGAGTAGACGTACGGGTGCTGGCGCTGGAAGTAGAACTCCTCGTACTCCGGCACGGCATAGAGCTTGAGCAGCGGGTCGTCGAGCGACGGCACCTCCATGATCAGCCGGCCCCCCGGCGCGAGCACCGCTCGACAGCAGTCCAGGAAGCCCGCGGGCTCGGCGACGTGCTCGAGGACGTGGAAGAAGCAGACACGGTCGAAGCGATGATCTTTGAGCTGCGAAAAATCGGAATACTGGTCGAGCCACGGCAAACGGTCTCGATCGGGCCGCGACTGCGCGTCCACTTCGAGGCTGGCGAGCCGCAGCCGGCCGTCGTGCTGCCGAGCGTGCTCCAGGAAGCCGCCGTCGAAGCTTCCAATTTCGAGCAGGCTCACGGCACCCTCACAGTACGACTCGATCTTCTTGAAGCGGCTCTCGACGACCTGATTGCGCTTGCGATAGCCCTCCAGCTTCAACTGCTTGAAGCGCGGCTCGTACTGGGCGTAGTCGAATGCGGGCTGCGGAAACAGCAGCGCGAAGTCCTTCCGATCGTTCATGTAGACCGAGATGTCCGCCCCGCCGTCGACACCTTTCCGGTAGAGCGCGAACGCGTCCTCGCCCAGCGGCGCCGGCAGGGCTCGGATGACCTGCTCGAGCGACGGCCCGGCTTCGCGCCTCAAGAGCTCAGCCATTGACGCACGAGCAATAGAGGTAGTCGGCGCGACCCGCCCCCTCGAGCAGCGCACGAAAGGCGGCGTCGGCCGATGTCGACAGCTCGAGCTTGCCCAGGCCGGTCGGCCGCTTGTCGCGCAGCCAGAGCACGGCGTTCGAGAGATCGAACCGATGCGCGTAGGCGACCGAGACCTCGACGAACCCGGCCAGCTCGACGAGGCGTTGCAGGGCGCTCGCGTCGAAGTACCAGGTGTGCACGAGCCGGTAGAAGAACGAGCCGTATTCCTCGGGCATGACGTCCAGCAGCCAGTCACGCCGATTGGGCGTGCTCAGCAGGAGGCGCCCACCGGGCTTCAGGAGCCGTCGCACGTCTTCCAGGAGCTCCCGTGGCTGCTCCAGGTGCTCGATCACGCTGAAAGACACCGCGACGTCGACACGGCCTTCCCATTCCTTGGCGACGTCCGCGCAGTAGGGAAATGCGGTGTGGCCCTTCGCGAGCACCGCCTCGCGCAGGGACTTCGTCGGCTCGATGCCGATCGTGCTCCGGCAGAACCCCTTGACCAGGTCGAGAAACGATCCGGCGCCGCACCCGACGTCCATCAGCACGGTCCCGCGAAGCCCCTCGGTGCCGAGGACGCGGAGCTTCTCGGCCTGCTCACCGTCGTGCAGACGATGGAACTCGTCGGGCGCATCGCTGCCGTCCACGAGCGCCCGGTACCCGCCGGACGTGTAATCGGCGCCGTCGGCCGGGAGAAAGCCGGCTCCGCAGCTCCGGCATCGCCACACCGTCTGCGGCGTCGCGCTCATGCTGCCGAATCGCCCGACCCTGATCGGGCCGTGATACAGGACGTCATGCTCGGCCGCGCGGCAGATCTTGCAGGGCGTGCCGGTCATCGTGGCGTGCTCACAGCGCGTTGCCGATCTCGAAGCCCGGCTCGCCGTCGAACGCGTAATACGCGCCCGCCTTGGCCGTGAGTGGCTTGCGCGCCAGGAACGCGGCGCGGCTGCGCGCGAGCGCCCCGGAAACCGCGCGAAGCGATCGCGCGCGCCGGATGTCCTCGAAGCCGATCATGCCGAGCCACGAAGCGATCGCGGCGGCAGACGGCAGGTGCGTGATGTTCAGGCTGAGGTGATACTTCTTCTTCACGGCGTCCGACGGCGGGTAGAGGATCTCGACGCAGTTCGCGCTCCGGAGCCAGCGTCGGCGCGTGACGGCCGACTCCAGCACGAGAACGCCACCCGGCTTGAGGAGGTCCCACAGCCGTCGGATCATCCGCAGCTGCTCCGGATTGTGATACAGCACGCCCGTACACCAGACACAGTCATACGGCTCCAGCTCGCGGACGCGCGCGTCGTACATCAAGTTGGCCGAGACATATTCGATCCGCGACTGGTCCATCGTCGCGAGCCATCGCGCGTTCGCCGTCTGGAGCCGCGGCAGGTCGACCAGGGTCAGCGTCTTCGGCTCGAGCTGCAGCAGGCGCCGCGTGTCGTGCCCGTCCTTGGGCCCGATCTCGAGAATTCGCGCCGGACTGGCGCCGCCGAGGTAGCCGCGCAGCTCCGCGAAGAGCTCCGCGCGATAGTCGGCGCGCGGCCCACGTCTCAGCCAGCGCCGGGCCAGCGCCCGCACGGTCGGCATCATACCCGCTTGCGCTCCGAGGCCCTCAGGCGGAGGAGCTGCTCGACCTTCTCGAAATCTTCGAGCGTGTCGATGCTGACCATCGGCTCGTCGACCACGACGGCGGCGGAGCGTTGGCCTTTGATCGTCTGCTGCTCCACCAGGCACTCGCGCGTGAACGCATAGGCGGCGCCGTTGCGGTAGTAGAGCTGATCGAGCTGCTGCCGCGCGATGATCGCCTTGCCTTCCGGGCTGTAGTA
>Ga0126369_10004589_pt1 | contig 10152 bp, 5 predicted proteins | sample PanSoiMetaPlot_1_FD_109646 | JGI IMG/M metagenome (GOLD analysis project Ga0126369, IMG submission 109646) | Tropical forest soil microbial communities from Panama - MetaG Plot_1 | ecosystem: Environmental > Terrestrial > Soil > Tropical forest > Bulk soil | place: Panama | collected 2016-02-17
TCACGACCGTGTTGCGGAAGTCGACCGTGCGGCCGTGGCCGTCGGTCAGCCGCCCGTCGTCGAGCAGCTGCAACAGGACGTTGAAGACATCTGCGTGCGCCTTCTCGATCTCGTCGAAGAGGATCACCGAGTACGGCCGGCGGCGCACCGCTTCGGTCAGCTGCCCGCCCTCGTCGTAGCCGACATAGCCGGGCGGCGCGCCGATCAGGCGGGCCACCGTGTGCTTCTCCATGTACTCGGACATGTCGATGCGGATCATGGCGCGCTCGTCGTCGAACATGAACTCGGCGAGCGCCCGCGCCAGCTCGGTCTTGCCCACGCCGGTAGGCCCGAGGAACAGGAACGAGCCGATCGGCCGATTGGGATCGGCGAGGCCCGAGCGCGCGCGCCGGACCGCGTTCGCCACGGCGCGAATCGCGTCGTCCTGGCCGACCACCCGGCGTCCGAGCCGCTCCTCCATGTTGACGAGCTTCTGGATCTCGCCCTCGAGCAGCCGCGTGACCGGGATGCCCGTCCACTTGGCGACCGTGGTGGCGATGTCTTCCTCGTCGACCTCTTCGCGCAGCATGCGGCCCTGCGCGTGCTGGTCGGCCAGCTGCGCATCGAGATCCTTCAGCTGCTTCTCGAGCGTCATCAGGGTGCCGTAGCGGAGCTCGGCGGCTCGGTTGAGATCGCCGCGGCGCTCGGCATCGGCCATCGCGTGACGCGTCGTCTCGATCTCTTCCTTGATCTTGCCGATCTGCGTGATGCCCTGCTTCTCGGCCTGCCACCGCGCCTTGAGACCGTCACCCTTCTCGCGAAGCTCCGCCAGCTCGGCGTCGATCTTGGCCAGGCGCTCGCGAGAGACCGCGTCCTCCTCGCGCGCCACCGACACGCGCTCGATCTGCAGCTGCATCACCCGCCGCTCGATCTCGTCGATCTCCTGCGGCATCGAGTCGATCTGCATCCGGATCCGCGCGGCGGCCTCGTCGACCAGGTCGATCGCCTTGTCGGGCAGGAACCGGTCGCCGATGTAGCGGTGCGAGAGCACGGCGGCCGCCACTAGCGCCCCGTCCTTGATCTTCACCTTGTGGTGGACCTCGTACTTGTCCTTCAGGCCGCGCAGGATCGCGATCGTGTCCTCGACCGAGGGCTCGCGGACCATGACCGGCTGGAAGCGCCGCTCGAGGGCGGCGTCCTTCTCGATGTGCTTGCGGTATTCGTCGAGCGTCGTCGCGCCCACGCAGCGGAGCTCGCCGCGCGCGAGGGCCGGCTTGAGCATGTTCGCGGCGTCGACCGCGCCTTCGGCGGCGCCCGCGCCCACGAGCGTGTGGAGCTCGTCGATGAAGCAGATGATCCGCCCGTCGGACTCCGTGATCTCCTTGAGGACGGCCTTCAGCCGGTCCTCGAATTCGCCGCGGTACTTCGAGCCCGCCACCAGCGAGCCGATGTCGAGCGCCACGAGCGTCTTGCCCTTCAGCCCCTCGGGGACGTCGCCGGCGACGATGCGCTGGGCGAGCCCCTCGACGATGGCCGTCTTGCCGACGCCCGGCTCGCCGATCAGGACCGGGTTGTTCTTGGTGCGGCGCGAGAGCACCTGGACCACGCGCCGGATCTCCTCGTCGCGGCCGATGACCGGGTCGAGCTTGCCGCGGCGCGCGAGATCGGTGAGGTCGCGCGAGTAGCGCTGGAGCGCCTGGTACTTCTCTTCGGGGTTGGGGTCGGTCACCCGCTGGTTGCCGCGAATCTCGACGAGCGCCTTGTAGATGGCCTCGGCGTTGACGCCGGCAGCGGCCAGGGCGCGACCCGCCGCGCTGTCGCGGTCCTGCGCGAGCGCCAGCAGCAGATGCTCGGTCGAGACATACTCGTCCTTGAGCCGCTCGGCCTCCTTCTGGGCGCGCTCGAGCGTCTTCTGCGCGCGCTCGCCCAGATACTGGCCGCTCCCGCCGCGCACCGCCGGCAGCTTGCCGATCGCGGCCTCGAGGTCACGCTGGATCGCGTCGGGGCGTGCGCCGAGCTTGGCCAGCACCGGGCCCACGACGCCTTCGCGCTGTTCCAGGAGCGCCGAGAGCAGATGCTCGGGCTCGATAGCCTGATGATTGTGCTGGTCGGCCTTCGACTGCGCCGCCTGCAGGGCTTCTTGCGCCTTCACCGTGAACTTGTCGAGTCTCATTGCTCCGCTCTTCCTTTTTCTGTGATGCGTCTGGTCAGCCCAGGTACGCGCGCGGGTTGTCGGCGCGCAGCGCCTTGAGCTGCTCGTACAGCTCGCGTTCGGCCGGCGTCACGTCGCTCGGCATCACGATCTTGACCGCGACGAGCTGATCGCCGGCGGCGCCGCCCTTGAGACGCGGCATGCCGTATCCGGGCAGCCTGAACATGCGTCCGCTCGACGTCGCGGGCGGAATCTTCATCGACACCTTGCCGCGCAGGGTCGGCACTTCCAGTGTCGTCCCGAGCGCTGCCTCGGGCGCCGTCACCGGAAGCGTCAGATGGATGTCGTCGCCCTTGCGCTCGAAGAACGGATGCGGCGCCACCGTGACGCTCAGGTAGAGGTCACCGCGCGCTCCGGCGGCGCCGGCGCCTTCACCGGCGACGCGGACACGCTGGTCGCTCTTCACGCCCGCGGGAATCTTCACGTCGACCTGACGGCGCACCGCCTGCGCGCCGCTGCCCCCGCACGTCGGGCACGGCTGGCGCTTGACGTGTCCCGAGCCGTGACAGGTCGGGCACGGCTCCTCGAGGTCCATTGCGAACGTTTTGCGTGTGCCGTGAAAAGCCTCGTCGAGCGAGATCTCGAGTCCGGCCTGCACGTCGCTGCCGCGCGCGCTCCGGGCGCCGCCCTGGAAGAGGTCCTCGAGCCGAACCCCTTCGCCGCGCGGTCCTCCGCGCCCGCCCATGTCACCGAAGATCGTGCGGAAGAAGTCGGAGAAGTCTCCGGCGCCTCCGAGGTCGCCGTACTCGACCCTGAACCCTCCACTGGGACCGCCGGGCGGGGCCTGCGCGTAGCGCTGCCAGTCCGGACCGAGCGAATCGTAGCGGCGGCGCTTCTCGGGATCGGACAGGACCTCGTAAGCTTCGTTGATCTCTTTGAAGCGGTCGGCGGCGTCCTTACCCTTGGCGACGTCCGGGTGATGCTTGCGGGCGAGCCGCCGGTAGGCGGACTTGATGGTTTTGTCGTCCGCCTTACGATCGACGCCGAGAATCCGATAGTAGTCCTTGAAGTCGACGGCCATGGGTCTTACCCACCAAGGAGTATAGCAGATGATTTGAGCCTTGCACGCTAATGGTAGCCAAAGCGCCGGGCGTGAGGCATTCACGGAAAGCTATTGGCTTAGTCCAGGTTTAGCCGCGCCCTACCCGGAACGCGACGTACAGCGACATCGGGCCCCGCTGCAGTAACACGGTCAGCGGGTCCCCTTCCTTCATCTCTCGGGTCAGCCGCTCGAAGTCGGCCATCGTCTTCACGGTCTGGCCGTTGAGCTGCTTGACGACGTCCCCGCGCTGCACCCCGGCCTCGGCCGCCGAGGAGCCGTCCTCGACCCGGACCACGATCACTCCTTCGGTCGTTCGAAGGTTGAGCTGGCGCGCGATCTCGGGTGTGACCGGGCGAACCTCGAGCCCCAGCATCGAGCGGGCGCGGCCGCCGCCGGGCTTCTGCTGCTGAGCCTGGCGCTCGTCGGGGGCCTGGCCGACCTTGACCTCGAGCGTCTTCTCGCCCTGGTCGCGCCAGATCTTCACCTTCGCGCTGCGGTCCGGCGAGAAGAAGCCGACGGCGCGCTGCAAGTCGCCCGGCCCTTCCATGGGCCGCCCGTCGAACTCGAGGAGGATGTCGCCGGGCTTGAGGCCGGCCTTCGCCGCCGGGCTATCGGGCATGACCTCGTTGATCAGGACGCCCTTTGCGTCCTTCGAGCCGAACGAGCGCGCGAGCTCGGGCGTGAGCGGCTGGATCGACACACCCATCCAGCCGCGCGTGACGCGACCCTTGTCCCGGAGCTCGGTGTAGATCTTGCGGGCCATGTTCGAGGGAATCGCAAAGCCGATGCCCGAGCCGCCTTGGACGATCGCGGTGTTGATGCCGATCACCTCGCCCTGCATATTCACGAGGGGGCCGCCGGAGTTACCCGGGTTGATCGCGGCGTCGGTCTGCAGGAAGTCGTCGAACGGGCCCTGGTCGAGCTGGCGGGCCTTGGCGCTGATGATACCGGCCGTGACGGTGGCCTGCAGACCGAACGGCGAGCCGACGGCCAGCACCCAGTCGCCGATCTGCATCCGGTCAGAGTCGCCGAGCCGGGCATACTTGAAGCTGCCCTTGCCGTCGTCGAGCTTGAGGACGGCGAGGTCGGTCTTCTTGTCGACGCCGATCACCTTCGCCTTGTGCTTGCCGCCGTCGAGCGTGACGACCTCGATCTCGGTGGCCCTGTCGATGACGTGCGCGTTCGTGAGCGCGATGCCGCTCGGGTCCACGATGACGCCGGACCCGAGGCTGCGCTGGGGGATCCGCTCGGGCACCTCGCCGAAGAAGCGGCGGAAGAACTCTTCGCCGAAGTATTCCTCGAACGGCGTCCGGCCCTGAGGCCCGGGTCCGGATGTCCGCGAGACGGTGTTGACGTTGATCACGGCCGGCCTGATGGCGTCGGCGACCGACGCGAAGGTGCCTCCCTGGGGAGGCATCTGGACCGGTAGGATGGGGATCGGGGCGACGGGCGCCTGCGACTGCGCCACGAAGATGGGGCGGCCGAGCTCGGCGCGGGTCGCCGAGAACGCCCCCAGCCCAACACCCGCCACCAGCGCGATCGCGAGGGCCGCGAGGAAGGTCCGTCGCTTCAGCTGCATCGTCATCGTCCGCTCTCCATCGTCGTCTCACCGGCGAGGGCCCGACGGAGCCGTTCGCCCTCCAGTGTCTCGGTGCGCTTGAGCTCCTGCGCCGCCGACACTAGGATGGCCTTCTTCATCGTCAGCATCCCTCGGACCCGGTCGTGAGTGCGATCGAGGATGGCCCGCAACTCGGCGTCGATCGTCCGAGCGGTTTCCTCGCTGTATTCGCGCTCGCCGCCCATTCCGGTGCCCTTGAGAAAGAGCGGCGTGTGCTCACCGAACGTGGCGAGCCCGACCCGCTCGGACATCCCGTACTTGGTCACCATGAGGCGCGCGATGTCGGTGGCCCGTTCGAGGTCGTTGTGTGCGCCCGTCGAGACCTCGCCGTACACGAGCTCCTCGGCCACGCGCCCGCCCAGCAGCACCGCGATCCGGTCCTCCAGCTCGCTCCGCGTCATCAGGAAGCGCTCCTCGGTCGGCAGCTGGTAGGTCATCCCGAGCGCCGCGATCCCGCGCGGGATGATCGTGACCTTGTGCACCGGGTCGGCGTGAGCGACGGAAGTCGCGACGAGCGCGTGGCCCATCTCGTGGTGCGCCACGATATCCCGTTCCTTCTCCGACAGAACCCGACTCTTCTTTTCGAGTCCCGCCACGACGCGATCGATCGCTTCTTCGAAGTCGGCCATCTCGACGGCGTTCTTCTCTTTGCGCGCCGCCAGCAAGGCCGCCTCGTTGACGATGTTCGCGAGGTCGGCGCCGGCGAAGCCGGGAGTGCGCGCCGCGATCACGCCGAGGTCGATACCCGGTGCCAGGACAACCGCGCGGGCGTGCAGTCGCAGAATCGCCTCGCGGCCGCGAAGATCCGGCTTGTCGACGACCACCTGGCGATCGAAGCGGCCCGGCCGCAAGAGCGCCTGGTCGAGCACCTCGGGCCGGTTCGTGGCAGCCATGATGATCACGCCCTTGGAGGAGTCGAAGCCATCCATCTCGGCCAGGAGCTGGTTGAGTGTCTGCTCGCGCTCGTCGTGGCCCCCGATGAACCCCGTGCTGCCCGCGCGCGACTTGCCGATCGCGTCGAGCTCGTCGATGAAGATGATGCACGGAGCCTTGTCCTTGGCCTGCTCGAACAGGTCGCGCACGCGCGCGGCGCCCACGCCCACGAACATCTCGACGAACTCCGAGCCGGACAGAGTGAAGAAGGGGACGTCCGCCTCGCCGGCGACGGCGCGCGCCAGCAGGGTTTTCCCGGTGCCGGGAGGACCGACCAGGAGCACGCCCTTCGGGATCCGGCCGCCGAGCCGCTGGTATTTCTTCGGGTTCTTCAGGAAGTCGACGATCTCGACCAGCTCGGCCTTGGCTTCGTCCACCCCGGCGACGTCGTCGAACGTCGTCTTGAGCTCCTTGCGGTCGAAGATCTTGTGCTTGGACCGCCCGAACGACAGGGCCTGCGTCGGGCCGCCGCCGACACGCCGCATCAGGAACATCCAGATGCCGACCATGACGCCGAGCGGGATGATCCAGCCGAAGAAGAGGTCGCGCACGAACGTCGATTCGATGCGGCCGGTGAACTCGACCTTGTGCTTCTCGAGCTCGGCGACGAGCGGGGCTTCGTCCACGCCTGGGATGCGGGTGACCGTGAACACGCGCACCTCGGCGTCCGAGCCGAGCCACTGGCGGAGGCGATCGCCCGGCCCGCTCGGCGGGTTCGGCAGGGCCTCGGGTTTCGCGATGCCCTGGATCACCTTCTCGGTCAGGGCGACTTTCTCGATCTTGTCCCCGCGGACGAGATCGAGGAACTTCGACATGGGGATCTCAACGGTGCGAGGGGCCTGGAGCCACGACTGGAGCAGGAGAAGGACCATCGCCGCGACCAGCACGTAGGCCAGCGAGAACTGGATGCGCTGGTTGAGCCGCGGCCTCATTCGTGTCCCCATCAGCCATGCTAGCTTTGGGGGTGCCGAGTGTCAAACATCCAGCCTCTTTTCGCTTGACACTTCAAGCCCTTTGGCCTAAAAGTTGGCCCTGATCGCTCCTGTGAAACTGAGAACAAGCTCGTCTCTCGCGAGGGTCCACCAACACCGTTGCGAGTTTCTGGTTCGGTAGTCGACGCGAAGAAGCGCCGTGCGGTTCGCCGGGGTGCCTGGACGGCTCTGGCCGTGGTGGCGCTCCTCACCCTCTTCTCGGCGCTCCCCGCTCTCGCCCAGGACGCCGCCAAGGAGCCCGCGTACCGCGCGTTCCCGCTGATTGGCTCGCGCCTGGCGGTGTGGGCGATCGCCCAGCTCCACCTGAACTTCGCGGCTTTCATCCTCGGCGTGCCGATCTTCGCGGTCATCATCGAGGCGATCGGCTGGCGGACGCGCGACGCTCAGTACGACTGGCTCTCGCACGAGCTGGTCAAGCTGACGTTCACGGCGTTCTCGACGACCGCGCTGCTCGGCGCGCTGCTCCTCTTCCTCTTCATCGGCTACTACCCGAAGTTCTGGGCGTACATGACGTCGATCTTCTTCCCGACGTACGGGATCTACGCGGCCCTCTTCTTCCTCGAGACCTTCACGGTCTACATCTGGTACTACGGCTGGGACTGGCTCAGCGGCTCTCGCAAGTGGATCCACGTCAGCCTCGGCGTGCTGTCAAACGTGTTCGGCACCGCGATCCTCCTGGTCGCCAACTCCTGGGTGACGTTCATGATCTCGCCGGCCGGCGTCGACGACTCCGGCGCCCTGAAGGGCTCGGTGTGGGCGGCGATCAACAACTTCACCTGGATGCCGATCAACATCCATCGGCTGATCGCCAACATCGTCTTCGGCGGCACCATCGCGGCGGCGTACGCGGCGTTCCGCTTCCTCGGCGCCAAGACCGATGAGGAGCGCGCCCGCTACGACTGGATGGGGTACATCGGCAACTTCGTCGCGCTCTCGGCGTTCATCGTCCTGCCGTTCGCCGGTTACTACCTCGGCCGCGAGATCTACGCGTTCAACCAGACCATGGGCATCACGATGATGGGCGGGTTCATGTCCTGGCTGTGGATCATCCAGGCGATCCTCATCGGCGTGCTGTTCATGGGCTCGAACTATTACCTCTGGCTCGGCATGGAGCGCATCCCCGGCTCCGAGCGCTACCGCCGCTACGTCCCGATGCTCATCGGCATCCTCGCCTTCGGCTTCATGGTCTGGGCGACGCCGCGCTCCATGGTGATCACGCTCGACGAGGCGCGCGCGATGGGCGGCACGCATCATCCCGTCTTGGGCTTCCTCGGTGTCATGTCGGCGAAGAACACCGCCGTCAACATGATGATCCTCACGACGTTCCTGTCGTTCGTGCTCTACCGGCGCGCCAACAAGGTATCGACGAAGCCGTGGGTCAAGACGGGCATGCTGATCCAGTGGGCGGCGCTCGGCGTCGCCGCGGCGATCGTCATCTTCTTCGGCGTGTACGGCTACTTCGTCGAATCGCTCGTGCGGATCGGGTTCTCGGTCTACCAGGTCATGGCGGTGCTCGGCGCCATCGTCGTCGTGATGGCGGTCGACATTCCCATGTTCAAGGGCGCGCGCTCCACCGGCGCGATCCGGTGGGGCACGATCGCGCCGCGCTCGCAGTACGTGCTCATCTTGCTCGCGGTCACCTTCACCTGGCTGATGGGGCTGATGGGCTTCGCGCGCTCGGGCATCAGGCAGCACTGGCATGTCTACGGGCTCATGCGCGACAACTCGGTCGACGCGGTCACGCCGGCGATCGGGTACGCGGCCAACATGATCACCGTGGTCACGATCGCGTTCTTCTTGCTCGTGCTGTTCGTCTTCTGGCTCGGCGGCCTCGGCGAGAAGGGCAAGGCCGAGGCGCACGGCCACGCGGCGCCGATCATCGCCGGCGGTAGCGACCGCCACTAATAGAGCCATGCGCGTCCCGGTTGCGGTGAAGGTGGGTGCGTTCGCGCTGGTCGTGATGGGCACCTATACCTACTACGCGAACTCGATTCCACAGATCCAGTCCAAGCCGCCCGCCGAGCTCTCGCTCGAGGGCGGCAACGTGACGACGGCGCAGCTCGTGAAGGCCGGCGAGGAGATCTTTCACACGAAGGGCACGTGCGAGATCTGCCATCGCATCGGGCAGAAGGGTACGCGCGCGCCGGACCTGGCCGGCATCGGCGCCCGCGCCGGGAAGACGAAGCCGGGGATGAGCGCGAAGGCCTACATCATCGAGTCGCTGCTGCAGCCCGGCGCCTATCTCGTCGAGGGCTACCCGAACATCATGCCGCAGGTCGACAAGCCGCCGATCGCGCTCAACCGCTCCGAGCTGTGGGCCCTCACGGCGTTTCTCGAGTCGCAGGGCGGCACGCCCGACGTGAAGCTCGACGACATCCCGAAGACGGCGGGCGCGGCGGCCGCCGGCGGCGCGCCGGCCGAGGTCAAGATTCCCGGCGATCCGAAGGCGGGCGAAGCCGTGTTCACGGGCAAGGGCGGCTGCATCGCCTGCCACAAGGCCGGCAAGATCGGCGCCTCGCCGGTCGGTCCCGACCTCTCGCAGATCGCGAAGATCCAGACGCCCGACTACATCATGAAGAAGATCCTCGATCCGGCCGGCTCGGGCACGGTGGCGGGCTTCCCGAAAGGCGTGATGCCACCGATGTTCGGCCAAACCCTGACAGCGAAGGAGTACACGGATCTGGTCTCGTTTCTGTTGACGCTCAAGTGACGGCATGAACCTTCTCCGCTCGCGCTTCGTCCAGGCGGTCCTGGTCCTCGTCGTCGCGTTCCTGATCTTCCGCTTCGGCATCCGGCCGCCGGCGCCGTGGAGCGTCTTGACGCTCTACATGTCGATCGTGCTTCTGGCGGTGCTGGTGTACGTGTCGTCGGACTCGGACTCGTGGCGCAACTTCATGCGGCCGATCCGGTCGACGTTGGTCGCTCCAGACAAGCGCTTCACACGGCTCGTGCTGATGATCGTCTTGCCGCTGCTGCTCGGCTACTACGCCTACACGCAGGCGGCCGCCAAGCCGCAGGCGCCGCCGGAGCTGCGCGCCGTCCATCCAGCGCCGCCCGGCTCGATCCAGTTCCGCGGCAAGGAGATCCAGATCACGGGGCTCGACAACCCGCTCCGCAAGGATCAGGCCGCGTTCAAGAAGCACGTCGCGGCAGGCGAAGAGATCTACATCCGCAACTGCATGTACTGCCATGGCGACAACCTCGACGGGAAGGGGCACTTCGCGTACGGCTTCAACCCGCCGCCCGCGAACTTCCAGGACCCGGGCACGATCGGGATGCTCCAGGAGGCGTTCCTCGTCTGGCGGATCGCGGAGGGCGGGCCCGGACTGCCCAAGGAGTCGACGCCCTGGAACTCCGTGATGCCGGCGTGGGAGGA
>Ga0126369_10004590_pt1 | contig 10147 bp, 9 predicted proteins | sample PanSoiMetaPlot_1_FD_109646 | JGI IMG/M metagenome (GOLD analysis project Ga0126369, IMG submission 109646) | Tropical forest soil microbial communities from Panama - MetaG Plot_1 | ecosystem: Environmental > Terrestrial > Soil > Tropical forest > Bulk soil | place: Panama | collected 2016-02-17
AGCCGCGGTCGCCGACGCCCCGCCTTCGAACTGGATGACATTGGCATCGATGCAGCGCTTGGCGAAGAAGCCAAGATCCTTCGCGACATAGGGCGAGGTGTGCACCACATTGGGCGGCGCGACCGACACGCCGATGTTGATCTTTCGCATCGTGCTGCAGCTTTGTGCCGCCGCCTCGCGGTTTGCCGCATCCGCGAGCGCAACGCCGAGCACGGCCAGCACCAATAGACAAATCAATCGAGACCGGTTCGTCATAACGTCTTCCCGTCGGCTCCCCCTCTGCGCCCCCGCGGATTTAGTCCTCTTGCGACGCCGCGGTCCAGGGCGCCACATATTTCTCGGCCACACGCAGCAGCGCCGTGAGCGTCACGCCCAAAATGCCGAGCGTCACGATCGGCACGAACATCTTGTCGACCTGGTAGGTGCTCGCGGTGCGCACGATCAGGTAACCGATGCCGGAGATGGCGGTGTAGAGATCGGCGAGAACCATGCCGATCAATCCGCGTCCGAGCGCCAGCCGCAATCCCGTCACGATGAACGGCAGGGAGGCTGGAAGCACGATATTCCACCAGAGCTGACCTTCGGAGCAGCGGAAAGCGCGACCGACTTCCAGGAGCTTCGGATCGACGCTTTTGACCCCTTGATAAGTATTGATCACCATCGGGAAGAACGCGAACAGAAACAGGATGATCACCTTCGCCGTGGTGTCGAAGCCGGCCCACAAGACGATCAGCGGAACGAGCGCCACCGAGGGAATGGAATAGAGGAAGGTGATGTAGACGGTGAGCGCAACATCGAGCACCCAGAAGCGGACAAGCAGGAGTCCGATGCCGACCCCGAGCATGACCGCGAACGCGAATCCGATCGCCAGCACGACGAGGCTCGGCCACAAGTAGGTCCACAACTCGCCGCTGAGCACCATGTGATAGGCCGCCACCACCACCTTGCTCGGCGAAGTAAACAGCACCGGGTCCACGTTCCAGGCGGCGATCTCCCACAACGTGAGCGCGATGGCGAGCGAGGCGAGCCGGATGATGAAATCGATGAGACGGCGGCGATGTCTGCGCGCGGCGGCGACCTGCTCGGCGCGCGCCTGCTCGCCGGAGACATCGGCGGGCTCTGCGGCGAGTTCGGCGCGCGCTCGTTCGATCGCGGTCATGCAACCTGTCTCCCCGCACGCAGATTGGGCTTGGCGGCATGAAGCTGATGCCAGATGTGCACGCGAATTTCCGCGAAGCGCGGATCGGACCGCACTGCATCCGCATCGCGCGGCCATCCGAACGGCATGTCGAGCACCTCCTTGACGCGCCCCGGACGCGCGCTCATCACCGCGATGCGGTCGCCCAACAAGATCGCCTCGTCGATGGAATGGGTGATGAACACCATGGTCTTGCGCTCGTCCGGTCGCTCCATAAGGGAAAGGAGTTCCTCCTGCAGGATCTCGCGCGTCTGTGCATCGAGCGCGGCGAATGGCTCGTCCATCAACAGGATCGACGGGTTCATGACAAGGGCGCGCACTAACCCAACGCGCTGCTGCATTCCCCCCGACAGCTGGTAAGGGTAGTGGCCTTCGAAACCGGCGAGCCCGACCAGGTCCAGGTAATGCGTGACCCGCGTTTTGATTTCAGCGCGCGGCACCCCTGCCACAGCTAGCCCAAAGGCCGCGTTGTCGTAAACGGTTTTCCACGGCAGCAGCCCGAAATGTTGAAAAACCAGGGCAATCCCGTCCGGCGGCCGCACCCCAACCGGCTTGCCATGGACGAGAAGGGTACCGCTGCTGAGATCGGTCAGGCCCGCAATGCAGCGCAACAGCGTGGTCTTGCCGCAGCCGGAGGGACCCACGACGCACATGATCTCGTTGCGTCTGACCGCGAGCGATAACTGATGGAACGCCACCACGGCGCCGTCGAGGAAAAGCTTGCTGGCGCCCTCCGCGAGGATAGCTGCATCACCGGCTGTGTGCGCGCCTGCCATGCGTTCCTCGTTCATGCCACGTGTGAGGCCTAATACCAGCAGCCGTTTAAACCGACCGGTCGGCTGTCATTGTCGGGCTTGACCCGGCAATCCATGCGCTTCGCAAAAGACTTTTGCAAAGACGATGGATGCGCGGCCACCAGCGCGTTTACGCGCGTCTTCGACGCGCTTCTGCCCGCGCAATGAGTCAAGAACAACTCCCGCCGGTATAACCTTCCTCAGTCGGGTCGTGCCAAGTCTCGGGAAAAAAAGTGCCCGACGCAATGCGAGCTTGCGCAACTGCGCGCGTATAGCGATGCGTGCACCGGTCGAGCGCGGCCGCTCTATGGTTTGGCGGCGATCTGCTGCAGCAGCGGGCTCCATTGCCGCTGCTGCTCCTGAATGAAGGCGCTGACCTCGGCGGGGGACATTGCAAGCGGATAGCTGCCGCGGCCGGCGAGCTGTGCGCCAAGCGTCGGCTCGGTGATCACTTTGCGCAGGTCCTCGCTGACCTTGTGCACGATCGCCTCGGGCGTGCCGACCGGCGCCACCAGCCCTTGCCAGCCCATCGCCTTGAAGCCGGGCAGAGTTTCCGCAACCGTCGGCAGATTGGGGAAGTCGGGCAGCCGCTGCGCCGATGCGACCGCGAGCGGTTTGAGGTTTCCGCCTTGGATTGCTCCGGCGAGGCCGGAATAGCCCTCGATGATCAGCGGGATGCGGCCGCCCATGATGTCGTTGAGGGCATGATTGGGACCGCCGGAATAGGGCACCAGCAGCAATTTGATGCCGGCGCGCAATTGCAGCAATTCGCCGGTCAGATGCGTGAGCCGTCCAATGCCGGTGGTGGCATACGAGATTTCGCCGGGTCTTTGTTTTGCAAGCGCAATCAATTCCGGCAGCGTCGCAACGCCAAGGGAAGGCGCCGCCGCGACAAACATCGGCTGCTCCGTCAGCGAGCCGATCGGGGCAAAGTCGCGCGGCAGCTCCAAGGCGGTGTTGGCCGCCTTGCCGGGCGCCGGCAGGAACACCGAGAGCGCCGGCATGTAAAGCGTGTACCCATCGGGCGCAGCCTCGGCCGCGACGCGGGCGGATATGGCGCCGCCGGCACCAGGTTGATTGACCGGCAAGACCTGTTGTCCCCAGATGTGGGCGAGCCGATCGGCGACCAGCCGCAGCGTGACATCAACCGCGCTACCGGGGGCCGAATCCGAGATGATCTTCACCGGCCGCGGCGGATAGTCCTCGGCATGCGCCGGTTCTGAAAGATGGGCCGAGAGCGCCAGCAGCGCGAGCGACAGCGTGAGCCGGAGCATTACTCTTCTCCGATGTTTCTCTGACGAGATACTATCACCAGGTCGACCATGCGGCATGAGACGAGAGGACACAGGCGGCCGGCGGCGGACAATGCCAAGATGTCCATGATAGCCCTCAGGCAGCGACCTTCATATCGAGGGGGCGCCCGGGAATGATCCGCCCTCCCCCCTTCCGCGCCGAACATATCGGCAGCCTCGTGCGGCCGCCGGAACTGCTGCGCGCGCGAGCAGCACGTGGCCGGCAAGCTCGATCATGCGGCGCTATTCGCAATCGAGGAATGCCGCCATTGTCCGCGTGGTCAAGCTGCAGGAAGAGGTCGGCTTGCAAGTGGTCACCGACGGCGAGTTCCGCCGCGGCAGCTATTCCGATGCATTCACCAGGCCGGCATTTCCGGCGTCAAAGTCGAAATGACTGAAGAGGACGGCTGGTCCGGTTCGCAAAGCCATGGCCACCGCATGGCGCGGCGCATCCCAATTGTCGTCGGCCGCATTGCCTGGAATGGGCCGCAGAACGCGGACGATTTTCGCTTTCTCAAGTCGCTGGGCACCCGCACGCCGAAGATCACGCTCCCGGGCCCTTGCTATATTCATTATCGCGCAGGGCGAGCCAACATCAGCCGCGACGTTTATCCCGATCTCGACATTTTCTGGTCCGATCTGGTCGAGGCCTACATCCCGGAAATGCGCTCGCTCGCGCAGGCTGGTTGCCGCTATCTGCAGATCGACGAGACGTCGCTGGTGAAACTTGGCGATCCACGCGTGCGGCGGTTGCTGGCAGAGCGCGGCGACGACTGGCGCGATCTTCTGCAGGGTTATGTCGGCGTCATCAATGCCGTCGTCGCAGGTGCGCCGGACGGGATGACCGTCGGCATTCACATTTGCCGCAGCCAAGATCCGAATTGGCAAGCTGACGCGGGCTATGATGCCATCGCGGAGCCTCTGTTCAACGCGTTGAGGCTCGAGAACTACTTTCTCGAATATGACAATGCGCGGGCCGGAACATTCGCACCGCTGCGAGCGGTGCCGGCGGGAAAATTCGTGGTGCTCGGACTCGTCGCCTTCAAAACATCCGAGGTGGAGAGCGTCGATTTCCTTATGCGGCGGATCGAGGAGGCAAGCCGTTATATCGACCTCGAGCAACTGGGACTGAGCCCGCAATGCGGTTTTGCCACCAGCGCGGCCGAGCACGTCACCGTCACGGAGGAGGTCGAGCGCACGAAGCTCGCGCGAGTGGTTGAGGTCGCGCGGCGGGTGTGGGGCAGTGCGTAAGGCGCAGTCGCGCGTCGCGCTCAGCGATCTAAACGGGCCAGGTCTCCAACCGAAAAGCGGAGTCCCAGAACATCCACTCGAGCTGGGCGGCGCGGGTAAAAGCCGCATGCATGCGCGCATCGAGAGAGGCGGCCACACCGGCGGCGGCCGCGTCGGCGGCTGCGATCACCGCGCGCACGGCGGCATGGAATTCTTCGCCCGCGTAGGTATCGATCCAGGCTTGGTACGGATTGGCCGGCGCCGCGCGCGCGTGGATGTCGCGGCCCACCTCCGCGTAGATCCAGAAGCAGGGCAGCAGCGCGCCGAGCAGCACTTCGTACGGCTCCGCATAGGCGGTGGCGAGAAGATAAGAAACGTAGTGGTGGCAGGCCGGCGATAATGGGGTTTGTGCGAAGACGTGCGGGGTGATGCCATATTGCTTGAAAAAGGAGCCGTGCAGCGCGCGTTCGACGACGAGGGCGCCTTCCGCCGCTTTGGCGAACTGCACGACGCGGTCCGGATCCGGCGCCTTCGCCGCTGCCAGTGTCAAAGCGCGTCCGAAGCCGATGAGGTAATGGGCATCCTGCGTAATGTAGTGCTTGAACCGCGCCTCGCTCAGCGACCCCGAGGCGAGCTGCGCGTTGAACGGCATCGTGCGGATGGTCTCGTAGACCGCGAGATTGCGATCCCAAGCTTCGCGCGAGAAGAGATTTGTTCCGCTCATGGCCCCGGCCGTGCGTGATTTGCCGGTTTTATTATACAGCCGCCCGGGGGAGCTGGCGGGCTTCAACCCGCGCCGCGCCGGCCCCCTGTTGCTGCGGTGTGCGAGAAGCTCTCTTAATCGCATCGCGAACGAGGAGTCCGGTTCCACGGATCGGCAGTCCAGTGTTGCGATGAAGACACGCGCCTGACGGCGCGCGACCCGTTAAAAAAACGCGGCGCGTAACCCAACCATCTGCTTATGGGTCGGCATGAAACTCGATTAAACAGTTAATCGTGTCGATCCACCGCAATCGGTAGTTTCTGCTACCCTCGCACGCTGTTCTCTCTGTGGTATTATGATCTTGCTGGAATGGGATGTGCCATGCGAGCTACTGCCGAGTGGCTAGCATCGATCGGCCTGGAAAGTACGCCCAACGCTTTGCCGAGAATGCCATTGACCTCTCGGTCGTCTGCTATCTGACGGAGGAGGACCTTAAGGAGCTCGGCGTGCCGCTCGGGCATGGCCGCAAAATGTTGCACGCCATCGCGGAGCTTAGTGCGGCGGCTGCTGTGAAGGGCTTGGCAGCAAGTGAACCGTTACTTCGGGATGGGGCCGAGCGACGTCAACTTACAGTAATGTTTTGCGATCTGGCGGGCTCTACAGCCCTTTCGGGACGTCTCGATCCTGAAGATTTGCGAAAGGTGATGCTCACTTATAACGCCTGCGTCACTGACGTCATTCGCGGGTACAAGGGCAAGATCGCCCGCTACATGGGGGATGGCGTGCTCGCTTATTTCGGCTACCCCCACGCGGATGAGGATAACGCCGCGCAGGCAACGCGTGCGGGACTCGCTCTGGTCGACGCCGTCACCAACCTCCGGACTGACGTTGGAGCCGAGCTACAGGTTCGCGTTGGCATTGCCACCGGAGTGGTGGTTGTGGGTGATCTGATCGGAGACGGCACGGCTCGCGAGCAGGCGGTCGTTGGTGAGACCCCGAACTTCGCTGCGCGCCTGCAGACGCTCGCCGAGCCCGGTACGGTGCTGATCGATGCGAATACGCACCGGCTCGCTGGAGGCCACTTCGATTATCGCGATCTCGGCCCTTGCGCGGTGAAAGGCTGGGCGGAGCCGGTGCCGGTTTGGCAGGTGCTCGGAAAGAGCGGCGTAGAGAGTCGCTTCGAGGCGATGCACAAGAGCGAGCTACCGCTGCTGTTCGGACGCGAAGAAGAGATAGAGACGCTGTTGCGCCAGTGGCGACATGCCATGCAGAAGGGCGGCCGGGTAGTAGTGCTTACAGGGGAGCCGGGGATTGGCAAGTCGCACATTGCACTCGCGCTTGATGAGCGGCTCCAGAGTGAACCGCATATCACTTTGCGCTATTTTTGCTCTGCGCATCATAGTAATAGCGCTCTCTTCCCGATTATTGGTCAGCTCGAACGTGCTGCCGGATTTGAGCGTGGCGACTAGCCGGCGGAGAAGATGTGCAAACTTGAAGCTCTGGTTGCGCAATCGACGGCGGATCCGAAAGATGTGGCGATTTTCGCCAACCTTTTCGCATTGCCGGACAGCGATCGGGTCCGCTGCGCCAGCTGAGCCCGCAGAAGCGGAAGGAGAAAACGCTAGCAGCGGTAGCAGCTCAGCTCGATGGTTTGGCGGCAAGCCAGCCGGTCTTGATCATTTTCGAAGACGTTCACTGGATCGATCCGACATCGCTCGAGCTGCTCGCCGCCACAATTGAGCATGTGCCACGGCTCCGGGTACTGATGATTATCACCGCGAGAGCTGAATTCACGCCGCCCTGGGCGAATCACCCTCACGTGACGACGATCCAACTCGCGCCTCTTGGCCGGCGCGACGGCGCCGCATTGGTCGAGCGGGTGACGGGCGGCAAGGCACTGCCGAAGGAACTGATGGAAGAAATTCTCGCTCGTACCGATGGCGTGCCTCTGTTCGTTGAGGAACTGCGTGCCGCGCCTGGCGCAGCTCGGCTATGATGTTTGCATAGTCGAGCGGCGAAGTGTGACGTAGTTCACACCTCAGTCGCGATTCCCGGTCCAGAGTCCGGCACTCCAATTTAGATTCGCACAGGCAGGGAGGCTTCAATGCGACGCGCAGTGATATGCGTTATCGCCGGGCTCGCCGCGGTGGCGATAGGCGTTTGGCTGAACTATGCTACTAGCAAGTCCGCGACGGAAACTTCTGTCTCGAAAGCCACATTGACACCTGCAATATCCATTTCCCTCTCGAAAGCCACAACGACGCCTCCAATATCTATTTGGGAGATGCACAACCAGGCGCACTTAGAATTTCTTCCAGTGCAGGAAATCGAGGATCAAAGCTTAGTTTTCGCTGGGCAGCCTAGCAAGAACGATTGACGGCGGGCGGCATGTCAGGCTGAAGGGTCGATAGCTAAAGCCTATCGCCGCCTGTCTCAGCCTTTTTGGTTGCGCGTCTCACGCTTTGAGATACTGTCGGGCGGCCTGGAGACTTAATCCCGCTTCTAGGCATCTCCTTTCTGGATCTTGAAGCCCCGGTCGAGTGCCGGGGCTTTTTTGCTTCCGGTGTCAGGCTCCGCACAACGAGCAAACGGAAAGAGCTAAGATAGGTACGGGCGGCTTGCTACCAGCACGATGCCAGCGCACCAGCGTCTCCGGCCGGATGATCGTCACGGCCTTGAGCACCGACGGAAACCAACGATACAGCTGGATGAAGAACAGGCGATCGCTGTTCGTGAACTGGACGCGACCGCGCACCTTGCGCTGCAGGACGATCAGCTGATGCCGGAGTGCGAAAGAACAGCCACCTGTCCAAGAGTTCCGTCTACTAGCCCTCTCATCATGGTGTGCCTGAAGGCGGAATCGTAATGAGGGCCCCCGAGACCCCGCCCTCTCTCAGTCAGGGGCGGGGTTCTCGTTCTTGCGGACTGACACGGGAATTGGTTGCGGCTAGACCGGAAATGACCGGCAAGAATCGCATCAATAACGCTATGGCCCAGGACGATTTAGAAGAACTGGCACGCAGGGCTATGCGAGCGCGGCTGCGGCACCGCCAGCGGAAGGCTCAGCCTCTGACACATAAAGTCGCTTATATCGGATGCTCGAATAGCCAGGATGCGGTCGATGGTTATCATTGTTCTCCCGGCAACCGAAATTATCTCTGGCCGAGCTACGACACTCAAGGTGGCTCCATCGACAAGTGGGCGGACGCCAGTTCTGTATACTGGACGCGTTACTCAGCGATGCTGAGAAAATACGGGCAGCCAAAATACGTCTGGGTTCAGCTTTGCGAGAGAGCGTATGAAGGGGCCTTCAACACTTACGACCAAGTCAAGATGATGATTGCTAATCTAAAACACAAATCCTCGAACGCCATCGCAGTCGTCAGCGGGATAAACGACTACTCGCCAAATCCCGGGCTGTGCGATCTCATGGGAACCGCAAGCGCAAGTAGCGCGGGCAACGGAGTTTACGACACTGAGCTGTGGGCCGATCAGTTGGTGGCCGACAAATTGGTGAGGATACGCGGCCCTTATCTTGGACCCCTGACGGCTCGACTCACGCTGAAGGATGGATGCCACCCCAACAGTGCAGGCAGGCTCCTCTTGGGAAAACAGCTAAGGAGAGTTATCGACGTTTTGCGATGAGTATGCCGAAATTCCTGGTAGCCACCAATTTTTCAAGCATGGATGGCCATGAGCCTAGCGCGCAGCCCCCTGATAAGGCGCCGCGATTTTCGGATAATTGAGGGCGCGCGCCGCCATTAACCGCCGCTGGATTGCTGGGGCTGGGTTGCTGTAGGCCGCGGTAAGCGTCATTCTCGATATCAGGATGAAATCCATTCCCCGCTGGGCGATATTGCTACTAGGGATGTACGCCGGAGCCGGGCTGCTAACCCTCGGCTTCCAGACCTATGTTCGGCTGGATCAGTGCTCAGGCTACACTCCCTGCACAATCAGTATTGCAAAAGGGGTTGCCTGGTCCGCACTTTGGCCGGCGTCTTGGCCCGTCTATGTGGTCGGCCTCAAACGTGCTCATTGAGGCTCATTTCGATCATGCTGCGGCAGGGCGCCGGGATGATGCACGATACCGGGGAGCGGCCGGCACACTGAATCCGATTATATGACGTGGCTTGCCGATGGAGCCGTCATCGGTCGCGTCTTCAAAACGCTAGCTGGGTAACGAGACTTGACACGTCGGTAATAAAGCGGCTTAAGCGCAGAGTTCCAGATTACATCAAGGCCACTGTGTGACGCGCATTTCTCTGGGTTGGACCTGTAGTTCGTATTTCGGGTGGGGTGTCTATTGTCTCAATCTTGCGCTGCAATGGTCGAAACGAAAAGAAATTGAAGCGCAATCGATCTTTCCGGTCCAGGCGGCACAGATCGAGATCGATGCACTCGCACGCCGTTCATTACTTCCGTTCTTCGAGCGCAGTGGCCGGGATATTCCCGCCGATCTATACATAGCGGCGCTGGGCAACAACTGCGAAACCTCCATCGTGAGAGCAGTGAAGGGCCCAAAGATCGGCGCGATGTTCTTCGAATGGCCGTTCTCGAAGGAAGCAATCGCGGCCACAAAGGAATACGATCTCATCATCGTCGGATCGCGCTGGAACGAGCATGTTTTACGTAGCTACGGGGTCGATAATGTTTGCACTATTCTGCAGGGCGTTGACCCGAGCCTGTTTCATCCAGGACCGAACCGCGGGCTATATCCTGGAAAGTTTCTGATCTTCTCGGGCGGCAAGACAGAGCCACGCAAGGGACAGGATCTCGTCGTCAACGCATTTCGTATCTTCGCGGAAAAGCATCCTGACGCTGTACTTGTTACTGCGTGGCATTCGCCACGGCGCATGACTCAGGGAATGGATCTCGATGTCCGCAAGGTCGCAGATCGCATTATCGACGTTGGCGCGGTTCCAAATGCGCT
>Ga0126369_10004591_pt1 | contig 10146 bp, 10 predicted proteins | sample PanSoiMetaPlot_1_FD_109646 | JGI IMG/M metagenome (GOLD analysis project Ga0126369, IMG submission 109646) | Tropical forest soil microbial communities from Panama - MetaG Plot_1 | ecosystem: Environmental > Terrestrial > Soil > Tropical forest > Bulk soil | place: Panama | collected 2016-02-17
AGTGGGGCAGCCAGAGCACGAACTCAAGCGGCAACGTCACGCTGGCGGGCGACCCGAGCGGAATGGCGCCCTACCTCCAGCAGCTGTTCAAGGGCCTCGGCACGGGCGGCGAGACCTGGTCGGGCGTGATGACGCAGTACTGCCAGGGGGTCACCACAGGTACGCAGACCTGCCCGTCAGGCAACACCCAGCATGTCGGCTACCCCACGGGCGGCGCGCTGGCCGGGGTCTGGGTGGACGAGAGCTCGTCGGCACCTGGCCAGGCCACCGCGGCCCAGATTGGCACCGAGGCGGTGCATGCCGCGGGTCATTTCGGCAACACCACGGCGGCAGCGAACAGGAATGCCCAGTACGACATCGTCTCGCCGGCCGGCACCAACCCAGACAACTACCGGGGCCAGGGGTTCTGCGCCTGGCATGACTGGAATGGCGACTCTTACGTGGGCGTGAGCTCGCCGTACGGTGACATCGCCTTCACCAATATGCCGTACGTGACCGACGCGGGTGCAGGCTGCGGCCAGAACTTCGTGAACGGTGGCGGCGCCGGCCTGCTCGACGGCGTGTCGATCGTCAACGGCCACGAGTACGCCGAGACCATCACCGACCAGAACCCGGCCGGCGGCTGGACCAATTCGTCCGGCTCGGAGAACGGCGACCTGTGCGCCTGGAACCAGGGGCCAGGCGCTCCGGCTCAGAACCTGTCGCTGACCTCGGGCACCTTCGCGATGCAGTCCACCTGGGGCAACGACGGCGCTGGCGGCGGGGACTGCGAGTTCAGCCACCCGATCGTGGGCAACGGCGGAGGCGGGAACACCGTCACCGTCACCAACCCGGGCAACCAGACCCGGACCGCGGGCACCGCCGTGAGCCTGCAGATCCACGCCAGCGACTCGGCCAGCGGCCAGACGCTGACCTACTCGGCCACGGGCCTGCCCGCGGGCCTGTCGATCAGCTCCTCCTCCGGCCTGATCAGCGGCACGCCGACGACGGCCGGAACGTCGAACGTGACGGTCACAGCTAAGGACACAACCAACGCGTCCGGCTCGGCGAGCTTCACCTGGACGATCAGCGCGGCGGGAAGCAACGCCATCGTCAACGGCGGGTTCGAGACCGGGAACTTCTCCGGCTGGACGACCAGCGGCGCGGCCACCTCGATCGTGTCCTCCGGCCAGCACTCGGGCAGCCACGCCGCCCGGGCCGGGTCCACGACGCCGACCAGCGGCAACTCCAGCATCGCGCAGCGGTTCACGGCCACCGGCACCACGCTGACCCTGTGGTACAACGTGACCTGCCCGGACACCGTGTCCTACGACTGGGCCACGGCCACGCTCAGGGACAACACGGCCAGCACCACGAGGACGATCCTGGCCAGGACCTGCGTCCCATCCTCGGGCTGGAAGCAGGTCAACGCCAGCCTGACGGCCGGCCACTCCTACACCCTCACCCTGACCAGCCACGACGACAATTACCCCGGCGACCCGACCTACACGCTGTTCGACGACGTCAGCACGCACTGACAAACCGGCCGGCCCGCGCCTTATGGCGCGGGCCGGCCGATTCCGCCGGTAGTCTCGCAATGGCCCGAGCTTTCCGGAGGAAAGAGCCATGACAGACGTATCGTTCAGGCGCCGTGCGCTCGCCCTCGTCGCCGCGGCGGCGATGTCCGGCGCACTCGCCGGCTGCTCGATCATCAGCAAGGTCAATCACGTGGTGAACACGATCTCGCAGAACAAGGCGACGATCGATCAGTTCGCCGGCAAGCTGCGGCAGGGCAAGGCCGTGCCCTTCGCGGCGACCTACGTGACGACGGGCAGGTCACCGGCCACCGTGGTGTATGCCGTCAGTCCGCCCCACGACGTAGCGTTCAAGGAGGTGCCGGGCCATAACCCGAACGGCAACCCGAGCGTGGACCTGATCATTAACCCGTCCGGCGGGTATGGCTGCTCGTCCACCTCTGGCCAGGGCTCGGGTCCCTGGCAGTGCACCAAGTTCGCGAGCGCCAAGCAGGCCGCGCAGAACCAGGTGTTCAACTTCTACACGCCCTCGCACTGGATCAACTTCCTGCTGGCCTTCTCGCTGGCCGCCGGGTTCGCCGGGGACAAGGTCAGCACGTCGACGATGTCCGTGAACGGGTTCAGCCTCGACTGCGTCGACCTGCGCGCTCCCGGGGTTCCCGGCGTCAGCACGATCTGCTCGACCTCGGCCGGAATCCTGGGCTACGTCAAGGTGGCGAACAACTCGCACATCTTCGAGATCAAGAGCTATACCGGATCGCCGTCGGCGTCGTACTTCAGGCTGCCCGCTGGCGCCAAGGTCGTCAGCCAGGGCGGCTGAGCGAGCCGGTGGGCGCGCTGACCGGACCCCGGTTGCGGCAGGTGGCGCTTGTCACCCGGGACTGCGACCAGGTGTCCGGGGAACTGCAACGGGCCTTTGGCTGGAGGGAGCCGTTTAGGGATTCCGGCGTGGGTCAGTTCGGCCTGACCAACGCGGTGTTCGCGGCGGGCGACACCTTCGTGGAAGTGGTGGCGCCAGTTCGGCCGGATACGACCGCCGGGCGGTACCTGAGCCGACGCGGCGGGGACTCCGGGTACATGGCGATCTTTCAGGTCCCCGACCTGACGGCGGCCCGGCGCCGGCTCGCCGACCTGCGCATGCGGGTGGTCTGGACCGCCGACCTGCCGGACATCGCGGCGACCCATGTGCATCCAGCCGACCTCAAGGGCGCAATCGTGTCACTGGACTGGGCCTCGCCGCCGGAATCCTGGCGCTGGGCCGGCCCAGCGTGGACCGGCGGCGGACTGCACGCCGGTGGACCAGGGCTGACCGGGCTGACCATCGAGGTCGAGGACCCGCCGACGACCGCTAGCAACTGGGCGGCCGCGCTCGGCGTTCCGTCTACTCGGGACCCAGAGATCCGTCTTGCCGACGCCGGGCAAACATTGCGGTTCGTACCCGCCAGGGCCGGTCATGGCGAGGGAATTACGGCCGTGACCATTGCCGGGCTGCCCGGCGGCCCGACGGTGATCGGCGGGGTGCGTTTCGAGGGCGAGGAAGGCTGACATGAGCGAGCTGGAGACCGGGACGGACGACCTGCGCGCGGAGATCGACGGCCGCGTCGCCGTGATCACCATGAACCGGCCCGCACGGCGGAACGCGTTCTCGGCCGCGATGCTGTCCGCAATGGGTGAGGTCCTCGCCCGGGTCGAGGCCGACGAGGAGGTCGGCTGCGTGGTGCTCACCGGTGCCTCAGGCGCCTTCTGTGCCGGCGGCGACGTGAAGGGCATGGCCGCTCGCGCCGCGGAAGGCGATGGTACGGGCCGGTCGCTGGACGCGGCCATCCACCGCCAGAGGCTGAGCCAGCGCGCCACGGCCGGCCGCCTGTGGGCCATGCCCAAGCCTACGATCGCGGCCATACCCGGCCCCGCCGCCGGGGCGGGCCTGTCGCTGGCGCTGGCCTGCGATCTGCGCTACGCGATCCCCGGCGCCGTGCTGACCACAGCCTTCGCACGGGTCGGCTTTTCCGGCGACTACGGCGGAACCTGGTTCCTCACCCGGCTGGTGGGCAGCGCAAAGGCCAAGGAGCTGTACTTCTTCTCTGAGCGGCTGAGCGCCGAGGAGGCTCACCAGCTCGGGATCGTCAACGCCATCTTCCCGGCGCCGGACTTTGAGCGGGAGGTCATGAGCCGGGCCCGCAGGCTAGCCGAGGGGCCGGCGATCGCCTACCGCTACATGAAGGAGAACCTGAACCGCGCCGTGACCGGCGAGCTCGGCGAATGCATGGACCTCGAGGTGACCCACCACGTGCACACTGGGCTCACCGAGGATCACCGCGAGGCCGCGCAGGCCTTCATGGAAAAACGCGAGCCGCGCTTCCGGGGCCGGTAGCGGCAGGTCAGCCCGCTATCTCGGCCGGCTGCGCCGATCGGCGATCTGCCGCTCGGCCTCGGCCAGTACCCGCACCACTTCGCGTCCGAAAAGGACATCGCACTCGTGCCTTACCAGCCCGGCGGCAGCGTTGCCGGCCAGTTCACCGAGCGCGATCCGCAGCATCGCCTCCGGCTCGTCCGTCCAATCCGGAGCCGCCGATCGGCCGCCGTCACCCCAGACGGCGACCTCGTACCGCTCGGTGGCCTCGGTCGCAAGCTGAGTCACCGCCACCGTGCTTGACCCGCCGCCGCCGTGGTGCAAGACCAGGTACGTCAGGTCGCCGGGTGCAGCGTCGGCGGTGACCGCGACAACTGGCCCCAGGCTCGCCCAGAGCAGGGAAATAACGTGCGGTCCGAGGTCCCAGAGCGCGCCCTTGTCCTGCCGCCACGGCGTGTTGAACGGGCTGGACTCGCGCAGGGAGGTTCCGAACCAGACCGCGTCGCCGCCTCGGGGAGGCGCGCCTTGCGCCACGTTGGCCAGCCAGGTCCGCACGTCCGGCTGGAACCTCGCGGTGAAGAACACCACCGAGGCAACTCCGGCCTGCTCGACGGCCGTGACCAGCATGTCGGCTCCGGTCAGGGAGGTGGCGATCGGCTTTTCGAGCAGCAGGTGCTTGCCGGCCCCTGCGGCCCGGACCGCGAGCTCGGCCTGCACGTGTGGCGGCACCGAGAAGTCCACCGCGTCCACTCCCGCGAGAAACTCATCGAAATCCGCGCTGGCGCGGACCCCGTACGTGGCCGCGAGCCCGGCAGCGGCGGCCGGGTCCCTGCCCCACACCGCGGCGAATTCGATGCCCGCTGCGGCTGACAGGGCGGGCGCGTGCGTGATCCGCGCCCAGTAGCCAGTCCCCACGAGGCCGACCCTCATCGTCTCTCCCTGGTGCGACGGCGTCACGACGCCGACGCCATGACATCGTCGAGCGCCCCGGCGAACGCCTCGGCAGTACGGGCGATCTCCGCCTCGGTGATCACGAACGGCGGCGAGACCTGCAGGGCCACGCCGCGAAGCAACCGCGTCAGCACGCCGCGCTCGCGGACGGCAAGGACCAGTCGCTGCCCGATCAGCGGGTCGGCCGCCCTCCTATCCGGGGAGATCTCCACCGCCCCGAGCAAGCCGGTGCCGGCCCGGACCTCCGCCACAAGCGGGTGTGCGGCGAGCGGCTCGAGGGCCGCCGCGAGCACGGGCTCGAGCTCCGCGACTCGCTCGACCAGCGCCTCGCGCTCGATCAGGTCCAGGTTGGCGAGCGCGACCGCGGCCGCCGCCGGGTGCCCGGAGTACGTGTAACCATGCCGGAACACTTCCGCCGAGCCAGGCCGCCAGAACGGCTCGGCCACCCGCCCGGCGACCAGTACCGCGCCGATCGGCAAGTATCCGCTGCTGAGCCCCTTGGCCGTGGTGATCAGGTCGGGGTCGAGACCGAACCGGCCGCTGGCGAACCAGGTCCCCACCCGGCCGAATCCGGTGATCACCTCGTCGGCCACGAACAGCACGTCATGCTTGCGGCAGATCTCGCGAACCGCTGTCAGGTACCCGGGCGGCGGCGGGTACACCCCTCCGGCGCCGATCACCGGCTCGCAGAAGAAGGCGGCCACCCGCCCTGGCCCCACCGACTCGATGGTCTTATCCAGGGCGTCCGGGTCATCCCACTGCACCTGCTCAACGAGTCCCACCAGTGGCGTGAATGCATCCCTGTTAGCCGGGATCCAGCCGAGTGAGGTTCCGTACGCGTTCATGCCGTGATACGCGTGCGACCGCGAAATGATCACCTGCCGGTCCGGCTGCCCGCACGCCCGCCAGTAGGCCCGAACTAGCTTGGCGGCGGTATCCACGGCGTCGGACCCGCCGCCAGGAGTGAGGAAGACTTTCGCCGCCGGTATCGGCGCCAGCCCGGCGATCCGGCGGCACAATGTCTCGGCGGGCGGGTTGGTGTAGTACTCGAAGGTGTGGAAGGCAGCGAGCTCCCGCATCTGCGCCGCGGCCGCCTCCGCCAGCTCGGCCCGCCCGTAGCCCACGTTGCAGTACCAAAGGCTGGCGATCGCGTCAAGGTACTCGCGCCCGGCCGCATCGACCACCGTCGAGCCGCGGCCGCCGACGATGCTGATCTTGCTCCCTGCCAGCGTGGACATCTGCGCGAATGGGTTCCACATCGCGCTGTCGCCGGGCAGGCCGGTTGGTGCCATGGCTCGACATCCTCCTATGAAGGCCGTCCAGCACAAGAATTTCCGATGATCCTGGATGTTACTGTTCGGGCATGAGTACCAGTGCGCGGGTGTTCGGGAAGGCGACGGTGATAGCGGCCGCGTGCGCGGTGGTGATCGCGGGCTGCGGCACCGCGCAGCAGTCGACCAATCCGCGCCAGGCGATCAGCCTCGCCGCGCAGACCAGTCGGCACATCACGTCGCTTACCGCGACCGAGACGATGACGATGACCAGGGCAGGGTCTGCCGCCGCCCGGTTCGGAATGAGCATCCACCTCGCGATGCGACTCAAGCCGACGCTGCTGGCCAGCGCCGATGCCACGGCGACCGCCGCCGGGCACACCTTCTCCATCCGCGAGATATTGACCAGGCACGCGATCTACATGAACATGGGCTCGCTCGGCGCGTTCCTGCACAGGCCCACGGCCAAGCCCTGGATCAAGATCAACTTGGCCCAGATCGCGAGCCGTTTCGGCCTCGCCAGGCTGTTCCGGAAGCTGGGCCAGGGCCAGCTCACGAGCAACCCCCTCGCACAGGCCCGGTTGTTCGCCGCCGCGACGCATCTCCGGCGAGTGGGAACCGGCATGGTCGATGGCGTACCGGCGACCGAGTACTCCGGCGTCCTGACGCCCTCGGCGCTCGTGAAATTCCTGCCGGCAACACAGCGTGCGGCCCTCGGGGCGGTGGACCGAGTGCTCGGTCACTCGGCCGTGCCCTTCCAGGTATGGATCGACGGCCAGAATTACATCAGGCAGCTGACCATGCGGTTGTCGGCCATGGGAATGGCCATTCGAGTGAAGCTGATTATCACCTCCGTCAACAAGCCGGTCATGATCACTCCCCCGCCCGCCAGCCAGGTCTCCACGATGCGCATCCCGAGGTTCTGACGGGGCCGCTCGACGGGGTCAGGGTCCTCGACCTCACCTCAGTGGTGATGGGCCCGCTAGCCACGCAGATACTTGGCGACCTCGGTGCCGACGTCATCACGGTGGAAAATGCCCGCGGCGACATCAACCGCACGATGAGCGCCGGACCGCTGGCGGGGTTGTCCGGGGTATCGCTGAACCTGCTGCGGAACAAGCGGAACGTGATCATCGATCTCGGCCAGCCGGCCGGCCGTACCGCCGTACTGCGGGTCGCGGCGGGGTGCGACGTGTTCGTCACAAACCTGCGGCCCGGCTCGCTCACGCGGCTCGGGCTCTCTTATGCCGACGTCGCCGCCGTCCGGCCCGACGTGATCTACTGCCAGGCCATTGGCTTTCCGTCCGACTCCGGCGCCGCGGACGATCCCGCTTTCGACGACATCATCCAGGCCGCGACCGGCGTGCCCGACGTGCTGCGCCGGGCGGGGCTCGACGCCCGACTGGTGCCGATGCTGCTCGCGGACAAGGTGTGCGGCCTCGTCGTCGCCCATTCGATCCTGGCCGCCTTGTTCCACAGGGAGCGGACCGGCACCGGGCAGCAGGTGGAAGTGCCGATGACCGACGCGATGCGGGCCTTCGTCCTCGTCGAACACGGCGGTGGCGCCATGTGCACGCCGCCGCGCGGCCCGGCCGGTTACCCGCGAATCCTGACCTCGCTGCGCGCGCCGCAGCCCACGGCCGATGGCTGGATCGCCCTCCAGCCGCATCGCGAGGAGCACTGGACAGCGTTGCTGCGCGAGGCAGGCCTGGATGACCTCGTGGGGGACTCGCGGCTGACCAACCGCGCGCTCTGGCGCGAACCAGGCTTTGGCTACGCCACCCTCGGGCGGATACTCGCTACCAAGAACACCGCGGACTGGATCGCGTTCTGCTCGCGCCACCAGATCCCCGCGGCCGCCGCGGCCAGCCTGGACGAGGTGATAGACGCGCTGCCCGAGGCCGAGCATCCGGCGGCCGGCCCATACAAGGTCATCCCGCCGCCCACGCGATTCTCCGTGACACCCGCGACGGTGCGCCGACCTGCCCCGCTGCCGGGCGAGCACACGCGCGAGGTGCTCGCCGAGGCAGGGCTGACCGATCCCGAGATCCGCGAGCTCGAGGAAGCGGGCGTGCTGCGGCTCGCCGAGGGTGCGGGCTGAAATCCGCCCGACAGCCGCCGACCGCAGGCTGAACTCCCCCCGACAGCCGCCGGTCGTTCGCCTATTTGCCAGACGGAAACTACTTGCCTAACTGGAAAGTGCAGTGATACTTTCCTATCAGGCAAGTACTTTCCTCGATCGGGAGGAGCAGGACGTGAACGACTCGAAGCCCGCCAGTACTGATGCAGCCGGTGCGCTGGCCGAGATCCAGCGCAGGCAGGCGCAGGTCATCGATGCCGTGCTGGTGCCCGGCTGGTACTGGTGGGTGGTGGCCGTCGCAATGGTCGCGATCGGCGCCGCCGCTGACACCAAGCGGCCGGTCGTGCTCGCCGTCGCGATACCGGTGGCCGTGCTGGTCATCGCCGGGCTTACCGTCGGCATGATCGTGGGCGCCTACCGCCGCGTCCAAGTGCACAGCCGCACGCTGCTCGGCGGCCGCGGCGCTATCGCGATCGTCGGCCTGGATTGGCTCGTCGTCGGGGTCGGCCTGGGCACCGCGTTCGGCCTGCGTGCGGCCGGCTCACGGATTCCTGGCACCATCGGCACCACCGCCGGCGCCGTCGTGCTCGTCATCGCCGGGCCCGCGGTGATGCGGTACCTGCGCGGGCTGATGCTCAGCCAGCGGGCCGGCGGCACCGCGTGGTCATGGCGCCGCCAGTCGGCCGGATCGATCTCAGACCCAGAGCCGGGGCCGGCAGAATGACAGCTCGCTTCGATGAGCTGATCCACGCTCCGACGCGGCTGGCGATCGTCTCGCTGCTCGCGGCGGCGCAGTGGGCTGACTTCAAGTTCCTCAGGGACGAGCTCAGCCTGTCCGATTCTGCCCTGTCCAAGCAGCTCAGCACGCTCGAGGCGGCTGGCTACGTCCACATCCGCAAGGGGTTCGTTGGCAAACGACCGCGTACCTCGGCCAGGCTCACCACGGCCGGGCGCAGGGCCTTCGAAGGGCACGTGGCGGCCCTGCAGAAGCTGGTGGCGCGCCCGATGCTCATCGTGCCGGAACCTGCTGGTCGGGGCTCTGGCCAAGGGGATCGAGGAACGCCACCACGTGCCGATTGAATAGGTCAGGCTGGTCGGCATTGCACGTGTGCCCGGCTTCAGGGAGCCGCACCAGGAGCGCGCCGGGGATCTTCGCCGCCATGTAGTCGGCCGCAGCGAGGAACGGCCGGTCACGCTCACCCACTAGCACGAGGACGGGAATCCCTACCGACGGCAACGAGTCGATGACGGCGCCGTCCTGCTGGGCGAGCATGCCGAGGGCAGCGAGCGCCAGGCCCGGCGACTGGCTGGAGACCCGCTCGGCGGTCGCGGCGGCACGATCGTTCCATTCCTGGCGAGCCCGGTCACTGCGGAATCCGGGCCCGGTCGCGCACAGCACGAGCGCCGCGACCGCCTGGGGAAAAGCCCGCCAGAACGCCAGCGACAGGTAGCCGCCGAGGGACAGCCCGCCGAGGACCGCACGGGTTGCCCCGTGCGCGTCGAGCAGCGCCGCCATGTCCGCGACGCAGGCGGCCTGGCTGTACTCGGCGGGATCGTCCGGGCAATCGCTACGCCCGTGGCCGCGCATGTCCCAGGTGATGACCCGCCGCCCGGCGGACAGCGCGGCCAGGTTCGGCCGCCACATCTGCGACGATTCGCCGTAGCCGTGGCTCAGCAGGAGCGGGAGCGATTCACCTGCCTCGCCCAAGCGGGAGGTCACGTCGTGGTAGATGCGGACGCCATCGCGATCCAGGTAGGGCATCGCCGGTCACCGCGCCAAGTGCCGGAAGGGCACGCCAACGCTGGCATCGGGTTCGCGCGGCAGGCCGAGGATCCTCTCCGCGACGATCGTGCGCTGGATCTCGTCCGTCCCGCCGGCGATGGAGATCGCGGGCACCGAGATGGCGATCTCCGCGATCACGCCGCCGAGCGGTGAGTCCGGCCCGGCGAGCATCCCAGATGCCCCAGCGATCATCGCAT
>Ga0126369_10004593_pt1 | contig 10143 bp, 7 predicted proteins | sample PanSoiMetaPlot_1_FD_109646 | JGI IMG/M metagenome (GOLD analysis project Ga0126369, IMG submission 109646) | Tropical forest soil microbial communities from Panama - MetaG Plot_1 | ecosystem: Environmental > Terrestrial > Soil > Tropical forest > Bulk soil | place: Panama | collected 2016-02-17
ACACGAGCAAAGTTTGACTCATGATGGCGCGCCGAATGCCTTGCCGGTAAATGGCGATCGCCGTGAATGCCCCCAGGATCGCAAACACGGAATGAGGCTTGACAACGAAGGCTAAGGATGAAACTACGGCTGCAACCATCAAGCGGGCGTTCGATGGAGCGTCGTAATAGCGCAAAATCGCGAATACACTCGCGAGCATTAGCATCATCATCAGTGGGTCAGGCTGAAAGCTTCGGCTCGCAATGATCCCAAAAGGAAGAAAGAGATAAAAGGCGGTACCGAAAAGGGCTGCATCTGCATCGGTTATTCTTTTACCTATAAGATAGAGAAACGCGCCGCCAATCAGCCAAAACAAGGAGGATAATAGCCGTGGAAGCCAAAAACGCTCTCCCCCGAGCAAGTGGTAACCAATTGACACTAAGAACTCCATAATCGGCGGCTCTAAAATACCCTGCTTCTGCCGGCTAAGAAATGCGACCCGTCTCTCCCGCTCAGGAATCGAAGTCGAAGAATCGAAATAGTATCCCCTAGTAATGATCAACGAACGATATTGGCGCGTGGCATGAAACTCCAATGGCGGTTCATTGATGTGATAGAGCCGGATCCCCAACGCGGCAACAAATAGGAAACTAATAATGAGCAGTCGCTTATGAAAAATCGCATGCGTTTTCTGAACTGATTCAGATGAGACTTCAGCTTGCATTGTTATGCGCTGCAGCACCTTGCGGTGCGCCTCATTGGACAATAGTGCAGCAATCAACGAAAGGAGCGAGAGACGTCCTGACGTGGGCGCGAGCTTGCGTATATGAATGAGCGCGCTTGCCTAACTCCCGCTGTGCTTCGGTTGCGAAGTGTTTCTGAGAAAGGTCCGCGAGCCTGCCGCAGCCGAGTATTTTAAATTCACTGTTCGGACAAAGACGCGTTGCGCCAGACTCGATCCTGATACGTATCTGGGAGGATAATCTTTGAAAGTATAACCCGTTTCCGTGATCTACATCGTGGCAGAAATTAGGCCGGATTAATCGGCCGCAGCAGATGAGTAGTTGTAAAGTCGAGTTCGTGAATTGGATGATCAATATGAAAGTTTTCCGTTTTCTGCTTTACATGCCTTTCAATAACGACTCATCAAAAGCCCCTCCATGCGACCGAACGCTTGACTTTAGAGGTAGCAGCCTGCAATCGATTAATAATGGATGTCTCGGAATGTTGCCCAAATGGCAAGCAAGAAACTTGTCTATACATCTCTAACTCACGAAGGCCATTCGCGCGCGAGAATTGTCGGAGACTTTCGACCGCACTTTTATAGATGAGTATTGCTTCCTTCCATGGAGCGATATCCAAAAAAGCCAAGTCTATTGTTTGTGTGGCTTTTTCAAAATGAGGGAAATTTAACCAGGGGTTAAACGCTGATCTAACTGCAACAAGAATCTCCAGATAAAAGGACGGGAGCGCCAGCGTAATATTCCCATTAAATTGTCTTGCACTCTCATGGATAAAGCTGGGCAAAGCAGGACGATGTGGTGACTCGCTTTTGTTTGCTTGCCTAAACTGTGCTACAAGCTTCGGCCCTAACGGAACCGCAAACGAATCGAAAGCCCATGCCTTGGGTTTTACAATCCGCATCCACCAGTCCTGCAACGCCCAATCTGCTTCCAACCATCTGCACAACGCTTCCGATAAGTAGTGCACTAGTAGGTCACGACGTTGTTCTGCAGGTGCAGCTAAGATCGCAAGCCTGGCCTCGCTTCCCCATTCTAGGTTCAATTGGCTTTTGGTAGCTTGAGAAAGTAATGCATAATCACTAGCGATACTTTGGACAAAGTTTCCAAGGCCAAGTAACAACGGGCGTAAGAATTGCCGGTTCGAAGAAAGCCTAGCTGCTGCGTCCCAAAGATGGCTGTTCCAGATAACAGCGTTTATGAAGGTTACGGGCGACGCGGGTTCTTTCAGAAGGTCTAGAATTGAGCTATCCCCCCAAAGGATCCGAAGATTCTTGAAAGAGTGGAGCACACGGCCCACTCGGGCTATGGAGTACGGTATAACAATTATGGAATCGACGAAAAGATAGGCACCATTGGGTACCTCGTTGGGGATGTCCTTGGATGTCTCATACACGGTTTTAAAGTTTTCATCCCTCACAATGACCAAGAGATCTATGTCGGATACCCCAACATTATTAACCGATCCAAACTGCCCAACAAAGCAAACGCCGGGTTGGTGGCTTAGAGTCTCCAAAGAAAACTCAATCGCCTGTTCGTAATCAGCAAGCACCAAATGCCTCAAGTCAACCTTTATCTCTTCAGGCGCTACCAATATACCGGTGGGAATGTTACACACCTTTGACACCATTAAGGACTATGACCTCGCGTAATTGATTCACACATTCATTGCTCAACTGGAAAATAGCCTTGACTACCTCGTCCGTTAAAAACGGAATCTGGCTAGTCCGTAAGGACGGTAAGCATCGCCGAGCTATTGCTTCCAATGTGTTCCGCCTGAACGGAAGTATGCAATTGAGATATCCCATCATCCGGAGACCCATGTAGCCGTGGCAGCTCGCCCATGTTTCTCTAAGCTTGGTCGACCACTGGAGTGCCACGAGAGCCTTATCCGAGAATATATTACTGCTCCTGAGTATTGCTGTTTTTTTATCCAGCATTTTGCCATTTATTTGAAAGATAAGTGGCGGTAAAAGGGAAATACCTGACACTAGGTTCTTCAACCCGTAAAGATTGAGCTTCCCTCGCGCCATCGCCGACGCATTGTGGCGAACGTCTTGTATATTATCCCACAGGATACGCCGAAGACCCCAGTCTTCAAGCCGGAGATTTGCTGTAACTTCAGGTCGTCCCACCACGATAACGGAGTCGTTAAGAACGACCAATGGCAGGCTGCTTTGATCGAGGCAAGCCATATCAGAATCTAAATAGATCCAATGACCGTGATGTTGCAATGGATCGATTCGCTGGAACAGCGTTGCAACGGTCTCTAAACGTCGCACCACCTCTCTGAACCGGGCGTAGGAGCTCCAGCCTGTTTGATGAACAATAACTAGATCATCAACGTCTGAAAAAGGTGTGTAATCTCCTGTTGCCATGCTCCCGTGCAGATACACAGAAACATCATCACCGATATGCGACAGAATTCTCCGCATATCATACACAACGGGGTGAAATGCAGGGTGGGGGGGGCTCTCTTGAATGATGCAACGTCGAGTCTCGGTTAAAATCTCATCGGGTGGCTCAAACAGGAATTGCTCGGCTTCCTTGAGCGCTGCATACAGATTGTGGAGGGAGACCTTTTTTCCGCCGATGTACTTGTGAATACGTCTCGTATATGGACCAGTAGGAACTGACAATGAGGGTGCATGCCAGAATGTAGGCTCTGGGTAAAAGAACCGATATATCCAATCGGTCGGGCATCTCTTTGACAGGTGTAGATCGCCATTAAGTGCCATTGAGGAGAATTGATTGAGCAGCCTCTGACAGAACAGCCAATCGTTGGTTTCGGGCGAATATGGTTGCGATTGTCGCGATTCCTGCTGAAGCGCGGGAACGAGCGACTCCTCGTGCGCTAGCAATAGATTACTTCCGTCGGCTATGTATTGAGATATAAGCATTTTTCAGAACTGAGACGTATGTGCTAGCTTTGAACCGATCTGGTTGGAGGCTCGTTTATCCTGCTAATTTTTTCAATCTTCCATTCAAGCTGGGGGCAAACCACGCCAGGCCATACTCCGTCAGAGGTATTGTATGACGCCTGATTCCCCACGCCAGAAACCGTGAATCTTAAATATGGCCTACGTGGTAGTAGGAATAGATTCATGGACGGAATGTAGCAGCTCATCTCTATTGTATATAACCGTCGGTTCATAAGCCCCCCAGGAATGATGCACGTACTCCTATATAACCCCGGGGATTCGATCTCCTCGCGGAATTTACCATCCGTCCCGGAAAACGCGTTCTCACCTTCTTGCGTGAGAACGTGCAAGTAAAACCTCGCATCTCTAAGCGGTCGTCTTACTTCGTAGTAGATCTCCACTTGAATTTCTTTATCCGCCTCAAATACCGATTGCACCCTGCCAGATGGACCTTTCAGCTGGATTCCTCGAAGACAGAATTCTTCACGTCCTGGAGGTTCCACATTGGGCTCTGTCCAAAGAACTTGTCCCTGATCGTAAGATGAATCAGCCGTACCCGATAAGAGATAAGTAGTAATAGCATGGTGGGGCTTTCCATCGAGCCGGATTTTTCCTTCCTCTATCAGGATCGCCCGCTGACAAAGAGAACGAATAGCGGCCATATTGTGACTCACAAGCAGCACTGTCCGGCCTTCTTTCGCCACTGCGCCCATTTTCCCGAGACACTTCTTCTGAAACGAGGCATCTCCAACCGCCAGCACCTCGTCTACGACCAGGATTTCCGGTTCAAGGTGCGCAGCAATTGAAAAAGCCAGCCGCATATACATCCCGCTCGAGTAGCGCTTAACTGGTGTGTCGAGGAATTGTTCGATTTCGGCGAATTCTACGATTTCATGGAACCGTCGCTTGATTTCGACCTTTGTCATCCCCAGAACGGCGCCGTTTAAGAAGATGTTCTCTCGTCCGGTCAGCTCGGGATGAAAACCGGTACCTACTTCAAGCAACGAGCCAACGCGGCCATTAACCCGTGCCCAGCCGTAGGTTGGTCTCGTGACTCGCGAGAGGATCTTCAAAAGCGTGCTTTTGCCTGCTCCATTGCGTCCGATGATTCCGAGGACCTCACCGCGCTTAACTTCGAAGGAAACATTACGAAGAGCCCAGAAGGAGTCTGAATTTCGGCCTTCGGCTTTCGAATTTCGAAAGTTTGCGAAAGCTTCACTCAAAGCGTCGCGCAGAGTGTTATAGCTTTGCTGCTGGGCACCGATGCGGTAGCGCTTGCTTAGATTGTCAACTTCAATGGCAAGATCAGTCATACATAGTTTAGAGTTACTTGGGAGGAACAGCTGCGATACTTTGGCAAAGGAGCTGACCATAAAGGAGTGACGGCAACGAGACGAACGGCCCACCGGCGTCTTGTATGCTTAGGTTGGCGGGCTTATGTGGTGCGCGCTCGCAATAAGCATTATCGCAAGCAGAGCGCAAATCGACATCCAACACGTCGCAGCGGAACGGCTGGTTCTTAGAGATATCCAAGGCCTTTTAACCGTTCGTCTATAGTTGCTTGATCTTCTTTCGGCATGCGTGGCGGAGGAGAGTTGCTTTGCTCAATCTCCATATCGATAGCAATGGTTGGAAACTGTCGAAACGTAGGAGCGGGAAAGTGCCGCAACCCCTGATTAGAAAAAATCACTCCCGGAACGATGTGCGGATCAACACAGTGATCGCCGTTCCAATGATCGTGGTTCTCTTCTATACTGGCCGATTTCCAGGAGCCCAGGCCCGTCTCTCCCGATGCCCGAAAACCATTGGCATAACCGATAACAAAATCCGGACTCAGTTGGGATAAGTGCCCGGAAAAAGCATCAGCCCCCGAATAGACGTCATGAATGACCGGCCGCCCATTCGGGCCCCGCCAGGCCATCAATTCATCCCGTATGCGCAGGCCAATAGTATGTTTGTCCTGGGCGGATACACAGCCCTGGCTTTCGCGACATTCCAAGTTGAGATATAAACTATTCAGCCCGGCTGCATAGGCTTTACTCGCACTCCAATCGATCTCCTTAAGCGAACCGGTCTCGCTTCCGTTCAGTGGCACTAAAAAGCCACGTTCTATCAGCCAACGGTTCAGGTGAACTTTATAATCGAACGTTGTGAAGCCATGGTCCGAAACAATCACGAGGTTAGTCTGGCCGCTTGAACGGTGAATCATCCGCTCTTCTACACCCCCCACTAAGCGGTCAAGTTTTAGATACCACTCTTCAATAATATCCGGGCGATCTCGCCAATACATGTGCTGAATGCGGTCCAATGTGTCGAATACACTGGCAAGAATACCGTCATTCATTTGGGACAAATGAAAACTTAAGATTTTTTCTCTTGTGCAGAAAATCGTTTCACATAAATCGAGGAACTGATTGTCGTCAATCCACCCTTCTTCCAAAGCAGTGGTATCTTGTGGCCATCCTAGAGTCAGGAAAGGGCCGGCGGATTTCCAGACTTTTTTCACGAAACTGCGTGAGGAGGTGTACCGCCAGGGAGTTTTGAGTGGATGGATTTGGAGGGGCAAGAAGTACAGACGCGGGTGCGGGCGGGCATGCGTCATAATCACCCTCGTAATCCCGCAAAGCGAGTAGAAATGGCTCATCCGAAAATTGACGTCGATGATCGGTGACCACTCGCCGACGACCAGGTCAATTTTGACCTCACCGACTTTCAACGAAGCTGTCTTGTCATCGAAAATCTTAAGAGCAATCTCCGCTCGGCTGTGCTCAACCTCATTGCCTTGTTTTCTGCCAGGCCCCTTTAAACTGCCGGTGTAGTAGCCGGGGCGGGGATTATTAAGAATTTCGATGGAAGTTTTAAAGCTTTCCCCTTGCAAGGAACGATCAACCGTGAACAGCGAGCCAACTCCCAGGCGGCCATGGATGTCAGGAGTGCCAAACCCGGGCAACGTTCTCACCGGGGACTCGAGGCGCGCGGGGAAAGTTGCCGGCCACCAAAGGACGGTCGCCGGGTAGCCTTGACGGACAGCCTGGTCGAAAATCGTGTTAGCCTGGTTGGGGGGAACGAAACGTGTCCCGAATACATCTTTACGCGTCGGCAATACTGAGGCGGAAAGGCTATAGTTGGACGGGTTCCGATGAACGAAATCAAAGAGACCATGACTGCCGGGGTCTAAGCCTGTAGAAATACTCGTCCACGACACTTCACTTTGGGGTGGATTGGAAACGCCAAACCGTGAATACCCACCTGTTTTGGTGTACTTCTCCAAGACCGGCATTTTTCCCTGCGCGACTAGGCCTTCGAACACAGCCGGCTCAAACGCATCCAGGCCGATGATTAACGTGCGCATATTCTGCTCCCGTTGCTATTTGAGCTATTCAACTTATGCGAATCCCCGAGATTGCCAACGGAAATCTAACTAACTTCAGAAACGCACGGTCTAATCTTTTTTTAGCCCACGAAAAAAACGCAAAGTACGAGAGACAAACATAGTCACTTTGCTGGAAAACAAAAGAACGGCACCGGATATTACCCCAAAAAGTGTTGCCAAGAGTTGGAAAAGCATCCCGCCAGTATTCGGATCAATATACATCGTTTATCTCCTCTGTTTTTTGCCAACGCCTATGCTGGCAGGCACGGCCGAGCAGAATTCTAGCCGTGTTTTATTAAAGTCTCTGTCTGTAGAGATTGTTATCGATTACTGCGTGCATTTTTTCAACGTCGACGCGTCGTCGAAGGAATTGGCTTAAGCGTCCAAGGTCTTTAGTAGGATCAGCCAATAGACGGTTATAATCGACCTCTAATACCCGAAAATTGGGTTGGCGGGAGAGCCATCGTCTCACAGTATCCAGGTGCTTCTCGTACACCTCAGCCATAGTCTTATCGTCCACAGAACCCTCCGCTGTCCCGCGGTGAGCTAGCATCCTTCGCTGAGAGGCCAGGATTTCGCTCATTTTTCTTTGCATGAAGATGACCTGATAATTGAACTGTGTAGGCAAAAATTCAAGCAATGCAGATATAACCTTTACCGCCTTTCCTTTTGCCTGAGGTAACCATTCGAAGTCACCATGTTTCAAATTTTTCACCCGCTCAGACTCGAAATAGCCGTCAGGATTATCCTCATCAGCCACTCGCAGGTTATCCGTAAACACGTCAATTGGTGCTGCAGCCAACATCTTCATCATCATTGATGTGCCCGATCGCGGCAGCCCAGAGACGACAATAATTGCATTGGGCTCGTGCGGTTTTCCTACACTCGCAAAAAGAGACGCCAGGCGCCACATCTTTGAATCGAGTAAATTACTGCCGCTGTGTTTTAGCTATTAAATCACGCGGCGGCGCTCTTCTGCTTGTGCGATTATTTGAAGCGACGGTCGGCCCGAATCAAGCGCTCGCGTAAGAATGCTTGAAGATCGGCGGCGGCGGATTTTCTGAAAGGATAGATATTGTCTAATTCCTCGGGGTCATCGGTCAAATCATACATCTCATATTGATCGTCATATCCGTTGTATCCTAAGTAGTGGACTAGCTTATACCGACCGCTAATCACACTGACCGTTCGCTTCCTGAGGGGGCCGTACCTTGAATTACTCTTGGCTTCTAAACAAAAGATAGTCCTCTCAGGTGAAGGCTTTTGCTCGGCGATGGATGGCAGCACCTCACCTTCACACCAATCTGGTTTGTCGATTCCGGCAACATGCAGCAACGTAGGGAGGATATCTACACAGCTCGTGGGTGTATGAACATCCTCTCTCGTTTGCTGACCTGGTTTTGATATCAAAAGAGGAACTCTAATTACCGGTTCAAACAAGACTGGAGTAATGTGACCCCATACGCCTCTTTCAAACAACTCCCCATGATCGGAAGTAAATATCACATACGTATTATTGAGAATCCCGTTTCGATCCATAAATTGATGTAGACGACCGAATTCGGCGTCAACGTATGCAATGTATTCATCATACTCTCGGCGTCTTTGGTTTAAGCGCTGATCCGGTTCGCGATCCGAGAGGGGGTGAAACGGTTTCGGAGGCGGATTCCACCCATCGTCGAACTGACCGACGAATTCACGCCGGGTGGTATATGGATCATGGGGTGGTAAAAAGTGCAAATACGCTAAGAAAGGCCGCGGCGCTCGCTCCAGCTGACGCATAGTCCAGTCAATCGCCGCTTCTAACATAAAGACCAAATTGTGATTCTGAGGTATGCCGCGTGGGAAAAGCTCACCGTACTGTTTGATTAAATTTTTCATCTGAATGGAAGTCCACAATCGATACAGTTCGTAAAGAAAGAGCGAGCTAGAGTAGGTGTCGCCACGGCGTGAGATAAGGCTTTCACCATGAACAGCAGGTGTGAAATCCTTCGGGAAAAGGCGATCGGCGAGATAATTGTCAGCCAGACAGAGCTCTCTTGTGTTTGTAAAGTTATCGATGGCGGATCGAAACTGATCTAAAAAAGACATAGCCACTATGTTGTGGGAAAAGCTAATTCGGAAGTAACCTTTCTCACCTAGCAAACTGAATATATTCTTGTGCCGAAATTCATCTAAAACCGTGCTTTGAATATGGAGAGCCCGGTGAGACCAGGGATACGTACCGGTCAAAAGCGAGGCAGTGCCCGGTGTTGTGTAATTCCCACCAGCATAATGTGAATGGAACACTATAGCTCGATTAGCGAAACGTGATAGATTCGGGGTAGTTTGACGGCGATATCCATACAAAGGGCTGTGATACGCAGAGAACGCATCGAATACCAGAATAAGGATATTCGGAAGACTCTGGCCGCCGCGTGGCGACGTATGCTTCAGGCCGGCTTCTGAACGGGTTACCGCCAAGAGCGGCAACATGGCAAGAAACTTCATGAAATCTCTTCTGGGCAGCTTGGTCTCCATATTACCGCGCTAAATATTCCGTACGACGAGGATTAGAACACTTAGAAAATCGATGAAAAGATATACAGCCGATAGGACTGCCACACGAGCAACAAATGAGAGGATGATACTTTCAAGCTTCTCGCTGTAATGTATCAGGAAAAAACATACGATTTGCGAGGTTAAAAACAATCCCAGCCAGGGCAGAAGCTGCTTAAGGCCCCAGTACCGTACGGTGAGATCATTGACGTGCGCAAGAATAAACCAAACTGCCGAAACGTAAACGATGCCTGTGGTCAGAGCTACGAATTTATCTCTCAGCCAGCGACAGGGGAGGAGAACGGACAAGATCACGAATGGGATAAAAATAACGACGCTCTCGAAAAGCGCAAAAGTTTCGGGGTATGAGACAACTCCGATCACATCCCACACGGTCATCTGGCGTAGCCAGGCAGGCACCTCTGTAAGCAGGTTGTATACGGACCAAACTTGAATAGGAAATAAGCAGGCTAGATAGGTATAAACGAGGCTGCGCGTTGAAGGAATGCGGCCATTAAATGGAATAACTGAAGCGAACTCGTGCTCCTTCAAGAGTTCGTCGGCCAACAACGGTTGACTACTCTGCCGAAGC
>Ga0126369_10004594_pt1 | contig 10142 bp, 5 predicted proteins | sample PanSoiMetaPlot_1_FD_109646 | JGI IMG/M metagenome (GOLD analysis project Ga0126369, IMG submission 109646) | Tropical forest soil microbial communities from Panama - MetaG Plot_1 | ecosystem: Environmental > Terrestrial > Soil > Tropical forest > Bulk soil | place: Panama | collected 2016-02-17
CACCAACACCGTCTGGTTCGCGCTCGGGGCCTTGCCGATCCAGTGCGGCTGTGGAACGCCGAACGAGCTTCGCTCGCCTTCCGCGGCCGATCCGACAACCAAGCGGTTCTGCGCCGCATCGATGCGCTGAACGTAAAGGGGTCGTGGACCGGCGACGCCCAGCCCACGGCGCTGACCGATGGTGTATCGATGAATGCCACGGTGAGTGCCGAGCACCTGCCCATCGGAATCCACAACCTCGCCCGAAGGCCGCGGCCCGACGGCGCGCTCCACGAATCCGCCGTAGTCGCCATCGGGGACGAAACAGATCTCCATGCTTTCCGGCTTCTGACTCGTGGGAAGGTGATGGCGAGCCGCCACCGCCCGCACCTCGGCCTTGGTGAACGTCCCAACGGGAAAAACGATGTCCGCCAACGCCTCCTGCCCGAGTGTGAAGAGAAAATAGCTTTGATCCTTATTTTCGTCCGTCGCTCGGCAAAGGTGGAGAAGATCTCCTTCGCGCTCGATGCGCGCGTAGTGGCCCGTCGCCAGCTTTGCTCCCAGCGCTCGCGCGCGCTTGAGAAGGAAATCGAATTTCACGTCCCGATTGCAGGCGACGCACGGGATCGGAGTTCGCCCCTCGAGATACGAGCGAACGAAGGGCTGAACCACCTGCTCGCGGAAAAGATCTTCGGCGTTGGCGACGTAAAAAGGTATTTGCAGCTTTTCCGCGACCGCTCTTGCGTCGTCGATGTCCTCAGGGCTACAGCAACTCCCGCACCGTGCGGAGCCCTGATAGGACCAGACGCGGAGGGTGATTCCAATCACCTCATGGCCCTGTTCCTTGAGCAGGGCCGCAGCGGCCGAGGAGTCCACTCCACCGCTCATGGCTACCACGAACCTCATCATCTTCTCTTAATCGAAACCCGCAAAAAACGACCCCGGCTGGCGTTGGGGCGCACAGCTTATCCACATGCCCCTGCCTCGAGTGAGGATCGCATTCGTTCACTTGTGAGCGAAAGAGTCACACGCATCTAACGCGGCCAAGCTCTTGATTCCAAACGGAAAAAACGACCACTTCTCGCATTGTGACACCCCCGCCACACTCCGAGTTTCTGTCTGCCGTCCCTCAGGACGAGCCCCTGTGGAGAACAGTGTGGACAAGTTACTGTGCTCGAGAATTCGCCCACTTTTGAAGGACTTCGGTCAGCGAATCCAAGGAATTGATGGCCGGATTGTCGAGCACTTTTTCCATCAGAAAACGGGTCGCCTCACCGACCTTGGGTGAAGGACCGATTCCAAGAATCCGCATAATCGCATTTCCATCCAAGGCGAGCGCTTTGGGAACCAGCGGTGGGTTTTCACTCAGGACGCGATGAACGCGCTGCGAGAACTGGCGGAGGCCCCCCAAACTTTCGGCAAAGCCTCGCTCGCGCCCGCGGATGTTGGCCTCGGTCAGCTGGAGCAATTGCTCCAAGTGCTCCACTCCCAGCCGGGCGGCGAGGCGCCGGATCTGAGCATCGGACCAGTTGTCTGGATTTTCGAGGCGGTGATGCTGCACCAACAGGCAAACGTCTTCAATCGTTTTCTTCGGAAACTTCATTCGATCCAGGACGACCTCCGCGGCCGCTGCTCCGATCACCTCGTGCTCCGGAAAATCGAAGCTGCCGTCGGGGCGACGGCGCGCGGTGCGAGGTTTGCTCACATCGTGGAGCAAGGCAGCTAGCCGCAGGACAGTGGTTGCGGGCGCCGCTTCGACTGTCGCCAACACGTGGCCATAAACGTCGCTCGCGTAGCTCCCGTCCTGCGCTTGGCCGATTCCCTCCAGGAGCTCGGGAGCGAACGCGGAGAGCAGTCCTGTCTGGCGCAGCATCTCGATCCCGAACCGGACCCGCGGGGAAAGCAGCAGCTTCGTGAATTCTTCGCGGATCCGTTCCGCTGCGATTCGCCGAAAGGTGTCCAGCGTCTCCGGGATGGCTTCGCGGGTAGCCGGATCCAGCTCGAAATTGAGGACGGTTGCGAACCTCACCGCGCGCAGCGGCCGGAGCCCGTCTTCGGAAAAACGCGAGCGGGGGTCCCCGACGCAGCGCACCCGGCGGCGTTCGAGATCCCCGCTGCCATCGAAGGGATCGCAGAAACGATTTCCGATCGGATCGAACGCCATGGCGTTGATGGTGAAATCCCGGCGCGAGAGATCCTCGGTGATGTCCGATCCGAAGGACACGCTCGAGGGTCGGCGCGCGTCGATGTAGGCGCCCTCGGTGCGGAAGGTGGTGACCTCGATGGACAAACCGCGCTGAAGCACCGTCACCGTGCCGTGCTCGATCCCGGTTGGAATCACTTTCTTGAAGAGCTTCTGCACCTCGGTGGGCAGAGCGTCAGTCGCGATGTCGTAATCCTTGGGGTGCTGGCCGAGCACCATGTCCCGCACGCAGCCGCCGACGAGGTAGGCTTGAAAACCGGCGTTGTCGAGCGTTTGCAGGGCGTCTAGCACTGGCTTGGCCAGGTGAGCGTCCGACAATTTCGGCGGAACGGTTTGGTCTCGTTTGTTCACAGCCTTTGGGTGGCCCTTTCTCATTGGCCCCGACGCGACTCGAACGCGTGGCCTACGGTTTAGGAAACCGCCGCTCTATCCATCTGAGCTACGGGGCCGGTCACGCACCTCATATGGACCACTTCGCTACCAGCCGCAAGATCAGTACTGAGCATCGCGATTCCGATTCACCGAGGCTGTCCGGCAGCAGGTGCGCGTACCGCTCGGTCAAGAGCAATTCCGCAGCTTCGCTCGACCGAGATCGCTCCGTTCCTTGAGGCGTGCGTCGGAGACTTCGCGACGATCGCGAAGGTCGCAATCTTCTGCGAGCTGCGCCGTCGAGAGGTGGTAAAACCGCCATCCACGCCAACCTCAGCTGGGATATTACCTGCGGTTGATTTAGATGATTTAGATGATGAGCCTTGGCAAGGCGTCTTTTATGACGGACCGCACTTATCGACTTCCGTGGATCATCGCCGCTGCCGTTCTGTTGCTCGGCACTGCGTTGGTTGGCTTGTCGCTGCGCTCAAGGCTCTATGAGACCGCGCACTCGGATGCGAGCTGGCAGGCGCGCAAGCTTCTCCAAAGCGCGCAGGATGTCCTTAGGCTGAGTGGTAAGGAAACTGAAACGCGCGTTGCCGGGGCTGCTTCTCTAGGTCCTGTCCGCATCCTCGTCGCTGCCGATGTGGACAAGGCCACCTTCGAGGATGCTTTCCACACGGAGCGGTGGTGGGCATCGATCCGAGCCGATTTCCCGGTACAGATACTCGCCTTCGGAAACTCGCAGCTCGATCTCACCCCCGAGCCCGTCTCGCTGAAAGTCGACTCCCTGCTCGCTGCGGTCCGGCGGAAGTCCCCGGCATCGCAAATCCTTGTAGCGAAGGGCGCAGCTTACGTTGCAGCCGCTGCTCCGATCGAAGTGACGACGAAGACGCCGCGCGAGCCGGTATTTTTGATCCTCGCCAGACCGTTGTCACCGAAGGACTTCACGCCGGCTTCGGATATCGACGGGGCCGCCGTCCTCGCGGTCGATCGAATCGGACTTTTTGGAGTCGGGCGGACGCCACGGATTCAGCATCTGCAGGAGCTCATCCGGCGCCCCGACTCGGGAGCCGCCGTCGGGAGCGATGCCGAGTGGGCGGCTGCCAACGTCGAGGTAGCGCCGCAGTTGGAGTTGTGGGTCGAGGCAGGCACTGCGGACAAGGTTAGAGAGCTTACTCACAATCTCCAAACGGTGCTCTATCCGATCTGGGGCATCGGCGCACTGCTGGCGGGTATTTGCTTGTATATCGGGATCGGCAGGCGATCCCGGCACCGCCAGCCACTGCAGAAGGACTTGGTTTTATCTGATAGCTACGCTGAAGCATCCGAGCTGCCGGCGGCGTTCCAACCAAGAAACTCAGAACCGCTTCTGCGGTTGGAACCGTCGGAGGCTTCCGAGCTGCCGCCGGCGTTCCAACCAAGAAACTCAGAACTGCTTCTGCGGTTGGAACCCTCGGACCCGTCACCAGCCTCCGTAGAGAGCGTGCCAGATTCGAAGCAATTCGGACGATACCGTCTCCTCCACACGGTGGGCGAAGGAGACGCAACGCGCGCAGAGCTTGCCGTGGTTCAGGGCGCGCAAGACTTCAACCGGTTCTTCGTGATCAAGAGGCTACCCCAGGATCTCGCGAGCCAACCTGCGGCAGTCTCCGAATTCATCGAACGAGCGCAAATTGCCTCGAGCCTAGTCCATTCGAACATCGTTCCAATCTGCGATTTTGGTCGAGTGGGCGACCAGTATTTTGTCGCGCAGGAGTACGTTCTGGGAAGAGACCTGGAATTGCTGGTTCGCCGGGCAAAGGAGAGCGACGGCGTTTTGTTGCCCCCGCCCTTGGTGTTTTACATCGCCCAAGAAGCTCTCAAGGCGCTTACATATGCCCATTCTCAACGCAATTCTGCCGGCGAGCCGGCGCCGGTGGTACACGGCAATATTTGTCCGAAGAAAATATGGCTTTCAGCGACGGGCGAGGTGAAACTGCTGGACTTCGGGCTTTCACACAGCACAACCCAGACGTTTTTCTTGTCGCCAGAGCAGGCTCGCGGCGAGGCAGTCGAGCCGAGATCGGATCTGTTCTCCCTCGCGCTCACGTTGTTCTGGAGCCTCACGGGTCGCTTGCTCTACAACGCCATATCGCCGAAAGAGCTGATCGAGCGGCTGGCAGGTCCCGCAACGCCGGTCCTGCGACCAGCGCTGGAAGCAGACCCTGCGGAGCGTTTCCAGACGGCGGAGCAATTCGCGCGAGCGATTCCTCCCTGGGATCCATCGGATGGGCAGGAACGGCTGCAGAGCTTGATGCGTCACCGCTTCGCGCGTGATTTCCAGGATGAACTGATTGGCAGAATGGGCTGGATGACTTCCGCATTTCCGACGCGCCACCAGCTTCCCTGGGAACTCAAAGGTTGAAGTCTTGCACGAGAGGTGCGTGGGGCCAAGGATGACGACAGTCAACTTGCCGAACCTTTTGCTGCTTACGGACGATCGGCTGGAGTCCCTGAACCCCAAATCAGTTGACACTTCAGTCCCGTCCGGGGGAATTGTACCGCTTGTTTGTGATGGCTGGGGGCCGACAGGCGGCAAGCATTGCGGGCGCAGCAGTAGTGCTAACGGGTATTGGTTTGCTCGGATACTCAGTGCGCTCGAAATTGTACCAAGCCGCGGCCACTGAGTCCGAGTGGGAATCGCGACAGCTCGCGCTGACCATTCGCGATGAGATTCATCTCAAGGCGAGGGAGATAGAGGCGCGCGTTGCTGCCGCAGCATCGCTCAATCCGATTCGCGCGCTGGTATCCAATCCGGTCGATCGCGCCACCCTGGTCGATGCCGTTGAAACCGAAGAGTGGTGGAACCCTTTCCGAGAAGAATTTCCAGTTCAGTTTTTGTCCATCCATGGTGAGAAGCTCGAGCTTAGCGATCAGAAGGGGCTGGATTTCGATTCGCTCCTGGAGCTGGCGCGCCGCAAGAGCCCAGCCTCTCAAGTCGTCGCCGCAAACCAGAAAGCCTTTTTCGCGGCCGCAACCCTGGTCGAGGTTCCGACTCCATCTCGACGGAGCCAGAGCTTCCTGGTCCTTGCCAAGCCTCTCCCGCCGAATGATCTTGTCCTCTCGCCAAATTTCTCCGGCGCGTTCCTCCTCGCGACGGACAAAACGCCGCTGCTCGGTGGTGGCAGTCCGGTCCAGCTGCAGGCGCTGCAGCAAGTCGTTGGGAAGGATCCGTCGACCTCGATCGTGAGTGCTGACGCAAGCTCGTCCGCCTCAGCGGTTGAGCTTTCACCCAACCTTTTCCTTTGGGTGCGTACGGATAATTCTGCGCGGTCAGCCGAGGTATCCCGCGTGGCTCGCTCGATCCTCGTGCCGCTTTGGGCTGTTGCCGCAGGGCTTGTGGCGGGTTGTCTGTATCTAGGATTTCGACGGCGCGGCGCTCGCAATCCGTCGTCCCCGCCGCTGGACGTTCAGGCAAATCCGCTGGTCAGCCCCTATCGTGAGAGGATGGTTGCCGAAGCTCAACCGGCGCCGGATCTCTTAGCGAATGTCGTGAGCGCTGAAGATGACGCAGCGAACTCGGCGGTGCTCAGCGCAGTTCCATCTGGGGTGGCCGATTCGAATCAATTCGGCCGGTACCGTCTGCTTGATGCCCTCGGCGAAGGAAGCACGATGCGAGCGGACCTAGGTGTGCTTTACGGGGCGGAGGGGTTCAGCCGGCTATTCGTGATCAAGCGTCTGCGTGCAGAGCTGGCTCGCCAACCTTCCGCAGTCGCCGAATTCGTAGAACGCGCGCGGCTCGGCTCCAGCCTGGTCCACTCCAACATCGTGCCGATCTACGATTTTGGCAAGGTGAACGATGAGTACTTCATCGCCCAGGAGCATATCCTTGGGCGAGACCTGCAAATCTTGCTGCAGCGGCTGGCCCAGAACGATCGCAAACTGCTTCCACCGGCACTGGTTTTCTACATGGCTCTCGAGGTCCTGAAGGCTCTCGAATACGCGCACGCCCACCGAAACTCCCCGCACGAGGCCGCCGGGGTGGTGCACGGGAACATTTCCCCGAGGAAGATTCTCATCTCCCCGATGGGAGAGGTGAAGATTCTCGATTTCGGTATTCCCCACGCCAAGGCAAAGGCGAGCACAGTGCATCTGCAGGCAACTTCGTTTCTCTCGCCTGAGCAGGCTCGCGGCGAGATGATCGACGCCAGAACCGACCTGTTCTCGGTGGGAATGACGATGCTCTGGTGCTTGACCGGCCGCACGCCGTACGCAGCACGGCCGGCCCCAGAGCTATTGGAAAGAGTGAGGGCCGGTCCTGGCCGCGAGGGGCGGGAGATGATTGCAGCGCTCGGGGCGCCGACGATGCACGTCCTTCAGCGCGCCGTGGAGGCCTCGCCGGCAAAGCGCTTTCAGACGGCCGAAGAGTTCGCTCACGCCATTCCACCGTGGGAATTATCGCGCGGGACCTATCGACTCCACAGTCTGATGCAACGGCTGTTCGACGACGATCTGCGCAAGGAACAGGCGCGCTATGCGGACTGGCGGAGCCAGCTTGAGAAGCCAAGCGCGCCTGAATCGCAACCAGGCGCCGACAACCCCGTGCGGCAGATGGGGCGTTTGCGATGAGATTCGTTTACCTGTGGGTGGCCGGCCTGGTGCTACTGGGCTGCGAATCAGCGCCCGGATCCGGGCCGCAGCTCTGGTCCACGGCGGATCTTCGGGATCAGTCGAGCGTCAATGGAAGCATCGCCGGGTTCCCCGCCAGCAACTGGGTAATCCTGCGCGGAAATCCCATCCCCCTCTTGTCGCCTCCCTATGCGGCGACGATCGGTCGCCAGAGAAGCGATCGGGACGGATTGAACGTCCTGCCCGCCTTCGCCGAGGGTAAACCAGCGGCGTTTGCCGTGGCAGTGGTATGGCAGAACATCCCGGAGGTTTGGATTCAGCCCTGGTACACGCTGGTCACCAGCTACAACCCGGCCTCGCCCGGCAGCAACCGTTTGACAGGTTCGAGGCCGTTGGTCGACGTCGACACCACAACCTGGTTCTACAGCCCGTTCTGGCAACTGATTTACACAGTGGTGCCCCCGAATACCGCGCCCGACAAGTACACGAGCGCCTATCAACTCTTCCAGGACAACCTGCCGATGTATGCCGGCGGTGGGTTGCTGGCGCCGCTGACCCCAAACGACATTTTTCCCTCCGTTGTCCAGGCCGCGCCCGCTCCTGTCCGTCCTCTGTCCAACGACACGGTAGGAAATGCCAGCCCGATTTCTATCTCCCTCAAGGGGCAGGTTCGCCCATCGCTGATTTTCTTTTCTGGCTTCACTTGGGACTCCACAGGCGTGGTCGACGAAACCCCGCTCTTCGTTTTCGCAAGAGTTAACGATGCGGGACAGTTGCAGTCATTTGGATTGCCCAGCGTGATCGGCACGGGTCCGATCGGCTCGGGGCGCCCGGCGCGAATCAGTCCATCCGGAATACCTCAGTTCGGCTCGCTCTCCCGGGTGTATTTCACGCTGCTTCCCCCCACCGCTGGAATTTTCATCCCGAGCAACATGGGTGACCTGCGCGCGTACTTTCGCTCCCTGGGCGGGATCCGGGTCGACGACATCAACCCGCAGATCGAATCGCTGCCTCGGGTGAACGATTACGTTCTTCGCGTGGCCCTCAACACCGCCCAGTGCTTCGCCAGCGTGATGAGCTTCGCTACCTGTCAGTGGCTCGATTCGCAGGCCGCGATCGAAAACGGCTTGCCTCCAACGAATCTGGTGCGTCAGGACGTTCTGCTTACTTCCCCCATCCTCTATTTCAACGGGCAGAAGGTGGGGTTGTGAAATCCTGCCTGCTCCCGCTTCTTTTCGTAGCTTTGGGATGGGCAACGGATTCTCTAGCCGTCGAGCAGGAGGCGTCGGCGGCGCCGCCCCAATCTTTGCCGGAGCCGCCGGCAGAAAACCCAAATGACTCGGTCGGATATACGCCGGATGTGGAAACCGCCAGAGAGCCACTGAGCTTTCATGGATACATCGACGTGGGGTTCGCCAAGGCGCAAGGCAACGGCAGCAGCTTCCGAGCAGGCGATACGCGCATTCCGGCGGACTACGGCGTCGACCCATTCGCGCCGGCAGTCAACTCCCGCGGCGACGTCGCCTCGTTAGACGCCGGCGGAAGGTTCGTGAATGGCTTTCTTCCCTACTCGATGAACATCGGGAACAAGGCGTCCTTTTTCATCAACACCGTGGACTTCGACTTGCTCTACACGCCCCCCGGAACGCCGCTGCTCTTCTTCGCGCGCACCCAGGTTTTGCCCCGTTTCTTGGACGGCTCCAAGACCCGCGTCGTCGTCGAGCAGGCCTTTGGGCGAGTCATTCCATTCAGCTCGCAGGAGTTTGCGATCAGCCTGGGAAAGTTCGACTCGGTCTTCGGAATTGAGTACTTGGAAAACCAGGCAAATCTGCGCATTGGGATCACTCCTTCGCTCATCGCGCGCTACACCACGGGACAGTCGATCGGAGTGAAGGTCTTCTACCGAATACAGATCCCTGAGTGGTTGTCCGCGTTTTCCCTGAACACCGCGTTGACCAACAGCGGAAATTGGGTGGAGTCATTGCAAACCCCGGACATCAGCTTGACTGGCGTTCCGAACTTGAGCGCCCGCCTGGGTTACGAGCTCAACCTGCTCAATTTCCAAGTCAAGCTCGGCGGCAGCGCGCTCTATGGACCGCGAAATGATCAGCGCAGCTCCTCCGCACACCAGCGGGCATTTGGAGCGGACGGGCGGCTGATCGTTGGGTGGTTTAGCCTATCTGCCGAGTACATCAACTTGCGCGAGGATGCGGGGGTCGCGCCTGGAAAGTTCAACGGGACCGGGGTGTATCCGTTGGCTTCCGGTTTCAAAGTGGATGGTTTTTACAGTCAAGGGGCGGTGGCCGTCCCCACCGGCCTCACCAGCTTACAGACTGCAACCGGATACTTCAGATATGACCGACGGCACGGAGAGTTCGAAGGCTATGGCCCAATTCTCACCTCGCGCTATACCCTCGGCGTGCGCTTGGATTTCTGGTTGGTTCTGGCGCTGAAAGCCGAATACCTGTTCAATCGGGAAAACGCTGGTGCGCCGACTGTGCCGAACGATGTCTTTACCTCGTCGGTTGTTTACACCTGGTAGGAGACCGCGATGTGTAAGTGGACCTCTATCGTTGGGTTGATCTTGGCGTCGGTTCCGTGGGGAGCTGCGCATGCTGCTGCCAGCGCTAAAGAGCGTTCGCCGACCCCAACCCAGCAGCCGTGGCCTGGCGAGGAGATGCCGCTTCCGCTGACGGTTCGAACGCCCGACGATCTCACGTTCAAATACGCTGCCGAGCGTCAATTCCTGCTCTTCAACCTGATGGCGAGCGGAAAGCTGGCCTACGACCGGGGCGATATGGCGACTGCGGCGGCGAAGTGGGAGACGTTGCTGCGCATGCCGGACTTACCTCCAGATCTGGAGCGCACGATCCGGCCGCTCGCGGAGGAGGCGAGACTGCGCGCCGGGGGCGTGGCGCAGCTTCCTGCCGCGCCGTTTCCAATCAACCCCCTAACCGATCAAGCGCCGCGAGCGCCGCCG
>Ga0126369_10004595_pt1 | contig 10139 bp, 9 predicted proteins | sample PanSoiMetaPlot_1_FD_109646 | JGI IMG/M metagenome (GOLD analysis project Ga0126369, IMG submission 109646) | Tropical forest soil microbial communities from Panama - MetaG Plot_1 | ecosystem: Environmental > Terrestrial > Soil > Tropical forest > Bulk soil | place: Panama | collected 2016-02-17
ATCCGGGTGTCGCTGTTCATCGCGGCGGAACCAGCGCAGATCAAAGCGGCTGTCGCCTTAAGGGTGCCGGTTATCGAAATTCATACCGGAGCGTGGTGCGACGCGCTTGCCGGGGAGCGTGGCGGCCGGGCAGCGACCGAGTTCGACCGTATTCGCGCCGGTGCCAAGCTTGCCAGCGAGCTCGGCCTCGAAGTCCATGCCGGCCACGGGCTCGATTATCGGACCGCCGCTACGATCGCCGGGTTGCCCGAGCCAGTGGAACTCAATATCGGCCACTTTCTTGTGGGCGAAGCGATCATGGGCGGTCTGGCGGCGGCGGTGCAGCGCATGCGCACTGCCATGGATCACGGTCGCGCCAATTCGGAGCCGATAGCGTGATTCTCGGCATCGGCACCGATCTCATCGATATCCGTCGCATCGAGCGTACCATTGCGCGCCATGGCGATCGTTTTCTTGATCGCATTTTCACCTCGGCCGAGCGGGAATTAGCGGAACGTCGCGCCGACCGCGCCGCCACCTATGCGAAACGCTTCGCCGCAAAGGAAGCCTGCGCCAAGGCGCTCGGAACTGGTTTTCGAGACGGAGTTTTCTTTCGTGACCTTGGGGTGATAAACTTGCCGTCGGGGCGCCCCACTATGCAGCTTGCCGGCGCGGCCCTTTGCCGCCTCCGGGCCATTGTTCCAACCGGATTCGAACCCCATATCGACCTTGCCATTACTGACGAATATCCCATGGCCCAGGCGTTTGTGGTCATTTCGGCTGTGCAATGGCGGAATGGCTGAACGCGTAGGGTTGTCGCCCGAGTTGATTGCGTGTAGGCCTGCAAGCAGTTAAAAGAACAAAGCATTTAGGGGTGCCGCAAGCAGGACACGAGAGGCCGTCGCATTTAAGCTGTTGAAATGTGGGGTTTTTGGGCTCTGCAAGCCGGTAGGAGCGCCAGGGCGGCGGAGACGGTTCTTTATGGGCGCAAAGGATCAAAAGCGCGTGCAGGAAGTCGCTAGCAAAGCGGTCGAGAAATCGACCGACATATCGAAAGACGAGAAGCCGATGAGCGTATCCACCGAGGGAAAGCGTAAGGAGGGTGGGCTTGCGGAAGGCGGTCGGGTGGTGCTCCACGCTCTGCTCATCGCCCTTGTGATCCGCACCCTGCTGTTCCAGCCGTTCAATATTCCCTCCGGGTCGATGAAGGCGACCCTCCTGATCGGCGATTATCTATTCGTGTCGAAATACAGCTATGGTTACAGCCACTATTCCTTGCCGCTGTCGCCACCACTGTTTTCCGGCCGCATCTTCGGCTCCCAGCCGGAACGTGGCGACGTGGTGGTGTTCCGCCTTCCGAAGGACGATTCCACCGATTACATCAAGCGCGTGATCGGCCTGCCGGGCGACCGCATCAAGGTGATCGACGGGTTGCTCTACATCAATGGCACGCCGGTCAAACGTGAGCGTGTTGACGACTTCATCGATGATGAAAACGGCGGCTCGGAGCGCGTACGGCGCTGGCGCGAAACGTTGCCCAATGGGGTCAGCTACCAGACGCTTGACCTTCAGGACAATGGCTTTTTGGACAACACCCAAGAATATCTGGTTCCTCCCGGCCATTATTTCATGATGGGAGACAATCGCGACAATTCGACAGACAGCCGTGTGCTGTCGGCAGTGGGCTACGTACCGTTCGAGAACCTCGTCGGCAAGGCACAGATTATTTTCTTCTCGATCGGCGACGGCGAACCTGCTTGGCACATTTGGAGTTGGCCATGGTCGGTGCGTTGGAGCCGGCTCTTTACGATTGTCAGATGAGCCGAAGGACGGCCACGTGCAGACGCGAACTTGAGATACGGATCGGCTATGAGTTTGCCGATAAATCGTTGTTGGACAGCGCGCTTACGCATATTTCGGCGTTGAGCGGCAAGAGTCGGTCGAGCAGCTATCAGCGCCTCGAATTTCTCGGCGATCACGTCCTCGGCCTGGTCGTTTCCGACATGTTGTTCCGTGCGTTCACGAAGGCTGACGAAGGTGAATTGTCACGTCGGCTCGCCGACCTCGTTCGCAAGGAGGCCTGCGCGGAAGTGGCACGTAAGATTGATCTCGGCGTGGCCATCAGGCTCGGTGCCTCCGAGGCCAATGCGGGTGGACGTCAGCGCACCGCAATCCTGGCCGACGTCTGCGAGGCGTTGGTCGGAGCGGTATTTCTCGATGGGGGCTACGCCGCCGCTGCAGGCGTTGTCGAGCAATTATGGGGGGAGCGCCTCCGCACCCCGGCGCGCCCGCTGCGCGATCCCAAAACGGTACTGCAGGAATGGGCGCAGGCGCGTGGCCTGCCGACGCCATCCTATCGCGAGATCGCCCGTACTGGGCCGCATCACGATCCGGAGTTCCTGGTGGCAGTGGATCTCGCTGAATTCACGCCAGCCGAGGGTATGGGGCGCTCGAAGCGCGCCGCCGAGCAGGCCGCCGCCGCCGCCATGTTGACCCGCGAGGGCGTCCAAGTCGAAACAACCGGTTGAAATGAACGAGACCTCCAACGAGGCTCTGGAGGAAACCGGGCCGCAGCGTTGCGGTTTCGTCGCTATCATTGGGGCTCCTAATGTCGGCAAGTCGACGATCGTCAACGCGATGGTCGGCAGCAAGGTCACAATTGTCAGTCCCAAGGTGCAGACTACGCGGGCGATCATCCGCGGCATCGCGATTGAAGGCGCCTCACAGCTGATTTTCGTCGATACACCCGGCATCTTTGCGCCGCGTCGTCGGCTCGACCGCGCTATGGTGGCGGTCGCGTGGAGCGGGGCTCATGACGCCGACATCGTTGCGCTGATGGTCGATGCCCGGCGCGGACTCGATGACCAAACCGCGACCATCGCGGCAAAGCTCGCCGAAATCGAGGCGGTTAAAATCCTGGTCGTAAATAAGGTCGACCTGGTAGCCAAGCCGACGCTCCTTGGCCTCGTACGTGCGGCCAACGATCGCATCATGTTTGCTGCGACCTTCATGGTGTCCGCGCAAAGTGGTGATGGCGTCGCCGAGGTCAAACGCTGGCTCGCCGCCCATGTGCCGTCCGGACCGTGGCACTATCCGGAGGACCAGATATCCGATGCGCCGATGCGTGCACTGGCAGCGGAAATCACGCGGGAAAAAATCTATCTGCGGCTTCACCAGGAGCTGCCATACCGCTCAACCGTCGAGACCGACGTGTGGAAGGAGCTGCGCGACGGGTCGGTCCGTATCGAGCAGACTATCTTTGTCGAGCGTGAGAGCCAGCGGAAAATCGCGCTTGGCAAGGGCGGCCAGGCCATCAGGTCGATCGGTGCCGAGGCGCGCAAGGAAATCGCGACGCTGATAGAGAAGCCCGTGCATCTCTTCCTGTTCGTCAAAGTGCGCGAAGGTTGGGCTGACGACCCCGCCCGCTACCGCGAGATGGGGCTGGAGTTTCCGCGGGATTGACCTTTTGGCGTCATTGATGGACCGGACGACCAATCGAGGATATACCGCGATGGAATGGACTGATATCGGCATAGTGCTCGGCACCCGTCGCCATGGCGAGACGAGTGCTGTCGTCGAGTTGATGACGCGGGAACATGGGCGTCATCTCGGTCTTGTGCGCGGCGGCTCCGGTTCGCGCCACAAGCCGATGCTGCAAGCCGGCAATCTGGTGAGTGCCGCCTGGCGGGCGCGGCTCGATGAGCATCTCGGCTACTATGTCATCGAGGGGCTCGACCTGCGCGCGGCGTCTTACCTGTCGGCGGCGCACGCGCTCTACGGCCTCAACCATCTCACGGCGCTGTGCCGCTTGCTGCCGGAGCGCGATCCGCACCCGCTGGTATTCGATTTCCTGGAGCACACGACCGCGCAACTCGGTGAGCCAGCGCTCGCAGCGGCGCTGACGGCCCGGTTCGAACTGCAGCTTTTGGCGGAACTCGGTTTCGGCCTCGACCTCGAAGCCTGCGCTGCCACCGGCACCACAGCCGAACTCGTCTATGTATCGCCGAAGAGCGGCAAGGCGGTGTCGCGAGCGGCCGGCGAGCCGTGGCGAGACAAGCTTCTGGCGTTGCCAGCCTTTCTGGGCAACGATACCACGGGGACGCCGTCGGCAGCCGAGCTGAGGGATGGATTTGCCTTGACGGGTTTCTTTCTCGCCCGCCACGTCTACGAGCCGCGTGGCGAGTCGTTACCGGACGCTCGACATCATTTCATAGCCGCCGTGGTACGGACGGCGTAGCGCGGATTTCACCTTAAAGTTCACATTTTCTTTTCTTTAAGCTTGTCGGCCTTGGCTTGAGCCAGGACTGAACGCAGGCGGCGCTTTTTTGTGGTCATTGCTGCTACCTGCGGTTCAGTACTTCCAATGCATACATAATTACCACGCCTATCAGGTGACAACTGCCCTCACGTTGCCCGCACAGCAACCCGTTAGCAACGGTGCATTTATGCTACTTTCATCCGGTTCCTCGTGGCGGGGGCTAACGTCCCCCCGGTTGTCAATCGATTGGCTCGAAATCTCAACCAACTCGGTAGGCATTGTTGCGAGCGGGCTGCCCTTTACCTGGTTGTTCTGGCCTTCCGCATTCGCTATCGAATCCTCATGGCTACAACACTGATTCCCGATCCGCCCGATGTGCAGGAAATCGCGCTGCGCGACGCGCTGGAGGAGCGCTATCTCGCTTATGCGCTGTCCACCATCATGCACCGCGCATTGCCGGATGCGCGGGACGGCCTCAAGCCGGTGCATCGGCGTCTGCTTTACGCGATGCGCCAGTTGCGGCTCGATCCCGGCGCTGCATTCAAGAAATGCGCCCGTGTGGTGGGCGACGTCATCGGCAAATTCCACCCGCATGGCGATCAGGCGGTCTACGACGCGCTGGTGCGGCTCGCCCAGGATTTTGCCCAGCGTTACCCGTTGATCGACGGCCAGGGCAATTTCGGCAATATCGACGGCGACAATCCGGCGGCCATGCGCTACACCGAGGCGCGCCTCACCGAAGTGGCGCGGCTTTTGATCGAAGGAATCGACGAGGACGCAGTCGATTTCCGCCCCACCTACGATGGCTCGGAAGAAGAGCCCGTGGTATTGCCGGGAGCATTCCCGAATCTTCTAGCCAACGGCTCGCAGGGCATCGCGGTCGGCATGGCGACCGCGATCCCGCCGCATAACGCGACCGAGCTGTGCGACGCGGCGCTCCACCTGATCGAGCATCCCAATACCAGAAGCCGCAATCTCCTCAAATACGTGCCGGGTCCGGATTTCCCCACCGGAGGTATTATTGTCGACGATCCGGCCGCAATCGCCGAGGCCTATGTCACGGGCCGTGGCTCGTTCCGGGTGCGCGCACGCTGGGAGAAGGAGGACACCGGCCGCGGCGGCTGGCAGATTGTCGTTACCGAGATCCCGTGGCAGGTGCAGAAGTCGCGTCTGGTCGAGAAGATCGCAGAGCTTGTCAACGACAAGAAACTTCCGCTGGTCGGCGATGTGCACGACGAATCGGCGGAGGATTTGCGCCTCGTCATCGAGCCGCGGGCCCGCACGGTCGACGCCGAGCTGCTCATGGAATCGCTGTTCAAGCTCACCGAGCTTGAAAGCCGCCTTCCGCTCAACATGAACGTGCTGGTAAAGGGCAAGATCCCTAAGGTGGTCGGCCTTGCCGAAGCTTTGCGCGAATGGCTCGATCATCGCCGCGATGTGCTGCTGCGCCGCACCAACCATCGACTGCGGCAAATCGAAAATCGCCTCGAAGTGCTTGGTGGCTATCTAGTCGCCTATCTCAATCTCGATCGGGTCATCAAGATCATCCGCACCGAGGACGAGCCCAAGCCGGTCCTCATGCGGGCCTTCAGGCTCAGCGAGGTTCAGGCCGACGCTATCCTCAACATGCGCCTGCGCAATCTGCGCAGGCTCGAGGAAATGGAAATCAAGACCGAGGACAGGGATTTGCGCGCCGAACGCAAAAAACTGCAGGACTTGATCAAGTCCGAAAAGGACCAATGGAAGACCGTCGCGGACGAGATCAAAGCGGTGCGCACCACTTTCGGCCCGAGGACGCCACTCGGCAAGCGCCGGACCGCTTTCTCACAGGCGCCCGAGCACGACGAGGCGGCGATCGAGGAGGCCATGGTGATCCGCGAGCCGATCACCGTGGTGGTATCGCAGAAGGGCTGGATTCGCGCCCTGAAGGGCATCGTCACGGACCTGTCTGGCGTCGCCTTCAAGGCCGATGACGGATTGCGCTTTTCGTTTCCGGCGGAAACGACATCGAAGTGCCTGATATTTGCGACCAACGGGCGCTTCTACACGATCGAAGCGGGCAAGCTTCCGGGCGGGCGTGGCCACGGCGAGCCGGTGCGGCTGTTCATCGATCTTGAGCAGGAAGCCGACCTCGTCTCGGCGTTCCCGGCGGCGGGTGGTCGCAAATTCCTGGTGGCGAGCCGGGAGGGCAGGGGCTTTGCGGTCCAGGAGGACGAGTGCATTGCCAATACCCGCAAGGGCAAGCAGGTTCTCAACGTCTCTCTGCCGGATGAGGCGCGCGCCATGTGCGTGGTCGAGGGCGAGATGGTGGCGACGATCGGCGAGAACCGCAAGCTGGTGCTGTTCGGGCTCGACCAAGTCCCGGAAATGACACGCGGGCGCGGCGTGCGCTTGCAGCGCTACAAGGACGGCGGCCTGTCCGACATCAAAACATTCAAGGCCGCGGACGGACTGTCCTGGACGGATTCAGCCGGCCGCCTGTTCACCCTCACCATGAAGGAATTGACCGATTGGCGCGGCAACCGCTCCGACGCCGGGCGTATCGCCCCGAAGGGATTTCCACGGTCGAATAAATTTGCGTGATGCCTAAGCCGGCCGGCAAAAGATCACACGCGACGTGTTCCGATCACGCCCGAGCATTACGCCATGCATTTCGGAATGACGGCAGCCTACCTAGCGGATAGCGGCGATAGATGCCGTAATGCATGAGAAACCGTTTGACGAACGCGCGCATAGCCAAACCTATCGTTTCTTCCCACATGCAATGCATCTCAACGAAATGAGTTCCGTCGAGCATCACTTTGACTGCTCACAGTATGCTTGAGTTTTTCGACAATTTTAATAAATACGGCCATCACATCTTTATGAGCGCGCGAAATCCTGGTACAGGGAACGGTATTTGCTGCGTCACGGAAAAGTGCGACTTTATATTAAATTTTTATTATTTTTCAATAGCTTGAAATATAAGGATGAATCTTCACGAGTCCAAAAAATCAGCTTTGCTTCGCTTGTGCAATAAATGTACTTGCATAACAAATCTTGGTCACATGAGGTATTCGGCTAATTCGTCCATTGAAGTCTCACTTTTCGATTCGCGTCCAACCTTCCGGTGCAAGCCGTTCCTGCGGCAGGAAACGCCCCTTGTAGTCCATCTTGCGGGAGCCCCGGACCCAGTAGCCGAGGTACACATATGCAAGGCCCATACGCCGCGCCCGCGCAATGTGGTCAAGAATCATGAAAGTGCCGAGGGACCGGTGCTCGGGCTCGGGCTCATAGAACGAATAGACCATGGACAGCCCGTCTTTGAGCACGTCGGTCAGCGCCACGGCCAGGAGTTCGCCCTTGTTGGGGGCGCCTGCATGCGAATCGCACCGGCGGTATTCGATCAGCCGGGTTTGGACATGGCTGTCCTCGACCATCATAGCGTAGTCGAGTACCGTCATATCGGCCATTCCACCGTCGTAGTGGCGGGCGTCAAGATAAGCGCGGAATACGGAATACTGCTCGGAGGTCGGCACTGCTACCCGTATTTCGCCGATGAGGTCGCAATTGCGGTCGAGCACGCGACGCATGTTGCGGGTCGGACGAAACTCCTCCGCGATAACCCGCACCGACACGCACGCCCGGCAGCGCTCGCAGGCCGGCCGGTAGGCGATCGACTGGCTACGCCGGAAGCCCCCAAGGGTGAGCAGATTGTTCAGTTCCGCAGCCCGCTCCCCGACGAGGTGGGTGAAAACCTTTCGTTCTTCCTGCCCCGGCAGATACGGGCATGGTGAAGGCGCGGTCAGGTAGAACTGCGGCGTATCGCGGGAATGCTGCGTCAAGGCTCGGTTTCGTTAGTGTGCGCTCAGAGAAGCTCGGTGTATCGGACTTTCTTCGGCGGGCTTGGGCTGTATGAGGCACCGTCCGCCGCCGGCATAGATTTGCGCGGTTATGGCCTCACGTCAAAGCCCATTTGCGGTTCCTCAGGCGCCATAGGAGCGCAGCGCCGCGGCGCGGCGTTCGTTGTTGATAACCACCGTGCCGAGCAGAAAGTCATGCAGAAGCCGCCGCCTTTGGTTGACAAGGCCGACTAGCAGCACCAGCGGCGTCAGCGCCGAGGTCAAAAGCCAGAACGCGATGGCGTGGACCGCGCCCAGCACGAAATAGCACGGTGCCCCGTACCACGTGCGCACCTCGATATCGATGGTGCGCATGCCAACGGTAGCGGACGCCGGGCCCCCCATAGTGGCGCCGTAGTAGACCAGCGCCCAGATCACAGATCCCGGAACGATCAGAAAGAACAGGCCCCAACCGAGGCCGAAGGTGATCAATCCAAACAGGAAGATGAATATGCAGGCGAGGATGATCGGAACCAATATGATGACGAAGTCGATCAGGAAAGCGATCATTCGCCGTGCCAGTACGCCCTCGAAGAACTCCGGGTTTAAGAAGGGATCATAGGCATGCGGTTTGATCTCCACGATACGCCGGGGTCCGCTGTCAGCCATGTGCATCTCCTCGGATCAAGAATGGTGCGTCGTGTCGTCTGCCGCAAGGCTGAAGTCGAGCGGACAAAATCGGCGCTTGGATGACGGAGACGCCGTTGACGGGGCAGCATCGGGGGAAGATGATCGCGAAGTCGGGCACAGCGCAAACGGACAAAGATGAATTGCAATCCTGCCAGGGAGGCTTTGATGTTGAAATGGAAAATCGCGGCGTTTCTCGGGGTTGCCCTCGGGGCGGCCGGCGTCACCTGGGGCTACGCTCAGCAGAGCCAGGCGCCCGGTTTCTACGAGTTGCGTGTGTACACCGCGCTGCCAGGCAAGAGAGACGCGCTCGCGGAGCGCTTCGCAAGCCGGACAGCCGCCATTTTCGCGCGGCACGGAATCACCAATGTGGGCTATTGGATTCCGCAGCAAAGCGATCCCGAACTCGGCATCACCGCCGACAACACGTTCATTTACATTCGGGGTTATCCGTCCAAGGAGGAGCGGGACAAGCGGTTGCAGGCCAGGGCCGATGATCCCGAATTCACCGAGGTGGTGAGGAAGGCGGAGGGGAACCCGGCGACCAAGCTCATCGCGAAGGTGCACAACATCGACATGGTGCCGCACGGGCCTTACACGGCAATCACGCTGGCCAAGTAATCGTGACGGTAAAGCTTGCCGATATCGAAGCCGCGCGGCGCAAGCTCGGGGGCGCGATCCTACGCACGCCGATGCTGCCGGCCCCGAAGCTTTCTGGCCTCACCGGCGCCGATGTTTATGTCAAGTACGAGAACTTGCAGGTTACCAACTCGTTCAAAGATCGCGGTGCCTTCGTCAAGCTCGCCGCGCTCACCGACGACCAGCGTCAGCGCGGCGTGATCTGCATGTCGGCTGGCAATCATGCCCAGGCGGTCGCCTATCACGCGCAGCGCCTCAACATTCCGGCGACCATCGTGATGCCGGTGACAACGCCCTTCGTAAAAGTGAAGTCGACGGAGGCCTACGGGGCCAAAGTGGTGCTGGAAGGCGAGACCCTAAGCGAATGCCAGGATCGCGTCGCCGCGATCGTTGCCGAGCGGCAGCTGGTTCTGGTGCATCCCTATGACGATCCCACCATCGTGGCAGGGCAAGGCACCATCGCGCTCGAAATGCTCGACGAGGTTCCCGATCTCGACATGCTGGTCATTCCCATCGGTGGCGGCGGGCTCATCGCCGGCAACGCCATTGCGGCGCGAGGCACGCGCGATACGATCGAGATCATCGGAGTCGAGGCCGCGCTTTATCCGTCGATGCGCAATGCCGTCACGGGAGCGAACGATCCGATTGGCGGGCCGACGCTGGCGGAAGGCATCGCGGTCAAGAATGTCGGCAGGCTCACGCTGCCGGTGGTGCGCGCGCTCGTAAGCAACATCATTCTGGTTGACGAGGAGCAT
>Ga0126369_10004597_pt1 | contig 10137 bp, 6 predicted proteins | sample PanSoiMetaPlot_1_FD_109646 | JGI IMG/M metagenome (GOLD analysis project Ga0126369, IMG submission 109646) | Tropical forest soil microbial communities from Panama - MetaG Plot_1 | ecosystem: Environmental > Terrestrial > Soil > Tropical forest > Bulk soil | place: Panama | collected 2016-02-17
CAAATCGAATATCGATTTTATCGAGGTGGGCGCAATGACATGGAGCTCATTGTTGTATAGCTTCGCGATCTGTCTGAGCCGCGACCCGACGTCAGGGATCTTGTACTGCAACTTGTAGAATTCCGGCACATCCCCCGAAACCATCCCCATGTCGATGGCCTTGAGGTAGAGGATGTCGACGACGTTGCGAACTGGGCCCTTGCCGAGAACCGGAAGCACGCGGAGCTCGCCATTGTCGAGTACCCGCGCCATATCGGAGCCGAAGATAGCGGTGGCACCGCCGGCCGGTGCCGTGATGACGGTGACGGTATTCGCATTCATGGCATCGCGATTGGGCAGGGTCCACGCATCATCCGGACTTGGTATGCCCTCAGGTCGGGCCGTCTGGGCCAGTGCCGTTCCACACATCATGCTCATCATGATAACGGGGGCGAGAAGCCGCGGAAGGAACGACATGGCTCGGTCTCCTAGAGGATGCGCACGGGTAACGCCCCATGCCTCAAACCGGCCAAATTAGCGCAAAGTGTGGCGACCTCGAGGCCGGACCGTTGCCTTGGCTTGGCGGATTTTCTGCAATAGCAGCGCGAACCGCGACTTCGTCGATGGTATCAACGCCATTTCGTGAGATCGGGGCGGCATAACCTAACGGCACGGCGTGTGACGTTGCGTCGCGTTCGTGTGCGAAGCCGTTGGCCATGCCACCATCAGCCGCCCTGCACGACCCATTTCCCGAAGCGCTCACCGACGGCATTGCCATATTCTCACCGACGGCATCGCCGTATTTGTCTTGATAAGGACGTTCGTGAGCTCCCAACGAGCTCGCCGATCGTTGTCAAACGAAAGCAAGTCGTGACCCGGGCATGCGGTCTGGGGTTTTGTGGATCTGATGGGCGAATTGACAGTTGCGTTTATACCCCCGTGGCATGACGGCACTCGTTGCGTGCGGCGCCGCACATCAGGATTGCGAGGGCCTTGCCGTCGAAAAGTCAATGAGTGGGAGCAGCAAGGTGACCTATACAGCGCCATCTCGAGCATAGCGACGTTTGCACACCAGATACTTGACTCTGGCAAGTAATTGACCAATGCTGTCGGCATGGCAATCTCCGGCATCGAGGAGGCGCAACGCGTTGCCGCGGTGCGCCGCTTCAATCGTTTTTATACTCAGAATCTCGGCGTACTGCGGCCCGGCTGGCTCGACAGTGCATTTTCGCTGACCGAGGCCCGCGTGCTTTATGAGGTCAAGCAGCGCGACGGCGTGACGGCGAGCAACATCGCTCGCGATCTCGGTCTCGACGCCGGTTACCTCAGCCGTATCTTGCGCGGGTTTCACAAGAGTGGGCTGATCCGCAAAGACATCTCGCCACACGACGGGCGGCAAAGCTTGCTGTCGATGACCGCGCGAGGTCGTAAGGCCTTCGACCCGCTTGAAAGGCGCGCCGAGCGGCAGGTCGGCGACCTGCTTGGTCGGCTGACCGCCTCGGAACAGGGCCATCTGGTCTCGGCAATGCGCGCCATCGAGACAATAATCGTGTCAAACCCGAAAGCCGAGAGCGAGATCACTCTCCGCCAACCACTGCCCGGCGATCTTGGCTGGGTCGTCGCCCGGCACGGCGAACTTTATGCGCGGGAGTTCGACTGGGCGGACAACTTCGAGGGTCTGTGCGCCCAAATTGTTGCCGACTTCGTCAGCAAGTACGACGCAAAATGCGAACGTTGCTGGATCGCGAAAATGGACGGCCAAAATGTCGGCTCCGTGTTTCTAGTGAAAGACTCCGAGACGGTCGCCCGCCTGCGTCTTCTGCTGGTCGATCCGGTCGCGCGTGGACGCGGCCTTGGCACTCGCCTGACCGATGAGTGCATTCGGTTCGCCCGTGCGCAGGGCTATCGCACCATTACGCTCTGGACGCACAGCGTGCTCACAGCGGCTCGCCACATCTACGAGCGCGCTGGTTTTCGACTGACATCAAGTGAGCCTCGGCGCAGCTTCGGCCAGAATGTGATCAGCGAGCATTGGAATTTGGCGCTATGAACTACTGCCCTCCAAGCCGCTAAGGGGCTCTGGAGAGAGTTTCCGGCCTTGCACCCCAGGTCGGTCCCCGGCCCAGGGGTTGAGCCCATCGGCGAGCATCGAAAGCGCGGCGGCTTGGCCTCGTGTTGCCGCGAAACCGCATTCACAGTCGTGCCGTCGCTCGGCGAGGGGCTTTTTGCGGACACTCGCGCAACAAGGGCATGTCTGAGACGAGCGATGTGGTCGCGGGTCCAATAACATGACCAGGCACCGAGCTTCTCCCGCTTTGATGCACAGGACATTCAGCTCAGCCCGGCCTTTTGCTTGACGTTCTTGCCGGGCTTCTCGGCTGTCCCCTGGGCGGAGGCGGTCATTTACAATCGACAAGTCCTCGGTAACGATCAAACGTTGCTTGCCAACGAGCTTGGCCGTGGCTTGATGAATGCGATTCTTGCGCCGGTTGGCGACTTGCGGTGTCGCTTGGCGAGTGATTGACGCGACTTTTTGGCCCGCTTCCTCCACGTACGGACTTCGTAATTGGCAACCAAAATGTGGACAAGGGTTCTTCTCTAATCGATCCGACCGGGTCTGCGGTCAGGGGCGCCGCGCCATATCGCGAGAGCTGAGAGGACGCTGAAGGCCAATGAGACCCAGAAGGCGAGGCAATAACTGCCGATCAAATCGTGAGAAACGCCGGCGACCCAGGGCCCGGCCGCCCCCCCGAGAATTGCTGCCAGCATCACGGTGCCGAAGATGCTGCCATAGTGACGACCCCCAAAGCGCTCCGCGGGTATCGCGCCTATCACCGAGGTCAGCCCGTAGCCTAGCGTCCCCTGGGCGAGCACCATCACCCACAGCAACCGCGCACTCGGATCGCTCGGCAAGGCAAGTAGCACAAGACAACTTAAGGCAAAGCCGGCATTGCCGATCGTCCACACCCATTCTCGGCCGATACGGTCCGACAGATAGCCTAGCCCGATCTGGCCGGGTACCGCGACGAAGCTGACAAGCCCCAACGCCCACGCGGCGCTGCTCGGGTCGAAGCCAATTTCCGTTAGATATTTCGTCTGGTGGACTTGCACTGCGTACCATGTGAACAAGGCGCAGAAATAGCTCGCCGCGAGCCACCAGAACCGCTTTGTGCGCAACGCCCCACCCAGGGTCGAATCGGTGGCGACGTCTGCCACTTCGCTGATACTCCGGCCCTCGGGTGCAATCCCGTCAAAAACACCGTCGGGCGCAAGACCCAGGTCGGCTGGCCGTCGCCTCAGCAGGAGATTGAGCGGTGCCAGTACGAGGAAAACGAGGAGGCCGAGGGACCAGCAAGCCGTGCGCCATCCGGAATTTGCAATCAATTTTTGCAGCCAAGGCAGGATTGTGACCGAGCCGACACCAACCCCAGAAAAGGCAATGCTCAACGCCAGGCCGCGTCGCTGCACGAACCAGTTGGTCAGGTAGAGCGATTGTCCAGTATAGGCGAGCAGGTTGACGCCTCCGCCAACTAGGGCACCGAGGGTCAGGTAAAGCTGCCAGGGCTCGCGGATCAGCGTTGCCAGCAACAGGCCGCTCCCCATCAACGCGACCCCCATTTCGATGACCAGCCTGGGGCCGTGCCGGTCGGTCAGCCAGCCGACGCATGGGGTCACCAGTGCCGAGACCAGAAAGCCGAACGAGAAGGCTCCTGCGGTGACGCCACGATCCCATCCGAACTCGTCGAGGATCGAGGGGAACAACAGAGAGAAGGCGGTGCGAGCATTGACGCCGATCGCCATGGTGACGAACGAGACCCCGACAAGTACCCACCCGTAAAAAATAGGTACACGGGAGTAACCGATCTTTCGCTTCGTGACAGTGCGGTCGCTCATGGGGAGACCAGGTTCAGCGGGACCTCGCCGGCCGCGACGCGCCGAATGTTCTCAGCAATCAGCCTCGCACGGGCATCGAGCGTTCCGTCTGTCCAACCGGAGACATGCGGCGTCATCAGCACATTCGGCAATTCGTGGAATGGGTGGCTCGCAGGAGCAACGGAACCAGCTTCACGCGGGTAGCGGTACCAGACATCGAGCGCCGCACCCGCGATCTGTCGCTCAGACAGGGCCTGGTAGAGCGCCATCTCGTCGACGATTTCGGCGCGTGCGACATTGATCAGAAAAGCACTCGGCTTCATCAGGCGAAACCGCTCGCGATCGATCCACCCGATCGTCTCCCGCGTGGCTGGCATCGAGACCACGACGTAGTCGCTCTGTCGCAATACCTTCTCAAGCATCTCGGCGCCGCCCAATCGGACCAGATCATCTTTGGCAGATTTCCCCACATCGCGGCGGATCGCGCAGACCTGCATGTCGAAGGCGCGGGCGCGGCGAGCGATGCTCTGCCCGATCCGGCCATAGCCAAGTATCCCGATTGTCCTGCCTGCCAATTCCGGCCACGCCGGAGGCGGCGCGACGCCGACCGCCCACTGACTCCGCCATTCCCCCCGCCGCAATGCGCTGTCTAGTCGGGAAAACTCGCGAGTCAGCGCCAACATTGCTCCAATCACATATTCGGCGACACCGGATTCGTGACCGTACGCATTGGCGAGCATCGCCCCATGCGGTAATGCCGAGCGATCGATCCTATCGAGGCCGGCACCAGGGACCTGCACGAGCTTCAACCGCTCCGCCAACCGTGCCATCTCGGCCGACAGCGCCATCGTTACCAACACCTCGATAGGCTTAAGCTGAGGCAGGATGCGGGCCTCGTCGGCGACGATGATCTCGCAGGACGTTTGCAGGTGACGGCGTACCAGTTGTTCGAGGCAAGCGGAAAATGTTCCGGCGAAGCCAACCTTGAGCATGCTGCGCTCCTCGACGGGTGCGGTCGCGACTGTCGGCAGGAGAGGGGAGGTGATTCAATTCCCTCGGAAGGAATTGGTACCCAGCCATAGGCGGGGTATCCTATCCGTCGTGAACGACGAGCAGAAATCGAGCAACGGCAGTGCCCTCGGTCGTCTTCTCAAGGAGTGGCGCGGCCGTCGAGGGTATTCGCAGCTCGACCTGGCACTTGCCGCGAGAACGACGCAGCGGCATGTGAGCTTCATCGAGTCAGGCCGCACGGCGCCGAGCCGAGAGATGATCCTGCGGATCGCGGCGACCATGGACCTGCCGCTGCGACAGCAGAACGCGTTATTGCTCGCGGCCGGTTATGCTCCGGCATGGGGACAGCGTGATCTTGCCGCCCCAGATTTGGCGATGGTGAACAGCGCGCTCGATTTCATGCTCGCAAAGCATGAGCCCTTTCCGGCATTCGTTGTAGACCGCTGGTGGAAGCTTCTTCGCGCCAATCGCGGCGCGCTATCGCTGACAGAGTTCCTGGCCGGTCCGCCATCGGGTCAACGCGCTGTGGAGCCGGTCAATCTAGCGATCGCGTTGATGTCGCCCGCAGGTTTGCGCCCCTTCATCTCCAATTGGGAGGAAGTCGCTCATTACTTTCTGCGCGGCGTGCAAGCCGACGCGCAGGAGGACGGAGCCCCCGAGACGCTGGTGTTGCTAAACCGGCTCCTCGCGCTGCCGGATGTCCAGGCGCTGTCCGAGAGCCCGCCGGCCGCGACAACTCATGCCCCCGTGCTGACTATCCACGTCCGGCGCGGCGACATCTCGCTGGCGTTGTTCACTACGATTGCCACCTTGGGCACACCACGCGATGTCACGTTGCAGGAGGTCCGTATCGAATGCTTCTTCCCGATGGATGACGTGACAGACCGGTGTTTCCACGCCTGGGCCCACGGAGAATAGTTTCGGCCCGGTCGGGCGACCGGACGGTTTCTGCCGCGTGTCCGCCGCTCATCTGGTATTCATGAACCTGCTCGTATAAAAGGCGCCCAGACAACGAGGATCGTCAGGGAGAATTCAGTTCGGAATTGGGCGGTCTTAACGTGGATTATCTTGTTGTCAAATTTATCCACTGAAGCTCGGGAGTATCGCAAAGAGGTTTAACACGTGTCAGAGCTCAAACGCTCCGGCAATACGCGGCTCGCGTCCTCCACGCTCCAACTGCACGCCGGTCGGCAATATTTTCGCGATTTGCTGAATCGTTGCTTTTCTGTTCGAGAAAGAGAGTGCCCGGAGACACGGGCACCCTCTGCTGTTTGAGACGAACCATTGCTTTAGAGCGACATCCCTTCGGGATAGTATCGGAAGCCATCGCCTTGCTTCGCGACGTGCCCGATGCCCGGCCAGGCAAAGTGATAGGCGAGCAACCGGGTCCGGTTCTCCGCTAGCATGGTCAACATTTTGACCCGGCTCTTGGCGGATTGCTTAGGATCTGTGTCGTACGCGAATTCGGTTAGCGGTTTCTCCAGTAGCAGGACGGGATGGTGCGCCAAATCGCCGATATAGCAGAGCGATTCCTTACCGGAATTGATCATGAAGATCGTGTGCCCCACCGTGTGGCCGGGTGCAAGGATAGCATGGACTCCCGGGAGGACTTCGTCGCCGTCCTTGATGAAGTGCAGTCGATCTTTGTTCGGGATGAGGTTCTTGCGGGCCGTGTCGATAAAGGTCTTGAGCTCCTTTGGTTTGCTCTCATCAGTCCAGAAGTCGAAGTCCGCTTGTGTGATGTAAAACTGCGCATTGGGGAAGTTGCTCGTTCCATCGTCAGCGTTGTTTCCGCCGAGATGGTCAATGTGAGCGTGGGTCATCACGACGGCGTCGATATCCTTCGGATCGATCCCAGCTTGTTTCAGGCTGTTTAGAAGCCTTCCGGTGGTCGGCCCAAAGAGATGCAGCGTGCCTAGCCCGGTATCGAAGAGAATGAGCTTGTCACCAGTATTAACAACCAAAGCATTCTGCTCGAGTATGGAGTTGTCGAGCGGCTGGAAGTTGTCCGTCAGCTGCTTGTCCATCTCAGGCACCGAAAGCCCGAGGTAGTTCTTATGGGGATCGCCGAGAGGCAGCTGGCCGTCAGTCGCGATAGTCGCTTCGAAGTCCCCGACCTTGAAACGGTAGAAAGCCGGAGCTTGTGTGTTGAGCATGGGAGCTTTGGCTAGCACTGAATTCATAGGCCCCAAAACACCAAGCGCCCCCGCAGCGGATGCTCCCGTCAGCAAATGACGGCGCGACATGGCGAGATCCAATTTCGTCATCCTTTCCTCCCTGAGAAGTTATCGTTGTAAGCACACGCATTAGGGCTACCGCAATCGCCCGTTACATCAAGACTGTGGAACGCGGCCGATACTCATTCGCCGCCGTCGCGGACGGAGGCTCGATTGTCGGGGAACTCGCGAACGCCGTGGTGCGGTTCCTGCGCGCGCCTGCGCCATGTGCATGATCGAACGGCCGAAGATACGGCGGGAGCCAACGGGGATCCCTGGCGATGAGTCGAACCGTGACGGGGAGCGGCCCCATTCGGCACATAGCCGTCCCGCCAAGCACCAGCTCGACCAAATGTGCGTCCACACGGGCGACTGCGAGCCGCCTGCAATCGTACTAGGGGGTATGATATTGTCAAGCAAAGAGGTCATGAGGCGTGCGAAATAGCGCTATCGTTTCGTCTCGGCCCTCGTTCGTGGATTGATAAACGCCGAACAACGCGAGATCGCGCTACCAGCGGACCGTGGGTTCTTGGTCGTCGTTTTTGCTCAAAGGTCGCAAGGTTGGGACTTATTCAAATGCGACGGCTGATCTGACGCGCGAGACCAGCACATCGATCGCCCAGACTGCGAGCGACGCAGCCGCTGGTGCGGCAGGTGATTTGCAAACGCAGAAGGTTTGAATCGTCATCAGTTCCATACAGCGTTAATCCGTCGGACTCTCATCAGCTTGGAACCCACGGGGCCCGCGCGACAGAAAAGACCGATGCAAAGACGACCCGAAACGCCAAGTGCTTGTAGGTCAATGGCGCGTCAAGAGCAACCGAAATATGAGCGAACACTCTACGCGAGCGCGAGCCAGAAGGCCGGCGCCTTCCCCATGCGCGCGGGTCGAAAACGGACCAGCGGGACAGTCTCAACGAGCAATCGTCAGAAGGCCATACCCACATCCCTCGGAAGAACACGAGTGGGCAGGGACCGTGCCACGGCTGTTGGCAGCACATTGGTCGTAGCTTTCCTTTCAACTCGCAATTTTGTCAGCGCGGCCATAGACGAGCGGCATGGCGATAATGACGGTGCCGTATAGTCTGCCGGCTCGCTCCGGACATCTGCATGATCGATAGCACCGAATTGACGAGAACGATTGATATGATGCCGAACAACGTGCTTAGATAGCGACCTCGGCCACCTAGGATACTTGTACCGCCGACAACAACCGCGTCGATTGCTGGCAGCAGATAAGCATCTCCCGTCCCGATAGGCCTTAGCCGGCAAGCATGACGCCCGACAGGGCCGCCGCGAGCCCGCATGATTCTTTCCGCGCCGAGGAGCCGCATCAGGTCTTCGCCCCGGTCTGCGGCGCGAAGCCCGCGGGGGTGGGCGACCATGAGGCCGCGCATCACCGCGTTAACGCCGAGGGTAAAGATCATCGGCCGGACGCGCGGATAGGCACCCCGCAAGTCCATTGACGAGACAAACCGCAAGTTCCACTGCAAGTCCCGTCGCGACGCCGAGGCGCCCTCCCACTGCGGTGGCCATCATGGCGGTGGCCGTAAGTGTCCAGGGTACGGAAAGATCGATAGGGCCAATCTGGACAACCAGCATCATTCCGGCGGCGACGATGTCGAGAAAGCCGCCGCCGTGCAGCTGCTGGAGTAAATAGGTGGGAGAGAGCAACGTCGCTGAGCCCTGCGTCGAGAGCTGTAGACGCTCCCCCGGAGCGAGAAATCACGCCGACGAAACCGACCGCGATCGCGATCGGCTTGTCCTCGGGCTATGCCGATGAGAGGAGAGGCTCAACTCTTGATCAGAACATTGAGCCCTGAGATGAGAGGGAAGCCGAGAGACGGGCAGAAAGACGCTCAATGATGCGCAGGGAGGATTGGCGGTCGCTGTGATCGCCACGCGGCTGTCGACAGTGGCGGTTAAGTGATCGGCTGACGACCGGCGTGACGGTTTGAGTCCCAAGCGTGTTGGCAACGCTGCGGTGCCAACATTGTGCGGCGATCCCAGCGTTTCGACGGTCGCGTATTTTATTCGGATCCGTTAACGCTGCACTTTTCTACGCTGCGGACATTTCGGATCGCTTGGTGGAGGAGGCGAAAAGAGTTCCTGGGCTATTTCGCGATCCTTCCACAGGATATACAGATCCCGACGGGGTTCCCAGCAACTCTTGCCCTAACCAGCGGTCCAGATCCGTGGCTGAGGCAAAGTATCTTCCGGCCTTTTGCATAGTAAAAATCACGGACTATTCTAAACAGGTTCCCGCTTTTGTCGTGGCTTTACTCATCTAGGCTGCTCAGGGTCTGGGTTCGCCGAGCACATGCCCGCCGCCCTGCCTCAGAAGCGGAGATTCATTGTCGAGGATCAATCAGGTAGACCGGCAGCTCAGATCCGCGGCAAACGAGAAGATTGAATTGATCCCAGACGTTGGGTCTGTCAAAATCTCGCGCGCGAAGTCTTCCGTTGCACGCAGAACGACTGATCGAGGGAGGGAAGCATGAAACTCGTTGCGCTCGTCGCGGCTGCGATGTTATCGGCCATAGCAATGCTAGGTAGTTCGAGCATCGCGCTGGCGCAGGCTGATTGCAAGACATTGGTGAAGCCTTCGCCCTTCGGGCCCGATGACGAAACTGGGGCGACCAACCGCGTAACTCCGGCCGTGACGAAAGCCGCTGCTGCCGAAATTCAGACCGGCAAAGTGACCCCCATGGCGTTTAATTTGGTCGACGGCGTGCCACTGTTTGGCACCCGATTTACCAAGACCATTCTGACGGCCACCGGGGTCGTTCCGGGCGCCGAATTCGGCAAGAACAAGCTCACCTACATGGAGGATACCTATCTCAGCCAAAGCCATGTGGGCACCCATATCGACGGCATGGGTCATATCGGCATCAAGGACTGTTATTATAACCAGACGCCGATGGGCAAGTACGTGACCCAGAACTACTTAAAGAAACTCGGTCTCGAGCACCTCAAGTCGTTCGCGACCCGGGGCGTGATTATCGATCTCGTCAAGGTGTTCCAGCAGGCGGGTAAGCTGAAAAGTAACCCTGCATGC
>Ga0126369_10004598_pt1 | contig 10137 bp, 6 predicted proteins | sample PanSoiMetaPlot_1_FD_109646 | JGI IMG/M metagenome (GOLD analysis project Ga0126369, IMG submission 109646) | Tropical forest soil microbial communities from Panama - MetaG Plot_1 | ecosystem: Environmental > Terrestrial > Soil > Tropical forest > Bulk soil | place: Panama | collected 2016-02-17
ATTTCCCGCGCAAGAAAACCCCGTCCCGGCCGCATCGTTGGCGCCAGCCCCTTGGGCGCATATCTTGAAGAAGCCGCCCGGGTTGACTGAGAAGTTATTGGTCGAGGTGCCGCCGCCGCTGCTCGCGGCTACGACGGTCTCGGTAAAGCCGGCAACGAAGGTGAAGAAGAAGCCGCCGGTGCCTTGCGAGAACACCGGGACATTGGCAACGTTGTTGATCGAGTTGAGGTTCGACTGATACAGGTTGTTGATCGTGGTGCCGACGGGGAGCGGCGCACCGCCGCCCGCCACACCGTTGATCGCCAGGTCATTGCCCGGCGCTTGATCGATCAATGCGCCCGTGACCGCGCCCGCCGCTCCAGTGCCAGCCGGGTTGAACAGGAACAGATCCGCCTGCGCCGCGCCCGCCATCCCCATTCCGAGCGCTACGCTCGTTGCCAGTACTGTCTTCTTGAACATGCTGCTTTCTCCTTTACAAAGCGAATCCGCTTGAACCTTTACGGCAGAGACCTAAAACGACCTCTTCGCCCGACAGTAAGCACTTGGCGTGCCACTAACAAAATTTCCCGGCAAACCAGAACGTTATGTATCGGTGTCGCCGCGAAGCGACTCGTTCCTCCAGGGCGTTTGTAAAGTGCTTCGACAATACCCCCTCGCAGACCTGATCGGGCTCGCGCGCGCTTTCGTTTTGCGGGATGTGCGTTCGCACGAGATGGTGTGGCGCCGAGGTGACCGAGGAGGCGCGGACTGCAAGCTTGAGACGCTGCACGACGGGCTGACGCATCGAAGTGAGTGTTCACAAGAACAGGCGGTCGGGTGCTCCGCAACGTCCAAGGCACCACCCGAGAGTCGAACGGCGCCCTAAGGCGCCGTTCGAGGGAGAGGTCTGGTTCTAGCCGTTTGCCCGTTCGGGGGAACGTCGGGAGTAGGCGGCGGCAGCGAACGCGAAGCCGAGGAGCAACAACGTCATCGGCTCGGGCACCGTGGAGGTCGTATCGCCCTTCACCGCCAGCAGCTTGACGTGGTCCGAAGTTGAATCGGTGGAACCACCGACGTCCGAAATGGCGGTCCCGATGAGCCAGTATTGCGAGGAGGTCGACCCATTGCTGATGCTCGTGAAGCTGTCCACGGGCACGTTCGACAGGTTACGAACGAAGGTCCAGCCGCAGCCGGTGAGGCCACTGTAAGTTTGCCCGGCAGGGGAGCTGCAGGAACCGCCCGTGAAGGCGAGGACAGTCATGTCGGAGTCCCCGGACGCGTACCCGATCTCCATTTGCGTCAGTTGCACCGGGGTGGAGAAGACCAGGAGGATCGAATCCTTGCGCTGGTCGTTGTCGATGGCGTGCTCGGGAACGACGCCTTCATCGGTGTCGCCGCCACCACCCGGGCCGCCGGAACGGTCCGCGTTGTTGACGCCCAACCCGCTGCCTGCGAACACGTTGACGATGCCCGGTTGCAACGTGGTGTTGGAGGCGCCGCCGGTGTTCGCCCACGCGGTCGCTGTTACGGTGATTCCCCCGACGCCGCAACTCCGGGAGTTGCCGTCGCTTGAGCCGCTCGACGAGCATGTGGGCGATGAAGCCGTGAAGTCCCAGACGGTCGTCGCTGCCGAGGCGGGTAGAGCAACCGCTCCAGCGAGCAGTCCGGAAAATCCGAGAGCGAGGGTTTGCGGGCGCATAGTTCTATTTAGAGCTCAGCCTTTGGGGGAGTCCTCGAAACCCGCTCTAAGCAAGCGCTGTACCTTTTACAATGAATCCTACAAAACAGAGACTTGCGGCCGGCTACGAAACGGACAGTCGGGCTCGTGTAAGTGCCCGCGACATGGCGGTTTCCCGTCGTTCATGGCGTCGCGAGATCGCGCAGAAGCTTGCGCGCATCGCTCAGCTCGTCGAACTTCGCATCGCCTCGGAGCGCGTGCTCGAGCTCGCCTCGGGCTTCGTTCCTGCGGCCGGCGCGGGCGAGGGCGGACGCGAGGTGATAGCGAATCTCGGGGTTGTTGGGATCCCGCAGCCGGGCTTCCCGCAAGTGCCGCAATCCCTGATCGAGCTGGCCTTGTTTCACGAGCGCCCAGCCCAGCGTGTCCTGAATGGCAGCATCCTGTGGAGCTAGCCTATTCGCCCGCTCTGCGTATTCGAGCGCCTTCGGGTCGCCGAGCGCCAGCAGGGCATTCGCGAGATTGTTGAGAACCCCCGGATCGTCACCCTGTCGACTCAATAGCTCCTCGTAACGGACCTTCGCAGCGGGGAAGTTCTTCGCGGCCAAGTAGCTCTCCGCAAGCCCGCGCAACGCCAGAAGATCGTCCGGCCGCGACTTGAGCCACGATTCGAGGAACTCCGCCGCCTTCGCAGGGTTCCCGGCGCGTATCTGCCCACGCGCGAGCGCCAGCGCGTTCTCGATGGTTTCCTCTTTCGCGAGCGCCGTCCGATAGTTCGCAAGCGCCTCCGCCGCATTCCGCCTCTCTAGAGCGATATCGCCCAGGAGGCGGTAGCCGACGGCACGGTCCGGCTGCCGTTTCACGATCAAGCGCGCACGCTGCTCAGCCTTGGCGAACTCGCCCTCCCGCAACTCGATCTCCGTCAGACGGATCTGCGCTGGCAAGTACTCCGGGTCGCCCGAGAGCGCTTTCTCGAGGCTGTAGACCGCGCCGTGAACGTTGCCCGCGGCCAGCTGGTAGCCCGCGAGCTCGGTCTGCCGCGCCGGATCGAACGCCGCGAGGCGCGTCGCGCGCAGCAACGTCGCTTGCGCAGCCTTCTGGTTGCCAAGCGCGAGATAGGCGCGCGCGAGCGTCGTCTGGGCTTCGACGTCCTCGGGAAGCGCAGCGTCGAGCGCCTTCGCCACGTCGAGCGCCTTATCGGGCGCCTTCGTGGCAGCGTACAGGTCGATGAGCTTCGCCGCGGCGGTGACGTTCCGCCGCTCCACCGCCCGGACCTTCTCGAGCCACCGGATCGCCTCGTCGGGCTTTCCTGCCTGTTCTTCCACGACTGCAAGCTCGAACATCGCTTGCGTGTCCTGCGGCCGCTCCTTCAAGACGGCTTGCAGCCGATTGCGCGCGCCTTCGACGTTGCTCTCCACGAGATCGAGCTTCGCGAGATTCAGCGCCGCCGTGGTGAACTTCTTGTCCGCGTTGAGCGCGCGCTCGTATGCGGTTCGAGCACCTGCGCGATCGCCCGCTGCGTTCCGTGCGACGCCGAGAAGATTCAGCGCCACCGCGCTCTTTGGCTGACTCTTCGCGACCGCCTCCGCCGTCGCGAGCGCCGCCTTTACGTCGCCGCGGCGCAGAGCGGCGACGGTCAAGCCGATTCCGGCGTTCGCTTGTTTGGGGTCCTTCGCGAACGCGCGCTTGAGGTGCTCGACGCCGACCGCCGATTGCCCGCTGCCGAGCAGGCTGAAGCCGAGTGTCGCCTCGACGTCGGCGGCGCCGCCGCTCGACTTCAGCGCTTCCTCGAGATATGCCGACGCCTGCTTGTGCTGGCCGCGCGCCATGTACGCCGTCGCGAGCAGCGTGAGAACCTGGAAGTCCTTCGAGCCCGCCTTCCGGAGGGGCTCGAGCAGCGAAATCGCGTCGCGTGCATCGCCCTGCGCGATGCGAATCGACGCGAGGAGTTTTTTCGCCCCCGCGTGGCGCGGATCGATCGCGATGTACTCGGCGAGATAATTGCCCGCCTTCTCGAACTGGCCGAGCCCGTGATGGGCGAGGCCGCCGAGCAGCAGCAGCTCGGGCGCGCGCTGCCGCAGTGTCTCCCGGGGCACCGGATCCAGCGCGCGCGTCAGCTCCGCGAGGAGATCCCTGGTCGCGGCTTGGTCGCCGCGCTTGCTCGCGTACAGCGCACGCACATAGAGCGCGCGCGGCTGCTTGGGATGGAGGGCCCGCAGCTGTTCGACGTCGCGGCTCGCCTCATCCAGCTGGCCGAGATCGATGAGGATCGAGGCCCGCGCGACCCGGGGCTCGAGCAGCCGCTCGTTCAGCGACAGGGCCTTCGAGTAGCTTTCGAGGGCCGAGCGCATGTCACCGCGTCCCTGCGCGAGGCTGCCGCGGACGTGCCAGACGCCGGGGTCAGCAGGCGCAGTCGCGACGGCTTCGTCGGCGAGTTTCGCCGCCTCGCTGAACTTGCCCTGCCTGCCGGCCAGATCGGCGAGTGCGAGCAACGCCGGCACGTAACGCCGGTCGGCGCTCAGCGCTTCATCGAATGCTCGCTGAGCGGATTTCGCATCGCCGAGGCCGAGATGCGCGCGGCCGCGCAGCGTGAGCAGCGCGGCCTTCTTCGCCGGCGGGAGCCGGTCCGCGGCGTAGCGTTCGAGCAGCGCGGCGAATTTTCCCTGGGCGTAAAGCGCCTCGGCCATCGGGATCGCGACCTCGGTCCGGTCAACACCGAGCTGCAGGGCCTTGGCGAGCGCCTCCTCCGCCGGGATGGGTTCGCCCTCTGCCAGGTAGGCCTTTCCGAGCAGGACATACGCCGCCAGCAGGGAGGGATCTTCCTGGAGAGCGTTCTTGAGCTGCAGGATGGCTCCGGCGGCGTCGTTCCGCTCGTAACGCGCGAGCGCGTCCTCGAAGTACCTGGTCCCCCGGTTGACCTGCTGGGAATTCGCCGTAGCGGGGAATCCGGTCGCAAGGGCGCCAGAGAGAGCGACAGCAGCGACGGTCAGTGCGCCGAGGCGGCCCCGCTTGATGTTGCGAAAATTCGATCGGAACAAAGTCGGAGTGCGGCCACGCAGGTGAAACAACCAGTCTGCACGACGCGATCGCTGCGTCGGCAAACAATTGTGAAATCGACGGCTTTTTTGCCTTCTGACCCCGGCTAGGCCACCAGTCCAGGTGTTCGGTGTCACCGCGGCGGATTAGAATGGGCGACCACTGACAAGTCCTCGAACTTGTGCTAAAAATCTCTTGCAACCCACTGATTTTTTGGACGACGGAGATTAAACGATGAGAACGCTTCCGACTCCGTGGGGACGCGCGTCCTGCTATTGGGGGCTGGCGACCGTCGCGCTCCTCCTGGCGGGTTGCACCACGCCGAAATATCCGCTCGCGCCCAAGGACGCAGCGACGCCGGACTACAACTATCTCGTCGGCCCGCTCGACACGGTGAACATCATCGTGTGGCGGAATCCGGAGATCTCGATGATCGTCCCGGTCCGCCCCGACGGCAAGATCACAAGCCCGCTCATCGAGGATCTCCCGGCGCTCGGCAAAGACCCGACGACTCTTGCGCGCGACATCGAGAAGGCGCTCGCGAAGTACATCCGGGACCCGGTCGTCACGGTGATCGTCACGACCTTCATCGGACCGTATAGCGAGCAGATCCGCGTGATCGGCGAAGCGCAGAAGCCTCAGGCGCTCTCGTATCGCCAGAACATGACGCTGCTCGACGTCATGATCGCCGTCGGCGGACTCACCGACTTCGCCGACGGGAACGCGGCGTCCATTTTCCGGACCGCCGAGGGCGGCAAGCTCTACAGCGTACGCCTCAGGGACCTCGTCAAGCGCGGCGACGTCGGCGCGAACGTCGACGTCAAGCCCGGGGACATCCTGATCATTCCGCAAAGCTGGTTCTAGCCGCCAGCGCCGATCGCCCCTCTTGTAGCGAGGCACGACCATGGACGAGCTGCTCGCCCAACTGACCTCCCATCTGCGCGGCATCTGGCGCCGGCGCTGGATCGGCGTTGCCGTGGCCTGGCTGGCCGCCGTGATCGGTGCCGTCGTCGTCATGAACATACCGGACCGGTACGAGTCGAGCGCACGCGTCTACGTCGATACGCAGTCGGTGCTGAAGCCGCTCCTCTCCGGCCTTGCCGTGCAGCCCGACATCGACCAGCAGCTCACGATCCTCAGCCGGACGCTCGTCAGCCGGCCGAACGTCGAGCGGCTGATCCGAATGACCGACATGGACCTGCAGGCGAAATCGAGTTCCGACAAGGAGGGGATGATCGACCGGATCCAGCGAACGGTGAAGATCTCGACCGTGGGCCGCGACAATCTCTACACGATCGGCTACCAGGACTCCGACCCGGGTCAAGCGAAGCGCGTCGTCCAATCGCTGCTTTCGATCTTCGTCGAGTCGAGCCTCGGCAGCAAGCGCAAGGACGCCGACACCGCCCGCCGGTTCATCGAGGAGCAGATCAAGCAGTACGAGAAACGCCTCGAGGAAGCGGAGAACCGACTCAAGGAGTTCCGCCTCAAGAACCTGACCCTCCTGGGCGCGGACGGCCGCGACTACTTCGCACGCATGTCCTCGCTCGCCGAGGCGGTGAACGCGGCGCGGCTCGAGCTGCGTGCGGCCGAGCAGTCTCGCGATGCGCTCAAGAAGGAGCTTGCGGGCGAAGAACCCGTCTTTCTGCCCGAAGGACCCGCCGCGCCGGGCGGCGCCTCGCTCGTCCCCGAGCTCGATTCGCGCATCGAAACGCAAAAGAAAAACCTGGACGAGCTGCTTCGGCGATACACTGACCAGCATCCGGACGTGATCCAGTCGCGGCGGCTGATTCAGCAGCTCGAGGAGGAGCGGAAGCAGGAGATCGCCGCGCGCACCAAGCCTTCGCCCGACGGTGCGTCGAAGCGCCCGAGCTTTCAGGGAAATCCGGTCCTCCAGCAGCTGAAGATCTCCCTCGCGGAGGCCGAGGCCAACGTGGCTTCGTTGCGCGCGCGGGTCGCGGAACTCGAAGTGCGCCACAACCAGCTTCGCGCGGCCGCGCGCATGCAGCCCGAGCTGGAAGCCGAGCTCGCACAGCTCAACCGCGACTACGACATCCAGAAGAAGCAGTACGAGAGCCTGGTCACCCGGCGCGAGTCGGCCGCGATCTCCGGCGACATGGACGCCACCGCCGGCGTGGCGGACTTTCGGGTGATCGACCCGCCGACGGTGTCCCAGAGGCCGGTGGCCCCGAACCGATTGCTGCTGTCGCTCGTCGCGCTCGCCGGCGCCCTCGCCGCGGGCGTGTTCGCGAGCCTCGTCGTGAGCCAGATCTTCCCGACGGTCCACGACGCGCGATCGCTTCGGACGATCGCCGAACGGCCGGTGCTCGGTGCCGTGACGCTGCTCATGAACCAGCGGAGCACGCGCGCCCGGCGACGGCGGCATCTCGCTTTCGCCGGCGCGCTCGGAGGGTTGTTTGCCGCTTACGGTGCAGCGATCGTGCTCCTAACGACGGTTGGTCGGTTAATCTGAGGCGGCCATGAGCCTTATTGAGCAAGCCGCCAAGCGGCTCGAACAGCTGAAGAACGCGGGCATCGATCTCGGCGAGCGGGATGCGCCGGTCCTGCGCGGCCCCGGAGACGCCGAGGCGAGCGCCCGCACCTCCCTACCGGAAGCGGTCGTCCGCGAGCTCGAGCCCAAGGAGCGCACTCTGGAGTCTGCGCACGTCCTCAGGCGCCCCGTGCGGCACGAGCACGACGCACCGTCCCAGCATCCGGGCGGTGAGCATTCCCGCAAGGTCGCCATCGATCTCGCTCACTTGGCAGCGGCCGGGATGGTCACGCCGGATTCGCCGCGGTCGCAGATCGCCGACGAGTTCCGGATCATCAAGCGGCCGCTCCTCAGCAACGCGCAGCGCAAGGCCCCGGCGGGTGGCGCGAGCCCGAACTTGGTGATGGTCACGAGCGCGCTGGCGGGAGAAGGCAAGACCTTCAGCGCGGTGAACCTCGCGATGAGCATCGCCATGGAGCTCGACAACACCGTGCTCCTCGTGGACGCCGACGTCGCAAACCCGACCCTTCCGAGCGTCTTTCGCTTCGAGCAGTCAAAGGGTTTGCTGGACGTCCTGACCGACCCGGGAATCCGGTTGTCCGATGTCCTGCTGCGGACCAATGTGCCGAAGCTCTCGATCCTGCCCGCCGGGACGGCCCATCGACGCGCGACCGAGCTCCTGGCGAGCGAGGCGATGGAGCGCCTCGTTCACGAGGTGGCCAACCGCTACGCGGACCGGATCGTGATCTTCGACGCACCGCCGCTGCTGCCGACGACGGAGTCGCGCGTGCTCGCGACCCACATGGGCCAGATCGTGCTCGTTGTCGAGGCAGACAAGACCACGCACGGCGCGCTGAAGTCGGCGCTCGCGACGATCGAGGCGTGCCCGATCGTCCTCACCGTGCTGAACAAGGCATCGCGGTCCGACGTGGGTTCTTACTACGGTTATCGCGGGTACGGGTACGGGGAATGAACCGGCCGGCCGCGGCGCGTACCTGCCGGACGAACTCCTATGCAGACGGCGTGGCGGCACTCCCGGAGCCGCGAAGCGTTGCTTCCGCCGCACGATCGATCACCGCCGTCGGTGGAGCGCTGGTGATGGTCTGCAGCGTTGCCCGGGCCGAGACCTGGCGCGTGGAAACCTTTGGGAGCGTTGCAGCCACGGCGACGAACAACGTGAATCTGGCCCCGCCGGGGCAAGAAAAGCCGGACCTCTACTTCTCGCTTGCGCCCGGCATACGCGTCGTCGGGGACGGCGCGCGGCTGAAGCTGAGTGCCACGTACGTACCGACATTTGTCCTCTACACGAACACTGCGAGTGCGGGCGGCAACCGGATCTACAACAACCTCAGCGCGAACGCGAGCCTCGAGGCGATCGAGAAGTTCTTCTTCGTCGACGCTCGCTGGACGATTTCGAACCAGTTCATCAACCCGTTCGCACCCCAGCCCCAGAACCTCGGCACCAACACCAACAACCGCTCGCAGGTCACTACCTACGGGATCAGCCCCTACTTCCGAGGCGTGGTCCCCGGCGGCGGCACGAGATACCTGCTGCGCAACGACGCCTACTGGATCGACCCGAGCGGGGCCGGCCAGCTGAGCAGCTTCTACAACACCGTGACCGGCCTGCTCGAGAACACTGTGCAGACGGTCGGCTGGGGCCTCGACTACCTGAGCCACTACTCGAAATACGTGAACTCGAACTCGGTTTCGGACTGGCTCGCCCGGGCCCGCCTCATCTACCGCGTCGACCCGCAGCTCAACGTCTTCGTAAGCGGCGGCTATAACGAGAACAACTACGCGCTCTCGAACCAGGCTGGACCGACCTACGGTGGCGGCTTCACCTGGCGGCCGACCCAGCGCACCAACGTGGTGGCGAATTACGAGCACCGCTTTTTCGGTGCGTCTTACCTCTTCAGCTTCGATCACCGGACGCCTCTGACGGCGTGGAACCTGAGCGCGTCGCGCAACATTTCGAGCTATCCACAGCAGGCGCTCGCTTTGCCGCCGGGAAATACGGCTTCGCTCCTCGATTCGATCTTCGCCGCGCGCATTCCCGACCCCGCCGCGCGGGCGGCGGCGGTCGATCGTTTCATCCAGCAGGCGGGATTGCCAGAGTTTCTCGCCGGCCCGCAATCGTTCTATACCCAGCAGATCTTCCTGACGCAGCCGATTTCGGCCTCGTTCGGGATCCTCGGCGTCCGGAACACGATCACGTTCCTCGCGAGCAGGACGTTCTACGAGCGCATCTCGGGGACGACCGGCACGCCGCTCCCGGACGTGTTCGCGTTGAGCAACCAGTTCATTAGCTACCTCGTGAGCGTGAACTGGAGTCATCAGCTGACCGGCCTCACCACGATGAACCTCTACGGCTCGTGGAACCGCGTGAATAACGAGGAGCCGACGGTCTTCACCTCAACCACGAACCTGGTGCGTTTGACGTTCACGACCCGGCTTTCTCCGAAGACCGACACCACGTTCGGCGCTCGGTACACGATCTTCAACACCGATCTGGGATCCGACTATCGCGAGGCGGCGATCTTCGCGCTGGTTACCCACAGGTTCTACTAGGTCCGCTATGTACGAGTCGTTCTACGGCCTGACCGGCAAGCCGTTCCAGCTCAATCCCGATCCGGAGTTCTTCTTCGCGAGCAGGGGCCACGCGCGCGCCTATGCCTATCTCCAGTACGGCCTGCACCAGAGCGAGGGCTTCATCGTCATCACCGGCGACATCGGCGCCGGCAAGACGACGCTCGTCCGGAGCCTGTTGAAGCGCCTCGATCCGGAAAAGGTCGTCGCGGCGCAGCTCGTCAGCACCCAGCTCGACGCCGAGGATCTGCTCAAGTCGGTCGCGACCGCGTTCGGGGTGCCGGCCCGCACGCCCGATAAGGCGCAGCTGCTCGCGCACCTCGAAGCCTTCCTCGTCGGCCTCGTGCCCCAGCACAAGCGGGCGCTGTTG
>Ga0126369_10004599_pt1 | contig 10134 bp, 6 predicted proteins | sample PanSoiMetaPlot_1_FD_109646 | JGI IMG/M metagenome (GOLD analysis project Ga0126369, IMG submission 109646) | Tropical forest soil microbial communities from Panama - MetaG Plot_1 | ecosystem: Environmental > Terrestrial > Soil > Tropical forest > Bulk soil | place: Panama | collected 2016-02-17
GGCAGATCATTGACCATGAATGTCGAGAGCGTGTCGGCAACATCCAACGGAATATAGCTCCCTTTCTTGATGGCGGCGAAAACATCCACGCCGTGTACCTGCAACCGCTGAAGAAGACTATTTCGGTGTGACTCGGTGGCGGCAACGATAGCTGCATTTCCAGCCGCAAGAGCGGTTTCGACAAAACGAGTAAAGCCAGCTAGCAACGAGGCATCGTCAGGATAGAATTGCACTTCATGGCAGGGGATAACCCTGCCCTCCTGTGAGAGCGGTGGTGCAAGCGGCGCGAATGTTTCCTTGGGGCGGAGACCGCCACGGGCCTGTGCACCCCTAAACTCGGCAACAACGTAATTCGCCACTCCACTACTGACAAACTGCTCATCTCCAAGAACCACTTCCACAGCAGCCAGGAGTTCGCTTCCAGCACGCGTTTTGACGACGTAACCCGATGCGCCTAACCGCAGCGCTTCCTCGACTACATCGCGAGAGGTTTCCTGGCTGAGGAACAGGACTTTTGACATGGGGGCAAGCTGGCGGATTCGTCGAGCAGCTTCAATTCCGCTCAGACTCGGGAGTCCTATGTCCATCAGAATCAACTCGGGTTGCAGTTCTTCGGCTTTGCGAACCGCTTCTAGGCCGTCTGAGGCGTGGCCGACGATTCGCAATCCTGGTACTTTTCCAAGCGTCAAACATACGAATTGCCGGAACGGTTCGTAATCATCGACCACGAGAACTCGAGCTGATCGCATTCAGGCGCCGGCCTTTCCTCGGTCGACCTGCACCCCTCTCCGTACTTGGGCCGGTCGACCAGCCGCTCCTCATTGTAATCACCATCTTCACCTGGAACCAAGTTGTCTGTTTCTCCTGTGTGCGGAGTTCGTGAACAAGCTTACGGTTCAGGGCGCTAAGCAGAGGAGAAATTTCACTTTCTTTTTTGCACTCTTCCACGACTATGCGGTCTGCGCAGCCCGCTGCTCCAGCCCGGGCAGCTCTTGCCGAGTGACGTGCCAACCGAAAGTTATTGCGAGCCAGAAGGTGCGTTTCAGGGAAGTCACGTTTCGCAAAACTTCAATTGTTTTCTCCTCTCCTCGCCCCGCCTCTTACTTAAACTCGCCCAGCGCCGAGTGCGACCGGAGTGTGTTGAACACCTGTCATTTCTCGATCCTAATTGACAGCGAAATTCCATCGTGATACTTACCGCGGATGACTAAATCTTTCGTCAACAATCGCTTGGGGGTGACCTAGGCCGCCCCAAACAACGATATCGGGTCCGGCGCCGCCAGAACTGTCTTGTGCGCGGTCAAGAAGAGATCTTCAATTCACCTGGCCATGTGATTTTTATTTGACTCCGAGCATAGCCCGAACAGTAAGGAGAACTCGATGGCTCAGTTTGATGTTCCGTTGGTACGTTCGCAGTTTGCTCAAACGTCGCGGCGCGACACTTGGTGGGTCCAACCCGTCGCTGTTTTCCTCGGGCTTTCTACGTTTATCGTTTACTCGACTTGGGCAGCGATGCAAGGGCAGCATCACCGGTTCGGCCCCTATCTTTCTCCTTTCTACTCACCCGAGCTGTTCGGTGATCCACTGCTATCCTGGTTCGGCATGAAGCCGCCTTGGATCCCGGCGTGGGTTACCGCCGCGATGCTTATTCTGTGGGCGCCTGGTGGATTCCGAGTGACGTGCTACTACTACCGCGGCGCATACTACAAAGCGTTTTGGGCGGATCCCCCCTCGTGTGCGGTTGGTGAGCCCCGGAAGAAATATCTCGGTGAACGCTCTTTTCCGTTAATCCTGCAAAATGTCCATCGTTATTTTCTCTATCTTGCACTGATATTTTTGCTTCTGTTGGCCCACGACGTGTGGAGTGCGTTCTGGTTTGACGGCCACTTTGGCGTCGGCGTTGGTACGTTGGTGCTGCTTGCCAACGTGGTTTTGCTGAGCTGCTACGCGTTTGGATGCCACTCATTGCGCCACCTGATCGGCGGATTTCGAGACCGGCTTTCAAGCGCGCCGTTGCAGAAGGGCGCGTACGATTGCGTTAGTTGCCTTAACCACCGCCATATGACCTACGCGTGGTTCAGCCTGTTTTCTGTGGGATTTGCAGACCTGTACGTGCGCTTGTGCTCGATGGGGATCTGGAGAGATTGGAGAATTCTTTAGTGAGCGAATATCTCACGCATGAGCACGATGTGCTGCTGATTGGAGCGGGCGGTGCCGGCTTGAGGGCTGCTGCGGAAGCCTCGGCGGGCGGCGCCAAAGTCGCGGTGATCACGAAGTCGCTGCTTGGCAAGGCTCACACCGTGATGGCGGAGGGCGGTATCGCAGCCGCTCTCGCAAATGTCGACGAGCGTGATAGTTGGCGAGTCCACTTTGCAGACACCATGCGGGGCGGCCAATACTTGAACAGCTGGAGGATGGCCGAACTGCACGCCAAAGAGGCACCAACCTGCGTGAGAGAGCTGGAGGCGTGGGGCGCCGTTTTCGATCGGACCGCCGACGGCCGTATCCTGCAGCGGAACTTCGGCGGGCATCGCTATCCGCGACTAGCGCACGTGGGCGACCGGACAGGTCTCGAGATGATCCGCACCTTACAGGATCACGATATTCATCTCGGCATGGACGTCTTTATGGAATACACGGTCGTCACGCTGCTAAGGGATGGCGACCGCATCGCAGGCGCGTTTGGCTATGACCGGGAACACGGAAGATTCCACGTGTTCCGCGCCAAGGCTGTTGTGCTGGCGACAGGAGGAATTGGCCGCGCCTACAAAATCACCAGCAACAGTTGGGAATACACCGGCGACGGGCACTCCCTCGCGTATCACGCGGGAGCGGCGCTGATGGATATGGAGTTCGTGCAGTTTCATCCAACAGGAATGATCTGGCCCCCAAGCGTCCGGGGAATTCTGGTGACCGAAGGAGTGCGAGGCGAGGGAGGCGTACTGCGCAACCGGGAGGGTCGCCGCTTTATGTTTGACGACATCCCGGCGGCGTACGCGAATCAGACTGCCGACTCAGAAGAAGAAGGCTGGCGCTATACGCAGGGAGACAAGAACGCGCGCCGCCCCCCGGAGTTGCTTACACGCGATCACGTTGCCCGCTGCATCCGGCGAGAAGTGAAAGAAGGGCGGGGCAGCCCCCACGGAGGCGTGTTCCTGGACATCGCGTGGATTAAGGAACGGATTCCCAATGCCGCTGAACACATCAAGAGGAAACTTCCCAGCATGTACCACCAGTTCAAACAACTGGCGGACATTGATATTACACAGGAGCCGATGGAAGTCGGACCGACGACGCACTACATGATGGGGGGCGTCCGCGTCGATCCCGACACGCAGATGTCCGACGTCCCAGGTCTGTTTGCTGCTGGGGAGTGCGGCGCCGGACTGCACGGAGCGAACCGACTTGGGGGGAATTCGCTGTCCGATCTGTTGGTTTTTGGTAAGCGGGCTGGTGAATATGCCGCGCGGTATGCGAAAGAGAACTCGCTGGGAGCCGTCAACCAGGATGAGGTTGCGCTAGCGGAAAAACAAGCGCTGGCCCCATTCGCCCGCGATGCCGCAGAAGGACCTTATGCGGTTCAGTACGGGTTGCAAGACATGATGCAGGACCTGGTGGGTATCGTACGCCATGAAAAAGAAATGTTGCAGGCGCTCGAGCGCATCGAACAGTTGAAGGCCCGCGCGCGACGGGTTGGCGTGAGCGGGAATCGCGAATACAACCCCGGCTGGCACACGGCGATCGACCTTAACAACTTGCTGACGGTGTCCGAGATGGTGACCAGGGCGGCGCTAGAGCGAAAAGAAAGTCGCGGCGCGCATTTTCGTGACGACTATCCCTCCAAGGATGACAAGTTCAGCTCATTCAACATCGTCATCCGAAAGGGTGCTGGCGGTGAGGCTCAGATTATGCGTGAGCCGATTCCGGAGATGCCAGCGGAGTTGAAGCAAATCATCGAGGAGATGAAGTAATGGCGACGGCAACGTTTCGAATCTGGCGCGGGGAAAAAGGCTTCGGAAAGTTCCAGGATTATACCACCGAAGTGGCTGCCGGAATGGTGGTGCTTGATAGCGTTCATCATATCCAGGCTGAGCAGGCCAATGATCTTGCTGTACGATGGAACTGTAAGGCCGGCAAGTGCGGCTCGTGCTCCGCTGAAATCAACGGAATGCCAAGGCTTATGTGCATGACGCGTCTGAATTCGCTTCCGCTTGAACAACCCGTAACCATCGAGCCCATGAAGGCCTTTCCGCATGTTAAAGACCTGGTTACCGAACTGTCATGGAACTATGATGTGAAAAAGCGCATAGCGAAATTCAAGCCACGCCGTCCAGACGCTCCGGACGGGACCTGGCGCATGGCGCAAGCGGATGTCGATCGCGTCCAAGAGTTTCGCAAATGCATTGAGTGTTACCTTTGCCAGGACGTGTGCCACGTGCTTCGTGAGCATCACATGCACGACCAATTCATCGGGCCGCGTTTCTTGGTTTATGCGGCGGCGCTGGAAATGCATCCACTGGACGAGGCAGATCGCACCGCCGAACTGAAAACGCAGGACGGCATCGGGCTGTGCAACATTACAAAATGCTGCAGCAAGGTGTGTCCTGAGAACATCACCATCACCGACAACGCCATCATTCCCTTGAAGGAGCGTGTTGTGGATCGCTTCTTCGACCCACTGACGAGACTGTTCCGAATGTTTAAAACCGATAGCGGCTAGGAGGTCTTCATGCATTTCAATCTGAAGTCCATATCGACTGAGGGCGTTCCCAAAGCGCTGGAGAAAGCTGAGCGTTACCGGCTCCTGAACGAACCGAGCCTCGCTGAAAGCATTTGCCTCGATATCCTGGCTATTTTGCCTAAACATCAAGAGGCACTGGTTTCGCTCCTGCTTGCGCGAACCGATCAGTTCGACAGCGGCGTTACTTTGAAATCGGCTCAAGAGCTACTGCTGCGCATCGAGGGTGAGTATGAGCGCGCCTACTACGCCGGCATTATCTGGGAACGCCAAGGACACGCGCACCTGCGGCAAGGCGGTCCTGGCAGCAGCGCAAACACCTATCACGCACTGCGCGAGGCGATGGAACACTACGGACGAGCCGAAGCTGTCCGCCCCCCTGCCAATGACGACGCGATTCTGCGGTGGAACGCCTGTGCGCGCGTGATCATGCGCAGCCCGGAGATTCGCCCGCTAGCCGAGGTGGAAGTCCAACCTATCACGAGTGAGTAGCGACGTATTTTCCGAATGTTTGCGAGCAGTGCAACGCAGCTGCCAGCGGGATGAGCGATGCAACGCTTCGACACGCCGATGCGGCCTGCGCATCCGGTCCGCCAGGGTTGCCCGGCCCTGAACCAAGGCGTTCTCTGCAGTCTTCTCCGCTCGCTGCTTTTGGTGCTCCGACTCGGCACCGCGACTCGCGTCACTCCCATTCCCTGCATGGTCTTCTCATTTCTAGCCTGTAAAACCTTGTGTCGGCGGCGACCATTCGTGGGGTACGCCCGAACTGACGCGGGTGTTGCATAACGGCCGTCATGGACGGCTCTAGCCAATTCGCTTGATTTCTAGACCGAAACCATCAGTTCCTACGATCTCGCCGCCCAGTCATTCCTTCTTCTCCCAAGAGGATTTCGCGGATCGCAATAATTCCGTGTTCTTCACCAGGGCGGTGTCCAGCAGATTGACCTGCTCGGCGGCCAATTTCCAATTCGCGCCTTCGACTGCTTCTGTAAGGCCGGGGAATTCCAGATGAGCATATGTGTACCGGGCTGAATAGAGAAGGTGCTGAAACCAGGGCCGGCCGGGAATTCCAGCGGGATCGAGCCAGTTCGACTCAACCTGCAGAAGCTGTTCGTTCAAGTGTTGGATCTTTTCTGGGTTTATGTTTCCGGACGCCAGGTCGTGCATCGTTACCTCATGCAGCTGCTTGCCCGCCGTCTCAAAACCCGCAATGCGAGCGTAGAGCCTTTTCAGTGGCACCTGCTGTGGAGTTATCTTGTTGCGGTTCTCAAGTTCACTTAGAAATTCCCGGAGTGCCGCGGCATTGGCCGCAAAATCGAATGGCAAAATATCCGAATTGGCCAGGCGCAGCGCAGTCAGTCCCCAGATTTGCGTCAGGATCCTATGATATTCAAACGTTGGATCACCAATCCGGGACATCCAGAAGTGATCGTCATAGGCGGAATGATAGACGCCGTAGTTCCCCGTAAATCCCAAATTAATCACGGGGCGGCCGAGATGATTTAAAAAAACGGTGTGATCAGAACCGCTTCCGATGCGCGTTTCCACCAGCGCGGAATCACTGGGCGGGCCCGCCAATTTCCTATCGCGCATTGAGGTAGCTCGCCACGCTTCGTATAAACTCTTCCCGGATGGAGCGCGAACGTCCTTGGAGGCTTCGACCAACATGGGCGCGAGAGAGGCAACCGCTGTTGGCTTGAAACTCAGTCCTTCCGGTCCTGCTGCAGTGGCCGCACCGGCAACGGATGAATCAACATTCAGATACGCAACGAGTTTCTTCTTCAGGTCCTCCGCAAATTGCTCGCCCCATTCGGTCGAACCCGTAAGCGCATATTCTTCGCCATCCCAACTGCAGACGATAATCGTGCGCCGCGGACGAATGCCCCGCTGTTTAAGCTCGCCTAATGAGCGCGTCAGTTCCAGCATCGAAGCTGTGCCACTCACTGGATCCACGCCGCCGTACACCCACGCGTCGCGATGATTGCCAACAAGCACCCACTCATCCGGCAGATCGCCACCGTGTATGCGTGCCTCGACGACGGTGTAGGGCTTCACGCTCGTGTCCATCTCCACATTCACATACACTTTTACAGCACCTGTGAATCGATAGGTAATAGGAAGCGCGCCGCGCCATTCCTTCGGAACTTCGGCGCCGTTCATGTTTTCCAGCAAAGGCTTCGCATCAAGCCAGGAGAGTGGCAACGCGAAAATCTTGGGAAGTGAGCGTGCCTCTTCCGGCGCGATCCGCTTTGCGCCCGGAACGGAGGCCCAGCCGGGCGTGGTGGGGTCGCCGGGAACGATATAGTCGTAGGTAATCGCACCACGCTGAATGTGGCTCTCTGGGCCCCACGGGCCATCGGGAAAAACTTTGCCGCGTGCATAGCCATCTTCCGCGGGGTCGGAATAAATCAACAGGGCCGCGGCGCCTTCCCGCTCAGCAGTGAGCGCCTTGAATCCTCGATAGCTGTACGGATTCGAATACCGAACGATGACGATTTTGCCTTTGACGCTGATGCCCTGCTTCCTCAGCAGTGCATAGTCTTCGGGATTCCCGCTGTGCGCATAGACAAGCTCTGCCGTAACATCACCGGAAGTGGAATAGCCAAAGTAGGAACCCGAAATGGCGGGATTCTTCGTGTCCGGATCAATCGCGTAGGGGTCCTCCCGAAGTGAAGCTTTGAAGTGGATGGGCGCAACCATTTCCAGAGAAACGCTGCGCGGGCTCGAATGCAGCACGTCGTACCGCCGCAATGTGACGTCCTCCCAGCCTTGGTTGCGCCATTCCAGTGCTAGGAATTCGGCAAGCTTATTGTTCTGCTCGGACGCAGCCGGGTGTGGTTCCGCCGTGAAGAGGCGATGCCACTCGCGCGCCTTCTCGGGCGAAGGCAGCGCTTCAAATATTGCCTCTAGATTGTGCTCGGCTGCGGCATTCCCCGCAGAGAATCCAAGAATGGGAAAGCCCTGCGAACCTTTCGGCGAGGTTTGCGCAGAGACCGCAAATGGTACGAACAGCAACACCACAACAGAAATCAAGCACAAATGAAATTCAGGGCGCGTCTTCAATGCGATCTCCTTCAGTAAGGAATCTGTGGACTGCTAGGTAGACCCAATCATCTGAGCAAACACATTGCCGCCAGCGAATTGTAACGTATCAGCTGACGAGATGAATTCCCCAGCCGCAATGTGCGGAGGAGCGTCTCGCTCAGCAGTGATATCTGTTTCGATCTACGGGTCGCTTAACTGACGGTTGTAAATCAATTTAGTGAAGGAACTCGGAGTCGAGTCTGAACTTGCTGTGCACCGAGAAGCCGGCCCCCCGCAAGGCGAATTCCGCGGTATCGAGCCCGGGGCCCAGCAGAGAAGCACCATCGAGGGTCCTCGGGAAAAAGAAATGGACGGAGGAACTCGTGCCAGTTCCGGTAAACTCGATTTCAAGCGGAGCAACGGTGCCACGGCGGGTCTTGAGCGTCGCGCGCAGGTCTGGGCTTCCCGCCGCTGTGACCGCGAAGGGATCGAACCCAACGAAGCCGGGCTGCTCGAGTTTCACGGTGATAACATAGCGATCCGCCGGAAGCCGCGGCGCCTGCGCCTGAAACACGGCGAGCGCGCGTTCGCCGAGTTCCGCAAGCCGCACAAAGGCCTGGCTCACCGGGACGGCCGATTCCCAACGTACCAGGAAGGCAGTGGAGGGTGAAAGTCTCGGCGCCCCATCCGGCTGCCGGGAAGAATCAACGGGGGGTTCGATTCGCAATTTCTGCATACAGTTTCCGTTTGCATCGATGGCATCGGGGTCGCAGTGCTTCGTGCCCGTGGGAATACTATAACTCGCTTCATTTTCTCTCCGGAGGAACACCACAACTTCCACCTTCGCCCAAGGCGAGTGTCGCACGAGCCTCAGGGCTTCTGCATGCGACCACTGTGCGGAAGGCTTCTGCTTCCAAAAATCGTCTGCGCTGGCGAATGAAGACAGTCCAAAAAACAGGGTCATTATTGAGAGAATCGTTCGGAATGCCGCGGCCGGAAGCAGCGCGGCACGGCGCCTGTGTACCCGGAGTAATAGGGGGACCGCCGTATTGCCTGGAACTCTCATACTTCTACCAGCTCGATCGTTTTGACTGTATCAGGTTTTCTCAGTCCCCAACAAACACTCTCCAGGCACTCGGCTAACCGGTCAGAGGCCGGCTCGCTGGTGCGCAGCGACGGGGAGGTATCGGCGGCAATCCGCGACCCGACTCGGGCCATCACCGCCACCACCGAAGTGCAGTTCCTGCTTTGGGGCGCGCCTAATCTATAGACTAGAGAGCAGTAAGAATTGGCGCCGTCAAGAATTCACAAAGCAGCCACGTCCCCTTTGTAGAATCATCGGGATTCTAGTTGACAACGACCGATTCAGGAATAGAATCTCACCCAATTATAGTGTTGGTTTGTCAAATTGGTGGGGGTCCAATGCTTAAGTCTTATTCATTGCGGTCTTCTTATGCGCTCATTCTGATTCTCGGCTGGGCGCTTTCTCTACCTGCGCAAATCACTACTGGTGAAATTACTGGAACGGTGATGGATCAGAGCGGCGCCGCAGTGGCGGGCGCGACTATCTCGGCCGTCTGTCCGGACACGAACCAGACGCGTGAGGTGACCTCTGGCAGCGTCGGCGAATACCGGCTGTCCGACATGGCCATTTGCGTCTATAAGGTCTCGGTTTCCGCTCAGGGATTCAAGACGACGGTGCGCAATGTGACGGTTACCGTCGCCCAGGCGACCAATGCGGATTTCCGGCTTCAGGTGGGCGAGCGCACGGAAACTATTATGGTGGAAGCAGCCACCCCGCTGGTAGAGTTCTCCCCGGGCGTGAACAACGAGGTGGACGAGAAGTCTATCTTGGATCTACCGACGGAGGGCCGTGATTTTAAATCCATCTTGGCCCTTACCCCCGGCGTACAGCGCTCGCCGGGAGGCGGGTTCCTAGACGTCAGCGTGAGCGGCCAGCGCACCACCACCAACAATTACATGATCGATGGCATGCCCAATAATGACCGCTTCTATGGCAGCGAGGTTGTCGGGCAGCCCGGCGTATTGGGGATCCCGGCTTCCGTTCTCGGCAACGATTCCATCTCCGAATATACCGTTCAGCAGCTTCCGACGGCAGAGAATGGGGTCAAGGGGGGTGCTGCAATCAACGTGACACTCAAGAGCGGCACCAACGATTTCCACGGCACGGCTTTCTATTTCGGAGACTACGACTGGCTAAACGCGAAGAACTTCTTCTCCACAACCTCATTACCCTATCACAATCACAATTACGGAGGCGTGGTAGGTGGGCCGATCATCAAGGACCGCACGTTCTTTTTCTTCACGTATGAAGGGCAGCGTAACAGTTCCATCGAGCCTTATAATCTACC
>Ga0126369_10004600_pt1 | contig 10133 bp, 6 predicted proteins | sample PanSoiMetaPlot_1_FD_109646 | JGI IMG/M metagenome (GOLD analysis project Ga0126369, IMG submission 109646) | Tropical forest soil microbial communities from Panama - MetaG Plot_1 | ecosystem: Environmental > Terrestrial > Soil > Tropical forest > Bulk soil | place: Panama | collected 2016-02-17
CGGATCAGCTTCGCCGGTCCATCTTTCAGGAAATTCCGTGCTCGAAACTAGGAAATCCGTCAGCGCCAGCACTTCGCCGAAGCTTGGATAAATCGTATCCACGTCGACCGATACGGGAATGCCGTGCTCATGCGCGATTTTCGCGGCTCTTGCCACTGCCGGAGTATCGTGACCATCTACATGCAGCAGCCTCGCACCGGCAATCTTTTCCGGAGTAATCCGCGCCGGATTGATCTGCAAGCAATCGTCGTGGCGCCATAAAATCGTGCGTTCGCCCGTGGATTGATCGATGACAATGTAGGCTCGTTGGTTGGGACAATTGGCATGGATCTCCACGTCTTCCACGTCCATGCTTTCGGCGTGCAGGCTCGCCATCTGAATCCGCCCCGCCTCATCGTCCCCCACCGCGCCAATGTACTTCGCGCGAAGTCCCAGCCGCGAGCAAACCGCCATCGCGCTGGCCACCTGGCCGCCTGGACTCACCACTTCTTGTTTGAACGCAACTTTGCCGCCGTAAGGCGGGAAGTGAGGAACCACCAGAAGCGTGTCTGTGGCGTTCAATCCGACGCCCACCACGTCGAACCGGACCGATGGATTCACTGAACGAAGCTCAGAATGGCTCGCGCGAGCGGAGAATCGTCCATGGCGGCGCTGACAATCTCGCTAATGTGGCTTTCGCCGGGAAGATAGAGGAGCTGCGCGGGATCGAAAGTTTTTTTCAGAGCCGCTTCAAAGTCGCGAGCCTGCTTAGGCAGACCCCAATAATCCCATTGGCAATACGTGATGAGAAAGGGCGGCGCCGATGAATGGACGAACTCGAGCGGCGACGCTTGGCGTTTGTCTCCGTCGAATAGGAAGGCGGGAGTATCGGTCACGTCGTAAACCCCGCTCATGCTAATCACGCCCCGGATCGCGCTCGAAGAGATGCTGTATTTTTCCAGGTACCGGCCGTCCAACGCCAACAGCGACGCCAAATGCCCGCCCGCCGAATGGCCGCTCACGTAAACGCGGTTTGCGTCTCCGCCAATTTGTCCGGCATTGTGATAAACCCAGGCAAATGCCGCCGCGACATCCTCAATCTGAGCCGGATGCGGGTGGTCGGGCATGAGCCGGTAACTGGGAATCGCGACCGCGATTCCTTCCCGAGCAAAGCGGTTGCCCAGCGCCGCATAAAGCGAGCGGTCTCCGCTGTGCCACGACCCTCCATGAACGAACAGGAGAATCGGGAAATGGGTCCGGCCTTTGGGCAAGTACAGATCCAGCTTGTGTTTTTCCTCAGCGTCATCTGTGTACGCGATGCCCCGGCGCGCCTCGACGTTGGACGGAGTGTCCGCCGACGGCAGGCGAAGGTTCAGCGCGCCGCGCACATAGATTGGGTTGGAAATAATCCACGGCAGATCCTTGCTCTCCTTAGGGCTGCCGCCGTTCTCCTTGCCGCCGCCAACGGAAAGCCAGGCCTCCAGCCGGTAAGCGCCTTCCTCTTTCACTTGGTAGGCGAATTTCGAGTCCTCGGCTTGCGCCACCACTGCTCCGTCTCGAATCACCTTGATTTTCGCCGGGACCGGCAAAAATGCCTGGAGCCGGGTTTGGCCCGCCAGCAATCCGGTAGGAACGTTGTCGCCCATATCGAAAACTCCGAGGTTGTTTGCCGCGGCGAACGTGAATCCGGTCGGATCGCAGAGCCAGTCGTGGGCAACGTAGGCGTGCCCGGCGGCGAGCGAGGTGCGCGCGTCTTTTTCCGTAAGCTCCCGGGCGAGGATGTGGACGCTCGTGGCGCGAAAGGCGGCGGCCAGAACATCCACCTTATCGTCCGCGGTATCGCTGTATGCGATTCCCACCGAATCGTCCGCCGTTGTGGCGTCATCCCATTTCGCGATCAGGCCGGCATCTTGGCCGATTTCCGCGCCGAGCGCCTCGCCGGGATACTGGCGGAAGCGGGCGCGCAGTTTGCGCCACTCCTCCTCCGTCGCCGCTGGAGGACGGGAAATCTCCATCCCTGGAAAGCCGGCGCCGGGTAGTGAAAGCAACATCGGCCCGTTGACTGGGTGCGCGTCGCTCTCGCCTGCGAAAACGATCTGAGCCCTTGCTTCTTCGGCCGCCTTCAGGAGATTTAGACGCGGCGCCCGCGAATGGGTCAAAACTGCGCGAAAATCGCGATAAATGCCATAAGCGGGCAAATTCGCCCGCCGCTTCATCCATTCGACGCGCTGACCGTGCAGCGTTTCAAGTTGCGATTCGCTCAGCCGGCCAGACGGTTCGGCCCCGATCAGCGCGAAGTCTAGCGCGAAACAGAAGAATACGAGAAAGGCCCCTGCGCCCCGCACTCTCCGATTCTAGCGTCTGGCCTGCCGGTTTGTTGGTCGGGACCCGACGGGCATCATTGCAATCGTGCGTACTCCGCCTTGGCTTGTTCAGCAGAGGTATATCCAGGTCTGCATCCTTCCAAAGCGTCAGGAATTTCTGGTAAGTCGATCTCGCCTCGGTTTTAACTCCCAAAGTCGCGAAAATGCGTCCCAATTTGTAAGTGCTCATTACCCGAATTGGATCGGCAAAAACGACTCCAGGGTGACCAAGGACCTTCCGGAACTCACCAGCCGCCTCGTCGTAGCGCTGCGCCGCGAAATAAGCCTCCCCGCGGACGTATGGCGAATAGAGGCTTCCAAATGAGCCGAACCAACTGCACGTGTAGGCTACATCGTATGGCTCGGCCTCTTTGAGAAGCTCAATCGCCTCAGAGGACGCACCAGCGTCCAGTGACAGCATCGCGCGTATCACCGGGAGGTAAGTGAATCTAACGCAGGTGTCCTCGGGGAAGCGCTTGTTCAGGTCGTCCGCTAGAACGCGTGACTTCACCGAGTCTCCGGCGGCGGCGAGCGCAAAAGCGGCGCCATACTCGACATCGCGGTTCTTTGAGAGTTCCAGCGCTGCCTGTGCTCTTCGCTTCGCCTCGGATGCATTACCGAACAATGCCTCCCGGACTGCCGTCCCAGCCTCAAACATAGCGGCCCTTTCCGGCTGGTGCGCCTGCGCCGCCAGGTCCTTAGCCCGGCGCGTAACCGTCCTGGCTTGTTGCAAGTGACCTTCGTAGGCCAAAACAAATGCTTGTATATTCGTGATCCAGTCCGCTCCTCCAGGGCTGTTCCTCGCCCGAGCCGCCGCGCGTTCCATTCCCGCTTGATCGCCGTTATAAAAGGCGAGGACATAGGGCAGTATCAAAAGGTCCGGAACCAGTAGTTTGCGTTCCGAGGCCTGCTGTACCGTCCTTTCGGCGTCTACGTAACGTTCCATTGCGAGATATGTCCAGGCCAGATTAACGGGCCCGGGAGCCCAACTGGGTTGATCTCAATCGCTCGCTTGCAGACCTCGAGGGATTTTTGAAAGTTTCCGGCGGTCTGGTAGACGACTGACGATAATCCCTACGCGTCCAGTTCCCGCGGATAGGTTTTCTGCCATAATTCCCCAGTCCGTTGCGCCTCTTCCAGATTGCCCGTTACCTGCACATGGTAAGAGAGGGTGATAAAGAACCGTTCCGGGTCGCTGGCGCGCTCCCTTAACTCGTAGGCCCTGCGGATGCTGTCGGCTGCGAGGTCCGGCTCCCATAGGTCGCCGTATGTACGTCCCAACATGGCATATGCCATCGCGAACTTGGGATCGAGTTGAATCGCGCGTTGCAGGAGAGGCACCGCTCCTTCATTGTTCTCGGAAAGCCCCATCCTCACGGCGGCTGTATAGAGCTTCCAGGCCTCGAATGAGGCCGTGGTGGCTTCGATGAGACCGTTCTTATGCTCTTTGACGCTGGCCAGCGATTCGCCGGCTTTGCTTCTGAACTTACTTGCGACTTGATCGAGGGCATTTAGGACGTCCTCTTTCTTCTCGGCCTGAACCTGTTGTTCGTCAAGCACCTCGCCGGTGCTGCAATTACTGGCGCTCAAGCCCAGCACATACTTGCTTCCCAACCTGGAGATCGCCCCCCGCACCACCGCGGCGCTGAACGTTCGCTCGCATACCTCGCGCGCCACCTCGGCGCTTAGCGGCGAATCCGGAGGCCGGCCCATCAGACGAAGCGTTCCCTGAATCTGCTGATCCGGGACGACGCTCAGGAATGGGGACTCGCCAAGTTCTACCGCCAGCCCTTGCCGGAGAGTCTGGTCGAAGTCGGCATCGCCGGTATTGTTGGCGAAGTCTGCGAGAACAATAGTATCTTTGTCCGTGAGTTTGGGCGCACGGTGGAAAAAGAGGTAACCCGCGATGCCCAATCCGGCTATTGCGGCTGCAGCGATCAGGGCGTTCCTCCGGCGTCTCGAAACTCCCGTTCCGTGCTGCGCGCCGGTGGTGAGCCGCGCGGGTTCTATGTCCTGCTTCAGCCGCTTGAGATCGGATCGAATTTCGGAGGCGTGCTGGTAACGCAAGTCGCGATCTTTTTCGAGGCATTTGCCGATGATGCGCTCTATTTCCGCGGGCAAGCTTGCGTTCAGTTGAAGAGTAGGGACTGGAGGGTGGTTCAGAATGGAATCAAACACACTCGCTTGCGTTGCGCCTTCAAATGGCAGCTTGCCGGTTGCCATTTCATAGAGAACAACGCCGAAGGAGAACAAGTCTGTGCGCGGGTCTAAGCGCTCGCCACGGATTTGCTCTGGCGACATGTGCGACACCGTTCCGACGACCACGCCTGTCGCAGTCAGTTGATCCTGTATCGTGCGGGTCGGTAATGACGTCACATCCATGTTCGACGGATAGTCGGCAGACCCGACCTTCGCCAATCCAAAATCGAGAATCTTGGCGTGCCCACGCGAGGAAACGAATAGGTTCGCGGGCTTGACGTCACGATGAGTAATCCCGGCGGAATGCGCTGCATCCAAGCCGTCTGTGATTTCGATCGCGAGAGTGAGCAACGTATCGATGGGGAGAGGACGCCCCCGGTTTGGTTCAGAATGAATACGATTCTTTAACGTAGTTCCATCAAGGAACTCCATGACGATGAACGAGCGGCCCTCGTGCCGCTCGATCTCGTATATCGTGCAAATGTTGGGATGATTCAGGGACGAGGCTGCGCGCGCCTCCCGGCGAAACCGCTCGATCGCTTGTGGATCTCGGGCTAATTCTTCGGGTAAGAACTTCAGGGCCACCGAGCGGCCCAATTCAACGTCCTGGGCTTTGTAGACCACGCCCATGCCGCCGCCGCCGAGTTTTCCTAGCACGCAGTAATGAGATACGACGGCGCCCCTGCGGAACTCGCCGTTCTCCTGGCTATCGTCACTTTGATTGGGAACGCCAACTTGGGGCGCCATTTCGATTACGGGCCTGTCGAGAAACCCTTCCGACTTCTGCTCCCACGTCAGCAGGGAGCGTGCTTCACGCTCCAACCGTTCGTCGCCGGCGCACGCTTCTTTTAGAAAGTCGTCGCGCTCCTCTGGCGGCCGCTGCAATGCTAGGTGCAGCAGTTTATCAAGTTGTTTCCAACGTTCCGGATCCATCGCCCGTTCCGCCGCCGAGTTCGCGATAAAGCCAGAACTTGGCGATACTCCAATCGCGCCTAACCGTGGCTGGCGAGACTGTGAGGACTTCGGCCGTCTCCTCAACACTGAGTCCGCCAAAAAAACGCATTTCGATGATTTGCACCTTGCGAGGATCGAGCCGGGCCAGTGCGTTCAAGGCATCGTCCAGCGCTACCAGATCGCCCGTTCGATCACCACCCATGTCCGCCACTTCTAGCGCGACCTGCTGAAAACCGGCTCCACGTTTTATATTGTGGCTGCGGGCGTGATCGACGAGAATACGCCTCATCACTTGGGCCGCAACGGCAAAAAAATGGGCTCGATCCTGCCACTGCATGCGCTTGTAATCCACCAGACGCAGGTAGGCTTCGTTCACCAGGGCGCTGGTTTGGAGCGCATGGCCCGGGCGCTCGCGCTCCATATAATAGTGCGCCAGGCGGCGGAGCTCTTGATAAACGATGGGCGTCAGGTCGTTGAGTGCGTTCTGGTCTCCATCGCTCCACGCGCGGAGCAGCCTGCTTATCTCGTTTGTGTCCACCTCGCCAGGCGTTGCCGGGTTGTGCATCTGTATCGCGTGATTATACCGCCGCTCCGCTCGCAATAATTTCTTGGCGGGGGCGCTAGCAAATCCTGTCGGATTCTCCGCCTATTTGGGGTGGAGGAACAAATGAAAACGATCCTGACTTCGATTGCCGCGGGCAGCTTGCTCGCGGCGCTTGCCGTGGCACAGCCGCAGCCGCGCTATACGGTCATCGATCTCGGCGCCCAGGGTGGCGCGTATAGCTTCGGCTTTGGCATCAACACCGCGGGTGATGTTGCCGGCGCCGCTGCGACACCCGCCCAGACGGATGGCTTCGCCGCAACCGCCGCCCTATGGAGCAAGAAGAAAGACAACATGGCTTTAACCACGCTGCGCGTCTTGGGTCCACCACTGTTTGCTGCCTGTCCAACGTGCAACAGCGCTGCGGCGGGAGTGAGTGCGAGCGGCGAGGTAGCAATTGATTCAGAGATTGAGGCGCTGGATCCGCATGGCGAAGATTTTGGTCAGTTCGACCCACCCAATCCGACTCACCGTGTGACCCGGGGGTCCATTTGGAGGAACGGGGTAATGACAGCACTTCCTAACCTGCCGGGCGGCAATAACGCTAATGTTTTTTGGATCAATAATCTGGGACAGATCCGCGGGGTTGCGGAGAATGGCATTATCGATCCGAGCTGCTCAAACGTGACGCCGTTTAGGTTCAGCGCTTTCAACCTGTAATCTGGGGACCAAACGGCGAAATCCAGAGAGTACTCTCTCCTCTCGTATCCAAGGGCGTGACCGACACCGCCGCATACGCCTTCACCATCAACGACACGGGCGAGGTTGTCGGCGCGTCGGGTTTGTGTTCGACCATCGGTCTGCCCCCCGCCGCCATCAACAACACCATTGCCACGCACGCTGTCCTGTGGGAAAGGGATGGCCCCGCCCACGACCTCGGGAGTCTGGGTGGCGCAGCGAACATTGCCAGTAGCATCAATAACCGGGGTGAAGTGGTTGGGACAGCGCAATCGCCCAAAGACGGCACGATTCACGCGTTCCTCTGGACCAGGCACACTGGCATGCTCGATTACGGCGCGTTTCCTGGGGCCGTAGCGACCGTGCCTGGGTGCTGCCACACCATCAACGATCGGGGCGAGATTGTTGGCTTTAGCATAGAGCCAAGTAATCCGTACTTTGGGCGCGCCCTTATATGGCAAGGCGCACAGCCGAAAGACCTCAACGAATTAGTCCGCGATGCCGGACCGTTTGTGCACCTGACCGGCGCTTTCTCGATCAACGATTCCGGAGAGATCGTCTGCCAGGGCGTCACCAACAGCGGCGAGCTACACGCCTGCCTGGCAGTCCCGAATGACGGCGCGACGGCCAACGAGAGCGTTTCACCCGCCGCATGGCAACAAGGCGATCGTGCGCCTTTCTCCGAGAATGCCCGTCGCGGTCGACTCGGGATTCCCTGGCGCTACTGACCTTCGCAGAACGCAGTGACAATCGTGACCTTTCGTGGGGCAGGATGCCACCCTGCCCCACATCCGCGGGACGGCTCGATCACCAACGCGTTCTCCATTCCACTCCCACCACTGCCGCGCGGCCCGGCATGTCCACGCCAACGATTTCCTGATAGCTGGCATTGGTGAGATTCGTGAACTGCGCAAATGGAGTCCAACGCCCGCGGCGCTCGGCCACGGAGAGGTCCCAGAGAGGATAAGGATTGCGCCCTACCCGCTGGAGGACGCCCAGCCGCGAGCGGGCGAGGAAGCCATGCGGCAATGACGCCTGCCAGGACAGACTCGCATTATTCGACGGGTAGTTAAATGTGTATTTCGTTTGCAATCCACTGAGCGAATCCTGCTGGCCCGTCAGGCCCGTATAGGCAATCTCGATCAATTGCGTCTTGGCCGCGCGAAGCGCCAGCATCGCTTCTACGCCGGTGAAGTTAAGCCGGTCGATATTCTCCGCTTGCCAGATGCCAGTCGGCGAGGAGCGAACATAGTCGATGCCATTGCGGAGGCGGCGCTCGAAAAAGCCTGCTTCGAAGCGCACGCGGCCGCCCGCGTTCCACTCGATGGCGCCGTCGTAGCTCCAGGCAGTCTCGGGTTTCAAGAACGGCGATCCTACATTCGCGGGGTCGGCGTAGTATAAATCCGTGTAGCTGGGCAAACGGAAAGCCCGACTAGCGGACGCGCGCAGCTTCCATCGGCTCGAAAGCCACATTCCGGCGCTGGCCGTCGGATTGAACTGACGGGCTCCGCCGCGAAAGATCTCCTCCCGGGCGCCGAGCGTAAATGAATACCTTCGCAGAGCGCGAGCTTCAAGAGCAAGGTAAGCCGAGCCGCGATTGCGCTGGTGATGGCCCAGATTATTGCTGTCGATCTCGTCGCGGTAGGCCTCGCCGCCGTAACTTAAAGTGATGTTGGAAGCGAGCGAATCGCGCCGCCGCAGCGCGGCTTCGTAGTTTTCGGTGTAGTGATGATTGGTGTAGATCTGCGGCTGATCGCGAAATAGTACGAACAGGTCGGTATGGCGGCGGTAGGCAAACGAAGCCTCGGTCTTCTTTCCGATGCTTTGGCGCAGCGCGGCGAACCACCCTTTAGGACGCTCCCAGGAAGGATAATTGCCGTAGAACTGATTGGCGCCATAGGGCCTGTCGTTCAAAGCCAGAATGACGTCCGTGGTCCCGAGCCCGGATTGTATGTGCGTCAGCGACGCAAACGAGAGGTTGCGGTAGTCGCGGTCGAATGCGAAACCGCTCGAGAAGTCGCGTGAAAACGATAACTCCTCCGTGACGTTCTTCCACATGCTAGCGAGCGAAGCGCTCTGTTGATTGACGCCGAAATTCCCCACGGAAGTCCGCAAGCGCAGCTCGCTTGATTCCGGCGCCTGCGTCAGGACATTCACCACGCCGCCCACAGCATCGGCTCCATAGATCGCTGAACTCGCGCCCTTGAGAATCTCTACTCGCGAGAGCGCGTCGGGAGGCAGGGGAACGTCGAAATTGAAATGAGCCGTCTGCGAATCGTTCATTCGGATTCCGTTGAGCAACACCAGCGTCTGGCCGAAATCGCTGCCGCGGATGGAGAGATCGGTCTGAAGGCCATTCGGCGCGCGGGCGTGAACGTCCAGCGATGGATCGAGCCGTAGATAGTCGAAGAAGGTGTTGGAGAGAGTCTTCGCGTCGTCATCCAGCTCGATAGAGCGGACGGCGCGGTTGGTCTCGTCCAGCGGCGCGGGTTCGTAAACGCCGGTGACGACCACTATATCGGCGCGGTCGGGAACAGTTGGAGTCTGGGCCGCGGCGCTGAAGCCGAAGCACAGGAGGATTAGAAGTCTCTTTGGTAGGTTGCGCAAAGGATATTCTACGGCGCCCGCTCGTTTAAAATAGTGGTTTCATGCGCCTCTCCGTAATTTTCGCCGGCTTGGTTTGCGCGATTCCCGTTGCGCTTGCCCAGAAGCAACCTTTTGACCCCGCGGCCATGATGCGGATTGCGCGGATCTCCGAGCCGATTCTTTCTCCCAACGGGCGTCAGGTCGCCTTCACCGTACAGACCCCGGATCTCGACAAGAACACAAAGCCGCAGCAAATTTACGTTGTCCCGGCCGATGGTGGAACGCCCCGCCAGATTACGCAAGAAGGCACCCAGAACGAGCGCCCCCGCTGGTCCCCCGATTCACGCCAGATCTATTTCATTTCCAATCGCGGCGGATCGTCGCAGATTTGGGTAATGGACGCCGACAGCTCGTACGCCCGGCAAGTCACTCATCTCTCCACCGAAGCGAGCGGACTACTGGTGACGCCCGACGGCAAGCGGCTGGTGTTTCTCTCCAACGTCTTTCCGGAATGCGGCGCGGACGACCTTTGCAACAAGCGTAAGATCGACGAGGAAGCGCAAGGCAAAAGCAAGGCGCGCATCTACACCGGCTTGCTGTTCCGCCATTGGACGGAGTGGCAGGGCCAGCGCCGCCAGCACATCCTGGTCGTGGGCGCGGAAGGCGCGGGCGCCAAAGATCTCACTCCGGGAGCGCGCGACGCCCCTCCGTTTTCGCTCGGCGGCCAGGACGCATATGCCATCTCGCCGGATTCCACCGAGTTGGCTTTCACG
>Ga0126369_10004601_pt1 | contig 10131 bp, 7 predicted proteins | sample PanSoiMetaPlot_1_FD_109646 | JGI IMG/M metagenome (GOLD analysis project Ga0126369, IMG submission 109646) | Tropical forest soil microbial communities from Panama - MetaG Plot_1 | ecosystem: Environmental > Terrestrial > Soil > Tropical forest > Bulk soil | place: Panama | collected 2016-02-17
ATCCCTTTCATGGTTCTGGCCTCGCTCGCCGAGGAGCATCAACAAGCTACGCATGTAGTTCGCGAGAGCGAAGAGCGCTTCCGACTGGTTGCCAATACAGCCCCGGTAATGATCTGGACGGCGGGAACTGACAGACTTTGCACCTATGTCAATCAACCGTGGTTGGAGTTCACCGGCCGTCCGCTTGAGTCAGAACTGGGAAACGGCTGGGTGACAGCAGTGCATGATGAAGATCGGAATCGCTGCCTTGAAACCTATTTGCGGGCATTTGATCAGCGGCAACCGTTTGAGATGGAGTATCGTCTCCGACGACATGATGGAGAGTATCGCTGGATCCTCGATACCGGGGTGCCGAGATTTAACGCCGATGGCAGTTTTGCCGGCTATATCGGATCTGGCCTGGACATCACCGATCGAAAGTTGGCGGAGGAGTCTCTGTCCAGTGTGGGGCGCAGGTTGATCGAGGCCCAGGAGAAGGAGCGCACATGGATTGCCAGGGAACTCCATGATGACATCAGTCAGCGCCTTGCCTTGCTGGCTGTCGAGCTGGAGCGCTGGAACCGAGATGTCCCCGAGTCGGCGCTAGAAATCCGCAAGCACATCGCTCATACCAGGTTGCGCGTCTCCGAAATCGCTGATGACACCCAGTCACTATCGCATCGTCTGCATTCGTCCAAGCTCGAGTACCTGGGGATTGCCACCGCGATCAGGAGCTTCTGCAGGGAACTCTCGGAGCAGCAGCATGTGCAAGTTGAGTTCCAGCATACCGATGTTCCCCCTCATCTATCGGGTGAAATCTCCCTGGCGTTGTTCCGCGTTGTGCAGGAGGCTCTGCTAAACGCGGTCAAGCACAGTCAAGTACGAGAATTGAAGGTCGAATTGCAGGCTCGCGAGCGGGAATTACATCTCACCATCAGCGATTTGGGTCGCGGTTTTGACACGACCGAAGCCATGAATGGACGTGGCCTCGGACTGATCAGCATGCGCGAACGCCTCCGCCTGGTGAATGGAGAATTGTCGATTCAGTCGGAACCAGGTCGCGGCACCACTATCAAGGCTCGCGTACCGATCGGGCACACCGACCAGTCCGTCGCAATCGCTGGATAGGAACCCCCTTGCTCCCTATGCCCCAGAACCAAAACGGACACAGAGGAAATTAGAGGCGGAGGGCGGAACCTGAGCTTCCTGGGCGCGAATGAGGGCGGTTTCCGACAAGGCCGGAGGCGCCAAGTACAGTTCATCACTCTTCTGTACTGCTGGTTCGCACTCCCTCCAGAGAGGGAGCGGGATTGCCCCATCATTAACGCCGGTAATTACTGCACATCATCGGGATTTCCGGGCCCTCCCGCTGGCGAGCCTTTTGAACTGGCCGTCCCAATCCTCGCGCCACATCCAGTACAGATGTAACCAGACTTTCGCCCATGGCTACCTTGGCGATGTTCCGTCCGCGCCGCATGCTGAGGTGGAAGAACTTTCTGCGCCACTCCGCTGACTGCGCACCGTGACCTCCGTCGCCTCCACCGCAGCAGAGCAATGCGGTATCGCAAATCAGTTTGAGATTTTCTCCGTTTTCGCAGCGGGCTGCACCGCAGACCCGACTGCCTTAACCGACGTTGGGCTGTTGCGGTCAATCAGCCTAGCAAAATCTTCCGACTTGAACGGATACTCACGACGCGACTGCTGCCCCGTGGTGCTCAACGTGATATCCACGCGCCGATTGTTGGCGAGAACGAGAGTTTGCAGCCTCCACAAGTCTTTTTGCTGTTCCTCGTCGCTCAGGTTCGGGTCTTGTTGAATCAGTTGCTTGACCTCATCGGTGCTCAGATTCTTTGATTTTCCGAGAGCCTCCGTGTCGAGAGCATCCGCCGAAACTCCTTGCTTTGTCAGGAACATCTTCACTAGTTGCACCCGCCGCTCGGACAAACTGTTGTTGTATTCATCCGGCCCGCGCTCGTCGGCGTGGCCCGAAAGACTGAGCCGCGCCCCCGGTGTGATTTCAACGTATCGAGCGAATGACTCGGCAATGGACTTCAGCGTTTCCTCCTCGCTCGGCAGCAGGCCACTTTCTGCGTCCCGAGCCGTGGGAATATCGGTCTGAAAATAGATGCTGCGCATCACCAGCTCAGGAGGAGGCTCTATTGACCCAGAGATGCGCAGAGTGGCGGTCTGAGTGGTCGTTCCGCCACATTCGTTCGCAGCTTTGAGTGTGTAGGTTACGGTTTCATCGATGGAGCCGGGATCGGTCTTTTGCGGCTTTATCTGTAGCGTCTGATTGCCATTGCCACCGACTGTCCCCAATTGATCGATCGAGACCGTTGAGGCGTTTGTAGACGTCCAATTCAGGACGGTACTGGCCTCCTGCATGACCTTGTCCCCAATTCGTTTGTACTGCACCTGTGCCGGCGAGAGCTCAAGGTTGGCCTGAACGGCAGTATTGACGTTGACGGTTGCCGATGAGCCCACTGTGCCCCCGGGTCCGAGCGCAGTCAGTTGGTAGTTCGTGGTCTGCTTGGGTTGGACTGTCTGCTCTCCGGAGGCAGCCACTTGTCCGATAGGAACAATCTCAACCTTTGGCGCATCCGTCGAACTCCACTTGAGCTGTGAGGAGTCGCCGCAATTGATCTGCGCAGTGCCGGCCATCAACTGGGCAGTCGGTTTGGCAACGGCTACGGTCGCGCTCGCGGTGCCCGCGCTGAAGCGTGGAACGGAGGTGAGCTTCTCGCCGCGGGACCACGCGACCGTCTTGCGAACTCCCGCAGGAACGCCAATGACCACGCGCTGATTCGCGGGAACCTCGACCGGACCCGACCAGGCCTCCTTATCAGAACTCAAAACTGTAACCTCGTACTTGCCGGGTGGAACCACCAACTCCTGTTTCCACCACCATTCGTGGTTGAACTCGTCCCCGTGGCCGACGAAGAAGTCCGGCGTCTTCCCGTTCAAGAGCACGGCACCGCGAGCGGCACCCTCAATCGTGATTGCCCCGAAAGGCCCTGGCACGCTACTTGACACTGGAGTCAAGCTGACTTCCAGATCGGTGGCTTGTCCTGCCGCGATAGTGACGTTGCGATTCGCTGGGACAAATCCGTAGTTGACCAATTCGATTTTGTGATCACCCGCGCTGAGTTTTAAGGAGTGACGTTTGCTCGCTTCTCCTAAAGCACGCCCGTCGACAAAGATATAAGCATGCGGCGGCTTGACGTGAAGCTTGAGTTTACCTTCCTGTGCGTTCGCCGAAGCGTTGCTGACAAACTGGAGCAGAACGATCGCGACAGACACGATTGCGATATGAATTGCAGATCGCATAGATGCGCCTCCTCTATCCCACAAGACTAGAGAGCCGGGATTATTTCCTCCACTGTCAGAATTAGTAGTGGCAAGAAGATGGACCGCACACTAAAAGCGCTCCGAATCGGAGCCAGACCTCCGATCGAAAAAGCCCGCCGAATGCGAGTCTCGGCGGGCGCGCGGAACAATGCGGGCTCGAGGGGACACGACTATGCGGCAAGCTGACCCAGGAATTCCTTGGCTTTTGCCACTTCTGTATCCCACTTGGTGAGTTGTTCAGGTGTCAGGAAATTTACCAGACGCTGCCGCAGAGCTGCCCGATTGTCTCGGACCTTGTTGATCAAATCTTCCGGGGTTGCATTTGGATTCTGTTGCTTGTACTCGTGCACCTTCTCTGACGCTTCGCCCATAAAAGCCTGCAACTTTTGTTTCTGCTCATCCGACAGGTTCAGAGCGGCTCCGATTCTCTTCAATTCGCTTGCGACTGCATCGCGTTGTTCGGTTGTGAGAGACATGGTCTACTCCTTCGTTCTACACTGAATTGCTGGTGTGTGGAGTTACTCGAGGAAATCTGACGAAGGGCTAGGCGCACTCTAGACGCAGTCAGAGTCTGGCATCAACTATCACTTGTACCAGTTCTTTGTAAACTGCATCTCTCTTGCGGTATGGGAGATGCTGGTGGACACAAAAAAGTACCCTAGTATACCTAACAGCTACCGCCTATCCATTTTCATAGTTGTGGGGAGACAAGAGACGACTGATAATGTGCGCCGTCGAAGATGCCTGCTCGGTCAACGGCCTTGTACTCAGCTCCGGCCAAGCGAGACCTCGGCAAGGAGCCGTCGATCCGGGCGACCTTCTATCCGAGCGCTATGCTGCGCTCTTGGCCGACACTCGGGGGAGGGCGGCGTATAGGGCCATAGCGGAGTGTCATCCAAGGACCGTGCGTCGCCACGATCTGGAGCCTGCATCCAGAGGTACTCCCTGACCAGATGGCGTCGCACATCGGGCAACCGTTGACGGCGGGTTTGGGCTCTAGAAGCGTGCCTGTACCCGCCCCTTTTTACCGAACGTTTCAAATCGCCTTAGGTTGGGAACTGCACTGAACCACTCCGGCGAGGCTGTCACAGCAAGGGCAGTCTCGCCATTCTTAATGCACGAATGAGAAAGTCGTAAGGAGCGCAGGCACGAGCAGCACAGGGTGAGCAAGCAAGACCTGAACTGCCGCCCTCATGCCGCCACAGCGAGCGTTTCGAGCAGGGACTCTTCCGGGAGACGAGTTCAGCTCAGAATACATGGGGGAAAGGAGTAAGAGGTGACATTGCCCCGAAGCGTGGAGCTGCAGTGGCAAAAGGAAATTATCGAACGCTGGCTGAATTCGCCAGGTGTTCCAGGCGATGCTCAGAGGGCACTTCTTGAAGAGCTGCAGGAAATAAAGAAGCAGATCGATGCCTTGCTTCTCGCCAGGCCAGCTGATTCACAAAAATGGCAAGCGTAACGAGCTGCCCTGACAGTGTCCGGTGGGCTCGGTCGAGGTGCGGTCATGTTCACCCTTGGAGGGAAATGGTTTTCTAGCTTGGATTCTTCGTGGGCCTGATTGCGGGATGGCTCGGTGGTCAGGTCATCAACGGAGGGGAGTGCGTGGCGGGAACTCAAAGTCCATTCGTTGTGCCTTGAGAGTTCGACTCCCACTGCTACTGTTTCACGACCTTGATCGGTCTGGGCGGCGGCCTACCACTGGCTCGTGGTCAGATACTCGTGAATTGCTTCTGCCGCCCTTCGGCCGGCACCCATCGCCAGGATCACCGTCGCGCTGCCGGTGACAATGTCGCCGCCAGCGAATACCCCGCTGCGCGAGGTCTTCTGTGTCGTCGGGTCGGCCTCGATGTAGCCTTTCTTATTCGTGTTCAGCCCCGGAGTTGTACTCTGCACGATCGGATTGGCGCTTGTCCCAATCGCAATCACGGCCACGGAGAGCGGCAGGTCGTATTCCGATCCCGTAATGGGAACAGGCCGGCGGCGTCCCGAAGCGTCGGGTTCGCCTAAGGCCATCTTCTGGCAGCGGGCTGCATGCAGCCAGCCCTTGCCGTCGGAGAGGAATTCAATCGGCGCAGTCAGGACGTGGAACTCAATGCCTTCCTCCTTGGCATGTTGGACTTCCTCAATGCGTGCGGGCATCTCGGCTTCGCTTCGACGATAGAGCACGTACGCTTTGCGCGCACCTAGGCGCAAAGCCGAGCGAATCGCGTCGAGCGCCGTGTTGCCACCACCAATGACGGCCACGTCCTTACCGCGAAAATCCACTATCGGTTCGTCGTACCTTGGAAATTCGTAAGCGTGCATCAGATTGATGCGTGTCAGGAATTCATTTGCAGAATAGACGCCATTCAGGTGCTCGCCTGGAATTCCCATGAATTGGGGAAGACCGGCTCCGGTGCCGATAAACACGGCGTCGAATCCCTCCTCTTCCATGAGTTCGTCGATCGTAACGGTCCGCCCGACCACTACGTCTGTCTCAAACTCCACCCCCATCGCCCGCATGTAGTCGACCTGGTCGCGGATGATCTGCTTCGGCAGCCGAAATTCAGGGATGCCATAAACCAGCACGCCCCCAATTTCATGCAGGGCCTCGAAGACATGCACTTGATGACCCTTCTGGACAAGGTCGCCAGCCGCCGTTAGACCCGAGGGCCCACTGCCGACAATCGCCACCTTCTTTCCCGTCGGCGTCGCTTTGATGATGTTCTTTGCGTCAAAATGCTCCTGCTCATAGTCGGCGACGAAACGCTCAAGATAGCCGATCCCCATCGACTCGCCTTTTTTCTTCAGCAGGCAGTCGCCTTCGCAATGATCCTCCTGCGGGCAGACTCGGCCGGTTATTGCGGGGAGCACATTGTCCTCGCGAATCTTGGCTGCGGCGCCAAGATAGTCGCCGTCTACGATCAACTGAATGAATTCCTTGACCTTCACTCCCACCGGACAACCCTCGGTGCAGGTTGGCTTCGCGCACTCGATGCACCGCAGCGCTTCCTGCCGCGCCAAGTCAGCTGAGTAGCCGAGGTTGACTTCAGTGAACTGGTGAGCGCGTTCCCCGGCAGGCCGTTCCGGCATGTGTTGGCGGGGAATCTTCAGGCGATCGCGATTTGGCAGCGGATTTTTCGATTTCGTTGGAGTCGCCGGCATCACTTCACCTCCGCCGTACACCCCACTGCGTCATCGAATTTCGTCCCGGCCTTTTTCGCTTCCGGTTCGCTGCGATAATCTTCCAGGGAGCGTCTTTCCGCCTCGCGGTACATCGCGTTGCGCTGCACGAGTATGTCGAAATCAATGCGATGGGCTTCGAACTCAGGTCCATCGACACAGGCGAACTCACTTCTACCGTCAATTAATACGCGGCAGCCACCGCACATCCCGGTGCCGTCGATCATGATCGGATTCAGACTGACGATGGTGCGGATGTTCTGCCTGCGCGTGACTTCCGCAACCGCGCGCATCATAGGAATCGGCCCCACTGCCAGCACCAGGTTGATTGTCGTGCCGCTGTCAATCAACTGGCGCAGCTTGTCGGTAACGAGGCCCTGGTCGGCGTAACTTCCATCATCGGTCGTAACCAATACGGCATCGCTCACTTCGCGCATCTCCTTTTCGAGAATGACAAGGTCCTTGCTGCGTCCGCCAATGATCGAGATCACGCGGTTTCCCGCTCGCTTCAGGGCCAATGCCGTCGGATACGCCATTGCCGTGCCCACGCCTCCGCCGATTGCAACCACCGTGCCGAAGTTCGCGATCTGCGACGGCTTGCCCAAAGGTCCGACCATGTCGAGGATACTGTCGCCGGTGTCGAGAGAATTCAGCAGGTGGGTAGTTTTGCCGATTGATTGCACGACGATGTTGACCGTGCCTTTTTGCGGATTGGACTTCTCGATCGTGAGTGGAATGCGTTCGCCATGATCAACGATCCTTACGATTACGAACTGCCCCGGTCGCTGCTTGCGCGCGATTCGAGGCGCTTCGATGATGAAGCGCTTGATTCCTGGAGCGATGAACTGAGCATGTACGATTTTGAACACGCGGGCACCCTCGCAACTCCGGTTTCATTGTCACGTGGCCATGTGACCGGGAGCAGTGACGGTCATCACCCCGCAATGGGTCGGGAAATCATGGACTTACGAGCGATGTTCCCGGCTGCTTCCTAGGTCTGGCCAGAATCTGAGAGACTCTTCACAGACATGCTCCCCGGGCTCGAAGCGCGTATCAAGCAACTGGCACGAGACGCCGGATTTGACCTTTGCGGTATCGCGCCAGTCCGCGAATTCCGCGAGCTACAGGCGTTCCCCGTCTGGATTGCCGATGGTAAGCACGGCGAAATGAAATACATGGAATCGTGCGATGAGGCGGGCGAGCTAAAGCGGGCTTCCCTGGCTCGAATAGCGCCGTGGGCGCGCAGCGTCATCGTGTGCGCCATGAACTACAACACCGACCATCCGTATTCGACACAGTCTCAAGATCCCGGGCGCGGATGGATCTCACGTTACGCGTGGAGCCGGGAAGACTACCATGACGTCCTGCTGCGTCGCCTGCGGGCGCTCGAAACTCAAATTCAACAGGCACTGGCTGACCACGATTCACCAACCGCCAACTATTCGTTCCGTTCCTACGTGGACACCGGCCCGCTTGTCGAGCGCGTCTACGCCAAGTACGGCGGCATCGGATGGATGGCCAAGAACACCTGCGTCATAAATCAAGAGATCGGTTCATGGCTGTTCCTAGGCATTATCCTCACGTCACTCGATCTCGACGCCGACCTGCCCGCTCCCGATCGTTGCGGAACCTGCACTCGATGCATCGACGCATGCCCAACCGACGCTCTGGTCGCGCCAGGGAAACTCGACGCGCGACTCTGCATTTCCTACCTGACCATCGAGAAGCGTGGCGAAATTCCCGAAGCCTTGCGGTCAGGGATGGGCCCCCATGTGTTCGGTTGCGACATTTGTCAGGACGTTTGTCCCTGGAACCGCAGAGCACAGACCACGAACGCGCCTGAATTTCAGCCGCGCGAAGGACTCGTCAATCCCGACCTTGACTGGCTCGCCGAAATGCAAGCGCAGGAATTCCGGAATGTATTTCGCGGATCCCCGGTCCGTCGGACAAAGCTCTCAGGTCTTCGGCGCAACGCCGTGATTGCCATGGGCAACAGCGGAAACCACAAGTTCGTTCGGGTTCTGGAGCGACTGGCCGAGGATTCCGACCCCCGTGTCGCCGACCACGCCCGCTGGGCGCTCAAGAAGCTGTTATTCACAGCGAACCGCAGCACCAGCGGACCGCCCCCGACCGACAGCGACTAGCCGTCTGCGCAGCAGTTACAATCGTCCGCATGTTTCAGCCCGATCTTCTTCGCAACAAGCGCATTCTTATCACCGGCGGCGGCACCGGATTGGGGAAAGCATCTGCGCAGCGTTTCCTCGAACTCGGCGCCGAAGTCTACATTTGCGGTCGACGCGAGAACGTCCTCGTTTCGACCGTGCGGGAACTGGGCCATCGCACAGGTGGGAAGATTCGCTCTCATCCCTGCGATGTGCGGGACGCCGCAGCCGTCGACGCCATGATTGCGGCGATCTGGGCTGACGGCCCGCTCGATATTCTGATGAACAACGCAGCCGGCAACTTTCTGGCGCGCACCGAGGACCTGTCCATCGGCGCTTTCCAGGCTGTCATTGGTATTGTTCTGATGGGAGCGCTGCACACCACTCTCGCTTGTGGACGGCGCTGGCTTGCCTCCAACCATCGCGCGGTGGTTCTCAACGTGACCACGACCTACACCGAGACGGGTTCGGCTTATGTCGTGCCCTCCGCGGTTTCCAAAGCCGGCGTGCAAGCGATGACTCGCAGCCTGGCCGTGGAGTGGGGCAATCGGGGAATACGTATGAACGCCATCGCTCCGGGTCCTATTCCCACCGAGGGCGCATTCTCGCGGCTTCTACCGCGTCCCGAATTTGAGCAGCTGGCCAAGAACAAGAATCCACTGCGGCGTTTCGGCACTGTAGATGAATTTGCCAACCTCGCGGCGTTCCTGGTCAGTGATGGCTCGGGGTACATTAACGGAGAAGTCGTCACCATGGATGGCGGCGAGTGGCTGGAAGGAGCCGGAGAATTCACTTCATTGGGCCGCCAACTTAGCAACGCCGAGTGGGAATTCATGAAGCCGCAAAAGCGTTCTCCGGGATAGAGGGTGCCGCGTTCCAAGTGCTGACATTCTTAACCGCGGGCAAAGGATGTCGCCGAAGGAGCGATGTTTGCGCTGCGAGTGCACAGAATTCAACGCAAATTCACGTTCAATTCACAAAACCTTAACTCCCGCAAGACACGATCGCCAGCACTCTCTTTCCAACCAACCCATCAGGAGATGATTGCGTGAAAAAGTGGTTCTCGTATTTTGCAGCGATTACCTTCGCCGCGTCTTTTCTGCTTCTCGCTTCCGCATCCGGGCAGGTGAAGTTGCTGGCCGCGGGCGAACTCACCGGCACCCATGCAGGCGACTACACGGATCTTTCCGGCCTCAACTACGACCTGGAGAATGGGGTCCCGGCGACCCTGCTCGGCGGCCTGGGCTCAGGTCTCGCTTGGGCAAAGGGAAACACGTTCCTTGCCTTGCCCGATCGGGGGCCGAATGCGGTCGCGTACGATTCTGCGATTGACGATACCGTCAGTTACATCGATCGCTTTCACACCGTAACGATGGACCTGGCGCCCAACCCTGGCACCGGCCTGCCCTTCACTCTGACTCCGACCCTGCGCCGCACGACACTTCTGTTCGACCTCCTTCCCCTGGTCTACGGGACTGGC
>Ga0126369_10004603_pt1 | contig 10130 bp, 1 predicted proteins | sample PanSoiMetaPlot_1_FD_109646 | JGI IMG/M metagenome (GOLD analysis project Ga0126369, IMG submission 109646) | Tropical forest soil microbial communities from Panama - MetaG Plot_1 | ecosystem: Environmental > Terrestrial > Soil > Tropical forest > Bulk soil | place: Panama | collected 2016-02-17
CGCCCTAGTGCGTGGAATCATCGCTTCCCGTCACAGAAAGCGCAGCGGGTCGACGATTATGCCATCAGGCAAAGCCCGGCCGCAGCCGAGGTGGCGAGTCGCCACCCAGGGCATGTCGTAATGGGTCTATGGGTGACTGTTGATGTAGTCGCCGTGCATCTTTCCGACCCAATAGCCGAACTCGCCGATCGCCCCGAAGACCCCCGTGACGTAGGCCAAATCGGCGGTGGCCAAGTCCAGCAGCGCCCTGGCGGATTTTCTCTGGTCGCCGTTCTTGTACCCTTCGTACCCGTCCCGGAGGCTGAAAATCGTGCCGAGGAAGAACGTCACGTTACCCACGGCGTGTGCGTGTTCCGCTCTGGCGATGGCGGCCTCTTTCGCCTTGCTTGCCGCGCCCTTGATCGTATGCCAAATGCCGCGCGGACCACGGTAACGGCCACCAGCCACGTTGGTGAATTCGCGCAACGCCGCTCCATTCCCGACGGCGTCGTTGAGGCGCGACATGTTGTCGATGATGTGGCTCTCGCCCTCGGGCTTGCCCTCGCCTTTGTTCTCGGGCAGCGGCGGTCCCGTCAGCGGAGTCCGGTACGGCGACCCGGCGTCGCAGGGCGACATGTCGCACGCCGGGTCTGCGGCGAGCGGCGCTGACACGCGCGTCGGTCGCTGCCGGCCGGACCTGCTGGCGGTGGAAGGCCTGGTGCTGCTCCTTCGGCTATCGGGGACCGATGGCGACGGCCCTCCCCCGACCGCGCCTGGCGTCGGAACGCTCGATCCCGACTGCGGACCGCCGCCGCCGCCGATACCGGGAGCGAACTGGGGCCCGCCCCAATTGACCGTCCCCATGTACTGCGAGTCGTCGTTGAAGGAGAACGTCGTCCAGTTGCCGGCGCCGTCGGCCGTGGTGACAGTGCCGCTCTGATCGGTGCTCGGAAGCGGGTCCATCGGCTCCGGATCCTCCGGATCCTCCTGCTGCGGCACCGGCTGCCCGTCCGCGCCCGCGGGATCGCGGAATGAGAGCGGATTGTTCCTGACGAACGCGTACCGGTTGAAGTCCTGCGTCGAGAACAGATCCGGAATCTCACCGTCCGCGTTTATGAACCTCGCCTGGGCGGGATCGTACAGGCGCGATCCCATGTTGACGAGGCCGAGGTCGTCGTCTTGCTCGAGCCCGTCGAAACCCAGACGCACGTCCGCCGGCGCGATCCCGATCCGCTTGCCGAACGGCGTGAAGCCCTGCCGCGAGACGATCTTGCCGGCCGCGTCGGTGATGGACTCGATCGACTGGAGGTGGTCCTCGTGGAAGTACTCGATGTGCTCGGTCACCGAATTGCCGGATTCCACCCAGACGATCTGCGCGACGGTTCGCTCGCCGTCGTAGACATAGAAGACGTCTGTCGCGGATCCGTTGACGATCCGGCGTTCGAAGAGGCCCCCGACGGTGACGATGCTCAGCTGGCCGTTCGTCTTGAGCACGCGGTTGTCGCTCGCGTCGTAGAAAAACGTCGTCGTCGTCCCGTTCTCCGTCACCGTGTGAGGGAGACCGAAGCTGTTGAACTGGACGGTTCGGTTCGGGGCGGTCTTCTGATCGCCGCGCGAATCGTAGCCGTAGGTGCCGAGAGACGAGGTTGCGATCTGGTTCGGGCCCAGCGTCTTGCCGTCGCCGGGCGTGAACGACACCGTGCTGGACGGCGTGCCCGGCACGTGGTTCGTGAACGTGGTCGTCTGCTGCGACAGCGTGTTGCCCAGGATGTCGTAGTTGAACGCGACGCCCGGATTCGTCGTCGCGCCTCCCTGCTCCCACGAAGTCAGGCGGTCGAGCGGGTCGTAACCGAACTGCTCGATCGACCCGTCCGTCGTCCGCCTGTTGAGGCGGGTGCCGCCGTCATAGGCGTACGTGAGGTCTCGCAGCGTCGTGGAACCCGACGTGCTCTTGATCTCGTGCAGGAGGCCGGTCGTCACCTCGTAGTCGTGGGTGGTCACGACGCCGTTCCCAGCGGTCTCTTTCGTGACGTTTCCTCGTGCGTCGCGGCTGTTGATCGTGATCAGCGGCGTGTTGCTCGGCAGGCGGATCACGCCGGAGACCTCGCCGTTCGGTGCATACGTCATCTGGACCTTGAGCGCGGTCTGCCCCGCCACGCTCGGGTACGTCAGCACCGACGGGCGCCCCTGCGCGTCGTAGGACAGCCGGAGGCTGTACGTTCCGTCCGCGCCGGCGACGCCCGTCCGTAAGGTCCAGGACTGGCCCGCCGCTCGTCCAAAGTTGTCGTAGCTGTACGTACAGTCGACGTTGTCGGGCGAGGTCGTGCTCCCCATCGATCCGATTCCGTTCGCGGCGACGTCCCAGTTGTAGACCACCGTCCCCTCGGGTGTGATCGACTGCGCGATCCGCCCGAGCGCGTCCGGCACGTTGGTCGTGACCTGGTTGTCGCCGTCGGTGACCTGAACGAGGTCGTCGAAGCCGTTCCACTTCATCGTGTTGTGCCCGCCGTTCGGATCGTCCAGCGAGATCTGCCGGCCGCTCGCGTCTCGGCCGATCGTGGTGACGTTGCCCTTACCGTCCGTGGCCGTGTGGAGCAGGCCGAATGGCCCGTAGGTGTAGTGGGTCGTCGCGTTGAGGGACGAATCGGTCGCGGAGGTGACGCGGCCGTCGCCGTCGCTCGTCTCGGTGTGCGAGCCGCCCGTCGACGATATGACGACGACCCCGTCCGTCGTTTCGTTATAGCCGAAGGTGTAGTCGCCGTTGTTCGGCATCACGAGGTCAAAAAGATTCTCGGCGTTGTCATAGGTGAACTGCGCGGCCGGGGTCGATGGATCGTCCGGCGTCAGCGACGGCACCTGAATACGGGCGGGTGCTGCGAGGAAGGTGGGATCGAACGTCTGTCGGATCGTCCGCGCGCCCGCACCCGTGAAGTCGGTCGTCGATGCCGAGATGACGCGGTTCCACAGATCGTGCGTCACCTTCAACTCGCCGCCCGCGTCGCTCGTCACGCGCGTCTGGTACGTGCTGGCGCCCTGCAGGACCTCTGGGATCTCGTAGTGGACCTGGGCGCCCGTTCCGTCCGGATCCTTGAGGGAACGAATACGGCCCAGCTCGTCGTAGCTGGCGGTCGTCGGGAGGTTGTTCTGATCGATGGACGACACGAGCACGCCGTACCCGGGGTGGTAGGTCAGCGTCGTCACCTGCCCCAGCGCGTTGGTCACCGTCGCAGGGAAGGTACCGTCCACGGTGTCGTAGGTGATGCCAGTCTGCCGCGTCTCGCCGGTCGAGATGGTGCTGGTGATCGAATTCGGAAGGCCGAAGCTGTTTCGCACGTAGTCCATGTCCACCTGTTCGTCCGGAACGCCGTCCTGGTAACGCACGTGCTTGATGATTCCGGTCGCCGGATCGGGGGTGTAGGCCCATGAACGAGTCGCCGTGAGCCCGTCGGCGGTGCTGGTCACCGTACGCGTCAGGGGTTGGCTGATGAGCCAGTCCGTGTCGTCGCTCATGTACGTCGCGTCGACCGTCATCGACGTCTTCGCCCCGTTGACCAGCGTCTCCGACAGCTGAGCGTGTTTCAGGTTTCCGAACGCGTCGTAATTCATCGGCGACCAGGTCGACACACGAATCCTCGTCGGGCTGTTCGGTCCGGCGTCCGTCTCCTGAACCTGCTCGAGATCGAGAGTCAGCTGGAGCAGGTAGGAGATGAGGCCTGCGCCGCTGATCTGTGTCGCCCCGTAGCCGGTCGCGCGCGTGACGATGTCGTTCCTGTGCGCGTCCGTACCGACGTTGAAACGGGTCGTCTGCACTTTCTGCGGCAGGCCGATGCGCGGATAGACGTAAGGCTGGTTCTGCGTCGCGAGCGTTCCCAGCAGCGCGTCGGTGTTGTCGTACGTCGTCACCTCCTGCGACACGGGCGTCGTCGGGTCACCGGCGCGCGTCCGGGTGATCGTCCGCGACTCCATGCCCAGCCAGCCGCGGCCACGCAGGTCGTTGCGCGCCCCCGCGTAGCTGTACGTGTCGGTCAGCAAGACGATCTGGAGCGACCCCGGAACCGTCTGCGACTCGGAGTCCACCTCGGAGACGACCCAGATGCCCTGCTTCGGACAGAAGAGCGGGTAACTGCAGGCCAGGATCGTCGGCGTCGAGACCTTCGAGAACGGCGCGTAGGTTATGTCGATATGGCGATTCATGCCCGAGTCGAAGATCTGCTTGAGCAAGGGCGCGCGCGGCGCCGTGTGGCGATAGGCCTGGATGTTGTGCTGCGGATCGACGGCGAGGAAGTCCTGGAGGCCGTCGCCGTCGAAGTCGAGCATATGGAACGGCTGCCGGCCGAGCTCGGGGTTCGTCGGAAGCGAGCCGTTCGCGCGGAATCCGTTGCCGTTCGAGAAGAGAATCTGTCCCGGGACCGCGATGGTCGGATCGACGGGGGCCTCGGGGTTGAAGTTGAGGTTGCGAAGGACGAGGAGGTCCTCGAGGCCGTCCTGATCGAAGTCGATCGGGACGAGGGTAGCGAATTGCTGGAGCAGGCCTGCCGTCGTCGGCGTGAAGTTCGTGCCGATGAACCGGAAGCCCGCCCCGGTGTTGATGTAGATCGACGGGACCACGCCGCCGCCGGAGGTGACCGCCTGGGTCGAGTCGATCAAGACGGCGTCGCTGAGGCCGTCGCCGTTCAGGTCTGGAAAGGCATATTGTCCGATGGACGGATCGATCGCGATAAGCCCCGTCCCGGTCGTCGTGAGCTTCTCCTGCGCCAGATCGATCGAGGTGTCGTACGCCATGGCAACCATGCGCGCGATGTTGGGCTTTGGTCCCATGCCGATCGGGGCTCCGGTGCCGTGGACGAGAATGGCCGTCGTGCCGGCATCGCGAAAGTGGCCGGCGTGGAAGGGGTATTCGAACTCGGAGCCGGTGCCGAAACTTTGGCCGATGCTTGTGACGATGGGCGGTCCGACGGGCGCCGGGAACGAGATGTCGTTGTTCGAGGTGATCTGGACGTTCGCCCCGCCGACGGTCCAGAGCGAGCCCTCCTCGATGCCGATGATCCGGGCGGCCGCTTCGGGAAGCCCGTCGCCGTTAATATCGGCGATGCCGACCAGCGGTCCGTCAAGCCCCGTCACTATGGTTGGGTTGGTGAGCGACGTCATCCGGAGCGAGCCGTTCGATGAGATCCCGACGTTCATTGCAATCTCACCATTGTTGAACGCCATGTCCGCCAGGCCATCCGATGTGAAGTCGATCGTGCTGATCATCGCCGCATGAAAGCGCGAGTCACAGGTGATCAGCTGATCACCCGATTCGCTGTCGGTAGTCGTGAACACCACGGGATGTTGATCGCCGAACACCGGCTGGTTGGGCGCGCCGTGGTTGCTCAGCTTGTAAACGAGCTGATCCTGCTGTGGGTTGGTGTTCGCGACCGGGACCCAGTACATGATGTCGTCGGCGCCGTCGCCATTGAAGTCTCCCGAGAAGACGCCGAGCGGCCGCACGCCGGTCGTCGCCGTTGCGACGTCCGTCGCCGTCGCGACGATCGACGGGATGTTCGCCGGCGCCTGCTCCGTCAGCTGGCCCTGCTCCCGTTGGTAGATGAGCTCCAGGGTCTGCACGTCCCCGAGACCATCGCCGATCACCACACCGGTGACGCCGGTGGCGTCGGCCGAGATCTGATACTGCCTCAGGAGGCCGTTGGGGTCGTTGACCTCCGGACGCGGGCCGAATGCGTCGATCTCGGTCAGGACCTCTGAAGACTGAATGCAGAAACCTTTGACGAACGATGTGCGCACGTCGGACGTCGGCGTGTAGCTGAAGACCACCGACTTGAGGCCTTCCGTCCCGTACGTGATGCTGGTGAGGTGGTGCTCGTTGCAGGGATGGTTGCCCGAGGTCGTGACGTTGGAATAGTTGTAGGTCAGCGTGTTGCCGGCGCGATCGCTGACGGTGTTGAGCGACCAGGACAGGATGTTGATCGGATCGACGACGGTCGTGGGCGGTTGCTTGTCGGTCGCGCTGTCCACCCAGGTTTCGCGCGTGAGCGGCCCCTGGAACGTCGACGTGCCGCCGCCGTAGGTCAGCTTGCGGCCGTCCTTGAGGAACACATCGAACGAGCTGATCAGCCCGTTCGTCAGGTGCTGGACGACCTTCACGAACGTCTCCCGCTCGGTGTGGTAGACGCTCCCCTCGGTGAAGGTGCCTCCTTGCAAGATGAGGCGCTGGCCGTCGAGGCATAGGCCGTCGATGGGGTCCGAGAAGTTGACGGGCGACGGCGTGTTGTCCGACGCGTAGGTGTGGGGACACCGCGTGATGGCGGACGTCCCCGCGATCGACCAGCCGGTGCCGAGGCCGTCGGGGTTGGCGGAGTGATTGCTGCTGTAGTTGAGGGCGATGGTCGGCTGCATCCCCGCCCGTCCGGGCGGGACCCAGATGGGAATCGAAGCGATGGCGGCGCCGTCGGGTCCGACGTCGAAAGCGAACGGGATCGGCCCGGAGATGGGGCTTTCGTTGTTGCTGTCGTGCGTGGCGACGATCGAGCCCTGCAAATGGGCATCGGGGCTGGGCTGGACGACGATGAACGTGCCACCCACCGTCACGCCCTGGCCGCCCGTGCCCGACGTGACGGTCAGCTGGGTCGCCGCCGCCGTCGCGGTCACCGATCCGGCGCCGAGCGTCCACTTGAGGGACGCCGTCGTCAGCGCCGCGACGAGCGCGCCGTGGTGCGTGCCCGGGCTGAACCAGACCGGCTGGCCGGCGGCCGGCAAGACCGGGCCCGCGGCGGTCGCGAGCCCGTTGCTCGGTCCGTACGGCACGTTGAGGTTCTGGGTTCCGGTGTTCTTGTAGCCGAACACCGCGTAGGTCGTGGTTCCGATCGACGCGAGGCCGTCCAGGATCGGTGTCAGGCGTGTCACGTCGCCCGTGCCGCCGATGTCGGCCGCCAGCGCGGCCGAAGGTTGGCTTTTCACGATCACCCCCGCGCCGATCTCGACGTCCTGGGCGAAGATCCCGCCGACGATCGTCGAGACCGACGGGCGGTACGTGACGGACGCGAACGGCGCGACGATGGACCCCGAGAACGAGGAGTCGAACACGATGGCCGAGGAGCCGAGGTAGGCGAGAACGACCTTCGGTGTCGCCGACGCCTTGCCGGTCAGCGTCCCGTGGTCGGTGAGGCTCGACAGGACGTAAATCGAGACCGGCCCCGCGCTGTCGTCGATCTTGATCGTGCCGGCAGCGTTCAGGGTCAGACTGTCCGCGACGTAGACGCCGGCCGATAGCGTCAGCGTCCCTTGAGAGTTGACGGTCACGCTGCCGTAGCGACCCGCCCCCAGGACCGTCGACTGCCCGGCGTTGACGGTGATCGCGCCGCCCGGACTGGTTGGAAGGATGACCGACCAGCTGACCGCCCGGGGTCGAACGGTGTTCGCCGCCGACGTGATCGCCCCGGACACGACCACACTACTGCCTTCGGTCAACGCTGCGTTCGAGAAGACGGGCCCGAGGACGTGCACGCGATCGGAGAGGGTCGCCGGCGCCGCGCTCCACAACGTCGGAATGACCGCGTCGGGACGGACCGTCGTCGAACCCGCGGTGGTCGGGCCAACCTGGACCACGGCGCCGGCACTGCCCGTCCCCGCCTGCACCTGCGCGCGATCGTCGATCGTGAGCGTGCGCGTGGCCGCCACGGCGATGTCACCCGTCTGAAGCCCCACCGGCACGAACAGCGTGATCCCGGCCGATGTCAGGTTCGACCGGGTGGTGGTGCCGCCAGCCGTATCATCTGATGGGCGTGATCGACCGCATCCCAACATCGCCAACGATGCGCCGGCCATGGCCATCGCAATCCAAGCCGATCGAGTCAACCAACGAGTAAACGCGCGCGCATTCCGGTGCATACGACTTCTCCTTGCCCGGAGATGACCGGACCACGCCCGAAATGACGACGGTGGCGGCGATCGAGCTCGCTCAGTCGAAGACGCCGCCGATGGAAGTGAACACGTTCGAGATCCACTGCCAGAGCCCGGTCGTCTTGCCCTCGGTGAACACGCCGGTGGCGGTCGCCGTGGGGGCGCTGATCCAGTTTCCGCCGAGGTCGGTGAACGTCCAGTCGCCGGTCGATGAGGAGGTGAACATGCCCAGCCCGTCCGACGCCGCGGTCGGCACGAACACGGTCCAGGTCCCGCTCGAGCTCAGGGAGAACGACGGTGTGCCGGTGAGCACGGTCCCCGTCGCGCCCGCTGCGTAGGAGATCGATTGCCAGCCGGTCCAGGAATTCGACGGCGTCTGGTCGCCGTTCGCCTTGCGGTTCCAGTAGAGCATCCCGTCCGTCCCGATGTTGAAGACCACCAGATCGCCCGTGGACGGCACGACGGTCCCCGCGGGAAACCCGAGGGTGTTCCCGCCCACCGACTCCGTTTGCCACGGCACCTGCGGGTTGGTTCGATAGCTGTGAATCACGCTGCGATCCCAGGCCAGATAGAACACGTGGAATCCCTCCTCGAACTGCCGGAGGCTGGCCGACAGCGGTCCGAGGACCGGCGTGGTGGAAATCCGGATGTAGTTTCCGCCACTGTCCCAGACATACGGCAGGTAGTCGGTTCCCAGCCCGAAGATCCAGAGGTCGGAGTTGCCATAGCCGGGTACGATCGTCGGATCGCTGTTCAGCTTCCCCGAAAGCGTTCGATAGGACCACCCGCCCAGACTCTGGTCAGTCGAGGCGATGACGGGCGCGCTCTGAAGGTTGCGGGTGACGACGTTGAACACGGGCGCGGAGGCCCCGGCGGCGAAGGCGGCGTCGGACACGCCGACGATCGGGATGCCGGTGTCCTCCTCGAACGCGGGCGAGATGGATCGGTGGAAGAGGTGCCCGTTGACGCCGCGGTAGAAGGCATCGTTGTCGTTTCCGGGAGAGTTTCCCGCCTGGCGGCCGATCACCCGCCGTGCGTCGTTCAGCTCGCCCAGGATCGTCCGGAAGATCTCCCCGTGGCCGACCATGTGGTGCTCGCCGTCGGCGGTGATGGCGTTCTCGTCGATCTCCACGCGGAACATCCCGCCCTCCCCTATGTCGTATATAGCGTTGCGCACCGCCGACTCGTAGTGGTTGACGGACTCGTCCCAGGGGCCGAGCGACGCCGCCTGCTCTGCCTGCCCGAAGCAGCAGTTGTCCAGTCGGTCGAGGATCTGCGTCTGATGCCGCGGGACACCGTTCGAGGAGATCCCCGCCGCGCCCAGGATGTAGAGATCTTGATATCCAGCGACGTGATAGATGCCGTTCCCCTGGAACTGCTCGGCGTCGTGGTCGTAGGTCGGGGCGCCTCCGGTGGGACAGCGGAGATAAAGCGGGATCGATCCTGCGACCGGAAAGCTGAGCTCGATGGTCGGGTCGATGGCGGCGTAGACGGTGGTCGTCCACCCACCGCCCTCGATGCCGGTCATGTGGAAGTCGGTGTACCGTGGAAACCCGTCGGCATCCGAGTTGGTCTCCAGGTACCAGAGAAAAGCCCGAACCGGCTCCATGAAGAAACGCGTTCCAGACCCTCCGCCTTGCGCCTGCACATCGTTCATCAGATAGGCGTGGTTCGGCGTGCCAGGGTCGTCCGGGCGGTATTGAGGCAGGTACATCGCCAAGACCGAGTACCCGTCGAACAGCAGCGCGTTCATGGTCGCGGCTAGGCCGCGGCCGCCCGCTCCGCCGGCGTCATCACCAGGAAACGGATCGATGAGCGTGTTGTCGTGTCCCTGGTGGACGATGACCAACTTGTTCTTCGCGCGCGACGCGGGAATGAAGTGCCAGCCGAGCGACGTGAAGACGACGTTTCCGCCGGTATCCTTCATCGGATATTCGAGCATGTCGACTCGTCCGACGTTGGACAGCTGACCGAGCAGGCCGCTCAGCTCGTCATGGAGGCCGGCGGGGACCGTGCCGGGACCAACAATTAAATGGACGCTGGCGGCGGGTATCGTCGGGTTCGGTAGCTCCGAGTTGTTGAAAATGTTCACGAGCAGGTCGCTCCGGGTCTGACCGAGCTGCGATGCGCTCGTGATGTGATTGACGCTGTCGTCGTCGGTGATGCTCGGGTCGCAGGCGGCATGAAAACCGCCATCGCCGCCGGCGTCCGGTCCGTCGGTCGACGTTCCGCCGTCGTGGCTCGCCCCGGCG
>Ga0126369_10004604_pt1 | contig 10128 bp, 9 predicted proteins | sample PanSoiMetaPlot_1_FD_109646 | JGI IMG/M metagenome (GOLD analysis project Ga0126369, IMG submission 109646) | Tropical forest soil microbial communities from Panama - MetaG Plot_1 | ecosystem: Environmental > Terrestrial > Soil > Tropical forest > Bulk soil | place: Panama | collected 2016-02-17
CGACGCTTCACGCATCATGTACTACGGGCTCAGCTTCGGCGGCATCTACGGAACGATGCTGATGGGTACCGACCCGCTCTTCCATCAGGGTCTGCTCAACGTGCCCGGAGGCCCCATCGTCGACATCGCGCGGCTGTCGAGCTTCCGCGGCGACCTCGCCGCCAAGCTCGCGATCTCCAGGCCGAGCCTTCTCAACGGTGGTCCCGGGCTCGACGGCTTCACCGAGGACCTGCCGCTTCGCATGGATCCGCCGCAGGTCATCACGCATGCCGGCGCGGCCGACCTCCAGGAGCTGTTCGCGAACACCAATTGGTACGACCGCCAGGGGAGCCCAGAGACGTTCGCTCCCCGCATGCGGCTGCGCCCCGACCCGGCGTGGGCGTCGAATCCCAAGAATTTCGTCTACCAGATCGCGTACGCCGACGGGACCGTCACGGACGTGGCCGGGGGAACAATCGTTCGCGCCGGCGCCTTCTTCGACAGGGTCGTCTTCTACCGCAACGACAAGACCCCGACCTATGCGAGCGACCCGCACGGCTGGCTCGCGGATCCGAGCCTCGCCGGGCGCACTGATGGGGAGCAGCAGCTCGGCCTGTTTCTCTCCACCGGCCAGGTGGTCAACACCAACCCGGCGTGGCTCGAGGTCCCGATCGCCAACCCCAACAACCTTGAGTGCCTGCACTTCCCGGATCCGCAGACGGGCCAGGATCAGGTCCGGCAGCCATTCCCCGCGAGCGGTGACTGTCCTGCGCTGCCCTGACGGCGGGCGGAAGGTCATCTTGCGAAAGGACCGCCCGAGTGCGGGCATCACACTGGTCACCGCCATCGCACCGCTCCTGACCGGCCGCCCCCGTGAAGCACACCATCGGGATGACCGGTGAGGTGAGGCTCCAGGGCCGCGTGCTGCCCATCGGGGGCGTCAAGCAGAAGGTGCTGGCCGCGCACGCGGCGGGGCTGACCGACGTCATCCTGCCCGAGCGCAACCGGGGCGATCTCGACAACGTGCCGGCGGACGTGCGCGGGCTGCTCCGCTTCCACCCGGTCGAATCCGTCGACGAGGTGCTCGCGCTGGCCCTCGAGCCGCCGGTCGCGAGGTCGGCGGCGGCGTGAGGCAGTTCCGGGTCTCGCAGCCGGGCGCCGGATGAGCGGCTAGTTGCGGGAGGGACCGCCGATGACGGCCGCGATCTCGTGCAGGAAGGCGCCGATCGGATCAGGGCCGGCGAGCCCCGGGAAGCGGACCTTGCGCAGGTAGTCGAGCGCGCCGGCGTAGTACTCGAAACGGGCGGAGAGCTCCTCGTAGAGCCTGCGTTCCCGACGCTGCTCGCCGCCGAGCTCGGCGACACGCGCGTAGGCTCGGGCCCCCTCGGACAGGTACGATGACCGTCCCGCTCGACGAACGGCCGGAAGAGACCGCTCATGAAGAGGGTGTAGTCCCCGAGGTAGCGCTGGAACACACGCTCCCCTCCCCAGCCGGGGAGCGTCCGCGTGGAACTCAGCATCTCGACCACGCTCGTGAGCCGCCGGGCGCCCGGATGCGGTAGAGGCGGTCGGTGCGAGCGAACTCGGTCAGGACGTCGGCCAGGTAGGCCGAGACGGTCGCGTCACCCACCGACAGCTCCTCGCAGGTCCGGCGCGTGAGCGGCAGGAAGAACGCAAGGAGCGCCGCGCGCTCGCGGGATTCGCTCTCCATGCCACGGAGAGTCTAGCGCGCTCCGCCGGCGCTCGCGATCGCACCCTGCCACGCCCCGGAGACGTGCCCCGATGGTCGGCGGCGCTTCGCGACCGAACCGGACCCGTCCCCTGTCGACTTGGAGGGACGCTCCGTGCGAAAACGATGGCATGGCGGGTGCCGCGAGTCCCGGGAACGTGCCCGTGCATTCCGAGGTCGACGTCGTGGTCGTGGGCGCCGGGTTCGCCGGCCTCTACGCGCTCTACCGGCTCCGCACGCTCGGGTTCTCGACGATCGTGCTCGAGCGCGCCGGCGACGTCGGCGGTACGTGGTACTGGAACCGCTACCCCGGTGCACGCTGCGACATCGAGAGCCTCGACTACTCCTACAGCTTCGATTCCGAGCTGGAGAAGGAGTGGCAGTGGTCGGAGCGCTACGCGACGCAGCCCGAGATCCTCCGCTACCTGGGCCACGTCGCGGACAAGCACGGCCTCCGCCGCGACATCCGCTTCGGGACCGCCGTCGAGTCGGCGGTCTGGGACGCCGCGGCGCGGCGCTGGCGGGTGCGCACCGATCGGGGCGACGGGATCCGCTGCCGCTTCTACATGATGGCGACCGGCTGCCTCTCGCACCCGAAGACTCCCGACATCCCGGGCGTCGATCGCTTCGCGGGCGAGGTGTACTTCACCAGTCGCTGGCCGCACGCCGGGGTCGATTTCACCGGCAAGCGCGTCGCCGTCATCGGCACGGGATCGTCGGGCATCCAGTCGATTCCGCTCATCGCCGAGCAGGCGGCGGAGCTGACGGTCTTCCAGCGCACGCCAAACTTCACGCGGCCGGCGCACAACGGGCCGGTGACGCCCGGGAAGAAGACCGCACTCGAGCGCGATCCGGCGGCGTACCGTGAGGCGGCGCGCTGGTCCCGTGCCGGCGTGCCGATGGAGCAGAGCCTCATCCGCACCTTCCAGGTGTCCGCCGAGGAGCGCCTCGCCGCCTACGAGGCGGGCTATGCCTCCGGCGACCTCCTCGCCTATGCCAATGCGTTCGTCGACCTCGGCTCGAATCCCGAGGCCAACGAGACGCTGTGCGAATTCTTCCGCGGCAAGATCCGGTCGATCGTGGGCGACCCCGAGACCGCGGAGGCGCTCTCCCCGAGGAACCACTTCTACGGCACCAAGCGACCCTGCCTCGATACCAACTACTTCGAGACCTTCAACCGGCCCAACGTCCGCCTCGTCGACCTGCGCAGGGATCCCATCCGGACGTTCACGGAGCGCGGCATCGAGACGGCGACGCGATCGTTCGCGTTCGACGCGGTCGTCTTCGCCACGGGGTTCGACGCCATGACCGGGCCCATCGTGGCCGTCGACATCCGGGGGCGGGACGGCGTGCGGCTCGCGGAGAAGTGGACTGAGGGCCCGAAGACCTACCTCGGGCTCATGACCACCGGCTTCCCGAATCTCTTCATGATCACGGGACCGGGAAGCCCCTCGGTGCTCTCGAACATGGTCGTGTCGATCGAGCAGCACGTCGACTGGGTGGGTGCCTGCCTGGATCAGATGCGCGCGGAGCGCCTCGACGTGATCGAGCCGACGGCGGTCGCCGAGGCGGGCTGGGTGCAGCACGTGAACGACTGCGCCGACGTCACCCTCTATCCGCGGGCGGACTCCTGGTACATGGGCGCGAACGTCCCGGGGAAGCCGCGCGTCTTCCTGCCCTACGTGGGCGGCGTGGATCGGTACCGGAAGACCTGCGACGAGGTCGTGCACCGCAGCTATCTCGGCTTCGCGCTCGACGGCCCGGGCGGCGCGCGCTGCACCGACGGCGTCGTGAACCGGCTCCAGCTCGACGTCTCGATGGTGCTCGAGCTGATCGAACAGCTCGGGATGCCGGTACTCGAGACCATGCCGGTGGCCGATGCGCGCGCGCTCTTTGCCGGCATGGCGTTGGGAAGACCGCCCGGTCCGGACGTCGGCGAGGTGGTCGACGGCGTCCTGCCGGGGCCTGCGGGTCCGCTCGCGTACCGGCGCTACCGGCCGGCGAGCGCCGGCCCGCATCCGATCGTCGTGTACTTCCACGGCGGCGGCTGGGTGCTCGGCGACCTCGATTCGGACGATCCGTTCTGCCGCGACCTCTGCGTGCGCTCCGATAGCATCGTCGTCTCGGTCGACTACCGCCTTGCGCCCGAGGCGCGCTTCCCGGCGGCGGTCGAGGATGGGTTCGCCGCCGTGCGCTGGATCGCGGCCAACGCCGCGTCGCTCGGCGGCGAGCCGGGACGGCTCGCAGTGTGCGGCTGGAGCGCCGGCGGGAACATTGCCGCGGTGGTCTGCCAGCTCGCGCGCGACGCCGGCGGGCCCGCGATCGCCGGGCAGGTGCTGGTGAACCCGGTGACCGACGCCGACTTCACCCGCGCGTCGTGCGTCGAGAACGGCGAGCGGTACGTGCTGACGACGTCGCTCATGCGGTGGTTCTGGGATCACTACGCCGATCCGGCCGAGCGCCGGCAGCCGACGGCGTCGCCGCTTTGCGCACGGACCCTGGCCGGCCTGCCACCGGCGCTCGTCGTCACGTGCGAGTTCGATCCGCTACGGGACGACGGTGCCGCGTACGCCGCCGCGCTCGCGGCCGCGGGCGTCAACGCGCGACACCTGCCGTGCCGCGGCCAGATCCACACGTCGGTCCCCGCCGTCGACGTGATCCTCTCCGCCGCCGGTGCACGTGCGGAGATCGGCGCGGCGCTCCGACGGTTCCTCGGGGAGTCCGTCGCCGCAGCGCGCGCGGTCACGGTGCCGGCTGCGCCGCCGGAGCCTCCGGCCCCCACACCTCTTTGAGTCGCGCATCACGGCCGCAGTTCCAGCGGTAGAAGCGGTACCGGACCGGATTCTTCTCATGGTAGCGCTGGTGGTACGCCTCGGCCGGGTAGAATTCCGTCGCCGCCACGACCTCGGTCTCGATGGTACGCCCGAAGCGCTTGGCGAGCTGCGCCTTCGAGTCCTCCGCGAGCCGGCGCTGCGTGTCGTCGTGGTAGAAGATCGCCGTCCGGTACTGGTGGCCGTGATCGCAGAACTGCGCGTCGCGCGTGAACGGGTCGACGTTGTGCCAGAAGACGTCGAGGAGCTTCTCGTAGGAGAGCTTGCGGGGGTCGTAGACGATCTCGACCGACTCCGCGTGCCCGGTGCCGCCGGCCGAGACCTCCTCGTAGGTGGGATTCTTCTTCTGGCCGCCGGTGTAGCCGACGGTGGTCGCGACGACGCCCGGGAGGTCTTCGAAGGGCGGCTGCATGCACCAGAAGCAGCCGCCGGCGAAGGTGGCCTTGGCGCGCTCTGCAGACTCCTCCGCACCGGCGGGGGCGACGAAGAGCGGCGCGAGGCCAGCCAGGAGGGCGAGGACGAGCCCGCCGCGGCGTGCCGGCATCATCGACACCTTGGATGCCGCGCGCGGCGCCGCGGTTACTTCGCGCCTTCCATGGCGCGCAGTGCGGTGATCGCCTCCGCCACGTGCTTGGTCGCCTGGAACTGCGAGTTGAACACGTGGCGCACCACGCCCTGCCGGTCGATGACGAAGGTCACCCGCCCGGGCAGGAGGCCGAGCGTCGCCGGCACGCCGTACTGCTTGCGCACCTCCCCCCCGCGATCGGCGAGCAGGACGAACGGCAGCTTGTACTTGGTGGCGAACTTCTCGTGGGCCGCTTCGCCATCGGAGCTCACACCGATCACCTCGGCGCCGGCGTCCTTCAGATCCTCGTACTGGTCGCGGAAGGCGCAGGCTTCCTTGGTGCACCCCGGCGTGTCGTCCTTCGGGTAGAAGTAGAGGACGACCGCCTTCTGGCCACGGTAGTCCCCGAGCCGCACCGTGCGACCGTTGCGATCCGGCAGTGCGAAGTCGGGCGCGCGGTCACCGACGTGGATGCCGGGAGTTCCGCCACCGAGAATGTCGAGAAGTGCCATGGCCGGCGAGATAGCACCAAAGGTGGGAGGCGCCAACCGGAGGCTCTGGCGCCCCGCCGGATGGCGGCGCCGTCGCCCCTGGCCGGTCTCTGCGCTACAAGGAGCCCGCCATGCGTACCGTCCGCGTCCCCCGTGAGGAGCTGGATCGCGTCACGACGGCGCCGGCGCGCTTCGACGCGCTCGTCGGCGAGGACGGACAGGCGTTCGTGTTCGAGAAGACGATCACGGCGGCCGACCCGGGCGTCGCCGAGCAGCGCGTCACACCCGCCTGGCCGCACCATCTACCGGGCGATCTGGCGATCGCCCTCACCGGGCAGGCGGGCTTCATCGCTGCCCATCGTGCCGGATTGATCGGCGACGGATGGCGAGGCCATGGCGTGCGCATCGTGGACGCCCGCTTCTCCGCTCCCGTCTTCCTCGGCGAGCGCTTCTTCACACGCGTCGAGATCGCCCGGGTGCGGCGCATCGGCCGGAGCGTCCACGTCCAGCTCCGCTTCCGCATGTGGAAGCTCGACGCGGAAGGCAGCGAGGTGGAGACCTACCGGAGCGAGCAGCACGCGATCTTCTTTCCTCCGGAGTAGATCCCGCCAGTCCGCCGTCAGCTGCCCGGCGACGGCGCGAAGGTGGCGACGACGGCGGACCATGTCCGGATGGGCGTAGTTGACGCCCGTGTCGAGGACGGCGACCACGAACGCAGGGTTCCCGGTCGTCACGTCCCAGGCGGCGACGGCGCGCTCGTCCGCACCGCTGACACCCCGGGTCCCGCCGACGCTCTGGCCCGTGTTCCGGAAGGCCCATTGGTTGGAGAGCAGCGGGTCGTTCGGCACGCCGCTCAGCGTCTGCACGTAGTCCGGCTCGGCGAAGCGGACGTCGTGATGCTTCCGGAGCGCTGTGATCACCTCGTCCTCCCGGCCAGGCGCAACGTGGAGGAGATGCGCCCGCTTCCTCACGCGCTGCATGCGGGTGACGCCCATCTCGGCGGCCAGCCGCTGACGGCTCCGTACCCCCAGCCGGGCCTCGAATCCGACCAGGACAGCGCCGGCGCGAATCGCAGCAGGAGCCACGCCTGGCGCCGACGAGCTGCGGCTCGCACCACACACGGCGGCGACGACGACCAGCGCAAGATTACGCCTGATGTCCATCGGATGGGATGAATGTGGTGGAACGATCGCTTTCTTCCCCCCTGTGCACCTCGCCGTCAAGTAGGTAATGACGGGTAGAACCCGGAACGTCATGACAGTCCCCGAGCTGACGTTGCGCACTGCCGCCTGGTACGGTGATGGCGAGCTCAGCCTGCGCTGGCCCACGGGCTGGCAGGTCACCATCCACCGACCGCGCCCGGCCCCTCCGCTGAGCGACGAGCAGATCGCGGATCGGTTGCACGCGGCGCTCGGTCAGCCCCTGGCCGAGCGTGCCCGTGGCCGGCGGCGACCCGTCATCATCGTCGACGATCTGAATCGCCCGACGCCCGCGGCGCGCGTCATCCCGGTGCTGCTCGCCCAGCTCGCCGCGGCGGGCATCGCCGCCCCGTCCGTCACGATCCTGATGGCGACCGGCACGCACGGGCCGCCACAACCCGACGGCTTCGCGAAGAAGGTGGGCAGGGACGCTGCCGCCCGCTGCCGCCTCGCCGTGCACGACTGCCGCGGCGATCTCGTGGCTATGGGACGAACGTCCTTCGGAACCCCGATCCTCGTGAACCCGCTCGTGCACGGTAGCGATCTCGTCCTCGGTGTCGGTGGTGTCTACCCGAACGAGGCCTCGGGCTTCGGCGGCGGCGCCAAGCTCGCTCTGGGGGTGCTCGGCTTCCGATCGATCGCCAGCATTCACCATCGTCACGCGAGCGCGGGCTGGGGCGCGGCCGACGGCGCGGGCACGTTCCGCCGCGACCTCGACGAGATCGCCCGCATCATCGGACTCCGGACCAGTCTTCTGCTCCTCATCGATGCCGACCGGGCGGTGACCGATGTCGCGTGCGGCGACGTCGACGCGGTCCATGCCACTCTCGTCCCTGTCGTCCGCGACCGCTTCCGGGCACCGCTCCCCGCCCCGGGCACCCGGGTCGTCGTGGCCAACACGTATCCGATCGACGTCTCCCTCACCTTCGCGCGCTCGAAGGGGCTCGAGCCCCTCCGCCGGGCCCCCGCGGGCGCCTCGCGCATCGCCGTGGCCGCCTGCCCGGAAGGACTCGGCTTCCATGGGCTCTTTCCCTTCCTCAACGGAAGCGCGGGGCACCGCACCCGGATGCTCCTGCTCAGGCTCCCGATGCTCCTGCACCAGCCCGGACAGCTGGTCGAGAAGGTCGCGCGACGTCTGGTGCGCGAGCTCCGAGGCCGCCGTGCCGGGAAGGCGACGATCCCGGTGCGCCCGACCTGGGTCTACCGTCCGCCCCTGTCAGCAGGCGGGGTGCTCCCGGCCAACGTTCCCGGCATGCAGGTCACCGGATCCTGGGACGGGATCCTGGCTGCCGTCCAGCGCGAACAGGGCGGGACACGGACGCTCGACACCGAGATCTACGCCTGCGCACCGTTGCAGTGGGTCGGCTGAGCGCGCTCCGAGTCAGGCGAAGGGGCAGCGGGCTGCGCTCTACGGCTGCGACAGAAGATGATGCCGGCTAGTCCCCCTCGCGCCCTGCCTCGAAGGCGCCAGTGATGAGCTCCGCCCTCCCGCCGGTTGTCGCCGTCATTCCGGCTCTCCCTTCTTCGCTACGGCAGCTTTTCGATCGCGTACCGCAGCCGGAACGCCCCGCCCATCGTCGCGCAGGTCTCGCCGCTCGGACAGTCCTCATCGACCACGCAGAGCGTGTCGGTCGTGATCGAGCAGCGTCCCCCCTGGCCGCCGGTGCTCTGGGTCTCGTAGGTCTGCGTGCCGGCTGAGCCAGCGCCGAAGTCCGGGCCAGGATAGGTCACGTCGACCTGCCCGGCGGGGTGGGCCGTGCCGGACCCGAGACAGAGGATGCCCTTGACGAGGCCGAGGTGCGCGACGCCGTCGGAGAGCGGGTGCCCGTAGGTGGTGTCGATGCAGTCCTTCGCGTAGGCGTCGGCCTGGACCCGGAGCGCGCCGTCACGCGCGAGGTACTCGTCCCAGGTGGCGGACTGCGCGATCACGTCACCGTCGCTCACGTGATCGAGGGCGGTGCCGGTGAAGCGGCGCCACTCGCCGTTGATCGCGCTCTGACCCGCCCAGCCTTCGACGGGGCCCTCCCCGAAGCACGACTCGCCGGTCGGGCAGTCGCCGTCGGTCGCGCAGGGCGTATCGGCCATCGAGCAGGTGCGCGGGATGAGCGGTGTCGCGCGCTTGAGGTCGTTCTCGACCAAGATCGCGGAGACGGTGACGCGAACGTGTGTCAGGCTCGGGTGCCTGTCGTTCCAGCCGGCGACGAGCCGACCGGCGAAGCCCGTCGGGAGCCCGCCCTTCACCTTCTTCGTCATCTTGACCGTCACCGCGAGCGACGGCGTGGGGCCCTGCAGCCGCTTCTTCACCTTGAGGCGCGCCGCGCGGCCGCCGTTGACGGCCGTCGCGTCGTTCGACGGGGGCGGCGGGAGGAGCCGCCAGCGGGGCTTGCCGGCGCCGGCAGGCCTCGGCGGCAGCGGCACCGTGAAGGTGAAGTCCTGCGCGTTGATCTTCGCGACCGGCTGCGCGAGGGGCCAGCAGTCGATCGTGAGCTGGCTCGCTTCCGACTGCTGGTGCGTCAATACGCAGCGGTCGCCGGCACCGCCGCCGAAGCCGCTCACCCACACGTCCGCGATCGTGGCGGGTACCGGCTTCGCGCCGGCCTTCTTCGAGAGCGTGGCGCCGCGCCCCTGACGGATGACGGCGGCCGCGTGCGGCGGATGGATCTCCGAGCTGTAACCGAAGTGCTCGCCCTCGCACGTCTCGCCGGCCGGGCAGTCGGGATCGAGCACGCATGCCGTCGCCGTCGTCACGCTGCAGTGTCCGGCCGTCGCGTCGGGATGTCCGCAGTCGAAGATGTGGCGGCCGAGGCCATAGATGCGGTCCCCGAACCCGGGCCACGCCCATTCCGGGAACGCTCCCACCTCCCATTCGAAGGCGATGATGTCCGGCTCGCCGTTGCCGGTGGCGACCTTGTTCGCGTCCTGGGGATCGACGCGCACGTCCATGACGACGTCGGAGAAGAGATGCGTCGAGGGGAAGTCGCCGCTCGTCTGCCCGTGCATCGACTCGACCGTGCCGCTCACGAGCACGGGATCGGAGTCGATCGTCTGCCCGTTCACGATGGGCGCCCACTCGGGGTTGATCAGGACGAGCATGTCCAGGACCGAGGGCGCGAGCCCCGTCGGATAGCAGCCGCCACCGACGCGTGCGTCGGCCAGGTCGCTGCTGATCGGCTGCGCCGCCACCGGGGCCGCGGCCGCCAGGGCCACCACGAGGAGAAGGGTCCGCATGGGTTGCACGTAGCGCGCCCACCGCACTAGAGTCCAGTACGTGATCGGGCGCCACCTCTGGACCGTCGGGCTTCTCCTTTTGGCCGCGCGGAGCTTCGCCGCGACC
>Ga0126369_10004605_pt1 | contig 10128 bp, 8 predicted proteins | sample PanSoiMetaPlot_1_FD_109646 | JGI IMG/M metagenome (GOLD analysis project Ga0126369, IMG submission 109646) | Tropical forest soil microbial communities from Panama - MetaG Plot_1 | ecosystem: Environmental > Terrestrial > Soil > Tropical forest > Bulk soil | place: Panama | collected 2016-02-17
ATCATCGCTGAGCTTCTGGAGAAGCAGCAATCCGACGGTGGCTGGAGTCTCTCTTCCCTGTCCGGCGAGTGGAAACGTTCAGATGGAACGCCTCAGGAAGCGAAGAGCGACGGCTATGCTACCGGACTGATCTCGTTCGCTCTTCAACAGGCGGGCGTTTCTCCCGAGGATGCTCAGCTAAATCGCGGACTCGCGTGGCTGATTGGGAATCAGGACAAGACGCAAGGCTCTTGGCCCGCGTACTCCTTGAACAAAAACAAAGAGCATCACCTCAGTCCGGAAACCGCACTCTTTGTGAACGACGCGGCCACAGCCTACGCCGTTCTTGCTCTAACCCAAGCCAATCGCCCTTGAAAACGAAATCACGGTTCTCATTACTGGCTTACGCGTAAAACTCTATTCTGGTTTTCGGGGTAACAGGAATGAAACACCAGGTCGTTCACTTCCTGCAAAAGTTTGTTCTGAATCCACCCAAGAAGCTGCTTTTCATTCTGGGGATTGCCCCGCCAGGGTCCGCACTACTGGAGACCATCGGTTGCAAAACTGGAAAGGCCCGCCGTACTCCCGTTGGTAACGGGCGCGTTGGCCAGCAATTCTGGCTCATCGCCGAGCACGGAATGAAATCCGGCTACGTTCGCAATATCGCAAAGAATCCGTGCGTACGCATCAAGCTTCGCAATGGATTCCGCTTCCGTTGGCACACGGGCAAGGCGCATTTGTTGCCCGATGACGATCCTCGCGAGCGCCAGCGCTGGCTGGCCCAGCAGCATCCCGGCAGCGCCTCGAACGCGGCAGCCGTTCGTTTCTTCGGCACGGAGCTCCTTACCAGTTCGTATTGATTTGGATTCTTAGCGTTCGGGCAAGACGACTTGGCGAACAAGCAAGGAAATATAGTTTGTTGGTATTCTTGAACTTCGGTACCGACTTTCAGCGTTCCGTCGCCGTGCCCCAAGACAATCCAAATGCCCGAACACCAGGGATTCAATATTTGGACAGTTGCCGAACTGTGTACGCTGTTATACCCTGCTGCCACTTGAGGTGCCCGCATGAAAACCGCCGTGATGTTGCTTGTCCTACTTCTCGCCCTGGGAGCCGCCGCTTATTTCATCTGGATCAAGAGCGACGACTGCTCCTTTTCTTCAAAGAAGCACTCTCTCGGAATTGATCTTGAAGCCGGCTTAGGCGATCTCAAATCGGTCAGCGGCAAAGTGGGCATTTCTGACGACCAGGTCCGGGACTACGACGATCTCGGAAAAGACCTAGCCGAGAAATACGACATGCTCTGCCAAGACCACAAACACAAGCGGGTGAACGACAGTGAATACCTCTGCCGGCGAAAAAACATGGACCAGATTCTGGATTCGCTTCGCAGTTTTCTCGTGAAGACAAAGGCGGCTGCCAGCCTCGCTGACCCTTCCGCACAAAAACAGGTCGTGCTCGAGGCCCTTGCGGCCCTCCAAGCACTGGAACGGAAAGGCTACGCTGCCGGTTGCACTTCCTCCATGAACGTAAGCCCTAAAGCCCTCGCTTTTTTGGGGCATACCTCCGAACACTCCGTACAGATCAGCAATTCGGGCAACAATTCATTTACCTACAGCGTCTTCGATTTACCTCGCGGATTTCTGCCTCAACCTTCCTCCGGGAATGTAACCGTGGGACAAACGGTCACCGTTGCGATCGTTCGCACGGCGGAACCGATACCCAACGACTCCCCCGCCAGTTTTCGCCTTCGCGATAACTTTGCGGACGAAACCACTGTGGAGTTGGATTTTGACGAGCAAAATGCCTCTCTTTACGAAGCTCTGGCCGAAAACCTAAAGTCCCTCTCGGCTCAACAGAACCGTGCTCCCAGCGTGGAGGACGCATTGAAGATCGTTGATGATTCCGTTGCAACTAGCTCATGGAAGTCCGTGCAAAACGCGGATTCCTTGCGATACTTTCTCGCCGCCGGCGTCCTCTCCCGTGCGGGCGAAGTCGCTGCCGCTCATACTGCTCTTGATGCTGCAACCGCGAAAAACCCGGCGTTGGAAAAAGAGCCCGCGACACACATTCTGCGCGGAATTGTCCTGAAAAATGAAAACAAGCCAGATGAGGCTATTCAGAATTTCTCGAAGGCTAACTCGTTAGCTGTCGGTTCAAAAAACCAGAAAGACACTGCTGCGATCACGGGTCTGCTTTCTGGTGCTGTGGCGCACAGCGAAGGAAAACCGGAGGCGTCGGTATGGCTCGGCAACAAAGAGGTTCAGAACGCGGTTAAACACGACCCAAAGATCGTCGAGTTTGCAGCAAAATCAGTCAAGACACCCTCTCCCCAGCTGAAAAAGGCGGTTGCGCAGGCGGCGAGCGCATCCTCGCCTCACTAATCGCAAGCGTCCGTGTCTACCTCATTTCGCTATCTGATTCTGGTGCGTGTTCCTGCAAATCCAGCAGTTCATTCCAAAGCCGGTATTGTCGTTTTGCGGCATCGGTGGAATTCTGTGCTGGCTCAATAGGCCTTGTTGGGCGAGTGAGAACAAGAAGGAATTTCTCACCCAAGTGTTCACGGAATGAGTTTGCTCACGTCGAAATGGGGGACTTGCCGTCTTTCTCTCAGTCTAAGACGTTCGTTCCTGAGCTTCCCGGGCTTAAAGGATATTTTAGAACACCATCAAATATGGTGCCCTTCGCAATCGGAATTGCAGGGGCTATTGCAGTGTGGTTTCTATAAATGGACACTTTGGCAGGGAAACCAACCGGACTATCATGCTTGTAAGTCCAAACGAATCAGCTAGGAAACTATCGGACTAGGATCTTAAAGGGATCAACGACCATGCGTGTCACAATTGTGGCACAGGCGGCTAAAAATCGTTCGTCAACTGATTGAAAAAGCGGGTGAGCCATATAAGCCGGATTCTGTCGAGCGCACAATTCGCGAAAGCGAATCATGTGCCGCGGCGATCATTCCTCTAGGTCACGGTTCGCACCGTGACTCCAGCAGCCTACCCAAGGGTTCTCGTTCGAAGAAGCTTGCGCCACTTCATACGGAGCGCGTTTCTTTCGAAAGCGCACTCAGCGAGCCGGGCCGGCTCTCCCCTCCTATTTGGCCTTGCACCACGCGGGGTTTTCCGTGCCTCCGGTATTACTACTGGAGCGGTGGGCTCTTACCCCACCTTTTCACCCTTGCCTAACGTTGCGTGCATTCTGGCGTCGCCCAGGTTTCCCTGCGCGACTGCCACCGTGCTGCGTTCCGTCGGCGGTTTATTCTCTGTGGCACTTTCCGTGACGCTGTTATACAGCGACTTTACGTCGCCGTCTTCAACCTCGTCCCCTGGCGTTACCAGGCGCGTTGCCCATGTCGTGAGTTCCGGTGACCGTTCTGCAGCCGCCTTTCGGCGTCCGCAAACGGCCAACGTGCCTCATAACGGTGTCCGGACTTTCCTCCCGCTTCGGCCTGTCGCGGCGGCTTTACGCCGCCACTCCTCAGCCTCAGCCAGCGATCACCCGGCTCACCCGCCTTCTAATTATAGCTGATAATCCCTCACGTCAGACCGCAGGTTCAGCTGCTTGAATAGGCCAGCAGCGGAAGAGCAATATCGCGCACAGTGCCCATAAGGCAATCCGCATTTCATGCTGATACGGAACGGTCCCGTTAATGCTTCCCATGACCAAAACATTAGATGTTGTGTGCGCAATTCCGGCAGGAATGATCGAGTTCCAGCGCAACGTCATCCAGGAAAGCACGCGGTTCATCGCCAGGCAAATCGCAATCCTGGAAGCGAGTTGCAGTAACGCTTCTGCGATCGAATATCTTTGGTGCATCTCGCCGTGAAAATGAAATGCCGCCCAAATCAGGCCTGTAAAGAAAATGCCCCGGTGTAAGCCGCTCTCTGCAATAATGGACGCAGCAGCATTCCTCGAAAAATAATTTCCTCCGCAAAAGCTGCGAAGACCATCACAACCAATGTCCAGGGCCAGGAACCAGTCCAGGAGAAATAAGATGTGAAGTCAGGCGGCGAAATCCCCCCAAAATCGTTCATGGCCCAATTCACCCGATCGTATCCGTATTGCAATGCAGAAATCATGAATGCGATTAGAACTGGCAACATCAATCCCAAAAACGCAAATCGCGGTTCAGGCAATCGTGCGGACGAACGTGCACTCTCTTTTCCTGGTCCACCCAAGACCAGGATTGCCACAAGAACGAGAGCCGCTGGAGTCACGACATCTTCGAGAATGGCAAGAACGCCAAGCGCCGCGCCGCCTGAGGGGTACAACCAGATTGGAATGGAAAATAGGATTCCCAGGAATTGGTGTAACAAAAACAATGGACAGACCAGCACCAAAATCAACATCTGCACGCTGTCCCAGGTTGCTGTTGCCTCGCCTTCTGATTGCAAGCGTCCCCCGAGTCGCAGCGGCAGCGATGATATGCCGAGATGGAGCCGGATACCGAAGGCTACTAACATTGCGAGTGCGATTACGGCAAAAGACAAGCCTGTCGGGTGAGTCTTGAAGGCAACATGCGCTTCTTTGAGAAATGCAGCAAATCCGCTCCCATGTTGCTGAAGATAGACCTGTCCTTATCATTAAAGAGCGTAGATTCGCCGATGAGCAAACCAAGGCTGAGCACTGCTGGAAGTTAAACGGCCAGGGCGAGGCGACGCAATGGATGCGCGCCAGGCCGAAAGCATCCGTAATATGCAACTATACATGCGATGGCGAGAGGCCCCAGAGCCAGAACTACCAAACCGTATTGGCTTAAGTGTCCGAAATACCAAGCGAGGCGTGGTGAGAGAAAAAGAGATACGGCCCCGGCTAGATATAGAAGCTGCCAAGGGTCATCAGGAATAATTGACCGGATGAATTCGAGGCCACGTTTCACCGCATAACCTCGCAGTTCGCGGGATTATGCCTCACTGCCAGTTTGTTTCGCTATTGCTTTTGAAGGATTCGCTGCGAATTCCCTATTTCAACTCCACCAGCTTCTCAAACTCCCCTTCGCTCAAAATCGTTACTCCCAATTCTTTCGCCTTGTCGTACTTCGACCCTGGATCTGTCCCCACCACCACATAATCCGTCTTTTTGCTGACCGACCCGCTCACTTTTCCGCCGTGCTGTTGCACAATCGCCCCCGCTTCCTCGCGCGTGCGATTCGCCAGCCCGCCAGTAAACACAAACGACTTCCCCGCAAACTTGTCGCTCTTGACCTCGCGCTTCTCCGCCGTCGGCCGCACTGCCACCTTCCACAACTTCTTCACCAACCGCCGGTTCGCCAGCTCCGAGAAAAACTCCACGATGCTCGCCGCCACCTTCGGCCCTACTTCCGGCACTTGTTCAAGTTCTTCTTCCGTGGCCGCCGCCAATTCGTCTAGCGAAGAAAAATGTTCCGCCAGCAACTGCCCGGTCCGTTCTCCGACAAACTGAATCCCCAGCGCATAAATCAGCCGCGCCAGCGAATTCTTCTTGCTCGCTTCAATCTCCTCCAGCAAATTCTGCGCGGACTTTTCCGCCATGCGGTCCAGTGCCGCCACTTCTTCTTCCTTCAACGCGTACAAATCCGCGACGTCTTTCACCATGCGCTTGTCTACGAGCTGGTCCACGATTTTTTCCCCCAGCCCGTCAATGTCCATCGCGTGCCGCCCCGCGTAGTGCAGAATCGACTCTTTCCTCTTCGCCGGGCACGCGGCGTTCACGCACCGGTATGCCACTTCTCCTTCCACGTGATGAATCGCGCTCCCGCACTCCGGACAATTCTTCGGCATGCGAAACGGTTTTCGCCCCTTCCCTTCTTTCACCACCTTCAGCACGTGGGGAATCACTTCTCCCGCGCGCTCGATTAGTACGGTGTCGCCAATCTGCAGTCCCAGCCGTTCGATTTCATCCATGTTGTGGAGTGTGGATCGGCTGACAGTGACGCCTCCCACTTGCACCGGCTCCAGGATAGCTACGGGCGTCAGCGCACCCGTACGCCCCACGTTAACCAGAATGTCGTTCACCACGGTGGTTTCCTGCCGAGCCGGATACTTGAACGCAATCGCCCACCGCGGCGCTTTCGCCGTGTAACCCAGTTCGTTTTGTATCGCCGTGGCGTTCACCTTGATCACCACGCCGTCAATTTCGTACGGCAATTTCTCGCGCTTGGCGTCCCAATCCTCGCAATACTCGATCACCGCCTGAATCCCGTTGCACAGCTTCCAATCGTTCGAAGCGCGGAACCTTAATTGCTTCAGAGCTTCCAGGGACTCCGAATGTCGCGCGAATGGCACTTTTCCATCTACGAGCAGGTAGTAGGCGAAGAAGTCCAGTTTCCGCGACGCCGTAATCGTGGGATCCAATACGCGCACCGCTCCCGCAGCCGAATTCCGCGGATTCACGAAAATCTTCCCGCCAATCCGCTCCTGCTGCCGGTTCAGCGCCTCGAATGCCTTGCGCGTCATCATCACTTCCCCGCGCACCTCGAAATCCGCTGGCAGCTTCACTTTTTTCAACGCCGCCGCGTCCACACGCAGCGGCACCGACCGGATCGTCTTCACATTGGGGGTCACGTCTTCGCCCGTCGTGCCGTCTCCACGTGTCACTCCGCACGCAAGCACGCCGTCTTCGTATTGCAGCGAAATACTCAAACCGTCGAACTTATGCTCTGCGATGTATTCGCTTTTTTCCTTGCCGCTTCCCTCGCGCACGCGCCGGTCCCATTCGCGCAGCGCGTCGTAAGAAAAGGCGTTGTCCAAGCTGAGCATCGGCCGCGCGTGCCGCACCGTCTGGAAACCATCGCGCGGCGCGCCGCCTACGCGAACTGTCGGCGAATCCGGCGTCACCAGTTCTGGATGAGCAGCCTCCAGCTTCTTCATTTGCTCCATCAGCCGGTCGTACGCCGCGTCCGAAATCTCCGGCTCATCCAGCACGTAATACCGGTATTCGTGGTAGCGCAGTTTCTCGCGCAGCTCTTCCATCTCTTTCTTCACATTCGCCGGTGCCGCTTTCGCCATGAATCCCCTCATCCATTCTCTGCTTCATCATCTCGAGCTTTGGCTCGAGCCTTCAGGCCTGAGGGTCGTGCCCTCTGTGACTCTGTGTCTGTGTGGCTGATTTTCTTTCTCGCACAATGGACCTCGAATCATCGCGCGAAATCGCTTGGTATTATATAGAATGAATCTTTTGCCAAACGTCTCAAAATCGAATGAAATAGGCCCGCAAAACGAAATGACCGCTGACCTCCAAAACGCGCTCCTCATCCACAACCCGAACGCCGGCAACGGCGGTCACGGCCGTCGCCGCTTGCTCGACAAAGCCCGGCACATTTTCGCCACCCGCGGTATTGACGCCGACTTCGCCGAAACCACCGGCCCTGGCCACGCCACGGAAATCGCCGCCCGCGCCGCCGCCGAGAACCGCGGCCTGGTCATCGCTTGCGGCGGCGACGGCACGCTCAACGAAATCGTCAACGGCCTCGCCGCCCATCAAAACGGCCATCGCGTTCCGCTTGCGCTTCTCCCCGGCGGCACCGCCAACATTCTCGCCAAGGAGCTCGACCTTCCCTGGGACATTCCGCGTGCCGCCGAAAAACTCGTTCACGGCACGGTCAAGGAAATTGCCCTCGGCCTCGCCACCCCTCTCGAACAGCCCGAAAAGAAAAAGTATTTTCTCAGCGTCGCTGGTGCCGGTCCCGACGGCATGATTGTTTATTCCGTCAGCCTGGGCCTCAAATCCCGCGTGGGCATTCTCGCGTACTGGTGGGAAGGCCTCCGCGAAGTCTTCCGCTACCAATTCCAGCATTTCCGCGTCGTCAGCGGCGGCCGCAAAACCGACGCTTCACTTGTCATCGTCGGCCGCACGCAAAATTACGGCGGCCCCTTCAAAATCACCACCGAAGCTGATCTGTTTGAAAACCACTTCGAAATCCTCACTCTGGCCACGCGCAGCGGTCTCCGCTATCTCAGCTATCTGCCTTCGCTCTGGCTCAACAAACTCCGCGGTACCGAAGGCGTCGAGTTTTTCAAATCCGACACCATCATTTGCGAGCCGCTCGATTCGAATCCGGTCTACGCGCAAATCGACGGCGAGCCGCTCGCCCGCCTCCCCGTCGAATTTCGCATCATTCCCCGCGCCCTCAGACTCCTCGTGCCTTAAAGCCTAGCGGCCGCCCTTTCGAGGCGGGCGCCTTTTACTTTCTGTTACAGGGGTGCACCGCGCTGCGCCCTTTTGTAGCCCCGGCATGTTGCCGGCATCTTTGGTTGTGTATGGATGCCTTCTGAGGTCTTTGGAGTGCAGCGGCTTGACGCCGCTTTTCTTGATGCCGCCTATCGCGTTGTTCTACCATAGGCGCTCTTCCATGGATCCCCTGACCCACGCGCTGGGCTCTCTTATCCTTCAGCGCGCCGCCTTCCCGCGCCTCTCCCGCGCCGCCACGCTCGCCGTCGTCCTCGCAGGCATGATCGCCGACGTCGACCTTTTTAGCTCCTACTTCGGGCCTTCCGCCTATCTCACTTTCAGTCGCACTTATTTTCACTCACTCATGGCCGCTCTTTTCTTCGCTCTGCTGGCAGCCCTTCCATTTCTGTTCCTCAAGCCCAAGTCCTCTGATATTCAAATACCGCGCCTTACCATTTTTGCGGCAGCCCTTGCCGCAGCTCTCTTTCACCTCTCCCTCGACCTTTGCCAATCCTCCGGCATCGAACTGCTCTGGCCTTTCTCCTCCCGCCGCTTCGCCCTGGACTGGCTCCCCTCCCTCGACCTCTGGCTCCTCGCCATTCTCCTTGCCGGTATCCTTCTCCCTGTTCTCAGTGGTCTGGTCACCGAGGAAATCGGCGCCCGCCGCAAAGGTCCGCGCGGCCGCCTCGGCGCCATTCTTGGCCTCTGTGCCCTGTTTCTTTATCTCGGCGCGCGTATGGTCTTCCACGGCGACGCCATCGCCACCCTCGAATCCCGAGCCTATCGCGGCGAATTGCCTCGCAGGGTCGCTGCCTTCGCCGAATCCAGTTCCCCTTTTCACTGGCGCGGTATGGTCGAAACCGAACGCGCCCTTCACGACGTCGAAGTCCCCGTCGGCCCCGGCGCGAATTTCGATGCCAGTTCCCCCATCACCACCTACAAGCCGGAGCCTTCCCCCGCGCTCGACGCACTTCGCACTTCCGCCGTCGCTCGCCGTTTTCTCCAGGTCGCCCGCTTTCCCAAAGCTACCGTCTCAGGGATCCCCGAAGGCTTCCATGTCGTCCTTCACGACTTACCTCCAGCACTCGACGTCGGTCCGGCTTCGCGCGTCCTTGCCGTCATCGACACCGACCCCTCCGGCAAAATCCTCTCCGAGGGCCTGGCCTGGTTCCCCTCTTCCCGCGCCTTCTTCTTGCACTAGCGCCTAAGACAAGCCCGTCGGCCGCCGCCTAAGTATCACTCGCGAAAGGACATAGCTCACTAATGCAAGCAGGATCAAAAAGATCGTCACGTTCAGCTTGTGGTGTACCAGGTACGGCATCGCCTCCTTGCCATAGCGAATCGCCAGGTATCCGATCCCGAAGTAGCGCACGGCCCGCGCCACTGTAATCGCCGAGGCAAAGCTCACCAACGGCACTTCAAACACGCCGGCGGCCACCACAAACACCTTGAACGGTGTCGGCGGTGGCAGCAGCGCCGCGACCAGCATGCCCCCGAACCCGTTCTTCACCACCCAATTGTGGATGGCCTGAGCCCGGTCGCCCGCATGTTTGTGAAACAGCGCCTCCCCGCCTTTTTCGGCAAGGTAAAACAACAGCACGCAGCCCAGCACCGACCCGAGCATGGCGAGAAACGCATACACCGGCATCCGCCCCGGATGCTGAATCGAAAGCTCAATCAGCAGCAGGTCATTGATCACCGGAAACGTCAGCACCGACGAATCCAGAAAGGAAATCAGGAACAGCCCCGGCGCGCCCAGGCTGCCCGCAAACGCCACAATCTTCTCTTTCCATGCATTCATGCTCGCAGCCCTAAACGCCTTTGTAGAGGCTGGACTTCAGCCCAGCCCTTCGTGGTTTCTAACCTCGCTTCTTGTAGGGGCGCAGTGTTGCCGAGCCCAATGAGGCCACATCGAAACAAGGACCACGCTGTGAGCAAAACCGATGCCAACCTCAAAAGAGCGTCTCCACCGCCTCTACAATCACGTCGTACACCCGA
>Ga0126369_10004606_pt1 | contig 10127 bp, 7 predicted proteins | sample PanSoiMetaPlot_1_FD_109646 | JGI IMG/M metagenome (GOLD analysis project Ga0126369, IMG submission 109646) | Tropical forest soil microbial communities from Panama - MetaG Plot_1 | ecosystem: Environmental > Terrestrial > Soil > Tropical forest > Bulk soil | place: Panama | collected 2016-02-17
AGCCAAAGCGCCTCTCCACGAACTTCAGCAGTGACGAGAATTCGTAGGTCGTATGCGAAACCTGACCGGCCATTGAATACGGCGAAATAATAAGTAACGGTACCCGCATCCCAAGTCCGTACTGATCAATCGAAGGTGGCGCCACGTGATCATAGAACCCACCGAAATCGTCCCAGACAACGAACACTACCGTGGAATTCCAGTCTGGACCTTGCATGACCGCGTTCAGTTGATCAACGGTCCAGTTCTCTCCTTCGCATATGCTGCTCGGGGGGTGTTCACTCTGTCCTGCGTTCGTAGTTAACCAACTAACGCTGGGGAGTTGTCCGCTTAGCGCATCAGTTACGAACTGAGTGTCGGGAACAACCCGCTCGCCCCACAGCGGCCCGTTCCGAATGTGATCGATGGCGTCTAGAGTGGGCCATATATATCCTCCCTCGCCCTTGGGTGGGGCATAGTACTTCCAACTGATCCCCGCCGTCTCCAGACTGTCGGCCAAAGTTTGAAAATCGAGGCACGGAGCCTGGTATGTCAGGACTCCATGCACATCAACCGTTGCAAAATGTGTACCGGGCAGATAGTCACATCCCCAATTGGTTCCTTTCATGCGGGGATTTCCCACCGCTCCGCCTGCGTCGGCGGCGACCGTGTATAGATGATTGGGAAAGCTGGGCGCTTTTGCCGATGCGAACATGCGGTCCGCTAAGACGAAATGCTTGGCATAGGCAAAATAGTTGGGAATGTCCTGCTCCTGATACTGGGTGAGACAGAGGAAATCGCCGTTCACATTGCAGTCGCGTGCCAAGTCAAACCTATCCATCTTGCCGCGATCCATGGCAGCAACTGCCCCTGCCCAGCTATGGTCGAGATCGCGGGGCATACTATCGGGACCCCGTTTCAAAGACATGACATGCCCAGTGGACAGGACCGCAGTTGTAGCCCCATCGGCTCCAGGATAGGTGCCAAACAGATTATCGAAGGTACGATTCTCCTTAACGATAATTACGATATGAGAGAGCACATTCAGGCCGGAAGGCTGGTCCGGGCCTTCTTGCGCAACAGTCGGCGTGATTAGCAACAGAATACTGAGGAGTGCTAGACGCATTAGAGTAACTACACTCTCTAAACCTGCGTTGCGCAGCCTCCTGTGTTGCGTCGTGTCACCTTGCGTGACACATTCTGAAAGCAATATCTCGATACTTGACATACCTCTCCCTCCGCCACCTGGCGTGGCTTTGGCGCGCGTTCGCCATAAGAAATCGCATTGCGACAAACTGTTACTGCACGGTTCGGGTGGAGTACAGATTGATTTTCTTGGGGCCGGATTTCCGAGTCGCCTGCTTGGTTGGGGTCTGAATGTGGGCCGAGGAACCTAAGAACAAGATCTCGGAACTCAAAACAAAAGTAGTGCACTGGGCCTTATGCCACAACGCTAGGCATCACTCTGGTGCGTGATGTAACGCACAACTCTCTTGTTCCATCTCTTTTTCGGCGTGCCGCAGCTGTTAGGGTTTTCGCATCGCACGAGACAGCAGTTCTCCCGCACTATTCTGAACACAAAAGAAGGTCTATGAAGCCGAGCCCCACTTCAATCCGGCACCTAAACACAGAGAAATCTGGCTCCGCGATCCTGATGGTTATGTCGTGGTGATCGCCGGCCCAGAAGGCGAAGTCAGTTCGTAAGAATGCTTCCATCGCATGTTACTGATCAAACATTCCAATCTAGAACGACACTAAAACTGGTCTCATAAATTGTTTTTGAAAGGGCATGGCTTCAGCCGTGTCGTACAGGCTGTAAATGAGGGCTTTAGCCCCTGAGGTCGGCTCGCGACGAAGGCGGCATGGTTTATGAGGCAAGCTCTAGTGGAGAGGTGGGCCTGGTCAACCTTTAACCAAGCGACCCACCCTTTCCAACCTTGTAACTGAATAACCTTTTACATTCATCGCGCAGAAAGCCGCCAATAACAGGTACGGAGTGATTGCCTTTCTCCAAGACCTCCCGACAGGAAATGAGGCAGGCTCGCCACTTGAATTCTTCGGTCCCACGCTTCTGGCCATACGCGGCGATGTCTTCCTGAGAAACTCCGTACACGACGGCGCCAATTCTGGCCCACACACATGCACCCGCACACATTGCGCAAGGCTCGTGCGTTGTGTAGAGCACGAAGTCCGTCAGGTAGCGGCCGTAACCGCTCGATACGTATTTGAGTGTTTCGAGCTCTACGTGCTTGATGCTCGACCCTGAAGTTTTTACCCGGTTCCCGGCACTGGCAATGACCACTTCACCCCTATCTCCTACACGGGTTATGACGGCACCGATGGCGTAGTCTCCCCGGTCACGCGCGCGCTTGGCCTCTGCAATTGCCAACTCCATGAACTTTTTCTTTGGTTTGTACGAAGCAGCGATCATGTAACGATCATATCGTTTCCTGGGGCTAAGGCATATCGATCTTCGGCGGATAGATGGCTCTGCTCGTGGTAGAGCCTTGTTACTCTAACTGTTGCCTCCCGCATTCCACAGCACATACAGTTACCTGCCCAGCCATATATGTATTCACGTTGACATTGCGGTGTACCGCGCGTACGATTCGTCCTCAGTTTGGGTGGTCCAGGAATTCTTCCTGTTTTGCCCGGATTGCGAACGAGAAACCTCACTTCGGGCCCTGTGCCGCCTGTCCGATCGTCCGAGCCAGAAATTGCGCAGCATCCTTCCTCCGAAAAAGGAGATTTGTATGACCAACGCCTATCGGTTTGTTTCGCTATTTGTTCTTTTAGTTGGGGTGGCGATGGCAGAGGTGTCGACGCCTGCAAGTAACATCACGGTCGATTGCGCCAAAGGACAATCGTTGAACCAGGCGCTTAGCAAGTTAGACAAGCACACGCCCACAACTGTTTCAGTAAATGGAACGTGCTCAGAGTACGTGAAAGTGATCGGCTTTGAAAACCTCACTCTGAAGGCCCTGCCTGGCGCAACTTTGTTGCAGCCATCCGATGGAGGCGGGGATCTGCTCAATGCAGTTCTCATGGTCGAGTCGTCACGTAGCGTGATCGTCAGCGGGTTCAAAGTTCAGGCCGACTACACCGTGTGGGGCATCGCTATTGGCCATGGCAGTACCGACATCCGACTCCGCTACCTGAACGTCACGGGCGGTGGACTGGGGATTGCTGTCTTTGAAAATAGCCAGGTATCGGTCGCTTACGTAAATGGACAGGCGCCGGGCTATTGCGCCCTCTGCATTTACGACTCCTCTGATGTGCACCTGGAGCATAGCCAATTCGTGGCAGCACCTGGTGCAGGTTGGAATGTGGGCATTGTTCTGGGAGCCTCGCACGTCACCCTGTATGACACGACTATTAGCAATATGCAGGTGGGAATCGGTGCCTACCAAGGCTCCGTCATAGACTTGGTCGCTTTCAACACCTATTACCCTTTGGGTGGGCCGACGGATGTAAAGATCCTGAACCCGGCAGGGACAAGCTTCAATGGTGTACAGGCGGATGGTAGCGGATCGCTCAACCTGGGCAGCGCCCGGCTACTGATCGACAAAGCCGGCCAGACATGGGCTGGCACCACCGGCGCTATTCTCCTATCTAATGGTGCGACCATGAATGGCGCTGCCGGGGACCTGGTGATTACCAATAGCGTCAGTCAGGGCGTGGTGGCGCTTAACAACGCCCACGCCACCCTTGCCGGAGTAACCATATCGGGGAGCGCACATGCAGGGCTGGTCGCCGCGAATATGTCCAGCATTGACATGGCTTTTGGCACTCAGCTTTCGACCGTAGCTGGAAACAGTGTCGACCTTTTTTGCGATTCCACTTCTTGGATAACCGGTACTGCAAACATTAACGGGAAGCCCACGGCGCAGTGTGCGAATTTACTCCCGTCAGAAACCGTGGCCTTTCCCTAGCGAGATTAGGCCGGAGGCTGCAAAGGTCAAATTGCTGGAACAAGCCAAACCGCGGGGAGTAGCTCGTACAGTCTAACCCCTACGGGAGAAGCGCCCGCGAGCACTGCAGCGTAACACCTGGCAACCAGAGGTTAGCAGCCAGTAACCCGAAACTCTAAATCACTACTGCCTCGTGATACTCTCCGTAAACCTTTCGCAGGGTATCCGAGATTTCTCCGATCGTCGCCCGCGCTTCAACTGCGTTCAATATGTGCGGCATCAGGTTCGTCGTCCCGCGCGCGGCCTCATCAACTTTTTGCAGAGCTTCTTTCCAGCGCACGGAATCGCGCTTCGCGCGCACTGCCTGCAGCCGCTCCACTTGCTTGGCCTCGAGGTTCGGATCGATTCGCTGGATCGGAATCGGCTTCTCATCTTCGATTGTAAACCGGTTCACGCCCACAACTACCGCTTCAAGGTGATCGACCTTCTTCTGATACTCATACGCCGCATTCTGGATCTCCTGCTGGACATACCCGCGGTCAATCGCCTTCAGCATTCCACCTAGCGCATCGATTTTTTCGAGATACGCCTTGGCCCGCTTCTCGATGTCGTTGGTGAGCGATTCAACGTAATAAGAGCCAGCCAGCGGATCGATAGTCTGCGGCGCACCCGATTCGAACGCAATGATCTGTTGCGTGCGCAAAGCAATTCTTGCCGCCTGCTCGGTGGGCAGCGCCAATGCCTCGTCATACGAATTTGTGTGCAGGGACTGCGTTCCTCCCATAACTGCCGCCATGGCCTGGATGGCCGTCCGTACGATGTTGTTTTCCGGTTGTTGTGCCGTCAGCGTCGATCCCGCCGTCTGCGTGTGGAAGCGCAGCATCCACGACTTAGGATTCTTTGCCTTGAAGTGATCGCGCATGATGTGCGCCCACATCCGGCGCGCCGCACGGAACTTTGCCACTTCTTCCAGAAAATTGCTGTGCGCGTTGAAGAAGAAGGACAGCCGCGGCGCGAACTTGTCCACGTTCAGCCCCGCATCGATCGCCGCCTGTACGTAGGCGATTCCATTCCCCAGCGTGAAAGCGACTTCTTGCACTGCGGTCGATCCCGCCTCCCGCATGTGGTATCCAGAAATCGAGATCGTGTTCCACTCCGGCACGACATCGTTTGCCCAGGAGAACAGGTCGGTAATGATCCGCATCGCCTGGTGCGGTGGATAGATATATGTTCCCCGTGCGATGTACTCCTTCAACACATCGTTCTGCACGGTTCCCGACAACTTCCGCACATCGGCACCTTGCGTCTTCGCTACAGCGACGTAGAGCGCAAGCAGGATCGACGCCGTAGCATTAATTGTCATCGACGTAGAAATCTTCGTCAGTTCGATGCCATCGAACAGCCTCTGCATGTCTTCGATCGAGTCGATCGCGACGCCAACCTTCCCGACTTCACCCATCGCCAGGGAATTATCGGAGTCCAACCCAATCTGCGTCGGGAGATCGAATGCCACCGAGAGCCCGGTCGTACCGTTCGCAAGCAGGTATTTGTATCGTTTGTTCGATTCCTCGGCGTCGCCCATGCCGGCGTACTGTCGCATGGTCCAAAGACGGCCTCGGTACATAGTGGCCTGAACGCCGCGCGTGTAAGGGAATTCGCCGGGAAAGCCGACCTCCTCAAGCTGATCCCAGCCTTCAAGGTCTACCGGCGTATAAAGGGGTCGAACAGGAATGTGAGAGGAAGTTTCCAGTTCCTCAGTGGTTACAGGCGCATTCTTTACTTTATCGGCCATGATGATGACGGCCCTCTTCTATTCTCCAGCCTGCGGAGAATGGGAATGTAGTATGAGAAATATCAGGATTGAATGATAGAAATCTGAAGAATCTTGAAACAACTGGATCAAGTGGAGCCATTGGGTTACGAAAGTTCAACTCTTCTTCCACACTCGCCAGAACGAACTCAGTCCGAACCAGCCAAACAGCAAAGTGACACAAATTGCCAGTATGACGCGTCCCAAGCCTGCCTGCCCCGCATGATATTTCACCAATTCACGAACCAGGGCAGAAGCTGCGATCACACCTAACATCAGGAAAACAAAGCCGGTGACCTCGAGCCAAAGATGGTGAAGTGTTCGGCCGACGTGGCCAAGCGTCGTTCGACCCGCCTGCATCAGCGCGGTCAGCCCGCGGCTTTGCTGCGCCCGCTGCGCGGCTATACGAGCCATAATGCTTAACTTTCGGGACGTCGAAATGCTTGCCATCGTCATCGATTTTACCAATGTTCGGGGGTACAATAACCGCGCGGCAGGTCACGAAACATTGTGACGACCGACCGCATCCAATAGGAGCAGGGGCCGGGTCGACCGACACCGCTAAGGGGACCGAGTGGATCAGCAATTAAAGCAACTCATGAAGGAACTTGGCGAAGCCATTAACGAATCATTGGCCGATTCCGATCAGATCGCAGAGGTCGTTTCCAAGATTAAAGAAGGTGGCTACGACATTTTCCTGGTTCTCGAGGCCACGATTGGCGTGAGCAAGCCGGGCGAAAAGGCCGGAGACAAGCCTTCCATGGTGACCACACTGACGGGAAACCCCGAGCTCAAGGTAAGTGATCAGGACCTGAAGTTTCTTAAGTCCTTGCGCATCAAGATCGACGACCGCACCTGACGCTCAATCCGGCAAGTCACAAACCCATTCCTACTTTCCCAAGCGTTCGGGATCACCCGTCACATGCAACAGCATGGAGTCGGTTGCGACCAGATCCAGCCATCCGTCGCGGTTGAAATCAGTCGCAGCAAACGGGTCGAGTCCAACTGCGCTTAGAACGCGTTGTGGCCGGTAATTTTTCAGTCGAAGCGCAGGCGGCACCCGAACAGCTTTTTTCAATCATGAACAGTTTGATCTACCTCGTGTAACGTTTGCTCATTTATTCTCAAGGGCCTCGGTGGGAAGCTGCGCTGAAATCCATCCGCTGATGCCGGCGGACATCACTTGCACATTGTGGTAACCCATGCTCTTCGCCCGGCGGGCCGCGTTCGGAGCCTTACGGCATAAAGGATTCGAGCAGTAGAACACCAGGGCGGCGTTCTTGTCTGGCGGAAGTTGGCCTTCCGTATAGTTGGCGGGATCAAGATTCACTGCGCCCGGAACGTGCGCTTTATTCCAACTCTGTGGCGAGTTCACATCAAACGCCGTCACTTGCTTATCGCGAATTAATTGCATCAGGTCCTTCGGTGAAATCGTCTTTAACCCCATCAGCCGTGCAAACATGCGCGCTCCCTTCGGCGAGTCATTGATTTCGGCGCCGCGACCACGACTGACTAGGATAACGCGGCCTACGCTAAGACTAGTGAAATTGCCGTGGCTAAGTTGCCGCTCGAAGCACACTGCCCACCTTCACAGCTTACAATCGATCTCATGCCCAAGCGCATTCTCAAAGTTACCAAGTGGCTCGGCATGACCCCCGCAGTGGCAACTTGCGCCGCTTGCAATGCGGAATTCAAGGTTCCAGTTTCTTCGTTGAAAAGCACGCAAGCTTCGCGAGACAGCTTGCAACAGCAATTCGATGCCCACGACTGCGCGGGGAGCGCTTCTGTTCCACATTAGTCCTGTTCAAAGTTGCTTTCACTCCGGGAATGCTTCTCTGCTCTGTTCCCGCAAATTCCTTGACCGCATGCATGATTAGCGTAATGCTTTCGCCGAATACAAAGCGCATTGAAATGTAGCTCAGCCGGCAGCGTTCACGGCCTGCCCGACCGCGACGAGAGAAGGCGCGCGAGCCGAGTGTGCTTGCTCGTTAGCAGCATGCTGCTGCCGGCTGACTCCTCACCTTGCGGTGCGGCCAAGTGTTTTGTCTTCTGCTTTGCCGTTTTTTCCCGCAGGCCTTCAGGTTGTTTCGAACAATCAACGCAAACACGGAGGAGCGTCTTCCTCTAGAAGGAGCGACTATGGCAGCGGTAATGCAAATTCCCAAACCACCAATTCAAGATAGGGCCGTCGTTCCGCAGATAAGGCCGATTCGTGCCACCAACCTCGTGGAACTTCCCGAGACTGGACAACTCGTGGCTACCGGCTGGCTGCCGGACATTCCCGATCTTCGTGACTTCAACGATGACCACCCTGAAATTCTCAAGATGGTTGAGAACCTCGGCATCACAAAAGCGAAGAAGACGAAAGTCACCCTGCCCGTTACCGTGGATCTCAGGCAGTGGTGCTCGCCGATCGAGAATCAAATGATGCTTGGCTCCTGCACTGCGCATGCGGCCGTAGGCATCGTGGAATATTTCGAGCGGCGTGCCTTCAACAGGCACATCGATGGATCACGCCTCTTTGTCTACAAGACGACGCGTGATTTGCTGGGATGGACAGGCGACACGGGAGCCTATCTGCGCACGACTATGGCCGCCCTGGCCATGTTCGGCATTCCTCCCGAGACCTATTGGCCATATACCGATCGCCAACAGCCCGGCGTCACCAACGAGCGAATCTTTGATGAAGAGCCCACCGCCTTCGTCTACGAAATGGCCGATGATTTCGAAGCTATCAACTATTTCTGCCACGATCCATATGGAATCCCGGTTCCACCTGTGACCGTGCTCAACAGTGTGAAGACCTACCTCAACTATGGAATCCCAACCATGTTCGGATTCTGGGTCTTCCCGTCCTACACACAAGCGGATGTGAAAGGTGCATTCCCGTTCCCGGCCAGCAACGAGAAAGCCTTCGCAGGGCACGCCATCGTCGCTGTCGGCTACGACGACAACATCAAGATCACCAACATGGCATGCAAGAAGACCACAACCGGAGCCTTGCTGATCCGCAACTCCTGGGGCACTGCCTGGGGCAACGCCGGGTACGGATGGCTCCCTTATGACTATGTGCTCTCGCAGTTCGCTCAGGACTTCTGGTCGCTGCTCAGCATGCGATGGATCGATTGCGAGAAATTCCAGATCAAGACTGTGAATACGTAACGCGGCACGTTAGAGGGAGAAAGAGAGCGGCCAACCGGCCGCTCTTTTTCTTGGATGCTCGACTTCCCTGTCCTACAACCCAACCATGACCTGTCATCCTGACCCAGTGGTTGCGGCCTGCAACGGAGCAAATCACGCAGTCGAAGGACTCCAACGAATCCAACCTTTTATTAAGGATGACCTCAACCGCCACTCCTGACCCCCAACTCATCCAAATGCTTTGTCGGGGCGGTCTTTCATGCGTGACCTCATGGAATCCGCCATACTTCGATGCAGGTAGGACCCTTACGGCTGTGCTAGTATTTTGTTCTTGCGTCGGCTCACTGTGTCGGCAGTGTGAAAATGTCGTGATTCGCATTTCGTAAACGTAGCTCCTGGCATCAAACCGGACTCGTGATGAAAGACACGCTTGGAGTGCTACTGGCTGGAGGGGCTGGCGAACGCCTGTATCCGCTCACCCGAGACCGGGCCAAGCCCGCCGTCACCTTCGGCGGGATCTACCGCATCATCGACATCACGCTCTCTAATTGCATCAACTCCGACCTGCGCCGTGTTTACATCCTCACTCAGTACAAAGCTCTTTCGCTGAATCGTCATATTCGCGAGGGCTGGGCGATTCTCGGTCACGAAATGGGGGAGTTCATCGAAGTGCTTCCACCGATGAAGCGCGTCAGCGAAGAGTGGTACCAAGGAACCGCCGACGCTGTTTACCAGAACATTTACTCCATCGGCTCCGAGGAACCCAAGCAGGTCCTCATTCTCTCGGGCGACCACATCTACAAGATGAACTATGGCCGCATGGCCCGGCAGCACGAAGAATCGGGCGCGGATGTCACCCTCGCCACCATCCAGATCAATCCCGATGAGGTTTTCCGCTTCGGCGTGGTTGACGTTAACAAAGACAACCGTGTCGTCGGGTTTGAAGAAAAGCCGAAGGAAACCAAACTGCGCTCGCCCCAGAACGCCGACAAGGTTTCGGCCTCGATGGGCATATACCTCTTTAATACCGATGTCCTGATTCCGGTCTTATTAAAGGATGCAGAAGACCCGGACTCCTCGCATGACTTCGGCAAAGACATCCTGCCCAAGATGGTGGATGACTATCGCGTCTTCGCCTTCGACTTCGTGGATGAGAACAAGAAAGAAGCTCTCTACTGGCGCGACGTAGGAACGCTAGAAGCCTTCTACGAAGCCAACATGGATATCGTGTCGGTGTCGCCGGTCTTCAATCTTTACGACGCCGACTGGCCGATCCGCACCTTCCA
>Ga0126369_10004609_pt1 | contig 10124 bp, 9 predicted proteins | sample PanSoiMetaPlot_1_FD_109646 | JGI IMG/M metagenome (GOLD analysis project Ga0126369, IMG submission 109646) | Tropical forest soil microbial communities from Panama - MetaG Plot_1 | ecosystem: Environmental > Terrestrial > Soil > Tropical forest > Bulk soil | place: Panama | collected 2016-02-17
CGCTGGGACGCCGCGGGAGGCGGCGGTCTTCGGAGACGTGGTTCTCATCTCGGTGCCGTACGGGGCCCTGCCGCAGCTCGGCAAGGATTTGCAGAAGGAGCTCAAGGGCAAGGTGGTGCTGGATACCGGCAATCCCTATCCTGAGCGCGACGGCGAAATGGCCGTCGAGGCCCGCCGCAAGGGCACCGGCGTCGCCTCGGCAGAGTTCCTCCCGGGCGTCCGGCTCGTGCGCGCCTTCAATGCCATCAGCTACCGCAACCTGCGCAGCGAGGCGCACCGGAAGGGGGAACTCGTGGGGATTCCAATCGCCGCGGACGACCGCCAGGCGTTGGACGTTGCCGCGCGTCTCGTGCGAGACGCCGGGTTCGAACCAGTCGTGGTCGGGCCGCTAGCCACAGCGAAGTCGTTCGACGTCGGATCGCCGGTGTACACGCAGCTGCTCACGGCGCGCGAGCTGAAGGACCGCCTCGGGAAGTAAACGGGGCGAAGCGTTCGTCGACGTCGGACGCTGGACGCGAGAAGTTACTGCAACAAGTCACGCAGGAAATCGGTTCGCCTCGCGAGCTCATTGAAGGTCCGCATCTGCCCGCCAGGATCGACGATCGTCTCGCCGGTCAGAAAATCGGACAACACGGTGGGCTCGCCGCGGCGACGCCTGTCGATGTGGATGAACTCGGTGCCGGTTTCTCCGCGGTGGCATCCGTTGCACGTCGCGAGCGCGAAGTGGTGACGGACCTCGATCGGATCTTCGAATCCCCTGCCCGTCCAATCGAGGTTCCGAGTATCGCCCCCCAGCAGCGCGAGCGGGACCTGATGACGATCCGCGAGGATGTCGTCCTGATTCTGATTGACCCACGAGATCAGCTCTGGGCTGCGTTGATCGCGAATGTCGGGGCTCTGGAAGAGTGCAACGTTGACGAGCGATTCATCGACCAGAGTGAAGCTTCGATAATTCCATTCATCGAGACTCGCCTCCACCTCGACCGTATTCACATTCTTCAACGGCCCTGAGGTGAGCTGGTCGGTGATCGACTGGAGCGCGGCGTTGTATTCCTCACCGAACGGCAAAACGCCAAGGGCGTGCCATTGCTCGGCGATTGCCTGCAAGTCGTTGCTTGATTGCGTCGGCAGCTCGAATTCGAAAATTACCCAGAACTGGATCGGCTCACAGAAGAGATCGGTGGCTCCGTATTCGACTCGGAACTCGCCCACGTCGATCCGATTCACGATGGCCAACAGTCGAAATGGCGCGCGTCCGAGGTCAAGCCGCTCTCCCCCGCTCGCCGCCAGCCAAGGCCGCGTCACAAATTGGTCGATCGGAACCCGCTCGAGCAGATGACCATTGACCACCTGTTCAACGGTCCAGGTATCCAACCAATTTCGGACGAATGCAGGCGCATCGGATGCGCCAGCTTGTTCGGCGGCGATTTGCATCATTTTCCCAAAGCTCCAAGGAGCAAGCGGCTCTTCGGCCGCGACGCAGGGGTCAAGCGCGCGGATCGGGTCATCGATCGCGCTCAGGTCGCGCACGGTAAGCTCCTTGTCCGGATCGACGGTTATGCACAGGGCATTGGTCGAGCGCGCGACCGAAGCCACTCCACTGGTGCACGCGAGGAACGAAGTCGCGACCAGCGTGACGCGCCGCCAGGATTTTCCGCCCCTCTCCAACACGGTTGCCATCCGGAACGGATGTTTGATATCAGCCTCGGCACCCAGGGGGGAATGGGTTGCCAACGCCGAGGCCGGCATCCAGGGAGGGTGCAATGAAAAGCTTGGTCAGTGCTGCTGTGATGGTGCTACTTGCTTCGACCGTTCGCGCGGAGCAGTGGCTTCAGCGCTATCACGACGCACAACACACCAGTTTCATCAGTGCGGCCATCGACCCACTCAATCGGGTAACGTTCCGATACACCTTCGACAACAGTCCACTCACAGCGATTCATTACACGGATCCCAAGATCGAAAGTAACGGGGACCTTTTCGTTCCCCGCCGGGATCGGGTCGGCACGACGGTCACCTATGGCATGCGCATGCTTAGCGGCGGCACTGAGGTCTGGGCTTTCACGAGCGACTACGTGCGGGAGCCCGGAACGTCCTGGGAGCCGCTGTTCGATTTCGCCATAGACAATGGCACCGTCTACGTCATGGGCGCGTACGGTTGCGTATGGCGGCTCAATGAGTCGGACGGATCGATGATCGATCGCAAATGCGCAACGGATCCGGTGGACCCGATGGGGGAACCGATCTGGGACGTATCGCCTTTCGCCATCGACGGGAACGGCAACGTGTTCTGGACGATCCGCTCGGCTTCCGATCTGATCGCCTCGTCCCTGATCATGCTGGACCCGAGCGGAAACGTCACCGCCTCGGATTTGGGCAGCCTGGTGGGGGACGGGCAGATCGCCGCGAACAATTCCGCTCCGGCAGTTTCCGCTGACAATGGCACCATTTATGTGGCCACCCGGTTCGGAGAGGACAGGTTCGGTGAAGGAATGTTGACCGCGCTCGACGCCACCGATCCCGCTCTGCGAACTGTGCTTTGGACCGCGACCCTGTCTCCGGGCGGCGATTGTGGAGAAGCTTTCCTCCACGAAAGTGGAACCTCTTCGCCGATCGCCCTTCCTGACGGCGCGGCAATCGGTGGCTGGAACACCGATCCCAATCCCACGTCGGAAGGTTGGTACTACAGCTTCGATTCGAACGGAAATCTGCGGGGTTGCTATCCCTTTGGATGGGACGACACGATGGGGCAGATCAACCTCGACGGCACCACCTATCTGGTCGGAAAGCACCAGCATTACTTTGCCAACTCATCGCAGTGCGACAACGGGATCGATCCACCGGTGAATCCGCCCTGCTACGAGGTGGTGGTGCTTGATTCGGTCTCGATGCAGAAGCAGTGGAGTTACCTCGAGCCGAGCACGCCGCCGAGGGAATGGTGCATCGACGCGCCGACGCTATTCAAAGACGGCGAGGATGGCTACTTCACCGTGCCGAGCGAAAGCGGGAAGTTGTTTCGCGTGAGGATATTCAGCAACCCACCCGAGGAAACCGACGTCCCCGTCGGACCGGCCCAGTCCGCACCGTACGTGCCGACGGTGAGCATCGGCGGGCCCGCGTACACCATCAACCACGGGCAGATCGTCGGCGCCGGCTTCTAACGCCCACGCGCCGCGCTAAGCGGAGTTGCGGCTAGGGCCGCAGCTCCATCTCCAGCTGCGTGAGCGCCGCCGGTTGAAAGCCAAGCGCGGTGAAGAACCCAGCGCCGATTCCTTCTGGCACTAGCGGCGGGACTGTAATCGCGCGGCTGGGAAACTGCGCGGCGAGAGCGGCGAGCAGGCGCCGCCCGAGGCCGCGGCGGCGGTAGTCTGCGGCGGTGAGCAGGCCGCGCACGGCGACGGCATTCTCGTAGAAGGAGGCGACGTACGCCCAGGCTTTCTCCTCCAGCTCGAAGCAACGCGCGGCGGCGGGAGGTGCCGCGAGCGAGGCCGGCTCGACCTGCCACGGCAGCGGGCCAACTTCGCTGCGGGCGAGCTGGCGCGCGAAGGCCGTGGGCTCCACTTCGCGCAGCTCTCCCGCGCCGGCGGCGGATGCGTGTGAAACGGCGCTCAAGCACGCGCTGGCCGCGGGCAGATTCCAACCCACCAGCCGCGAGATGGTGCGAAAGCCCGCGCTCTCGTAGAGGGCACGCGCGGGCGCGTTCGACTCGAAGACCTCGAGGCGCATGCGCCGGTCGCCGCGCTTGCGGGCGTCGTCGAGCAAGCCGCGCAGCAACTCGCGGCCGGCACCGCGCGAGCGCACCGGCGCGTTCACTCCCATCGCCGCGAGCCGGCTCTCGCGCCCCCGCAGTGCGACGAGCGCGAGCGCCACCGGCGAGCCGTCGAGCAGCAACACCCGCGACCAGCCGAGGTGGATGTCCTCGCCGCAGACCCTCTCGGCGAGCGCGTCGGCGGTCATCTGCATCGGTATCAGGTAGCCGGCGAACCCGGAGGTGAAGAGCCTGGCGAGCTCTGTGAGCGGCAGCTCGGCGGCGGACTGGGTCGACCACTGCGTCATGGCGCGACTCTACACTAGACGTCCCAAGTTCACCGCGGAGACCGCCGCGAGGTCCGACTCCTTCGATGGGCCACTCACGGTCCCGAGGGCGACACCGTAAGCCTCTCCATGACGCTGCCTGGACCGCGCTTTGCGATGTGGTTAAGAGGGCATTGGCTGTGGAAACTGCCTCTCGGCGGCACCCGCGTGACCAACATGGCCTGGTACAACCGGCATCTGTATGTGGCAGTGGCCGACCAGCGCAGCATCTATCGTTTCAATATCGGATTTGACGGCGGGCAATAATCTTGATGCACAACTTGACCGAGGCCCTACGGGAGCCTCGGCGCGCGTGGCTTCCTACGAGTTGGAGACTTTCGCCGGAGCTTGTTCTTCAGGATTCGCGCCGACGTCCGTTGCGGGTTTCTTGGGCGAGATTTCTGCGAGGAGATCTCTCAGCGACTGGCCGGCGGACTTGAAGTTGGCGGCTTCCTTCTGAACGTCCACTGTGGCTTCATTGGTGGTTGGCGCCGCTGGCGGCGTCGGCGGAGGCGGAGCAACGGGGAGAAGCGTGGTGTTCGGGCCCATCGGCGCGACGAGCTCGCTAGGGATTGGACTGGCATTAGCAGCGCCGGCGCGGTCTGCGAGGTCGCGGAGGAAGCATTGGATTGCCGTGCGGAACGCGGAGACGTACTCGTCCAGCATCTCCTCGTCCTTCTTGAATCGGCGACCGCTCACTTCGACCTCGTTGCTGATCAGAGCGCAGTGGAAATGGTTGTAGATGTACCCGTCGTCTGGAGCGGGCTTCTCCGCACACTTTCGCGACTTCTTGTGAGCTTTGCTCAGCAGCTTCGCGACCTGCTGTTCCGTCATTCTGCTGCTCCAGCCTTCGTCCGCGGCCCGTTTCGCCATTTTGACCCTGGCGGTCAAGTCCTTGATTCGACTGAGAAAACGCATGTGAGATTCACCAATCCTGTCGCGCGACAGGAATTCTTGGATGGCCTGCGGCTGATCCAGTAGGTCCACGAGCCGCTTGACCGAAGTGCCCGAACCCCATCCATAGCGTCTGGCGATTTCCTCGAAGCTAAAACCGCACGGTGGCTCGGTCAGCTTTTTGTAGCCCGCTGCCTTCTCCATGATGTTGGCGTCGCTTCGCACTTCGTTCTCAGTCACCACCCGAGCTGCGGCTTCATCGTCGGTCATTTCCTCGCAGACCGCGCGGATGCTGTCCCATCCGAGTTCCTTGGCGGCTCGCCATCGCCGCTCGCCCGAGACGAGCTCGAATTCCCCTCCGCGAGGTCGGACCAGAATCGGTGCGCTCTGGCCATTGGCGCGAAGTGACTCCAACAGCTGGTGCTGCTTCTCATCATCGAAGCGGGTCCGATATTGGTACGGCGATGGATGGATTGCGGCGATTGGAATGCTTTGAAGCGTCGCTTGCTCGGTCACGGTACTCTCCTTGTTTTTCGCGGAGTAAAGGCAAGGTACTTGCCAACCGCGGCGGTCACGAACCTCCCAAGAGGCGTTTTGCGCACTTGCGGTGCAAGCGTCGCCCCATGACGCCTTGCGCGATTGCTGAAATTCTCCGCCGCTCACTCAATCCAGTGGGGAATTTCGCAACACCAACCCGTTTCCACGGGTCGAGAGGTGCCAGCTCCTCCAGCATCTCGTCGCTGCGGCCGAGTAACCTTTTTCTGGGCGCTCAGTTATCACCGGTGCAGGCACAAGGACGCGCGAACCGGGACGATAACCTAATTGGCCAATGACGAACCCCCCAGACGAGGAGGTGATGCTCCAGGTGCGCGACGGAGCACCCGCGACGCTCAAGATTCTTTTCGACCGTTACCAGCTTCCCTTGTTCAATTTTTACTGCAGAACGATCGGGGACCGCGCGACCAGCGCGGACCTGGTCCAGGAAGTCTTTTATCGCATTCTGAAATATCGCCATACCTACAGACCAGGCATTCCATTTCGGACCTGGATGTATCGCATTGCACGAAACGCAAGGTTCGACCGCATGAAGAAATCCGCTCCCCAGACCGCGCTCCAAGTGGAGCCGCCGCGACCAGCGGACCCCGCCGATTCTCTGCAGCAACAGCAAGAAGCGGCATTGTTGCATCTGGCATTGATGCAGCTGCCACCGGAAAAGAGAGAGGTGTTGGTGCTAAGCCGGTTTCAAGACCTCGACTATCGCGAGATCTCACACCTGCTTGGCTGTGAAGTGGGAGCGGTCAAGGTCCGGATCTTTCGAGCTCTGCGGGAGCTTCGAGAAATTTTGCACCAACTCCAAGAGCCAACGATGTCGATTCAGGTGAAGCCATGAAATGCGATCAGCTTGAGGAGCTGTTCACCGATTACCTGCACCAGAAGCTCGACCCACGCGATGTCGACGCCGTCGAAGCACACCTCGCGCAATGCAGCGACTGTGCTGAGCAGGTCGCGCTCTGGGAAGAGCTCGCTCGGCTTCCCGACGAAACGCCGAGCCCGGCGCTGAAAACGAACTTCGAGGCGATGCTTGCAGGCTACCAGCAGGGCCACGCAGAACGGGGGAGCCGCCATAGGACGTGGCGGGCTGGCGCCTGGAAGAACTGGATCGGACTACTTCAGCCAGCGCTCGCGCTGGTTCTCATCGCGATTGGCTTCGCCGCCGGTAAGTACGTCAATGCGGTCAACACCAACGCTCAGCAATTGAGCTCGCTGCATCGGGAGCTCAACGGGATGCGGCAATTGGTCGTTCTGTCCCTGCTTGAGCAACAGTCGGCGAGCGAGCGCTTGCAAGGCGTCAGATGGAGCCTTCAGGCCAATCGCCCGGACCCGGAGATACTCTCAGCGCTGTTGCACACGCTGCGTTTTGACACCAGCGCCGACGTCCGTCTTGCGGCGCTGGATGCACTCAAGCAACATCACGCCAACCAGCAGGTTCGTACCGGACTGGTGGAGGCTTTGCTCGGGCAGCAATCGCCGTTGGTACAAATCGCCTTGATCGATCTCTTGGTCGAGCTCCGCGAGACCAGCGCCCTACGATCACTCGAGGAATTTGAGTTGAAGCAAGATTTGGAACCCGTGGTGCGACAACGCGCTCGGTGGGGAATCGCGCAACTGACTCGGGGGTAAAGCCGATGTGGACGACGAAGGGCTATTGGATGATCATCAACCTCGCTCTCACGCTCTCGGTACCTGCGGTGCAGGCATTCCACGCCAGTCGCGAACACCCGGATTCCGGAAGAACCGAGAAAGAGCTGGAGACGATTCGTAAGTCCTTTGCGTTTGATGCCGCCGCGGCTCGCAGCGTATTGGAGATCGACAATGTCTTCGGCTCGATCGAGGTGGTGAGCTCCCCTTCGAGCCAGGCTCAAGTGGTGATCGCGAAGACGATCACCGCGGAATCGAAGGAGCGGCTGGAAGCGGCGCGAAGAGAGGTCACGCTGGACATCACCCAGACCGACAATGAGGTGAAGCTCTTTGTCAACGGCCCCTTCCGCCGCCGTTGCTGGTGCGACAGCGCCGAGTCTCGAGAGGACGGCTATCTCGTTAAAATGGACTTTCAGCTCCAGGTTTCGCCGAATACTGAGCTGAAGCTCAAGACCGTGACCGACGGCCATATTCGGGTCGAAGGAGTTGCCGGCAACTACTCGGTGCGGAACGTCAATGGGCCGGTCGAGATGTTGGACGTCGCCGGGTCGGGGCTCGCTCGCACCGTCAACGGATCGATAAAGGTCACCTTCCGGGATAACCCGCGCGGGAATTCCGAGTTTGCCTCCCTCAATGGAGCGGTGGAGCTTCAGTTTGCCAGGAATCTCTCAGCGGACTTTCGATTCAAAACGCTCAATGGTGAGGTCTACAGTGACTATCCTCTGACCGCTCTCCCGCCGCGGCCACCACTGCAGGAGCGGCGGAACGGCAAATTGGTTTTTCGCGCCGATCGATACACCGGAGGGCGGGCGGGAGCCGGCGGCCCCGAGATCAAAGTCGAGAATTTGAACGGAGACATTCGTGTACTGGAACGCAAAGGCTAGCACGCCGAACCCATCCCACCTCCGTACCCTGGCAATTCTGTTGTTGCTGCACTTGTGTTTGCCATGGCGCGCTCAATCCCAAGCGCCAGCGACCTCCGAGGACCGGGTTACGGTACCCTTGACCGACAGCTCTCGCCCTGCGGTGGTAAAGGCGAGCCTCGTCGCCGGAGGCATCACCGTCAAAGCCTACGCGGGCAAAGAGGTGATGGTCGAAGCCCGAGCCCGCTCGTCGGGAACTTCGGACAAGGGCGACGACAAGGGTGGCAAGATGAAGCGCATCCCACTCACCGCGACGGGCTTGTCGATCGAGGAAGAAAACAATCGGGTGCGCATCGCGGTTGAGTCCGTCGAGCGCCCCGTCGATTTGAGCATCACCGTGCCTGTTCGCACCTCTTTGATTCTGAAAACGGTCAACAAGGGCGATATCTCGGTGACCGGGGTCGACGGAGAGATCGACGTGAATGACGTCAATGGGTCGGTGACCTTAACCAATGTTTCCGGAACCGCTGTCGCCCATGCGCTCAATGGACGCGTGCTGGTTACGTTCCATCGAATCAATCGAGAGAAGCCGATGGCCTTCAGCTCGTTAAATGGGGACATTGATGTCACTTTCCCGGTGGACCTGAAGGCCAATCTCACCCTCACTTCCGATCGGGGAGAGGTCTACAGCGACTTTGACATTCAGATGCAGGCACCTACCAAGCCAATCGTCGAGGATGCGCGCTCCCAAGGTGGCAAATATCGGGTCCACCTGGACAAGAGCATCCATGGCACGATCAATGGCGGCGGTCAGGAGCTCCAGTTCAAGAACTTTCAGGGAAGCATCTACATCCGTAAGGCCACCAAGAGTCCCTGACTCGCCGGCTCTTCTGGCTAACCTCCAACCGACGGCGGCACTAGCTCGCGAGAATCGCCAGAAGGTCCCCGGCCTGAACGGTGCTCTTGAGACCGGGGACCAGCTCCTTGATTCGTCCCGCGCGGGGGGCGCGGATGACTGTCTCCATCTTCATCGCCTCGAGGGTGAGGACCGCGGCACCGGCCGCGAGCGCCTCCCCTGGCTTGCAATGCAGCGCGACCACCAATCCGGGCATCGAGGCCGCCAATTGAGAAGGATCGCTCGGGTCGGCGAGGCGGCGCTCCGGTAAGAGAGATGCTCGGCTCCGGTCCCGCACTTTAACGAACCGTGCGTGGCCGTTGAGAGAGAAATATACGGTGCGCATTCCCTCCTCATCCGGATCCCCCACCGCAGAGAGGGAAATCACCAAGGTCTTTCCGGGCTCGAGATCGACCAAAACCTCTTGACCGACTTCCAGGCCATAGAAGTAGGTCGGGGTGTCGAGAATCGAAACATCTTCGAACCGCTCGCGCGAGGCAAAATAATCGTCCAGCACCCGCGGATAGAGCGCCGCGCTCACCGCGTCGCGCCGGGTTACCGGCCGACTGAGCTTCGGCGCGAGTTTTTTTGCCACCGCCTCGAGGTCCGTGGGGGGCAAGCTGTCGCTCGGTCGACCTTTGATCATCCGCATCCCCTTGAGAACCGCGGCGCGCAGGTCCTCCGGAAATCCGCCGGGTGGACTTCCGAGCTGCCCTTGGAAGTAGTCGACAACGCTGGTGGGGAAATCGAGCCTTGCAGCGGCGGCAAGCACCTGCGCCCGGGTGGCAACGACACTCCGATCGAAGGTGTCCTTCTTCGCCAGGAGATTGTTCTTCAACAGAAATATTGCGAAGTCGCCGACCATCTTGCTGCTCGGGGTAACCTTGGGAATGTCGCCCACCAACTGATTGACGATCGCAAACGCATCCTTGACATCATTCCAGCGGTGCAGGAGCCCCATTTCGGCCACCTGTGGGCGAAGGTTGCTGTACTGACCGCCGGGAATCTCGTGGTAGTAAACTTCCGAGGTGGAGCTCTTCAGGCCGCACTCGAAAGGCGCGTAGTACTCCCGCACGTCTTCCCAGTAGTCGCACAGCGGCTGGAGCTTCTTGTTGGTCAGCTGGGTGTCTCGACGATTTCCCCGAAGCGCCGACACCAGGGCGTTCATGCTGGGCTGGCTGGTCAGCCCTGCCATCGAG
>Ga0126369_10004610_pt1 | contig 10124 bp, 6 predicted proteins | sample PanSoiMetaPlot_1_FD_109646 | JGI IMG/M metagenome (GOLD analysis project Ga0126369, IMG submission 109646) | Tropical forest soil microbial communities from Panama - MetaG Plot_1 | ecosystem: Environmental > Terrestrial > Soil > Tropical forest > Bulk soil | place: Panama | collected 2016-02-17
CGATGTAAACGCTCGCATTGCGTGGTCCGGCGTTGGTATCAATCTGGCGACCAACCAGCCTGCCCCGCAGACATTACGTGAGGCGGTCCGCGCGGTACTCGATCAGTCCGGCTACCGCGTGCGGGCCGCGTCGATGGCCGATGAGTTCGCCAAACTCGACACGCGATCGGAAATCCTTCGCATCATCAACGAAGCCGCGAAAGGAATGAAAGAGTCTGGTGGGCGGCGAGCCAAGTTCGCAGCTGCGTAGCTGCACGCCTTGATCGATATTCGCTCGAGGGTCAACTCAATCGTTGATCCCTCGAGATTGCTAAAAACACTGATCCAAACCGGATCAAGCGGAGCACAGCCAAATTGCGTATTCCACCCGCCTCAATGGCGTTCACCGTGCTGCTCGGCTTTCTCGTCGCCTTGCCGTCGTTCGGTATCGATATGAGTTTACCCGCTCTCACGGCCATGGGTGCCACTTTTGGTGTCGCGCCGTCGCGGGTCGGCTTAATGATGGGCATGTTCATGATTGGCTTCGCCGTTGCCCCACTCCTCTATGGCCCGGCTTCGGACCGATATGGTCGCAAGCCCATCGTGATGTTTGGTTGCACACTCTTCACCATTGCAAGCGCGGGCGGCGCAATCAGCCGCTCGCTGCTGGTCCTTCTGCTATGGCGCGTAGTCCAGGGTGCGGGCGCTGGCGCTAGCATGACAATCGTCCTCGCGATCATCCGCGATCTGTTCGAGGGGCAAGCCGCACGAACGAGGCTTTCCTACGTGGCTATCGCCACCTTGATCGTTCCAATGATTGCACCGACAGTCGGTGCGGCGCTTCTTGAATTTGGCAGCTGGCGCATGATCCACGGCATACTTGCCGGGATAGGTCTTATCCTGCTTCTGGTCATCTTGATCGGTTTTGCCGAAAGCGCGCGCTTGGATCCAGCTAACCGGCTCGCGCCCGCCATGGTCGGGCATGACTATCTCCGTGTGCTGAGGCATCCGCCTGGTGTGGCTTATATCCTGATCAACGCCATGGCATTCGGCGCATTGTTCGCTTATGTCAGCGGCTCTCCCCTATTCTTTATCAATGGCATAGGGCTCAGGCCAGACCAATATGGCTTGGTATTCGCCGCGACGTCACTGAGCATCATGCTCGGTGCCCTTCTCAACGCGCGCCTCAGCGCCAGGGACGTTGGGCCCAGTATTCCTTTAACCATCGGCCTCTCGCTCGCGGCGGCTTCCGCAATGTCATTGTTGGTGATGACGTTGACGGGCTGGATGCCGTTCGGGCTAGTCATCTCGATTCTCATAATTAACAACTCTTCCTTCGGTCTCATTGCGCCGAATGCGATGCAAGAAGCGATGGAGCCCTTCCCGCAACTCGCCGGCGCTGCCAGCGCAACAACCGGCTTCGTCCAGATGACCATTGGGGCCGTTGTCAGCGGACTGGTAACGACGTTCTTTGACGGCCGCTCGGCGCTCTCGATGACGTCACTGATGGCGCTGTGTTCATTCCTCGCCCTGGTAAGTTATGTCGCGCTTGTCCGACCCGCCGAGAGCGCGACGGGAGAGACTACGGATGGTTGAACTAGGCGGTCCGGCTCTAACGGTATCGCTCGCATACAAGGCGCCCCCGCCGAGGGTTCGAACCGCCGATTGAACTAGGCAACAGGTCTGGTTTGTACCCATACCCAGTCACGTTCCAGGATGCTGCAGCGCCCTACCACGCGAGCGGTTTAGTGCCATGGCCAGAAACGGCCGATCGCAACGAACTTCGGGTTGTCCGCTTTCCGGTGGCAAACCGGACAAACATTCGTTGAGCGAAGAGGCCCGTGTGGCAGATTCCAGCCCCATGTATCGGTGGGCGGACAATGTTTTGGAGAGAAGGCCACTAGCTTAAAGATTGCGCGTCAATTTGAGCGGAAATAGCATTTTCGTCGCGAAGAGAGTGAACCGCGTTGCATCCGAATTTCAAACGCCGGACTGCCTAAATTTGTAATCCAGGCGGACGCAAGCAGCGCGCCAATGCGGCGGCAAGCTCGGTGTTGACGAGCGGCCGATGCAGCACTTCTGCAATCCCAGCTTCCGACAGGGCCTCGATGTTGACGTCCATCGTGGATGTCGTGGCGATCAATATGGGCTTTCTCGACATGAACTCACGGAGCGCTCGCGCCACGTCGAGCGCGCCTGGGGCCGACCCTGTATGGCTGACCACCGCCGCATCGAATCGACCGGGTGTCGAACGACACGCCGCTATCGCATCGTCGGCATGTTCGAACCCGACGGGCTCGTACCCCAGCGCTGCCAACGTCTCCTCGTCTCTCAGCAACCTTTCCCGCTCGCTCTCGACGACCAGCACGGTCTCACCGCGGCCGAGCGGCAGCACTGTTGAACCAGCCACAGCCCTTTCGTGTGCCGCCGCCGCGGGCAACCACGCTTCGAAGCGGCTCCCATGTCCTGGTTTGCTGTGTACATTCATCGCGCCGTCATGATCACGAACGATCTCGCGTACGGTTGCTAAGCCCAGTCCTGTGCCGGCCAGGCGCGTTGTGAAGAAGGGCTCAAATAATCTTCGTGCGACTCTCTCATCGAAGCCGCTGCCCGTATCGCTGACCAAAAGGCACACAAAACGCCCAGGCCTGAGGTCGCCGTGGCTGAGCGTCAATGGAGCAGACACGTCTTTGCGTTCCGCTGATACCGAGATCCTTCCACCGCGTTCCATTGCTTGCGCCGCATTGGTGCACAGATTGAGGATCACCTGCTGAAGTTGCGCCGCCTCGCCGCACACGTAGACATCGGTGGGCACGTTCGCGATGACGAGCTCAACACTCGCGGGCAGGGAAGCGCGCAGCAACGAAGCTGTTTCCTCGAACAGGGTGCGTACTTTCACTGTCTGTCCGCGCGCGTCACGCCGCCGCCCGAAGGTGAGGATGTTGTCGATCAGATCGCGCCCGCGCTCGGCGGCGCGCCGTATCTCATCGACGTGCTTAGCCTCTTTCGTTCCCGGCGTCAGCTGCGGCTCCACCATCTCCGAATAACCAAGAATGGCGCCGATTATGTTGTTGAAGTTGTGCGCGATTCCGCTTGCCAAAGATCCAATCACTTGCATGCGACGCGCCCGTTCCAGCCGCGTTGCGAGCCTTGCTCGGTCGCGCTCGAGAAACTCGCGCTCAATCGCATTGACCATGGCGTCGCCCGCGAGTCGAACGACAGGCAACGGAAAGACCTTGTTCCGTGCCGGCTGGAATGTATCGAATCCCATGATGCCCTGCGTCCGGCCTTGTCGCATCAGGGGCAGGCAGGCCCAACCGCGAACGTCGGCCGCTTCGAGGGTCTCCTTGGCATCGCGAGGCAGCAATGCAGTGACATCCGGCACAGTAATGACGTCTGATCCCGTGGCACCAAGCCGCGTGAACAGCGCCAGCGCCCCTTGCGGCCAACCCGGCGGATACTTCGTTCCGTCCGCGCACCAGGCATGTACGAGAGCCGGGTTTCCGTCGAGCACCACGTAGGCGCGTTCCACGCCAATCGCCCGGGCGAGCTCGGCGAGCACCTGTTTCAACCGCGCCGCGGTTTCCGCCGGTGGGCAATTGATCAAGCGGGTCGAGTTCTCGGCAATGACATGTTCGAATGCCGCTCGGCGTCGCAGCGCCTGAGCGCGCACCCTCAACCGTAGGCCGAGGCGTACGAGGACAACGATCAACAGTAGCGAAATGAGGTATAGCGCCAGCCGATAGCGCTGCGCCGTCGCTTCCAGGCCGGCCAGTCGAGAGGCAAACGCCGCGCGAGTCGCTTCCAAGGGTTCTCGGCTCGGCACCGAGACAATGGACTCAAGTGTGACGTTAAGCGCAGGGAGCAGGTCATGCAGCAGACGGGCGTGTGCAAGCAGCGCCTGCGCCGCTTCCGCATCAGCGCCGCCCGTCGGCGCCTGCAACTGAAATTCGGCGATCCGGTCCCGAAGCGTCTGGAGGGCGTCCGATGACGTGTCGCTTGTCAAATGCAGGACGGCAGCCGCCAATGCGCCAGTTGCGGGAGCGAGTTGCGCATTCTTCACGCCAAATACCGGGCTCGTGCTTAGCAGCCCGACATACGACAGAGAATTCTGCAGCAGCGCGTTGTTGGTCTTGAAGCGCTCGGTCAATTCTTCGTACTGTGCAACGGTCGCGGCCAGACGGTCGAGCGGCCCGCTATTGAGGCGCTCTCTCACCGCATGCGACCGCAGGTGAGCGACCGCGTCCTCCATCGCTCCCTCGGCCGTGCCGAGGCTATCGTAGTCGCGGAGCAGGCCGGCACGCGCCTGCAGGACATCGCGATGGAGAGAGGCCTCGGCAAGCGCGAAATCGTCAAAGGCCTTCAGGGCTTCCGCATAGTCCGGCGCATTCGTAACGATGCCGTGCACCAGCAGCCAGGTGAGCAGCGCGAGCAGTAGCAGCACGCCAAAGGCACCCGGCAACAGTCTCATGGCGACACCCCTGTGCCCGGTGCGCCAGCGCCCGGGGTGACCGGCCTCCCCGCATAGGTGCCTGTGAGGGTATTGAGAAAGGCGACGATGGCGGCAATTTGCTCTCCCGTCAGCACGCGGTCGAGTTGGGCGAAGCCCATGGTTTTGACGGCTTCCTTCAATGTCGGGGCGCTGCCATCGTGGAAATAGGGCGCTGTGGCGGCGACGTTGCGCAGGCTAGGGACGCGTACTAGCACCGGCTCCGGAGAGCCTAGTGGATGGAAGATGCCATGCCGCTGGAACAGATTGCCACCCACGTTTACGCCCTGGTGGCAGGAAATGCAGCCCAGCGACTTGAACAACCGATAGCCGGACAGCTCCTCAGACGTGATGGCGCTGGCGTCGCCAGCGAGCCAGCGATCGAAGCGGCTGCCCGGCGTAACGAGCGAGCCCTCAAAAACAGCGATGGCGTCCAGGAGACTATCGCGGTCCGGCCCGTGTCCGTAGGCCTCTCGGAACTGCCTCACCTCGTCTGGATCAGACCGCAGCTTGCTCAAGACCTCCTCGACGCTCGACGCCATAATGGCCGGATTGCTAAGCGTCTGCTCGACTTCGAGGTCGAGCGAGCGTAGGTTCCCCTCCCAGTTTAAAAAAAGGCTCAGGGCCGCATTGAACACGGTCAGCGTGTTGAGCGCGAGCGGTTCCCCCCGAGGATTAAGATCGCGGGCATTGGTACTGGCACCGTTCGTGCGTATATCATGACACGATGAGCAGCTGTGCGTGCTATTGTGCGACAAGCGTCGGTCTTCGAACAAATGTTCCCCAAGCGTCACGCGTCGCGGGTCTTGGGTCCGCGCCGCCGGGATAGGTCTGATCGGTTCCTCAACCGCTCGGGGCTGAAGTGTGGGCAGTTGCGCAATCGCTAGCGAGTTGGCATCGACACAGAGAAGCAAGAATAGCAAGCAAGTTATCCTGAAGCCCGCCGGATTTGCCACAGGCGGCATCACTGGGGGAGTTGGGCCCCATGGGCGAAACAGCGTCAAAAGACCTCCAGATGCGCGTCCTTGTCGTCGAGGATGATCCTGCTCTGCAGCGTATGATCTTAGCGTACTTCGAGGAGAATAACATCCGCACCCTGGTGGCGTCGGGTCGCCAGGAGATGGTGAATCGACTCGGTAGCGCCCAGGTGAGACTCGTCATTCTAGACCTTCGGCTCGGTGATGAGGACGGCCTTGATCTGCTCCGGGAGATCCGAGCAAGCTCTGACGTGCCGGTCATCATCATTACCGGCCACCGCCGCGACGAGATCGATCGTGTCGTCGGGTTGGAGCTGGGCGCCGATGACTATCTGACGAAACCTTTCAGTCTACGCGAATTGCTCGCGCGCGTGCGCGCGGTGCTGCGACGGTTCGATGCCGGACGGTCAGCGCCGATCCGCGAGCCTGCGCGCGGTCGCTGGCGATTTTCTGGCTGGCAGCTCGACCGCCGAACGCGACGCCTGACCGATCCCGACGGTGCTCCAGTGGCGCTGACCAAGGGAGAATACGCACTACTCACCGCATTCCTCGACGCGCCACAGCGCCCGCTTAGCCGCGAGCACCTGCTGCAGGCGACGCGTGTACACGAGGACGTCTTCGACAGAAGCATTGACGTACAGATTTTGCGGCTGCGACGCAAGCTTGAACGCGACCCGAGCGCCCCACGCATGATCCAGACCGAGCGCGGCATTGGATACGTGTTTGCGGTCCCAGTGGAGCGGATCTAACGCTCGTCTCGTCGACGAACGGCGGCTTCTCTACGGCGAGAGCGATCGGGTTAAAGTCCGGTGCCGCCGGGCGCATTTCCGCCCGCTTGCCGACTGCGATTAGGATGGTTGTCCACAGGTTTCAATTAGCTCGCCAGCCGGCATGAAAAGCTCCTTTGTCCACAAACACGGAAGTAACACAGCTTCCTCCCCGTGACGAGCGCGCGGTCTCGCGCCTTGGCAGGAACGTCAAAGAATACATCGACACGAATCTGGGTGGACGGATCCCACTGGCCGAGCTCGCGAGGGAATGCGGCCTGTCGACCAGTCAATTCTCGCGCGCATTCCGGCAAACGACGGGAACGTCCCCGCATCAATGGCTTCTGCGTCGGCGCATCGAGAACGCAAGGCAGCTCCTGTGCAATGCGCAATCGTCGCTGTCAGAGGTGGCTTTGGCCTGCGGAAAGCCATTTCACGCGGGCGTTTAGCAAGCTTTCGGGGACCAGTCCTGGCGCCTGGCAGCCCATTCATAATGAATGAGCCCAAACTTTCGGAATTCCGAACTGCCGCATATGCGCCTTGGGATGACTCTGGCGGCGCTGAAGATGCGTGCTCTGTTCGCCGCACGGACAATTTCTCACAATGGGGTTGACCTGTGTGAGGAATGACGCGATTGGTTCGACCCAAGTCTATTTCAGAGGAGGCGATTTCGCCAGAAGACCATATGGAGACGTTCACTGGCAACGAGACCACCATCATCCGCCCGCTGGCAGAAGCTGAAAGTCAAGTTACGAGTCGTTGCAATCGCGATCTCGCGCCGCCGAACAAGAGACGATGAGCGCAGTTATTTACTTCGGCCACATACAAAACGGCCATGCCCGTCAGCGAGCGGGCGCCAATGGCATGGCAGCGTGACGCCGGACAACGATAGCTCGCCGCAAGCCTATCTGGTCGATAGCCCGGTGTGAACCAAAGAAACCATTGTGACGTTCGACTTCGCTATTTACTCGGCCCTATTGGCACTCCTTGTGTGACGCTTCCCACCATTCGCTTGCTTGAGTTCGGCCATGTGATATTTGCGACGAATGTCCGCGATGTCCACGTGTGTTGGCGGTAATTTCAAGCCTATCTCATCCATGGTATCAGCGATGATCTGCGCCACGGCGAGGTTGCGAAACCATTTGTGGTTCGCGGGAATAATGTACCAGGGCGCATGCTTGGTGCTGGTCGATGCAATGGCATCCTCGTACGCCTCCACATACTGCGGCCACAGCTCGCGCTCGGCGTAGTCGCTTTCGCTGATCTTCCAATGCCGCGCCGGATCCTCGAGCCGCTGCGCGAAGCGGGATAGCTGCTCTTCGGGACTGATGTGAAGGAAGAATTTAAGAATATTCGTGCCGTTTTTCGCAAGCATTGTTTCGAAGTCATTGATCAGATCGTATCGCTTCGACCATACCGACCGGGGCACGAGCTGGTGCACTCGAACCACCAGGACATCTTCGTAATGGGATCGATTGAAGATCACGACCTCGCCTTTGCCTGGCGCCCGAAGATGAGCGCGCCAGAGAAAATCGTGAGTGATCTCGTCCTTGCTCGGTTGCTTAAATGAGAACACGAGCGTCCCCTGCGGGTTCATCCCGCTGAACACGTGTCGAATGACGCCATCTTTGCCGGCGGCGTCAAGTGCCTGGAATACGACGAGAAGGGATTGGCTGCCATCCGCATAAAGCAAATACTGCAGCTTGTCCATGCGCTCGACATGCTTGCGCATCTCGGCCGCCGCCTCCTCGTGAGACTCGTGTTTGCCCGTGAAAGAAGGGTCGATGTTCGACAAACGAACCTTCGCACCGGGCTTGATCATGAAATCTTTCCGATAGTCCATTGTGGATTCTCCCGTCGCGTCACCACGTGAGGCTGAAAGATTGGCTCACATGGGCACGCTTCTTACTTACCACCTGCGCGAAATGCAGCGAAGCGCTCGTCGATCAGTCGAGCACCAGCGAGGCTTTCCTTGGCGCACGCCCAAACTGGTGCTCGCGGGTGGCGCAGCAACCCGCGAGCCATTCCTCGTTCAGTGACAAGTGCGTCCATGGCGGCACAGCGGAGTTAACAGCTCCGCGTGGTGAGAATGTCCAGTCCGGTGCGGGACGCACGCGGCAAATCGGGCAGCTACGGGTCGCGGGTAACGTTCCTGGCACCACCGGGCAAGTTCCAGCATCGGCCGACAATCTACCAGCTTATTGTTCCAGACAATGGTTGATTTTGTCAAATTATGCGCGCTTGATCGAATACGACATGGCCCGGGGCCTGTCTAATCCCAGACGAAGTCGAATGGAAAGGGGTAGACATCTACCCATATGACCTGGACGGAGACCGTAAGCGGATTGCCGTTGTGATGCGGAGTTCGAGAGTGCGGTATTGCAGTTCAGCGATAGGGAGCTGACGCTGACTGCTCGTCCGTCAGTTTCCCAACAAGTCACTCACCGCGGCGCAAGGGTGTGACCGCACCGTTCGATCGGCGCCGCACGGGGCTGGAGGACAAGCCGCGCGTCGTTCTTGTCTCCTAGCCGATTGCGTCAGATTGTGCGCTCCAAACGCCATATGATGCGGGGGCAGGTCGCGATTGTTAAGACCTGCCTCCGTAGATGAGCCCAGATAGCAACGATATCGAGGATTTCAATCGCCCGGCAGAAACCCTGTGCGAGAGCGAACGACAATGGCGTGAGGTAACAATCTGGCCATTGCATTGTGGAGCGGCTGTTAGCGGACTGATGGCCGGCATCGGCTGTTGGAGAACAATCCGGCCGAGGGCATGGTTCTGTCGGTGAACGCCTTGTGAATATATCTTCATTTCTGGCTTGTTATCCTGTGAGCCGATGAGGAGTTCAAGCGTCGGATCAAAACCCAGACGGTCCTACCATCCGTTGATACTGCGGCCATGGGCTGGACAATCACGAACTCGACGCCATCGTCCAAGCTCGTATGCCACTTGGCTGAGAACGGGATTATTGATTTATCTGCACTCGTTTCTCAAAACCGATGCCCTCCGGTCCAAGGAATTCCAGAGGTTTCCTGGCCGATTGAGAAACCGCTCAACGCACGCTCATCGGGAAACGCCCCCAGACCCGATGCGTTTTGACCAGGGACTGAGATGCCGTCCGCCTGCGACCCGATGCCGTGTTTGCGCTGCAGGTGGTGTGAAGAGGGTCCGCACGAATGAATTGTGGGCACGGCGCGAATTGCGAGGACGTTGGCACCCTGCCACCCCTGAATTTTGATGTTGCCGGGGCCGTCGTTCTCGTGGCAGTTCCGGCAGACTCGCTAGCCTTCAACATCAGATCACAATGCGACACATTGAATTGGCCTCCGCGATCTGTCCGCAACGGGGACACGCGGCGGGATGACAGGCCTTGCACCACGCCTTGCCGCAGGACAGGCATGGTGAGTGCCCGCTCACCTCGATAAGATGGAGATGGTGATCGCAAACGAGACGGGCGCGCTCCAACCCAAGCCCCCATTCACAAGGCGGCGGCTCCATCATGCGCGCAGCCGGATGCCAGTCGATGGCCAAGACGCGCTCGCCCTTGCGCCGCTTGATCAGCACCTCGTAGCGGTGCACCGGCGTCGTGAGGGTCAAGGCCTGCACCCAGTCGACTGTCACATGAAGAGCGTAGTGGTGACGCAGGTCCTCGATCTTGGCTCGGTATTCGCGCTCAATAGCGTCCACCCGCATCATTTCACGTTTGCGATCGGCCTCTGCCTTCTCACCCACTGCTGAGTGAAGCGCCGCAAGCTTCATCTTTGCACTTCGTTGCAGATCGTCGTGGTAGTTATGAACCCGGGTAAGATCGCGGCCAAGACGGCGGCGCATGGCGCGCAAGAACGGCTCTAAATCTCTGCGTACATAGTGTTCGACGAGCGGCGTTACACGCTCACTAAGCTGTACATACC
>Ga0126369_10004611_pt1 | contig 10123 bp, 9 predicted proteins | sample PanSoiMetaPlot_1_FD_109646 | JGI IMG/M metagenome (GOLD analysis project Ga0126369, IMG submission 109646) | Tropical forest soil microbial communities from Panama - MetaG Plot_1 | ecosystem: Environmental > Terrestrial > Soil > Tropical forest > Bulk soil | place: Panama | collected 2016-02-17
AGACATTTTCACCGTGAGGGCCTTCGTCAGCTTATCTTCAATGTTTCCCCACATCATACTTGAATCACAATAGCACATAATATCGTGACACGATATTATTAATAAGAGACTGTTCTCATTCGCTAGGTCGAGTGGCGTTGTGGCTCCCGTAGAGTTTTTCCGTACTACAGGGCCTTCACTTGGTGATTCATACGACGAAGAGGAAAGAACGGCCGCATTCCCCTTGCAACGGCGCGCGGATTCTTGAGGATGACGGAATTCCGCTCCTCAGGCCAGTTCGAAAAATACCTCGTCGATCTCTGTGCCGCGGGCTTTGGCAAACGCCTTGCCGGAACCGCGTATTGCAAAGCCGCATTTCTCCAGAACGCGGATAGAGGCGACATTGTCCTTGGCGGCGCTGGCGTAAAGGGGACGCGTGTTGCAGATGCGCAGAAACTCGGTCAGGGCCAGGGTCGCGATTCCCCTGCCCCAGAATGCCTTTCCGAGCCAGTAGGTGACTTGCGGTTTGCCGTCCCACAAGAAGCTTCCGATCGAACCCGCAACCTTGCCGTTCCAGAGGATGGCCTTATTCATGCCGGTGGGGTTGGCGAGAATTCGCTTCCAATGCGTCATGAACGCATCGCGGTCGGAGGGATCGCGTGGCATGAATGCGGCCATGCGGTTCGCTTCCGGATCGTTTTGTTGCTCGAAGAGAATGGGGAGGTCGCTTTCGGCGAGATCTCGCAGGATAATGGCGTCGGGCAAGGCGTTCCTCCAGAATGATGCATCGAAAAACGGGTGATGCCAGCAGATTCTACAACGAGGGGCGCCAACAAGGAACAACCAGATGTCGAAAAGCGAGTCGCTTAGCGGCATTTGATAACGTGCTTTAGCGCCGCTGGGGCGCCCACTTTGAGGACTATCGTGCCTGTCGCCGACGTGATCGAAAGATCTACCGATGCAAAACGATTTTAAGATCTGCGCCGAGCGCGCGCACTCGGCGCGGACCTCACACGTCTTCAGATTTGGCGTTTCACCGCCCCAAATAAGCGGCTTGTCGCGTCCTGATTGAGCTCGGGGTAGGCCAACAGTCAGTTTTGGCTTACTTATATTACGCTGCTTTCCCGATATCAATTTTGAGTTGGAGTGCGGAAGCGTAACGCGCAGAGATGTCTTGCCAATTCCAGAGCTCCCACACAGCCTTAAAGAACTCAGTCTTACGATTTTCGTACTGAAGATAGTAGGCGTGTTCCCAGGCATCGACGACCATCAGTGGCACGCCCGCTTGCGCAAGGTTGGATTGGTGATCGTAAATCTGCGTAATCAGCAACTTCTTCCCAATAGGCTCCCAAACCAATGCGGCCCAACCGGAGCCCATGATCGTTGAAGCAACTTCCGACAGTTGCTTTTGAAACTGCTGGAACCCACCAAAATCTTTTTGAAGGGCGCTGGCGAAGTCTCCGTGTGGAGTACCGCCGCCTTTTGGGGTCATGTTCTTCCAGAGAATAGAGTGCAGGATGTGTCCGGAAAGGTTGAAAGCCATCGCGCGCTCTAACGAAGCCAAACGCGCGAAATCGTCTTTATGTCTGGCTTCATCGAGTTGTTCCAAAACGGAATTCGCGTTCTTAACATAAGCGGCATGATGCTTCCCATGGTGCAGTTCCATGATCCTGCCGGAAATGTGAGGTTCTAATGCACTGTAGTCGTATGGTAAATCAGGCAACGTGTAACGATTCATGATGCTTCCTTTCTATTACGGATTTGAAAAACCACCTATCCCGGATGACGGCGAACTATTTAAGCGCGTTCAAGGTTGGCCGGTTCGTACCAGAGTTAACGAGATCCTTGACGGCGACATACTCTCGATAATCAAGCCCGGTGGAAGACTAAGCGTGCTTTGTTGAACGTTGAGCGCCTGATGACCTTCCTTCTTGCCCGTAAGATCGAAGCGGGCTACCAAGGTGTTGAGACTGCCGGAGTCCAGTAGCCAAGCACTTCCTCGCACTTGAACCTGAACGGTGTCGGTCGACAATCGAGAGATCTCGGTGTCGGCCGGCACATTGCTGAACTCAACGGGAACCGTCACCGTTCGAATAGAGTTCCCTACGAGAAAGAACGAGATGCTCCAGAAAACAAATGCAAGGCCTAAGGCCGCAAACTTTAGCCCGAGGTCACCAAAGAGTGTTTCGCGCACTCTGTCTCCGGGCCCTACCTGCAGAGGAGTCTGAAATTGCCGGATCTTTGTAGAAAGCGCCGCCTCGTTATCGATTCTGAGAATGTCGTGTCCGTGCATCAAACTCAACTCGCCACGTTGCTCCGAAACGACAATGATTAACGCGTCGGATCTTTCCGCTAGCCCGATCGCTGCGCGGTGGCGTGTCCCATACTCCTTTGGGATATCAGTCCGTCGAGTCAAGGGAAGGATCGCGCCGACTCTCGAAATGTGATCGCCTTCAATAATTGTTGCGCCATCGTGAACCGGCGATTTTTTGCGAAAAATCGCTTCGATAACCTCAGGTGAGATCGCGCCGCCGAGTTTTACGCCACCGTCGATAAGTTCATCGACGGAGTCGCGACCTGTAATCACAATCAAGGCGCCGCACTGCGCCCGCGCCAAAGAAAATGCCGCCACGCTGACAGCTTCCAACTCCGGCTGCGGCGTAACTTTGCGTCGAGGTACGAGCCAGGACACAATATCCAGACGCGTGAGTGCGTGGCGCAATTCGGATTGATAGACAATCAAAAGAAGAATAATGGCAATGAGATTCGTTGCGTCGAGAAGCAGACTCGTGACGATAAGATCCAGTTGACGCGCGAGAAGCGCTGCCGCTTTGAGACCTACGATAGCGAGGGACACACGGAACGCCCGTGCCTCTTTACCCCAACGAAGTAGCAGATATATCGCGACCACGAGTACAACAAAATCGACAACGTTCTGCCACCGTACAGCAAGCATAAGCTTTAACAAAAATCATAACATCATGGTAGGTTTCAACCACGCTATATCGATGGTCGAATCGATTAATAATATCGTGACACGATATCATATGTGCTGCAATTCCAACTCCAAATGGAACCTCGATGAACCACGCTCGACGAATCATCGTGCCACACGTCTAATCGTTACGGCGAATGAACATCCTTCAGTCGTACGTCCGAAATTTCCAATGACGTCTTCAGGACTGGAGCTCCGATCGACTCGCCCTGTTGGGTTACTAGTGGTTTCTGCAACTTGGTCAGTCTGATTTCAGCAATCATTGGCACCCCGGCATCGATTTCCCGTTTTTAGGCTCTTGAGTCCCTTGGGGCGCCGTTGCTTATACACCAAACAGCGGACGGCCCCAAATGACATCGAGAGTGCGTAGTTCGAATAACTGAAAGGAAAAATCCATGCAAGTTATCAAGTCCTTAGTGATGATGCTTGGCCTCGGAGTGTTTCTTTTATCCACTCCGCTGGCCGCAAAAGCCGATGAATGGAACAAGAAGACCACCATAACATTCAATCAACCGGTTGAGATTCCAGGTATGGTTTTGGCCCCCGGCACTTACGTCTTCGAGTTGATGGACTCACCGTCCGATAGAGATGTCGTGCAAATATTCAACGCCGATCAAAGCCATCTCTACGAGAATGTGCTCGCAATTCCTGCCTATCGTCTGGAATCCTCCGATAAAACCGTTGTCACTTTCGAAGAGAGAGCTAAAGGTACACCTGAGGCCATCAAGACCTGGTTCTATCCGGGCGACAATTACGGGCAGGAATTCGTTTATCCAAAAACAAATAGTACGGAGGTGGCCGCTCTATCGACCGAGAAACCTCCAATCGCACCCACCCAACCGGCATCAGCCCCGCCACCCCCTGCGCAAGATTCAAATAAGCTTAGAGGTTCTACGGAACGTCACGCTGTAACGACTGCCACACCCAAGAACTCACCGGCACAAATCGCACAGGCCGCCGTACCACCGAAAGTGGCTGCCCGTTCGACGTCAAAAGAGGCACGGGCGCAAACGACTCATGAAGCGACGAAGGCGCTTCCTAAAACCGCAGGTCCAGTCCCAACCCTCATTCTGTTCGGCTTGGTGTCATTGATGGGTTCAGCGGGAGTTCATGTGTTTTCGAAGCGATCCGTCTAGGTCCTGACTTGTGGCACCGGGCTTACAGATACCGGCGCCACATCATCGAGGTCCAGAATGCTTCTTTTATTGTTGAAACGTGGTTTGTTCATCATCGGTGTGGCAGCACTCGTCTACGCCGGCTTCCTGTTTGCGAGCGCGGATATCAGACAACGCTACGAGATGGTGAAATTCGATCGAGCGCTCACGCAGCCGCCGCGTTTCAGGACCGCTCCAGTTCTCCCTGGGGGTCCGATTGCAAAACTCAACATTCCTTCCGTGGGCATTTCGGCGATCATACTTGAAGGCGTTGATGACCGCACACTGGACGTGGCCCCGGGCCATATCCCAGGAACTGCCCTGCCCGGTGAAAATGGGAACGTCGGGATCGCGGCGCATCGGGATACGTTTTTCCGCAAGCTTCAAACTATTCGTGATGGCGATCTGGTAACACTGACAACGTTTGAAGGCGTTTACCACTACAAAGTTGAGTCGACAGAAGTGGTCGAACCGACAAGAACGGATGTTCTTGCGCCGTCCGGTAGTCCAACCCTTACTCTGGTCACGTGTTATCCATTCCATATGGTTGGGCCGGCTCCAAAACGATACATCGTGCGGGGGCGGTTCATCCAAGGCGAAACGCTCAGCGCGGCGAAGCAGGGTATGGGTTCTGAGCAGCCCTCCGAACAGACTGCTTCTCCAGCGCTTCCTTAGATGGCCGACTTCAAATATTGCTATCCACCGAATATCGTGTCACGGTATTGCTGATAAGATGCCAAGGAAGCCTGACGTTCCCAACAAAACTGCCAGGGATGCGGATTATCGAGCCTTGGCAGAGTTCCGGTATCACATCCGACGTTACTTGGAGTTCAGCGATCAGGCCGCCAAAGCAGCGGGGTTAGAACCAAGACAATATCAACTCCTGCTAGCAATCCGAGCCCTTCCTGACGATGTCGATCCTACTGTTGGCGTCCTTGCGCAGCAGCTTCACGCTCATCACCACAGCACCGTCGAACTCATTAATCGTGCCGAGTCGAATGATCTTGTGAGACGCCTCCGCGCCGGTACCCGTGTTTTCGTCCGGTTGACAAAAAAGGGTGAGCGCGTTCTAGCCCGAATAGTCGATAAACGGTTGCAACAGCTTCGCGTTGCCGGACCTGCGCTCGTCAATTCGCTTCAACAGCTGATAAATACGAATCCTAAATCTAAAAGGAAACGAAAATGAGAACACAACGGTGGGTTTGAGCCCAAGCAATGCCTTTAAAGGAATCGCCGCCCATTAAGACAGCTATTGCAGCAGAAGTACTGAATCAATCCGCTCATATTCAGTAGCCGTCTGTTCACATCAGCTCTTCTATAAACTCGCGGGTCACTTCAGCGGAAAGCTGGAGTTGGCAGTGTGCCAGCGGCCGCCCTTCTTGATCGAGAACTGGTTCAGACTGGTCCAGTGAGGGAAGGTCCTTCCTCTCGAAGAATTTCCCGATGGGAATCTCATCGCCCCAGAGCAGCGCGTGCTTCATGGCTACATGCCAATCGGACGGATCGTAATGCGAATCATCTTCAAGTTTCCTCACTCGCTCTTTGAACCACGGGTAGGTGTTGTCATGGTTGTACGTGACGCACGGACTGAACACGTCGATGAACGCGAAGCCTCTATGCTCCAGACCTTGCTTCATCAACTCGACCAGGTGTTTGGGCTCGCCGCTGAAGCCGCGCGCGACGAATGTTGCCCCCGCAGACAAAGCGAGCGTGATCGGATTGATGGGTTCCTCGACGTTCCCGAAAGGCATACTTTTCGTCTTCATTCCTTTTCGGCTTGTCGGTGAGGTTTGACCTGTCGTCAATCCATAGATCTGGTTGTCCATTGCGACGTAGAGCAAATCGACGTTTCGTCGCATGGTGTGGATGAAGTGATTGCCGCCGATCCCGAATCCGTCTCCATCACCGCCTGTAACCACCACGTGGAGCTTGTGATTGGCGAGCTTGACACCGGTTGCAACTGCGAGAGCACGACCGTGCAGGGTGTGCATGCCATAAGTATGGATGAAGCCCGGCAGGTTAGAGGAGCATCCAATACCGCTAATGGTAACAACGTCGTAGGGTGAGATCTGGAGTTCGAAGAGCGCCTTCTCGAGCGACGATAACACGCCAAAATCTCCGCAGCCTGGGCACCAATCGGGATCGATCTTTCCCTTGAAGTCGTTGAGTGTGAGTTTGCCGGAATCCGGTTGGGCTATGGTGGGCATGTCTCCTCCTTAAACCATGATCTCGTGAACTGGCACCGAGAGCTTCGTTTTGCCTGCGAGTTGTTCTTGCACGGACTGGACGATGTGATGGGGCATGAACGGCTCGCCGTCGTACTTGCGAATGTACCCGTCCGGAACGTAACTCGTCTCGCTCCGGAGGTAGCGGGCGAACTGCCCGCTGTAATTATTCTCGACGATGATCGTACGCTTTCCCGCAGTCTTCAGGATTTCGGTAATAGCGTCTCCATGCAGTGGAACCAGCGAGCGAATCTGAAGCTGGTTTGTTGTGACACCCTGAGAGTTGAGAATTTCCGTCGCCTCGCGAATGACGCCTTTCGTAGAACCCCATCCAACCAGGGTCACATCGGCTCCGGGTCTTCCAAGCAGCTTTGGCGGCAGCACTGCGGCTGAGATGCCCGCGATTTTGCGTTGTCGCTTTTCCATCATGGCGCGCCGTTTGTGCGGATTCGTGTACTCGTCGCTGATCAGCACACCGTCCTCGTCATGCTCGTCGGTCGCGACCGTGTGTACGTATCCGGGAACGCCCGGAATCGCGCGTGGTGAGATTCCGCTTTCGGTGATCTTATACCGCTTATATCCGTTCTGGCCGTTCGCGGAATCTGCAGACGTGATCAACTCACCGCGATCGATTTCTACGTTGAAATCGAGATCCTTGGGGTCGACCGAGGCTCGGCCTTCGGACAACAGCAGGTCGCTCAGGATGATTGCAGGACACTGGAAGCGGTCGGCGAGGTTATGCATTTCGGGAACCAGCTTGAAGCAGTCGAGAATGTCGGTCGGTGCTGCGATGATTTTTGGAAAATCGCCGAAGCCAGCGCCCAGCATCTGCCACAAGTCGCCTTGCTCGGTTTTTGTGGGAACACCCGTGGATGGACCCGCGCGTTGAACATCTATCACGACGACCGGCGTCTCGATCATCGCCGACATCCCGAGACCTTCGGTCATCAGCGCGAATCCGCCCCCGGACGTGGCGCACATCGCACGCACTCCGGCGTGCGCTGCGCCGATCGCCATATTGATGACACCAATCTCGTCTTCAACCTGGCGCACCATGATGCCGGCCTTGCGCGCATGTGCGGCCATCCAGTGCAGCACACCGGTTGAAGGGCTCATCGGATACGCACAGTAGAATTTAACACCGGCGGCCGCGCCGCCCATTGCAAGCGCGACGTTTCCCGAAAGCACCGCGTATCGCGCCTCGGTCATCGGAAGGGGATCGGCAAACGGCTTGAAGTTCGCCGTCGCGTAATCATACCCGGCTCGTGCGATACGCAGGTTTTCTGCAACGACCGCGTCACCTTTTTTCTTGAATTGCTGGGTAAGAACCTCCTCCAGAGGTTGAAAGCCGACGCCCATCATGCTCAAGGACGCTGCGAGGGCCAGCGTGTTCTGCTCCACTTTGCTGCGGCTTCCCTTCGAAAGCTCGTTCACCGGGAGCGCGCTTAATTGCACTCCTTCGGAACGATCCTTCGGTTTAATGGTGTCACCGTTGTAAACGACCGTTGAGCCAGGATGCATGAGGTGGAGATGGCGATCGATAGTGTCCTGGTTTAGTGGAATCAGTAGATCGATGCGATCACCGAAGTTCGTCACCTCACCGAGGCCCGTGCGGATCGTTAGTAGGGTATGTCCACCACGAATAATCGACTGATAGGCGTTGTACGCATTGACGTGGAGGCCACGGCGGGCGAAGATCTGAGCGAAGATATCGCCTGGCGTCGCCACACCTTGCCCCGCAGCCCCTCCAATCGAGACAGCAAATGTGCGGTTCATCGTGTACTTCCTTTTATGGTTAGATACGAGAGCCCAAGAGTGATCGCCGCAGCTAGTGGCGGGTATGACCCCGATTTCCAACCTTACACGTTTTGAAGCGCAGGCTCTTTCATGCAGCGCCCGATGACGCGGCGGACTCGCTTCGATCGATATTGCGTGGGCTCTTGAATGCCGAAGTCCATATTGGCATCTTTCTACCGTGCAGACCGACGGCAACCCCTTCGAGATACGCTTCAAGGAACCACAGATTCTTCTCGATTGCAACCGAAATGACCTTCAACAACTGCTCAGTCTCAGAGTCACCTATCTCTTGCGCTGTCTTCATGCTGTAACGTGTAAACCATTCGTATCGTGAGTAACTCGAAAGCAGAGCTCCTAAGTGATCATAGGCATCGAGAGCATCCACCGGATAATCACGCAGATTTGATTCACGAGCGACAAATCGAACGGTTGCGGCCGGAAGTCCACCGAGCGCACTAATACGCTGTGCAATGAGATCGGCGAACTCGCGCAGCTCTCGGGCCAATCCGTCAAACAGCGAGCCTAATTCCTCAGCATATGGACCTTTCACGTTGAAGTGCGCCTGCCTTGCCCGAGACCGCAGATCGACGGTGTTAGCCAATTGTTTGTTTAGTAACTGAGCGAGCCCGGTTCCGGCACTATCGGAACCTTCGTTCGCGTTGTTCGATGAATTCATCGAATGATTCATCTTCAACTCCGTTTCTGTCATATCAGAACATCACCACGACATCGTCCAGCATTGAACCAACCGTTTTGGAAATGAAAGCTCGGGTTTGTACCCACAACTGCCTTGACCTTGAACACACATATCGTATCACGATATCTTATAGCTCTCAACCGATGTGAGTGGCTCCATCTTGTGACCCAGGTGGCGCCGCGGTTGAATCGCTTTGGTGTGCCGCCTCGATCATCCGGAATGGATATCAGGTGACGCGGGCCAGAGTTCAATGCTTGAAAACAAAGGGGAGCAGCGTATTAGTAAATACAGGTATGGCTAAGGGCAATCATAAGAAAGCTTACACAGCCGAAGACATGTCTTCTAAGAGTTCGCTTTGGGAAGACGAGCTAATCGGCGGTGGTCACAATAAGCACGATGACAGCGTGCAGAAGCTCATCGATATCGGTAAGGAGAAGGGCTATCTCCTTTACGACGAAGTGAGCGATTTGTTACCGCCCGAAATTGGCGCTTCCGCTGAAGATTTGGACGAATTGTTTTCGGCATTCGGAACTGCCGGTATCGAAGTCATCGCCGCCGCTGACCAGAACTTCGACGCACTCGACAAAATTCCCGGCGAAAAGAAATTCGATACCGAAGCCGCTGAAGAAGGCATCGAGCTGGATCTCACGCCAGGCGCACTAGAAAAGGCAAACGATCCCGTTCGCATGTACCTGCGCGAAATGGGAACTGTTCCCTTGCTGACTCGTGACGGTGAAGTCGAAATTGCGAAGCGCATCGAGCGTGGACAGCTCACGGTGCTAAAGGTGCTATCTCGGTCGCCCGTGATCGTGCGGGAGATTATTACACTTGGTGAGCGGCTGAAGAGAGATCCAAGCACCATCAAAGACATTCTTCGGTTCAGTGATGAAGAACTGACCGAGGAAAAAATCGAAGAGAAGCACCAGGAAACGCTCCACCTCATCGAGCAGATCGTCGAAACGTACAAGAAGATCAATCAGCTTCGAACAAAGCTTGATGAGACACCAAGGTCCAAAAAGAGGCAATATCGCCGTGCGTGGTGGAATCTGGGCCATGTGCGAGTGCAATTGTCGCGACTCGTTCGATCCCTTGAACTGTCGAATTCGGAGAAGCTGCGCTTGATGAGCTTGATGAAAGAGACTGTCGAGCAGATGCGGGCGCTGGAGCACGAGCTGAACAAACTCGAACGCAAAGCCGACCATACGAAGAAGGAGTATCGGAATGCCGTTCAAAGAGACATCCGTGCTGTGAAAGCGAAGATCGCGGACATGGAAGA